>Ga0126378_10001905_pt1 | contig 15443 bp, 16 predicted proteins | sample PanSoiMetPlot_23_FD_92587 | JGI IMG/M metagenome (GOLD analysis project Ga0126378, IMG submission 92587) | Tropical forest soil microbial communities from Panama - MetaG Plot_23 | ecosystem: Environmental > Terrestrial > Soil > Tropical forest > Bulk soil | place: Panama | collected 2016-02-17 | reverse complement strand
CCGGCTGGCGAGGGAGCGCGGCCACCAGATCGGCGACGGGACACCGTGGGCCCTCTACGGTGGGCAGCCCCCTGACTACGGCCTGGCCATCGAGGGGCTGATCCACAACAGCCACCTGCACCGGGCCAGGGCCGGACCGTCCCCACCTTAATTCCACATCGAGGTCTCAGACCTCCAGCAGCCGGTAAGGGATGGCGTTGACCACGAGCGTCGCTCCGACGGCGCGGTCGACCATACGGCGGTGGATGGGATGGACGTGCCCGTGCAGCAGCACTCTGGGTCTCAGCTGCCCAACGAGCCGGTGAAACGCGGCGAAGCCCTGATGGGCGAGATCGCCGGCGTCCCCAACGCCGAAGGGTGGGGCGTGGGTGATGATGACGTCGACGCCGCGGCGGAACCGGCGCCGTAGCCGTGCACGCGCCTCCAGCCGCAGGGCCCGCCGGCGCATCTCGCCCTGGGTGTACTGGTTGGGACCCTCCTTGTATCGGAGGGACCCGCCGAGACCAGCGATGTACAGCCCCGCCGCCTCCAGGACACGGCCCTCGGCGCTGTCACAGCCCTGAGGTCCGGGTATCGCGTCGTTAGGGCCGTAGCCGACCGTGGGCCACGCGCCGATCAGCGTGGACCGCCGGCTCGGGTCGGGGTCGTGGTTGCCGAGGACGTAGATAAGCGGCACCCCCGCGCGCGTCACCAGGTTTTCCAGGTAATCGAACGGCAGGTCGCCGCAAGAGAGGACGACGTCGGGACGGAGTCGCTGTAGAGCGTCGCCGTACAGCACCTCCGCCACTTCGTCCGCGATCGCAAGGATGCGGGCCACCGTCTGTCAGCTCATCCAGCCAGCCCGTCCGGAAACAGCGGACGGGCAATCGAGGTTTTCGTTTATGTGGGGAACGCTACAGAGATGGAGGGAAGATGCCCATCGCGACGATGCTGAGTGTCCAGGGACAGCAGGAGTTCGGGGCGGCGAGTCGCAGCCCGTTCGTGAGCGAGCTGACGGCGATCTTGACCGGACGGCAGCAGATGCTGCTGCCGCTTGACGACACCGTACGGGCCGCCCGCATGGACGGTCTCGTCGACCGGGGGGTCCAGGAGATCCCCGTGATGCAGATCAGGGGCTCGGAGGGCCGCATCACGGACTTCGACTCCTCTTTCCACCCGCTGAAGCAGCACCTGAGAGAGCGCTGGATCCGGCTTTTCAACTTGATCCAGCAGGGCAGGGAGATGCCGCCGATCTCGGTCTACCGCGTGGGCGAGGTCTACTTCGTCAAGGACGGGCATCACCGCGTCTCGGTGGCCCGGCATCTTGGCTGGGAGGTCATCCGCGCGTGCGTGGTCGAGATCAAGACCCGGGCGCCGCTCGATGCCGACGTCGATGCTGAAGACCTGTTGAAGGTTGCGGAGTACGCGAGCTTTCTCGAGCGGACACAGCTGGACCGCACGCGCCCCGAGGCGCGGCTCCATTGCAGCCACCTGGGACGGTATGACGTGGTCTACGATCACATCCTGGGCCACCGCTACTTCATGAGCGTCGACCAGGGCCGTGACGTACCTGTTCGCGAGGCCGCGGCCAGCTGGTATGACTCCGTCTATCGACCGGTGATGGCGGTGGCCCAGCGCCATCGACTTCTCGAGCACCTGCCCGGCTGGACGGAGGCCGACGTCTACCTGGCACTCACCAGGCTGTGGCTTGACCTGGACCTGGACGGACAGCCGGCGGGGCCTGAGAGCGCTGCCGGCGTGCTGCTTACCGACCCAGGGCCATACGCGCCGCAGCCCAGCCGCGGCGGGCACAGGGCTCAGCCGCGGAATGGAAGGCGCAAGGGGCGTGTCCGCGGCGCTCAGCGGTTCCTCGGTGTGATCGGCGGCGGTCGCCGGCGCCGACCGGCACGAGGCGTTGTGACCGGCTCGCAGGGTCGCAGCTGAACCGGAATACTCCAGTCCATCGCTCGCTGGCTACCCGGGGCGCGACAGAAGGAGTCCGACCGCCCGGCCCACCTTCTCCTCGACCAGCCCGGCGGGGGCCCGGCCGGCGACCCACCAGAGCAGGCTGGCCAGCCACACGTGCTGGATCACCTCCGCCACCGCGCGGTCGTGGGGGACCGTCTCTGGATCGTCGTGACGCATCGCGCTGACAACGATGTCGGTCATCTGGGCTCCGATCGGTCCGACAGCCTCGCCAACACCCGCTCCAGAGGAGATCAGCGACTTCAGCATCGCCGAGATCACCCTGGGCTGACGCTGGAGGGCGCGCGTCGAACGCCTGATCACGTCCATGACGCGCTCCGCGTCGTCTTCCCCTCGGGGCGGCTTCTCATGGAGCCTGGCGCGGAGCGCTGCCACCTGATCGGCGAGGGCGGACACCAGGAGGTGTTCCTTGGACGGGAAGTAGCGGTAGAGGGTCCCCAGCGCGACCTCGGCCCGCAGCGACACCTCGCGTATCTGGACTGCGTCATAACCCCCCTCGGCTGCGAGCGCCACCGCCGCGTCCAGGATTCGCTGCCGGCGCTCCCGCTGGCCAGGAGTCAGCCGCGAGGCGGGCCGCGTCTCGATGGGCGTGGCCGTCATCCGGTCCGTCCCGTCGCCACGGCTCGGGCCCAGCCGTAGTCCGGCTTGCCGCTGGGAGACCGGACCACCTCCGGCACCTCCACAAGCAGACGAGGGACCTTGTAGCGCGCAATCCTGCCTTCACAGTGGCTGCGCAGCTCCTCGAGAGTCGGGTTCGAGGCCGGGCGTGCGGCCACGATCGCCGCAACCCTCTCGCCCCAGCGCTCGTCGGGCACACCGATCACGAGCGCGTCGAAGACCGCCGGGTGCGACTTCAGAACCGCCTCGACCTCCTCAGGAAAGATCTTCTCCCCTCCTGAGTTGATGCAGACCGAACCCCGGCCCAGGACCGTGACGGTGCCATCGGCGTTCACGACCCCCATGTCACCGGGCATCACCCAGCGCATGCCGTCCACCTCGGCGAAGACCTCGCGGGTCTTGCCTGGATCGTTGTAGTAGCCGAGCGGCACCCGGCCGCCCAGCGCCACCCGTCCTATCGCGCGCGAACCCGGAGGGAGTGGTTGCAGCCTCTCGTCCAGCACCCTGGTGTGTGAGTTCATGGCGAATTTGAGGCCGGCCTCGGGGCTGCTGTCCGGCGTTGCTCTGCCCTGGAAGCCCGTTTCCGAAGCGCCAAAGTTGTCCAGGAGCAGAACGTTCGGCAGCAGCGCCTGAAGCTGCTCACGAATCGCCGCTGAGAAGATGGCGCCCGCAGAGCTGATCACGAACAGGGCTGAGGCGTCTACCTGGAGCCCACCGGCCAGAGCTTCCGCCAGGGGTCGAGCCATGGCGTCGCCGACCAGGCTGATCGTGTTGACGCGCTCGCGCTCGACCAGACGCCAGACTTCGACAGGGTCGAAGTGGGGAATCAGCACCACGGTACCGCCGATGAAGAAGTTGATGAAGCTGCCGAGCTGGGCGGCGCCGTGCATGAGCGGTGGGATCGGGAACGTGACCAGCACCCCCGCCGCTGCCGCTCGCGCAGCGACATCCTCGGGACGCTGCGCCGGCTCGCCCGCCGGATTGCCGCCGGCCATACCCGAGAAGAAAAGGTCCTCCTGACGCCACATGACCCCGCGGGGTGCGCCCGTGGTACCGCCCGTGTAGATGATGTGCAGGTCGTCTCCCGAGCGGCCCTCGAAGCCCCGACCGGGGGAACCCTGCGCCAGCACCGATTCGAACTCCACGGCACCCTGAGGCGGCTGGGCGTTGCTGTGGTCGTCGACGAAGACCAGGTGCCGGAGCCTGGGAGTGCTGCCCACCTCGGTCACGCGGGAGCTCAGCGCCTTCTGGTGGACCAGCCCGACGAGGTCGCTGTCGTGGAAAAGCGAGCGGAGCTCACCGGCCACGTACCTGTAGTTGATGTTGACCGGAACCGCGCGGACCTTGAATGCGGCCAGCATGCACTCGATGTACTCGGTCCCGTTGTAGAGCAATACGCCGACGTGGTCGCCTGGCGCGACGCCAACGGTCAGGAGATGGTGCGCGAGCCGGTTGGCGCGCTCGTCGAGCTGGGCGTACGTCAGCCGGCGATCGCCGCAGACCAGTGCCTGGCGGTCGGGGACGGCGTCGACGACGCTCTCGAACAGGTCTGCCAGGTTGAAGTGCACCTGGGTGGCCTACTTCCTGACCGGGCTGGGCAGGACGCCTTCCGCGATCATCGTGCCAAGGCGGAGCAGCTGCTCAGTCCCTCCCCCCAGGCTGAGCTCCAGGTGCTTGGCCCAGAGGAACGAGCGATGCAGCGGATAGGAGACGTCGACGCCCACACCACCGTGAAGATGCTGTGCCGCGTGGACCACCCGCTGTCCTGCCTCGGCCGCCCAGAACTTCGCAACGGCGATCGACTCATCGGCGTCCAGTGCTTCGGCAAGCCGCCACGCGGCGGTCAGTGCGGTCAGGCGGATCGCCTCGACGTCCACATACGCGTCGGCCGCCCTCTGCGACACCGCCTGGAAAGCCGAGAGGGGCCGGCCGAACTGCTCCCGCGCCGAGGTGTATTCGGCGGTCATGCTCAACGCCCGCTCGGTAACGCCTACCTGCATCGCGCACAGGCCGACGGTGGCCCGGCGCACCAACCAGACCAGGGCGTCACTGCCACCGCTCAGCGGTTCGCCGCGAGCGCCGTCCAGCGTCACCAGGAAGTGCACCTCACGGTTCGTCATGTCCTGGCGCTCCAACGTCACACCGGCTGTGCGGGGGTCGACCAGGAAAAGGCGAGCAGAGTCCCCCTGCACAGCGGCCGGGACGACGAGCGCTGCCGAAGATGCCGCAGCCGGCACGGCAAGCTTTACCCCGTCCAGGCGCCAGCCCTCTCCATTCGGCGCCGCGCGCGTTGTGGGAGCAAGCGCATCGGGGTTGCGGGGCTCGGTGAGGGCTCCGCTGAGCAACAACTCGCCGCTTGCCACCCCGGGCAGCAGGCGCTGTCGCTCGATGGTGGAGCCGAACTCGGCGACGGGCAGCGCGCCGAGCACCAGGGTGGCATACACGGGCACTGGCGCCACCGCACGCCCAACCTCCTCGAGCAGGATGCAGAGCTCCACGATCCCGAGTCCGCTGCCGCCATGCTCCTCGGGCACCGAGACGCCGAGCAGGCCGGCGGCGGCCAGCGCGGCCCACAGCATCCTGTCGATCCGCTCCTCGGACGCCTCGACCTCGGCGACGCGCCGGGGCGTGGCGTGATCGGTCAGTACCTGACGAGCAAGCGTGCGCAGCGACTCCTGGTCCGGCGAATAGGAGAGGTCCATCAGCGCCGAACCTGCATGCGCAGGCCGAACACGCTGATGAGGTCGCGCTGGATCTCATTCGTGCCGCCGCCGAAGGTCAGTATCAGCGTGCCGCGGTACGCCCGCTCCAGCCGTCCCCTCAGGATCGCCTCGGGCGACCCGCGCTTGATCGCGCCGGCGGGGCCCATCACCTCCAGCATGAGGCGGTAGGCGTGGCAGTAGAACTCCGTGCCGAAGACCTTGGTGACTGACGCATCGGCGGGGTTGATCTGCCCGCGCGTCAGCGTCGAGGCGACCTTCCAGTTGATGAGCTTCAGGAACTCGAGGCCCGCGTAGACACGGGCCAGATTGAGTCGTGCCCATTCCTGGTCGACGACCCGGCGGCCGTCGGCCAGCTGAGTGGAGCGCGCCCATGTGCAGACGTCCTCGAAAAGCCGAAGCACGCCACCCGGTGCGCACAGCGCCACCCGCTCCAGGTTGAGCTGGTTGGTGATCAGCGTCCAGCCCTGGTTGACCTCTCCGACCAGGGCCGAGTGAGGCACGCGAACGCCCTCATAGAAGGTGGCATTCGTGGTGGCATCACCGATCGTCTGGATGGGGCTGTAGCGAAAGCCGGGTGCGCCGGTCGGCACGATGAATATCGAGATGCCGCGGTGCTTCTTTGCCTCGGGGTCGGTCCGCGCGGCCAGCCAGACGTAGTCTGCGTCCTGCACCAGGCTCGTCCAGAGCTTACTGCCGTTGATGACCCACTCGTCGCCGTCGAACACCGCACTGGTCCGGAGCGACGCCAGGTCCGTCCCGGCGTTTGGCTCGCTGTAGCCGATCGAGAAGTGGACCTCGCCGCGCAGGATGCTGGGCAGGAAGGCGGCCTTCTGTTCTTCGCTCCCGTACTGCATGATCGTCGGCCCGACGGTGTTGATGGTCAGGAAGGGCACGGGCGCGCCGGCGCGCTGCGCCTCGTCGAAGAAGATGAACTGCTCGATAGCCGAGCGGCCCTGGCCGCCGTACTCCTTCGGCCAGCCGATGCCCAGCAAGCCGTCGCTGCCCAGCTTCAGCGTCAGCTCCCGATAGGGACGGCCCCCGGCCTCCCCGTTCGACATCGCCGCCTCGACCTCGGGCGTCATCACGTCTGCGAAGTAGGCACGCAGCTGGTCGCGGAGGTCCTCTTGCTCGCGAGTTAGGGCTACACGCATCCGGCTCAGGCTCCCACCGCTGCCGTCGGCGTGAAGCGAACGGGCATCGCCTTGAGCCCGTTGATGAAATTCGACCGCAGGCGGCGGGGCGTGCCGTTCAGCTCCATGTCGGGCAGCCGCTGCAGCAGCTCCTCGAACATCACGCGGATCTCCAGCCGGGCCAGGTTGGCCCCCAGGCAGAAGTGAGGCCCACCGCCTCCGAAGGTGAGGTGGTCGTTGGGCGAGCGACCGACGTCGAACCGGTCTGGCAGCGTGAACACGGTCTCGTCGCGGTTGGCAGACACGTAGTAGACCGCCACCCTGTCGCCCTCGGCGACGGGCTGCCCGCCGATTTCGGTGTCGTGCTGGGCCGTCCGCTGGAATTGCATCACAGGCGTGATCCAGCGCAGCATCTCCTCGACCCCGCTGTCCAGGAGCGAAAGGTCATCTCGCAGGCGCCGCCGCTCGTCGGGATGCTCGATCAAAGCCAGCATGCCGCCGCTGATGAGGTTGCGCGTGGTCTCGTTGCCCGCGACTGCGAGCAGCAGGAAGAAGACGTCGAACTCCAGCTCCGTCAGCCGCTCGCCGTCGACCTCGGCGCGCATCAGCACGCTGACCAGGTCGTCGCGGGGGCTGTCACGACGCTGGAGCGCCAGCTCGTTGGCATAGGCGTACATGGCCATGGCCGCCGAGGTGGCCTCCTCCGGCGAGCGCTGCCACTCGGGGTCGTCCGACCCGATCATCGTGTTGCTCCACTCGAAGACCTGGTGCTGATCCGAGTCCGGGATGCCCAGGAGTTCCGCGATCACCTGCAGCGGCAGCTCGGCCGCGACCTCCGTCACGAAGTCGCACTCCCCGCGCTCGGAGACGGTGTCGACGATCCGGGTGCAGATTCGCCTGATGGGGGGCGTGAGCAGGCTGATCATGCGCGGCGTGAAGCCCTTGTTGACCAGGCCACGCAGCTTGGCGTGCCGCGGAGGGTCCATGTTGAGCATCATCAGCCGCTGGGTCTCCAGCGCTTCTTCGGGCGGCTCACGCAGCAACGCGCCCCTTCGCTCAGAGGAGAAGGTGGCCCAGTCTCTCGAGACCTTTACGACGTCGTGATAGCGGGTCACCGCCCAGAAGGGCGGCAGCCCGGCCCTGAGCTGGCGGAAGACGGGAGCCTCATGCCGCAGTAGCGCGAAGACGTCATAGGGAACCCCCTGCGCATAGGTGTCAGGGTCGAACAGGTCGACGTCCTCCAGGCGAATTGCCATCAGTCACCGCCCTCCAACTCGATCTGGCTCGGCCAGCTGATTCTGAAGGCGTTCGATTGCCCGCACCGCTCCGTCGACCAGGTCGAAGACGACGTCTCGTGTGGCACGGACGCTGTTCATCCTTCCGACGATCTGACCCACCGGCGTGCCGGCCAGTGCTTCGTTCCCTGACCGGCCGATGCGCTGCAGCGCCTCGGCGGTGACCATGAACTGCAGCGGCATCGGCAGCGCACCGGGGCTGGTGGGATCGTCCCAGGCCTCGGTCCAGGCGGTGCGCAAAAGGCGGGCGGGCTTGCCGGTCAAAGAGCGTGAGCGAACGGTGTCGCCCGGGCCGGCCTTGAGCAGCTTGTCTCGCACTACCGGTGAGAGGTCGCTCTCGGTGACCGTCAGCCAGATCGAGCCGGTCCAGGCGCCCTGTGCGCCCAGGGCCAGGGCGGCGGCGAGCTGACGGCCGTCGCCGATACCGCCGGCGGCCAGGACCGGGACCGGGGCCACCGCGTCGACCACGTCGGGTACCAGCACCATCGTGGAGATCTCGCCGGTGTGGCCGCCGGCCTCGGTGCCCTGCGCCACTATGACGTCGACACCTGCGGCGACCTGCTTGCGGGCGTGCTCCGCCGTCCCGACAAGCGCAGCCATGCGGACGCCGTGGGCGTGGGCCATTGCCACGACGTCTGGTGGCGCGGGCCCCAGCGCGTTGGCCAGCAAGGCGATGGGGTGTGAGAGCGCGACCTCGACCTGGGAGCGGCCTCCCTGATCGGTCCAGCCGAGCAGGCCGCGCGGTCGGGCTGCGCCCGCCGGCAGTGGAGCCACGCTATGACGGGCCAGAACGTCCTCGACGAACTGCCGGTGGCCCTCCGGGATCATCGCCTCGAGCTGGGCGCCGAGGTCGGGGCCGTCGAGCTCGGCGCCGGCATACGAGGCCGGAATGATGACGTCGACGCCATACGGCCGTCCGCCCACGTGCTGATCGATCCAGCGCAGCTCGATCTCGAGCTGCTCGGGAGAGAACGCCAGGGCGCCAAGCACGCCCATCCCGCCGGCGCGCGAGACCGCCGCCACAACGTCCCGGCAGTGGCTGAATGCGAACAGCGGCACGTCGATGCCGAATACGTCGCAGAGCTCGGTGCGCACCTCGATTCCTCCTCGTCGGACTCGGTGGAGCCTCCGCCGAACTATAACGCGTTCTAGTTTCGTGTCAACCGGCGGACCAGTCTTAGACTGGCCGGATGAGCGTGACCGATGAGTACATCAGGAACAACGAGGCCTACGTTGCATCGTTCGGGGGCATGCTCCCGATGCCACCGAGCCAGCACGTCGCCGTGCTGGCGTGCATGGACGCACGCCTCAACGTATACGGCATGCTCGGCCTGAAAGAGGGCGAGGCGCACGTGATCCGCAACGCGGGCGGCGTCGCCACCGACGATGCCGTCCGTTCGCTGGTCATCTCCCAGCGTCTGCTCGGGACAAACGAGATCATCTGCATCCACCACACGGACTGCGGAATGCTGACGTTCAAGGACGACGACGTGAAGGCACAGATCGAGAAGGACACTGGCCTCCGGCCGGCCTTTGCTCTTGAAGCCTTCCCAGACCTGGACGCCGACGTGCGGCAGACTGTGGCTCGCATCAAGGCCAGCCCCTTCATCCCGCACAAGGACAGAGTGCGAGGGTTCGTCTTCGAGGTAGAGACAGGCAAGCTCCGCGAGGTCTCGTAGCCAATAGCAAGGGGAGGCAGGCCTCCCCCTCCTGACCCCCACCGTGCTGGCGCAAACGGTAGCCGCCCGCCCACCGGCGGTGGGTGACGGGCAACGTCTGGCAGCGTTTGGCGACAACTCAACCGGCCCGGCGGAGCCGGGCCTACCCGCCACGTCTGACCAATCTTGACCCGATCGTGAACGTGCCGTTCGGCTACCGGGCACTAGCCGCGTGCGGCGTGGCTCGCAGATTCGCCAAGGGAGTGCAGGAGCGATCGCCACCACTCGGCATGGCGGCGCAGGAAGATGGCTTCGGGGAACCCGTGACGCGCGACGTGCTCGGCGGGAACCGTATCCCAGCCAAGGTGCTCGACCGTTACCCGCGTCTCGTCGCCGGCGGCCTCGAAGCGAACGTGAACCTCTGTCTCCTGCCCAGGCGCAAAGCTCGCTTGTCGCCAGCTGAACACCAGCTGGGCGGGTGGCTGCCAGACCTTGATGCGGCCGATCTCGAACAGACGGCCGCCGCTATGCGTCTCGGTCAGCCGGCCCCCTGGTCCAGGCTCGAATGCCAGGGTGCCTGGGCCACCGGGCGTGAACCGAAACAGGCCATTGGGACGCCACCACTGTCCGATCTCCCTGGTGAACGATTCGAATGCGCGTTCAGGTGTGGCTGCAACTCGCAACGACACGAAGATGCGCGACGCCAATCTCAGCGCCTCTCCACGTGTGCCTTGAAGGCCGCAAGCTGCTCGGTCCAAAGCTTCTCGGTCTCCTCCAACCAGGCCTTGAGCCCCGCGATAGGTTCTGGCCGCAGCTCGTAGATGCGCACGCGCGCATCGAACTCCGGATGGGCTTCCTCGACCAGTCCGCTGAGTCTCAGCACCCGCAGATGGCGGCTCATCGCGGGCGCCGGCAGCTGCAGTACTTGAGCCAGCTCGCCAGCGCGCCGCGGTCGCTCGCGGAGCAGGTCGATGGTTCGCCGCCGGTAGGGATCTGCCAGCGCGGCGAGCGTGCGGTCGAGGTCGCCTTTAGGGGCCGGACTCAGAGCGAGGTCCTGATCGTCACGTCGCCTGCCGCGGCCATCTCATCCAGTGACATGCGGCGCACCGTCTGAGAGAAGGTCCAGGTGTGGCCCTCCGGATCCAGCGCCCGATATGTGCGGTCGCCGTAGAACTGATCGTCCGGCTCCTGCGCGATGACCGCGCCCTCAGACCGAGCCCGGGCACAGTGCTCGTCGATGCCGTCCTCGAGCTTTACGTGGATCGTTTGCGTAGAGCAGCCTCCCACGGACCGGGGACTCCTGACCCACTCGGCCCACTCGCCGCCGACAAAGATCAGGCCGTCACCGAAGGACATCTCGGCATGGATCATGCTGTCATCCCCGTCCGGTCCCTCGATGAGCATCCTTGTCTCGAAGCCGAATGCCCGTTCCAGCCAGGCCAGCCCCCCTTTTGGGTCTTGATAGAAGACGGACGGCACGAACGTCGGGTAGGTGTAGGTCTCCTGGACACCGTCGCTCATTCTCCTTGCCTCCTTGAACAATATTTCTTTGATCTGATAATTATTGCAGCTCTGGACGGCTCCTGACAAGTACGCGCGTCTGTTGGTGGCCCCGCAGAGGGGGCGACCGCGCTACCGGCCCAGCACGAGCCCGCTGGTGGGCACACCGGTTCCGGCCGTGACCAGCACGTGCTCGACGGCGGGCACCTGGTTGACCGACGTCCCACGCACCTGGCGCACCGCCTCGCTGATTCCGTTCATGCCGTGGATGTACGCCTCGCCCAATTGGCCCCCGTTCGTGTTGACGGGCAGCCGGCCGCCGATCTCGATGTTGCCGTCCGCGATGAAGTGGCGCGCCTCCCCCCGGCCGCAGAAGCCCAGCTCCTCCAGCTGGGTCAGCACGAATGGGCTGAAGTGGTCGTAGAGCACGGCGGTCTGGACGTCAGCCGGCGCGATGCCGGCCGTTGCCCAGAGCTGGCGCGCCACCAGGCCCATCTCCGGCAGGCCGGTGATGTCTTCGCGGTAGTAGCTGGTCATGACCTCCTGGTCTGCGCCGGCGCCCTGCGCAACCGCCCGGATCACGGCAGGCGGCTGGCGGAGCGAGCGCGCGCGGTCCAGCGACGTGACGATCAGCGCCACCGCGCCGTCGCTTTCCTGGCAGCAGTCGAGCAGGCGCAAAGGGTCAACGATCACCCGCGACGCCTGGTGGTCCTCGAGTGTGATCGGGCGCCCGTGGAACCACGCCGCCGGGTTGTTTGCGGCATGCCGGCGGTCCGCCACCGCAACCCGGCCGAAGTCCTCGCTGGTGGCGCAGTACTCGTGCATGTAGCGGCGCGCGAACATGGCTACCCAGTGGGCCGGAGTCAGGAGGCCGAACGGCGCATACCATCCGAAGTGCACCCGGTCGGCGTTCGGTGTGGCCCGGAGGCTTTGCACGCCGGCACCGAAGCGGCTCCAGGAGCGACCGTTCAGGGCGCGATAGCAGACGACCACGCTGGCCACGCCGGCTGATATCGCCATGACCGCATGCGCCACCGTCGCGCAAGCGGCGCCTCCGCCATAGTGGACGCGGCTGAAGAACGTCAGCTCGCCGATGCCGACGGAGCGCGCGATCTCGACCTCGTCGTTCCGGTCCATGGTGAACGTCACCATGCCGTCGACGTCGGCCGGCTGCAGACCGGCGTCCTGGAGCGCCGTTGCCACCGCCTCGCAGGCGAGGCGCAGCTCCGTCCGGCCGGAGTCCTTCGAAAACTCGGTGGCCCCGATGCCGACGATGGCGGCGCGGTCGCGGAGCGTCATCTGGAACCGGCCGGCAAGGCCAGGGTGACCGTGCCTGTCACGTGCTCTCCCAGCCGGTTGTGTCCAACCACTTCCACCTCGACGATGCCCTCGCGATCACCCGGGCTGGCTGAGGTGACCCGGCCCGTCATCCTCATGGTGTCCCCGGCCAGGTTGGGGGCGCCCAGGCGCATGGCGATGGTCTTCACGGCCGCGTCTGGCCCGGCCCAGTCGGTCACGAACCGGCCCACGAAGCCGTTGGTGGTGAGGATGTTCATGAAGATCCCGGGCATCCCACGACGTCGGGCCAGCTCGGGGTCGTGATGCACGTCCTGATAGTCGCGGCTGGCGATGGCGCCTGCGACGATGAGCGTGGGGGTCAGCTCTACGACCAGCTCGGGCAGCTCCTCGCCGACCCGAACGTCCTCGAAGCGGCGGCTGACTCTCAAGATGCCGGCCGGAATAGCGGCAGCACGAGCTCGTCATCCACCTTCGTGATGGCCAGCTCGACAGCCATGCCGATGCGGACATCCGGAGGCGGGACGCCGATCAGGTTGGTCACGAGGCGAGTTCCTTCCTCGAGGTCGACCAACGCCACCACGTACGGCTCTGGAAACGCGGGCACCAGCGGGTGGTGGGGAATCACATAGCTGTGCACGCGCCCTCGCCCGCTCGCCTGAAGCGTGTCCCACTCGACGCTCCCGCAGCGTGGGCACATCGGCCGTGGCGGGTGCCGGAGGCCACCGCAGGTGGCGCAGCGCTGGATCAGCAGCTCGCCCCGATCGACGCCTTCCCAGAAGAACCGGTTGTCGTCGTTGATCGCGGGTCTGGGTCGCCGGTCAGGAGGCGGCGATGGCAGCCGGAACTTGAGCACGCGGAAGAGCATGCTCCCCACAACCTCGCCGCCGTCCGTGGAGAAGCTGTCCAGCCAGGTCACGAAATGGCCCGGGCCCAGGGCGGTTCGCTTCTCCTCGCTGATCGACTCGATGACGCCGGTCACGGTCAGGTGGTCGCCCGGCCGTAGATAACGAAAGTATTCCTGCTCGCAGTTCGTGGCCACCACCGACGTGAAGCCTGCCTGGTCCAGGAGCGCCATCACCTGTCCGACCACGTTGTCTCCTCCAGGCGGCGGGCCGACGCCGAGGCCGCGCATGGTCCACGCCTGAAGCATCGCCGGAGGCGCCACGATCCCACCGTGCCGCGACGCGGCCGCGGCTTCGGGATCGACGTAGACGGGGTTGGCGTCGCCCACCGCATCGCACCAGTGCCGGATCATGGGCTGGTTCACTGCGTCCCTGGCCCTGAACGGCGGCGCCGTGGGCTGGCCGACGAAGGCCTGGAGCCGCTCGGCCAGCGACGTGCTCATGACCGCAAGATTGGAACACGTTCACGCTGGGCCGGCAAGCGACGCATGCCTTGCGCCGGACGAGAACGTGTTCTAGTATCGGCCGGTGCCCGAGGGAGTGTGGAGCGTCGCCGGCAAGGACCCGTCGCGAGTGGCGGTGATCCAGCCGGGCGGCCGGGCGATCACCTTCGGCGAGCTCGCCGAACGGGCGAACCGGCTTACCCATGGTCTGCGCGGCCTCGGCCTCGCCCCCGGTGACGTCGTGGCCGCGGTGCTTGCCAACGAGCCGGCCATGCTCGAGCTGAATCTGGCGGCGCTTCAGGGCGGCATCTACCTGGTCCCTATCAACAACCGCCTGACGGCGGCCGAGATCGCGTACATCCTGGAGGACTCAGGCGCCCGGGTTCTCGTCTGCTCACCGCGCTTCGCAGCCACCACCCAGGCGGCGATCACGGCGCTGGCGACCCCACCGGAAGGCTTCGCCAGCGGTGGCGGTGCTCCCGGCTTCAGGCCCTACGCCGAACTCTCGTCGGGCATGCCCGCGACGAGGCCTGAGGACAGGACCGCTGGTGCGATGATGCACTACACCTCGGGCACGACCGGCCAGCCGAAGGGCGTGAGGCGAGCGCTGACGGGAGTCGAGCCTGATCAGATGGCCCAGATGCTGGCCGGCTTCCTGGCCATGTTCGGCGTCCAGCCCCACGGCGGCGGAGTGCACCTGACGGTGTCGCCCCTCTACCACGCCGCCCCCATGATATTCACGACGACTTCGCTCCATGCAGGTCACGCGGCCGTCCTGATGGACGGCTGGAGCGCTGAAGAGGCGCTGCGGCTGATCGAGGCGTACCGCGTGACCACAAGCCACATGGTGCCGACCCAGTTCCACCGGCTTCTGGCCCTGCCCGAAGACGTTCGTGCAGGGGCCGACGTGAGCTCGCTCACGCATGTGATCCACGCGGCAGCTCCCTGCCCGGTCGAGGTAAAGCGCCGGATGCTCGAGTGGTGGGGTCCGGTGATCTACGAGTACTACGGCGCCACCGAAGGAGGTGGCACCCTGGTCACGCCCAGCGAGTGGCTCGAGCGGCCGGGTACGGTGGGCAGGGCCTGGCCCGGCTGCGAGGTCCGCGTGGAGGACGACGGCGGCCGGCCCTGCCCGGCCGACGTGCCCGGCACGGTCTGGTTGAGCCTGGCCCTGGCTGATTTCGAGTACCACCGCGACGAGGAGAAGACGCGGGCGGGCCGGCGCAGCGGCTTCTTCACCGTCGGTGACGTGGGCTACCTTGACGAGGACGGATACCTCTTCCTCTGCGATCGCGAAGCCGACATGATCATCTCAGGTGGCGTGAACATCTACCCGGCCGAGATCGAGTCGGTGCTTTTCACGCATCCCGCCGTAGGCGACACCGCGGTGTTCGGCATACCTGACGACGAGTGGGGTGAGCAGGTCAAGGCGGTCGTCGAACCCGCCCCCGGCAGTGCACCAGGGCAGCAGCTCGAGCGCGACCTCATCGAGTTCTGCCGGCAGCGGCTCGCGGCCTACAAGTGCCCGCGCTCGGTCGACTTCGTCGACGCGCTCCCGAGGGAGCCGACCGGCAAGCTCGCCAAGCGAAGGCTCCGCGACCCCTACTGGGCGTCCACGCGGAGGGCGATCTAGTTGGCGGCGAGCGCCGACCATCTGCTGGTCGACCGACACGGCGCCGTGACAGTGCTGACGATGAACCGGCCGGAGGCGCGCAACGCGTTCAGCCCGCAGATGCTGTCACGTCTGGACGACGCCTGGGCCGAGGCGGACGAGGATGCAGAGGTCCGGGTCGTGATCCTGACGGGCGCTGCCGGCCACTTCTCCGCCGGCGCCGACCTGAAGGCGATGTTCGATCCTGACCCGGGCGACCCGCACGGCCGCCGCTTCCGCGAGGACGCGGACCTGGCCT
>Ga0126378_10001904_pt1 | contig 15444 bp, 14 predicted proteins | sample PanSoiMetPlot_23_FD_92587 | JGI IMG/M metagenome (GOLD analysis project Ga0126378, IMG submission 92587) | Tropical forest soil microbial communities from Panama - MetaG Plot_23 | ecosystem: Environmental > Terrestrial > Soil > Tropical forest > Bulk soil | place: Panama | collected 2016-02-17 | reverse complement strand
CGTGCGCTCACGCGGTTAGACGAAGCTGCGAAACTTTCAAACACTTTTAGCTACGGCGAACTGCGTCTTCATCCCGCTTGGGACCCACTACGAGACGATGCACGCTTCGACAAGATTGTCGCCTCACTGGCACCAAAGTAGATCTATAGACACCGAAAGAAACGAGTGTTGCTGCAAGTGGCACTGCGTTAATCTCAGCGGATGACCAACGAATCACACGCTTTCGCCGACGAAATTCATATCGAGCAGCTTGAAGTCTTCAGTGTGATCGGCGTGTTGGAACACGAGCGCAAAGGTTTACAGCGATTAACAGTCACGATCTCGTTTTGGCCGTACAAGCGGACTCGTGACATGGCCGACGACATTGAGCAGGCTGTCAACTATTCAGCCGTGGCCGAGGAAACAAAACGTTTCGCGCGCGAGCAACCCGCGAACCTGATCGAGACCCTGGCCGATCGACTTGCAGAGCATTTGCTGAAAACTTTTCCGATTCACAAAGTGACAGTCGAAGTGCGCAAGTTCGCGTTACAAGACGCAAAATACGTTTCGGCGACTGTGACACACACGGCGTCGGTTGGCTGAAAGCGGTCTTTTCCATTTAACAATTCCACGATTTAACGATTAATCTGGCGAAGCCGTTTGTGTTCATTCGTGGAGGAAAAAGCATCCGAAAAGGACGACACAACGGCGCCACAATGTTTGCTGCTGGGGACACCGGCCACTACAATCCCCATTGTGAAACAAACCGGGTGGGCAACCGTCTCCAGCGAGCGCCATTTCGCCAACGCGCATCTCGAAGTCGTAACCGATCATGTGCAAACACCTGCGCGTCGGCACCCGCGCTCTTGGACAATCGTGCATCGCAAAGCGGCCGTTGTAGTCGCGCCCATGACGCGCGACGGCAAAATCGTTCTGATCTGCCAGGAACGCATTCCGATCCACGAAGCCATTTGGGAAATGCCCTCCGGCCAGATTGACAATCGCAACGCGAATCAAGTCGAGATTAAACAAGTCGCGTTGCGCGAACTTCGCGAAGAGGCCGGTTACGAGCTGGCTAGAGACAGTGAGCTCATTGCGCTGGGACATTACTTTTCATCGCCGGGATTCACGGATGAGCGCGGCTATTTCTTTCTGGCGCGGTCGGTCGTCCCTTGTCCGAATTATGTGCGCGACGAATCGGAATCGATTTTGGATTGCCGCGCATTTAGGAATGCGAGAAGTCGCCCCATGACGGCCGAGGGCGAGATTCGCGATGCCAATACCCTCAGCGTGTTGGCGCGTCTTTGGGCGCGTGGGCTTTTGCCTGCTGAGAAGTCCGCGAATCACGCGAATTGACACAGATGCAGGAGACAAGTCGACTTTCCTGATCTCTTTTCTTGACCTATTCGTTCGCATTCGCGTGATTCGCGAGCACCAAATGTCAACCAATGGCGCTGCAAGATATTTTTAAATTTCGCGATCTACCCGAGAGCGAAACTTCCAAGCCGTTTCTCGAGCACTTGGAAGACTTGCGATGGACCATTGTGAAGATGGCGATCACGCTCGGGATCGCGATGATCATTTGCTTCGCGTTTCGCGCCTCGCTTGTGCGGATCTTGCAGGCACCGCTGCGAGATGTCGGGTCGCAAATTGGAACGCTCAAAGCGCTCGGCATCACCGATTCCATCGTGATTTCATTTCATCTGGCGTTTTACGCCGGAATCATTCTTTCTTTCCCGCTTCTGCTTTATTTTCTCGCAGAATTTGTTTTGCCTGCGCTCACAGCCGTGGAGAAACGCTTTTTGTTTCCAGCGATTGGGGTCAGCTTCGCGCTGTTCCTTCTTGGCGTGGCGGTCTGTTATTTTTGGTTGCTGCCCAAAACGATCCTCTTTTTCTTTCGCGACACTGAGTCGCTTGGCTGGGCGCCTACTTGGACCGTGCAACAATATTACTCTTTCGTGACACGATTCACCCTCGGTTTCGGCCTCGCCTTTGAATTGCCGGTGGTGGTACTGGCGCTGGTTCGATTTGGACTCGTGACGTACAAATTCATGGCGCGCACCCGGCCGTATGCCGTCGTCCTGATCTTTATCCTGGCGACCATCATTACGCCGACGCCTGATATTTTGACGCTGATCGCGCTCGCGCTGCCAATGTGTCTGCTTTACGAAAGCTGCATCTGGATTGCGTGGCTCATGGAGCGCCGCCGTCAAAAGCAGATCGCTGGATAAAGTCGTGCACCATCCGATTTACGAGTGTCTCTTCGGCGCGTTCGCATTTGTGCTCGGCGCGGCGGTCGGCTCGTTTTTAAACGTCTGCATTTATCGCTGGCCTGTTGATCTTTCGATTAACAAGCCGCGTCGTTCTTTCTGCCCGAACTGCAAGCAACCGATTCCGTGGCACCAGAATCTGCCGTTGATCAGTTGGATGGTTCTTCGCGGTCGCTGCGCGAATTGCGGCGCCAAAATTGCTTTTCGTTATTTCGCCGTGGAACTCGTTACCGCGCTGCTTTTCCTTGCGATCTGGCAAAGGTTCCCATGGCAGATCGCGATCGCGTACTGGGTTTTTGTCTCTTTGCTTGTCATAGGAACATTCATCGATTTTGAGCATTTCATTATTCCTGACCGGGTAACAATCGGTGGCGTAATCGCCGGCTTAGTCTGCAGCGTTGTTGTACCCGCTTTGATGGGTACCGATTCCCGATTCGCAGCCGGGGTTCGCTCTCTGCTAGCAGCCGCCCTGGGTTATGTGATCCTTTTGATTGTCTTGGAGGCGGGCAAAATCGCTTTTGGAAGAAAACGTATTCGCTTCGACGCGCCGACGGCGTTTACGTGGATTAAACGCGGCGATGACGCCGATTTCGTGGTAGGCACTGAAGAAAGTCTATGGAGCGATTACTTTGCACGCGAAAAAGATCGGCTGCTGCTCGAATGCGATGAGGTCAGCATCGACCACCGCAGACATGAGAATGTCACGCTGGATTTTCGCTACGACCGCGTCACAGCCGAAAGCAACGTGCTGATGCTCGATGACGTGACGCACATCTCCGGCATGGCTCGCGAAGTGGTTATTCCACGCGAGGCAATGGGCCGCGGCGACCTGAAATTTCTGGCTGCGATTGGCGCATTTCTCGGATGGCGCGCGGTATTGTTCAGTCTGTTTGCTGGATCGCTCCTCGGGTCCGTCATCGGACTGATCACGCTTGTCGTGGGGAAACGCGTCTGGTCGGCCAAGCTACCTTTCGGGCCCTATCTCGCCCTTGGCGCAGTGACCTGGATGCTTTTTGGCGAGATTCTTCTGCACTGGTACGCGGGGTTGCTCAATCCGTAGCATCTACTCTTATTCGTATTCTTACTCCTGCTCCCATTCCTTCTGTTCTTTCTGTGCACGATAGCTCGCTGGCTCTTCGAAGACGCGCACGTCCGAGTCTGCGCGGATCAGTCCGAACAGCATTGACACCATTTTCACGAGCATCGTCTTAGCATCGTTCACTTCGTCGACGCTCACGCTGGTTCGAGAACCACAGGCGCAATCCCTGTTTGGCCAGTTGGTGATGTCCGAGGTAATGGGTGAGACCTAAAATTCGGGTCATGTAACAGCTGCTCACTTCCGTAGTCGATTCGCCGACTTTGCGGTTGAACACGGGTGTCTTTTCGATGATGAGGACGCGTGCTTCGGGCCGTTTGCGTTTGAGCATCAACGCCGTCGCCGCGCCGGAAAACGCGCCGCCAATGATCACGACATCGTAATCGAAGTTCACCGCGTCGTAAGAGAATGGACTGTACTGCATCCAAACGCAATTGCCTTCGTTTGGCGTTGAACGTTGAGGATTCAAGATTGAGCGTTAGGCGAAATGATCCTCACAAACGCGCGTCTGATTTTTCCTGATGGAATTCGCGATGGCCTCGAGCTCGTCACTCATAGAGAGAAAATCACCGCGAATCATGAGCAAAGGCAGAAGCACGGGGAAGGAGTTATTGATCTGGGCGGAAATTATCTCGCACCTGGTTTCATCGATCTTCACATTCACGGCGCGCTCGGCCGCGACACCATGGAAAGCTCCGTCGAAGCGTTTCGCACAATTTGCGATTTTCATGGAAGCGGGGGCACCACATCACTTCTGCTCACTACGGCAACAGCTCCGCTGGACAAACTCGTCGATGTGCTACAAGCGGTCCGAGTTTATCGGTCTTCTGCCGGCGTGGTTGCGGGCGTTCATCTAGAAGGTCCGTTTATTTCAGGCGCAAGATGTGGCGCGCAACGCTTGGAATTTATCCAGAACCCATCACGGACTAACGTGCGGCAGTTGCTCGATTACGCTGATGTGATCAAACGCGTCACGATTGCCCCCGAACTGTCGGGGGCGCTCGAGGCAATCGAAAGTTTTCGCATCCATGGAATCAGCGTAAGTGGAGGCCATAGCGATGCATGGGACGAAGAAGCGCGAGCCGCGTTCGAACATGGTATGCGCAGCGTTACGCACACATTTAATTGCATGTCGAGCGCGCGCCGCCGCGGAGTCTATCGAGTCGGTGGGTTGCTCGAGTTCGCATTGAGCGAGCCGCAGATCAGTTGCGAATTGATCGCGGACGGTCATCACGTCTCGTCGACTTTGATGAAGATGCTGTATCGCGGGAAAGGGCCGGATGGAATTTGTCTAGTGACCGACGCAACCGCTGGCGCCGGGTTGCCGGATGGCTCGCAGTTTTCGCTCTTCGGAAATGATTGCATCGTGGAAAACGGCGTCTGTTTGCTCGCTGATCGCTCCGCGCTCGCTGGCAGCGCCTCACGCATGATTGATCTCGTACGAACGATGGCCCAGATCGATGTTCCGTTATATGAGGCGGTCGCAATGGCGACGCAAAATCCAGCGCAAGCGATCGGCCTCGAAACCAAGGGTCAACTGGCTGTCGGTGCAGACGCAGATTTGGTCGTTCTCTCTTCGGATTTGCGAGTGTTGCGAACATTCGCTGCGGGCGAGCAAATCTGGTCTGAGTAACACCGCCGCATTGTAGCCGGGGGCGGTGACCCCGGCTGCTCTCTGAAGCCGCGCTGTTAATGAGACGTCATAGCGACATCAGAAAGCTTGCGATATCGATCGCAGCACGGGGGCGGCTAAGCTTGCTGATGTTGCCAGCCCACTCGCGCCAATGTTTTGCGTCATTGGCGAAAGCGCGTTCGATTTGTGCGACAACCTCTCGTGGTGAAACCGCGATCACGCCTGAATTGGTTTCAACGATCAAGCGCGCGTTGCCTTCCTCCTGACCGGCGACCACGTGATTGATGATCATTGGACAGCCCGCGGCGATCGTTTCCTGCACGGTCGCGCCACCGGCTTTCCCGATGAGCAAATGACTTTCGTGCAGCATCCGCGGAAGCTGGTCTGTCCATCCAACAATCTTTGGTGCGTGGCCATTTGTCGCCGCCTCGATTGCTGGTCGGAGTTTATCAGCGTGGCCAATCGTCACCGTAAGATCGACATCAAGCTTTGCGAGCAACCCCGCCAGTTCCGGTGCGCCGCGCGTTGCAGAGTGGATCATTTGCAAAACGCGGGGCTTTGAATTGTTGGAATTTAATTGTCGATCATTGGTGGAATCAGCAAATTTCGGGCTTACAGGAAATCCAAATATCTTGATTTTTTCCGGAGCAACTCCCGCCGATTGCAAGACGCAGGCGGTCTGTTCGTTCGCAACGAGGAAATAATCAGCGGGACTCCGGTACCACGAGGCGTTAATGGTAATCGAATCCGTGACGACCACCACACACTTGCAGTGCCTCTCGGCTCCCAAAATCTCCTGAAGGACATTCGCGTAGGCTGGGAAAGAGCAAACGACCGTGTCGGGGCGAAACTTGGCGAGCAACGGAGCGAAATGACTCTTAAGCCGAATCAATCGCCGAAATTCTGTGTCGTAATCTGTCTTGCGATCGAGCCAGCGATAAACGATTCCCCAGGCGCGCGGCGCAGAATTGACCAGTGCCAGATAACTTCGGCGCACCAACTCATTAATGGGTCCATAAGCTTCTGCAAACAGATCCCTCAGTTCCACGTCGGCCTGGTTCGGGGCGACGCGAGCGAGACCTTCGCGCACTCCTCGCGCAGCGCTGTTGTGACCCTCTCCGAAGCCGGCCGTGAGAATCAGGATTCTTCTTTTCATCTGTCGTTAGGCAACACCGAACAAGGCTTCATGTTGAGCGAAGCGAAACACCGAGGACACATAAATGTGATCGTGCTTACAATTCAGGTCGACAACTCATGAAGATTCGAAGTAGCCAGGCTCTTCACTCCGCTCAGAATGACATCTTTGATAGCTAATAACTCGCGAAGGTCCCGCGATTGCTGGAGACTTTAATGGATATTTACGCGGGGCAAAGTAAACTCTGCCGGCGATGAAATATCTCGGGTTCATCTGGCGCGTTTTGCGCCGGCTGGTTTGGGAAACGGCAACCGACAACATGACAGGCTTGGCCGCGCAGATGGCATATCTGCTTCTCTTCGCGCTGGCTCCCGTATCGCTCTTTCTCTGGCATCTGCTCGGCCTTTTCGGCACTGATCCGACCAAGTTGCATCGGATGTTTGTTTTCTTGAAGAGCTTCATGCCGCCGGACCAGAAAGTGCAGGACATTCTGGATTCTACGATGGCCAACGTGGTGGTGACAGGTTCGAGCGGTCTGCTTGCGAACGCAGGCATCGTTCTCGGAATCTATTTCGGGACCGTTTTCATCGCGACCATTTCACGGGCTCTAAGCCATACGTACGGAATGCGGGAAGACCCGCATTGGTGGTCGAAATATATCATTTCGTTTTTCATGTTGTTTTGGTTTGGGATCGTGATCGTGTTTTGCTTCAACGCCATCGTCTTCGGCGAAACGTTGGCAGGTCTCGCCGAAGTAAATTTTCAACTGAATGTGCCGCTCCAGGAATGGGTGACTTATCTCAGTTTGCCGTTGACCTGGCTAGCGCTGATTGGGCTGGCGCTGGCGTTGTATCTTCTGACGCCGGAGAATTATCTCACAATTCGACAAGCGCTTCCGGGAGCGACTTTCTTCGCGACTGGATGGATCATCGCGACGAAACTTTTCCAGCTCTATGTCGCAAGATACGACCGCTACAACCCAACATACCTGGCGCTGGCATCCATCGTCGTGCTGCTCACTTGGATGTATCTGACTTGTCTGCTGCTTTTGTTGGGCGGCAAATTGAACGCCATCCTTCGCCGAGAAGGCGAAAGAATGCGCAGGGCAGCGCCTGTCGCTCCTGCGGCTGCGCCAGCGAGTTAAAAGAGGTTAAAGGTTAAAACGTTAAAAAGGGAGAGCGGATTACCCATTTTAACTTTGTAACTTTGCAACTTTTTTAACGAAGCCGTTGATCGCATCGCGCGCTCTGTTACTCTCCGTCGCAGTGGTGCGTTTTCGCATTTGGGCTGCACTTGCCGTTGGCGCAATCGTCGCAAGTCTTCTTTGCGCGCAAGTCAGTGAAGAACAGGAAAGCCACCGCGCTCAATCCGAGCAGGGCGAGACACACGATACGCCCTCTCCCAAGCCCAAAAAATCTCCGAGCCCCGCCGCAAAAAGAGCAACGAGTAAATCAAAGAAGAAGCATCGACCGTCTGCGACACCAGAAAAAACGCCGAAGGCCATTCCGCGAGCAAAACCAGTAGGCGAAGAATCGGAAAAGCCGACGGAGGCCGAGAAAACGCCGGCGCCGACGCCGCGCGAGACACCCGAACCCAGCGCTTCACCGAAATCAAAGCGGCATCGCTACACGCCTACACCCAAACCGAAATCGGCGAAGAACAAATCGCACGAAAAGGAAACCGCGCGCAAAGCCAGGGAAACAACCAAATCGGCGCTGACAGACGAGGAAACACCAAAGCCGAGAAAAACACCGATGCCTCGCGCGAAAGAAGAGCCCGCCGTTGCGTCGGAAAAACCGACGCCGGCACCGCCACGCGCGGTAGTTGTGCCCACTCCCGCGCCCTGCCCAACGCCAAAGATTCTACGGGCCGTTCCTGGAGAGCAGCGCGCCCAGGTTGTCATTGAAAAGTCTGGTATCGAGGAAGACCAGGGCTTCGAGCCTCCCCCATCGCCTCCCCCGCGCAGATCCGGTTTCTGGCCGTGGAGTCGTCCAGCCAACTACCGTTATCTCACCCGGTCGGTGATCGATGCTATCCGACGCGCACCGGTGAAGCGGCGCCGCTGGCAATTCATTGTGGTGCATAACAGCGGGACGCGGCAGGGAAACGCGCGCGTTTTTGATTATTATCATCGACATGTCCGCCGGATGCAGAACGGTCTTGCTTACCACTTCGTGATCGGCAACGGAACTTCCACTGGCAACGGCCAAATCGAGGTGGGAGATCGCTGGCGGCGTCAGATCAACGGCGGCCACGTACACAGCGATTATTTGAACAACATTTCGCTCGGCATTTGTCTGGTAGGCGATTTTAATCGCGACCAGCCAACACGCGCACAGCTCGACGCGTGCGAAGAACTCGTCCGCTATCTTCGCGAACGTTGCGGCAACACTGAGAGAGGCCCCATCCCTGTGAAGCCGCACCGCGAAATGAATCCACCGCGCTGGCCGACCGATTGCCCCGGAGACGTTTTCCCCTATTCGTGGTTCCGCAGGTTTTAGCTGCGAGCGTACTGCTCCCGTTGAGATGGATACTCACAAAGAGGGCCGGTTGCGCCCGAGCGTGCGATTCTCTTAAGAAGATTACGAACGTTTTATGCAAAGACGAATTCTCCGATCGTTCGCCCCACTGTTTGTCACCATTCTATCCGTGCACACAGGCGCGCTCCCGGCCGCGGCGCAGGAAACTGCGCAGACACAACAGGGAGTTATCACGACGTTCGCGCCGATTGTTGAGAAGGTCACACCGAGCGTTGTAACCGTATTCACCACTCAAACGGTGTCGCGCGGGCTGAATGCGTTTCCATTTTCCGATGACACGCTGCGGCAATTTTTCGGTGGACAATCACCGCAGAAGCAGGGGAAAGAGACGTTGCAAGGGCTCGGCTCGGGCGTGGTTGTTAGCCCGGACGGATACATTCTCACTGCTAACCACGTTGTTTCGGGCGCAGATGAAATCATGGTGGGGCTGGGCACCGAGCTTGGCAAATACAAGGCCAAGAAAGTCGGTACGGATCCGGGCACGGACGTGGCATTGTTGAAAATCGAGGAAAAGAAAACTCTGCCTGTGATCACGTTTGCCGACAGCGATAAAGCGCGCGCGGGCGACATTGTGCTCGCGATCGGCAATCCATTTGGCTTGCGGCAAACGGTCACGATGGGAATCATCAGCGCCGTGGGCCGCGGCGGCATGGGGATCGTCGATTACGAAAATTTTATCCAGACGGACGCGGCCATAAACATGGGCAACTCCGGCGGCGCGCTGGTCGATACTGATGGCCGCTTGTTAGGCATCAACACGGCGATTTTCAGCCGAACTGGTGGCAACCAGGGTATCGGCTTCGCCATTCCCGCGAATCTCGCGCGCGACGTGATGCAAAGCTTACGCGAAAAAGGTCGGGTCGTGCGCGGCTACATCGGGGCGGCCGTGCAAACGCTGACGCCCGAGCTGGCCGAAGCGATGAAGCTCAAGGGGCAGCCGGCTGGCGCGCTCGTGAGCGAGGTCACGCCCAAAAGTCCTTCGGAGAAAGCCGGGATGAAGACCGGTGATGTGATTACTTCTGTCAATGGGAAGAAAATCAGTGATTCGCGCGAGGTGCGTTTGATGATTGGGTCCATGGCGCCCGGGACGAAGGTGCAGATCGAGGTCAACCGCGAAAGCCAGAGCAAGATCATCAATGTTGAGCTTGCGGAAATGCCTGCAGGTGAAGCGGAAGAGGGGGCCGAGACGACTCCTGAAGAAAGCACTCAAGCTGAAAAGGCCACCGTGTTCGGTGGTGTCGCCGTCGCTGATATAACCGATGACATCCGCACTGCGCTCAATCTTTCAAAGGATATCAAAGGCGCCGTAATTGCAGACATTGACGCCGATTCGCCCGCTGCAAAAGCTGGTCTGCGCGAAGGCGACGTGATCCAGGAAGTGAACAAGCAATCTGTCAGAAACGCGAAGGACCTCGTGGCCATCAGCAAGAAATTGAAGCCTAACGAAAAGATTCTGATCCGCGTTTGGAGCCAGGGCCGCAGCGGCTTCGTGGCGCTGGAACCGAAGTGAGGTCGATGTTGTGCCGCTGTAACCACCGCCTCGTGGGCCGTTTTTAAGAAATATAAACCGCTGCGAGACGACCGGCCCCAGGCCAGTTACTACAACATTTCAGGAACCGCTCAAATGTCGAGCATCACTCTCGCCCTCCAATCGCCATTCTTTTTCTCGACGGAGAAATCGTGAAGCGTGACCGCTTTCACGTCCGCGCGCTGTTGATGCCGCGCGTCATCCAAATGCTCGCCCGCGACTTCTGCTCTCAGAAAATACTTTTTGCTTTTCTCGTCGATCTGCACTTTTCGGACTCGCAGCAGGAGGCGCTCAGCGTCTTTCAAATAAATCAGCTCCTGCAAAAAATCGAACAGCAACATGTCGATCTCGTCGTTCGAGAGTTGGATGTGTCGCGTTTCGCGCGGCTCAACGGAGTCGAGATTGTCGATCATCACGTTCATCGTCGCGTCGGCCGCATCGCTGAACAATTCCGGCAGATCGCGCCCGGTTGCTTCAAAGGCGATGTCCGCCGTGCCGATTTCTTCGAGGTAATGGTAAGGCATGGTGATGATGACGAAATCCGAATGACGAATGACGAATCAAGTCAGAATGACGAAATTGTAGGCCGTCTGTGTCAGACGCCATGGCGTCTGACACAAACGCCCTACAGTCATTTGGGATTCGTCATTCCTTCGTCATTTTTGATGGCGCATTGATTGAGCGCGTGGAGGATTGTCTCCTTTTCCGCTGTTATATTTTTTCCGATGAAGACCAATTCGCTGCGATTCGCATCAAACGGCTCGAGTTCCCAGCGGCCAGTGACGAAATTGAAAAGCTGCGCGCCATCTACGAAGCGAACGAAGCCTTTTGCCCGAACCACAGCCGCCGGAAGGTTGTCCGCGAAATGTTCGAAACAATCGCGGGAAAATGCTTTATCGGAACTAAAAGCGAACGATTCGAATTCCGGATGATGCCGATGAGCTGTAGCCGGGGTCGATGACCCCGGTCCGAGCGGCGCGACTTTCTTTTCATGTCCGATGCCGAATAAAAGCTCCGGATCAACCCGGCAGCGTTTGGTGCGAACGACTGCCGCGGTCGGATTGATCTCGCCCAGCTTTTTTTCGAGCAGTTCGATTTCGGTCGCATCGACAAGATCGATCTTATTCAAAAGCAAAATGTCCGCGGCCTCGATTTGCAGCCGCGTGGTATGACCGAGCTCAGGAAAACGAACGAGCATGTCGGCGTCGATCACCGACACGACGCCGTCGAGCCGGCATTGCGGCAGCGCTTCCTGGATGTTGAACACGAGCGCTTCGGGTTCGGCCAGGCCGGTCGTCTCGACGTTGATCATCTCCGGCGCAACTTTCTCAATAATCTCGTTCACTGCTGCTTCAAATTCGCCGAGCAACGAGCAACAAACGCAGCCGCCGCCAAGTTCAGCGATGCGCACATTTTTGCCCTCGATCACTTTCGCGTCGATGGCGATCTCGCCGAATTCATTCATTACGATTGCGATCTTCGCCGGATGCGTCGCGAGAATGTGACGAAGCAAGGTGGTCTTGCCGCTCCCGAGCGGACCAGTGATTAGCGTGATTCGCGTGCGGCGTTGCATTAGCAGAAAATCCGAATCTCGAAATCCGAAATTCGAAACAATTCCCGAAATTCAGAATCCGAATCAAAAAAATGTGCTGCCTGATGCGACGATTGTGTTTTGGGAATTTGGATTTTCATCATCGAATTTGTTTCGGATTTCGGATTTTTGTAATCATCCTTTCACATTCCCGATCGGCGTGAATCGCACTACTGGCTTGCTAATTCCCGCCAATTCAGTCGCTGCGATTATTTCATCGATGTCTTTGTAAGCTGGGCCTGCTTCCTCTGCCAGACCCGCCCAAGAAGTGCTGCGAACGTAGATGCCGCGCGCTTCCAAATCGCGCTGGAGTTGCTTGCCGTGCCATTGTTTGCGCGCCTTGGTTCGGCTCATGGTGCGACCACTGCCGTGGGCCGTGCTAAAGAAAGTTTCTGCACCCGACGCCGTGCCCACGAGCAGATACGATCCGGTCTCCATGCTGCCGCCAATGATCACCGGCTGGCCAATTTCACGGTAGCGCGCAGCCACTTCGTCGTGTCCCGGGCCGAACGCGCGCGTCGCCCCTTTGCGATGCACAAGCAGCGTACGCTCTTCATTGTTGATCTTGTGTTTTTCCAGCTTCGCGGTGTTATGCGAGACGTCGTACACCATTCGCATCTCCAAATCTTCGGCGCTGCGGCCGAATACTTGAGAAAAAACTTCGCGGATGCGGTGAAGAATCACCTGCCGATTGGCAAACGACATGTTCAGGCCGCATTTCATTGCGGCGAAATAATCGCGGCCCTCCGGCGAATCGAGCGGCGCGCACGCCAGCTCGCGATCCAAAATTTTGATGTTGTACTTTGGTTCCATCACTTTCAAAAACTTCTGCAGATAATCGGTCGCAACCTGGTGCCCGAAGCCGCGGCTGCCGCAGTGAAACATCACCACGATCTGGTTCGGAATCGTGATCCCGAATTTTGCGGCGAGTTCCTTGTCGCGCACGTCTTCCGGCCGCGCGACCTGCACTTCGAGATAATGATTGCCGCTGCCGAGTGTGCCGACCTGGTTGTAGCCCCGCTCGATGGCGCGTTCGCTAATTTTCGATGCATCCGCGCCGGGGATGCAACCGTTCTCCTCAGTCAGTTCGAGGTCTTCATTCCAGCCATAATCGTGTTCGATGCACCAGCGTGCGCCTTGTTCGACCAACTCTCGAAAATCGCTGTGCGATAATTTTAGAAATCCATGGCTGCCCACGCCCGCCGGCACGCGTTGAAACAGTTGATCAACAATCTCTTTCAAACGCGGTTTCACATCATCCAGCATCAGATTCGTGGTGACGAGGCGCATGCCGCAGTTGATATCGAACCCGATGCCGCCCGGTGAGATAACGCCGCCTTCGCGCACGTCCATCGCTGCTACGCCGCCGATGGGAAACCCATAACCGCTGTGGCCATCAGGCATGCAGAGCGCATAGCGTGTAATGCCGGGCAACGTGGCGACGTTGCTGATCTGCTGATAGACGGTTTCGTCCATTTCGCGCACCAGCTTTTCTGTCGCGACGATCCGCGCCGGCGCGCGCATCCCTTCCTTGTACGTCGCAGGCAGTTCCCAAACTGTGTCCGAAATTTTTTGGAGACTATCAACGACGGCCATGTCCTTACCGAAAATCGCCTTTCACGGTGCGTTTCAATGTATTGCCCTGCGGAAGCTTACTAAGCGTATCCAAAGCGGCAGAATACTGCCGCACTCCAAAACGTCGTCGTGCTCACCTACCCTTCTTGCGCGCTTGCGTTTTGGAGTGCGGCGCTGCTGCGCGCCTTTTGATTGCGCGGTTACCCCGCGCCAACCGGTCGGAGACTTGCACCGATTGAGCAGAGACTTTCGCTCCGGCTTTGAGGAAGAAATCAACCCACCAAAAGACATTTTCGTTTCGAACGACGCCGCGCATGCGCTTCATGCGCGCACTGCGCTCGGCATTACTCATGCGGAACGCTTTCAAAATTGCGTCGGCCATTTGCTCGATATCGTAGGGATTCACCAGCAACGCATCAGGCTTGAGGTGCTCGGCGGCGCCTGCGAACTGGCTGAGGATCAACACACCGTCTTCCTCAATACGGCTGGCGCAATATTCCTTGGCGACGAGATTCATTCCATCCTTAAGCGGCGTGACGAAAGCGATGTCGCATCCTCGATAATGCGCGAGAAGATCCTCGCGATCGAGGCCGCGGAAATGATATTGCACGGGCAACCACGTGCTGGTGGAGAAACGGCCGTTGATATCACCGACCAGGCGGTCGATGCGCTCTTTAAACTCGTGATACTTGGGAATCTCCACCCGGCTCGGCACAACGATCTGGATCAGAACCACGCGCCCGCGCAGTTCCGGATGACGTTCCAGCGCGGTGCGAAATGCGCGCAATCGTTCCGGAATTCCCTTGCTGTAATCAAGCCGATCCGAGCCAAGGATCAATTGACAACCAGGAAAAGTGACGCGCAGCCGCTGCGCTCGTTGCTCTACCGTGTCGGATTTCGCGCCGCTTTCAAACGAATCGAAGTCGATCCCGATTGGGAAATGTCCAACCCGAATCTCACGATCTTCGAATCGAATCAGCTGCGGCTCACGACGAGAAAGAATTTTTGCCCCTGACATTACGCGCCGCACGCACTGGAGAAAATTGCGTACGTCCCGCCGAGTCTGGAACCCAAGTAGATCGAACTGGAGCAGGGCGCGCAGGAGCCGTTGTTGTTGCGGCAGCTTCGCAAAAATGTCGTACGGCGGAAAGGGGATGTGCAGGAAAAACGTCAGTCGCGAAACTTTTTGGGACAGGCCACGCTCGCGCAATGCCTGGGCAACGTACATCAGGTGATAATCGTGCACCCAGATGAAGTCGTCGGGTTGCGAGCAGCGCACGATAGCATCCGCGTAACGCTCGTTCACTTGTTTGTAAGCTTGCCAGTATGCCGGCTCGAAGTTGCAGAAATTTTGCAGATCGTGAAAAAGCGGCCAGATCACTTCATTGGAATAGCCGTAGTAAAACTCGTCGCGCTCGGTTTCACTCAAAGCCACCGGCACAACCTTGTAGCCGGCATCCCGAGTGGCTTCGGCGAGCGGTTCTTGTGGGATTTCACCCACAACTCCTGGCCAGCCAATCCAGGTTCCACCGCGCTCGCGCAGCACCGGCTCCACCGCAGAGACGAGTCCGCCCGTAGCCGGTGTCACGGTCCAGAGATCTTCGCCAGCCGAATCGAGCGCGAATGGCAATCGGTTGGAAACGACCATCAGGCGATTCATTTTAACAGCGGTTGAAAAGTTAAAAAGTTACAACGTTACAACGGAAGCACTGCTCTGTACCTTTGTAACATTGTAACTCTTTTAACTTGTTTCGTTAAGTATGCTTCCTTCTGCGCTCGATCACGTTCAAGAAATCGCTGGTGCGCGCCAGCATGCGCTGGCCGTTTTTCTCGATTACGACGGTACGCTGTCGCCGATCGTGAGTCGTCCGGAGCAAGCTGTGCTTTCTGACTCGATGCGGGCAGTGCTGGGCGCGCTGGCGACTAAACTGCCTGTCGCCATTCTCAGTGGACGCGATCTCGAGGATGTTCGCCGGCGCGTGGGCATCGATGCGATTGTTTACGCCGGCAGCCACGGATTTGATATCGCCGGTCCGCTTGGATTACCCAGGCAAATGGCAACCGAGTTTTTGCCCGACCTCGACATGGCAGAAAAGG
>Ga0126378_10001903_pt1 | contig 15444 bp, 14 predicted proteins | sample PanSoiMetPlot_23_FD_92587 | JGI IMG/M metagenome (GOLD analysis project Ga0126378, IMG submission 92587) | Tropical forest soil microbial communities from Panama - MetaG Plot_23 | ecosystem: Environmental > Terrestrial > Soil > Tropical forest > Bulk soil | place: Panama | collected 2016-02-17 | reverse complement strand
CGCTTCCAAGTTCTGCACTACCAATCTCAAGACCGTAACGACTGCTTTGACTGCTGTGTTTGTTGCCGGGACGCCGAATTCCTCGATCCGGAGGAAGTTCCGCAACTGGTCGGCAATCACCGAGTTGTTGTCCACGGGGAAGGTTCCTGGCCTACTCCAATCCTCCAGCGCAACCCGCGTTCGGTTCGCCGCGGCGTCCAACTCCACTGCAATGGCTCGGCACAACAGCGCGTCTCCGGCCGCGAACTGGACGAACAGCGGATCGTCCTTCTTCACGTTCGACACCAAGCCTTTGAGGTAAACCGCCCGTGCTTTGAGGATCGATTTCCTCGTCGACGGCTGGGTCAGCCGCACTTGCAGGTTGTTCCACGCGGCCTCCGCATACAAATCCTCCGAGGTTTCGAAGGCCTGTTGTGTCTCGCCAGGATTTGGAGAGCTGCGCACCAAAGAGCCGGCACCGATCGTACCGGTCATACCCTTCTCGAGGGTGTACGCGAGGAACACGCTGGCCGACACTCCAGGCCGCGGCCGATAGCCGATCAGGTTACCCAGCTCCATCACCGAGCGTCGCTCGGTTGCTGTCGCCAAATAGCCCTCGTTGGCGATTCGCTCCTGGTAGAAAGTGAGGACGTCCCCCACTGTCGCCCAAGCGTCCAACAATGCGATCGATGCGTCAGAGGGTTCACGCGTGGACAAACCATCCAGCCGCCGGTCCGCGCCAAGTCTGGCCTCCATGGTTTCGAGAAACGTCGCATGGGTGCCCGCGCGATAGCTCAAGGTCGTCAGGCCGGGCCGGTTGAATTCCGAAACGGGGGTGACCGCTTGGGTGCCCGCGCAACATCCACAAGGCAGCAAGCCCGTGCAACCGCAGGATCTCATCTGCCGCCTCCGAGCTTGAATTCGATCCGGCCGTTTTCGGGAAAGCTCGGATCGCTGTCGCAAACGGCGATCTCGAAAGGTCCAAAGTGGATTACGCCGGCATCAGTGCCGCTCGACGATGGTTCGAACAGCCTTTGAAACTGCAGCGCCTTCACGCTTTCCACACCTGGGACAGACTGCGCCACCGAGAGAATCTGGCTCAGAAAGAGCCCTTCGCCGAAGGTCAGGTTGTCGGGGTTGAAAAAGCCCAGGCTGCCATCCGGCAGCATCGCGGTGCCGAAGCGCGCTTCCAGATCCGCCAGCACGTGCGCCCGCAAATACGCGGCTTTGACACAGACCTGAAGTGATATCAAAACTGGAATGCGAATAGCGGCTCCGACTCGCAGATCGTGTCCCAGACGGCGGAAGCGGCGCAGACGGTGCTCGATGCGCTCAAGGAGATCGTCGCTCGCCTGTTCGGTCGCGAACGCGTCAATCGCCACCAGCGCCTCGTACCAACTGCCGTTCCAGCGCAGTTGAGCGGCAGCGCGTTGCACCTCTAGCGGAAATTCGCGTCGCGCGATCGCAGCGTAGTCCTCGGCGGTGATGGCGCGTTCGAGCTCCTTGCGGAATGCCCCTGGAGCAAACAGCTTCGCCTCCTGAATCGACTGAGGATCCACACCGCCCCGCGCTGGCATGGGGTTGCGTACCGAGACAACCACCCCGGATATGTTTACAGGCGAAACCCACAGGAGGTGTTGAATCGATTCGGCTCCCACATTGCCTGCTCGCCCATTGCCGATCCGATAGTTCGCCTCCAGCGCAACGCCGGCGGGCGCCAGGGCCCCATGGGTCCCGTCACCGAATCGCAGCCAGGACACCCGGTCGTTGTCGATCTCCACCACAAAGTGCCGGTCTGTGGATCTGCTTTCGATCAAATCTCGCGAGGGAGTCCAATTGTTCGACAGTGCAATAACCGGTGTGGCCCGGTGCGGATCTTGCGAAAAGAGCTTCGCGACCGGGGCCTCGTCCGGGGGGATCTGCCGGAACGTCAGCCCAGGGTTGGACAGGCGGGGACGGAACCGCCCGGGAGCATGGGTGACTTCGCCTGGGGCGTTCTCATCCTCGCATCTGGGGAATGATTCAACGATGTCGACCCTCGGCAGGGATTCGCTCACCCCCTGGCCATGGTCTACCAGCACGACATTGCCGCGCGCGACGCTGACATTGGTCAACAGCGCGCAGCGGGGTGGCGGGCCGATCGAAGAAAGACACAGGGGAAACGGAAGCGCATCGTCCTTGCTCCAGCTGACATTGAGCACGGGCGTCTGCGTCAGCGGGTCCACGTCCCTTTCGACACTCGTCAGACGGACGCCGCACCGGTGCGAGAGATCGCGGTCCGCGGGAAGGCCGGTCTGCGGGCCGATGACCTCCTCGAGAATCAAGAAATCCCCTGCCTGCAGCTGCAGCTTTCGCGTTTGATTCGCAGCCCCGCCGATCCACTCGTCGGTCAACGTGGCCGCCGTCGCCCCTTTCGGCAGGCAGCACTGCGAATCGCCCCAGGTGTAGATATTGATGGACTCGTGGCCGGCGTGAAGGTCGGTGGCGGCAACTGCTTCAAAGATGGTGAACGATCCCGAGGTGAGCCTGGCCAGCGCATCTGCGGGCAGTTCCACTGGAAAATTGGAATCCGGCCGGGTAATGAATCGTGCCTTCCCCGGCTCGATGCGGAGTCTGTCCGTCGTCCCGACCACCACCAGGGCCCGGGCGTTGCATCCTTCATGCATGGCGTAATCGACCAAGCGCGCATGGCGGCGCACCGACACCCGTTGCCTCGCTGTTGCCAGATAGGCCTCGGTCGCCACCGCGTCCTGGTAGTAGCTCAGGTAGTCGGCTGCATACGCGAGCACTTCGACCAGCGTCACGCCCAAATCGGGGACGAACCTGTTTTTCCAATTCGGCAGTACGACTGCCAGGCGGTCGAAAATCAACTGCCGGAAGGTCGCGTAGTCCTTGGCCAGGAAGTTGATCGCCATCCGTTCGCGCTGCGGAGGCGGGCACAGCTGCTCTTGCGCGCAGTCGAGTTCCGTCGGGCAATCCACCGTAAAGACAAAGTCGATTTGATTGTATTGGGGGTCGAATCCAGGATGGGGAATCCACACCGGCCGCTGCTTGGAATCGAGCCCACGAGCGACCGCTTGAAGCGTGTACGTCGAAAAATCTCCCCCACGGTCGACGACGATTTCAATGTAGTCGTCGAGCTCGGGATTGTTCAACACTTTGGGAAAAACGTTCAGGACTTTGATGTCCCGCACTCGCTTGCCACCGGTGATCTTGAAGTTGCTGGGAGTCAGCGGCTGCAACGGAAGCTGTCCAAGGCAATACGCCTTGAGCGTCAGGTGCTCCGCATCAAACTCGACATAATCAAAGCCGGAGAGCTTGGGGCTCTTGCGCACTGCGGTGCGCCGGGCTTCGTTGAGACAGGCAAGAGTGGTCACGGAGCGATGCTCCGCTTCAACTGGAGATCAGTCGGATGGGTTTGGGCAGCCCCGCGGAGCAGGTAGACGATCTGAACCGTCAGGGTATTGTCCTCGGCCGAGACCTTGAGCGTTCGAATCTCAATCAAACTGCCCAGATACTGCTGTAGAGCCGCCTGGGTGGTGAACTGCAATGCGGCGGCCAGCTCAGGACTGTTGGGCGCGTGGACCATCTGTAAAAGACCACTGCCGAAGTCCGGACGGTTGACCCGCTCACCAGGATTGGTGAACAATAACTCCTCGATCATGTCGCGAACGTTGTCTTCGGGCGTGGTCGGCGCCGTTCGCATCTCGTGATTGAAGTGGAATGGGAAGTCGATCTGCATGACGCCTCAAATAGCAGTGACTCGTGTTTGAGTGGTCGTAATCACGAGGGGCGTACCGGTCGGAGCGCAAACCGAGGTGCTCGAGATCAGCACGAGGGGTTGCCCATTGGAAAGAACACGCGTCGAGCCGGTTGACCAGGTCGCTGTGACGCAGGGGCCGTTGGCGACCGTCGGCGGTGGAAGGGTGCAGCCGGCAACTGTATACGGCGGCGTGATCGCGACCGTGGGCTGGCCACTGACAGTGACGCGCGAATTCGGCACCGTCGGCTGGGCTTGCCCGCCGTGGGCGCACATCACCTGGGCACCTACGTGTACAAGAAAGCCTGGCATTGGCCGCCTCCTTCCGTTCGATTCATGTGATCACCAAGGCGCCCTGGTTCACGGTGACCGTGGGACCGACCATTTGAATTTCGGCGCCCTTGCCGTTTGAAATATAAATGCCGGTGTCGTTGACGATGATTGACGCGCCCAAGGGGCTGCTGAGGGCAATCCCCCCACTCTTTGGAGTCGGCGCCGAATCGCTGATTACCACCGAGTTCTGCAGAGTCGTTTGGATCACGATGTTCTGGCCCGGTGGAATCGGCGGAGGAGCCGACGCTGTCGTGGGTACTTCAGCTGCCTCACTCCAGAAGCCGCCCACCCAAATCGGCTTGTCCGAATCGCCATCCTCGTACTCGACCCAAACCGCGGCCTTCATCGGCGGCACACAGAAAATACCCTCTGAAATACCCGCAACCGGAACGCACGGCAGAGCCCAATTGGAGGGCGTTTCCCCGGTCACCGCAGGTACTATGACCTGAATACGGCCGCGCTGCTCGGGGTCGATGTTGTTGACAACCACTCCCCGATACTTGCCCCAGAATGGAGTCGTACTCATGCCGGAACCGCGGGAAGAGTCGAGATAATGCCGTTTCGCTTCAATTCGAACGATTGTTTGTATTCGCCACGTTTGATTTGGTGAGTTACCTTGCTGACGTAGTAGAGCCCGTCGAAGGCCATTCCCGCGCCGCGCACGCCGACCAGACTTCGCGACTTGAGGATGTTCCCGTATCGCAGCACATCCAAACTACCCGTGCCGAACACAGCGTCCGAAGTGCGCGAGGCCTCGGCCAGCCCCATCATCACCGAGGTCAACGGGCTCGCCTGATCTGTCCCCCGCACCGGTTCGATTTTCGGCGGAAGCGGCGGAAGCAGACCCAAAGGGGGATTCAACGGCGTGATGTCGGGAATAGGCAACTCCAGCGGGACACCGCTGTTTTCCTCCACAATGCGGACCAGGGGGATCTTCTTGCGCTCCTTGTCAATACGGAAGTTGAGCGATTCGACGTTGGTAAAAGCGTCCATGTCGATGTTCAAAGCGGGCTGCGGATACCCGACCTTGATCTCTGGTCCCCAGTACGCCTTGCTTACGCCGATCGTTGGCCCCGGCTCGATATAGAAGACGTAGCCGCAGCGGTGCGCCAGATAGCGGATGTAGTCGAGGTCCTTGCCCTGGTGCTGTGGAATCTGTTTCGTGGGAACCGGCACGTCGGTCACGATGGAGGGAATCACCAGCGGGATGATCCCAAGCGCCGCATACTTGGCGAGAATGAGGGCCACCCTGGCAAACAGCGGCATCGCCGGATAGGGGAGCCCGCTAAAATCGATCAGATTCATCGCCGCCGATAAATCGGTCCCACGCAGTGTCAGTACCGACTGCCCTGGATGGCTTCCCGGATTGATGCTCTGCTCGGTCATCAATCCGTCCATCAAAACCGTAACCACGCCGCGAAACGTCACCGCGATCACCACCCGGATCAAAGGCGGCATCGCTCCGCCCGAGACGAGGAACAGCGTCTGCAAAAGGGATCGCTTGCTCAATGTGAACTTGAGCTCGAAGCCGCTGTCCTGCTCCCCCGAAGCCGATACAACCTGAACGTCGGTCAGAGCCGCGAGGACAGGCTCCGGCACGGGCACCGGGAAAGCGGGGCCGATCATCAGCTTCAGGTTGATTGCGTTATTCGCCATGGGACTGCGTCTTGATTAGTGGGCGCCCTCCAGAGGAATCCGCAGAACACGACCGGGCTCGGCGGCCAGCATGCTGGCATTCATTTCCGTGTTTGCATCGGCGATGCGCCAGAACTGCTCCGGGTCGGCCAGAAAGGAAAACGCAATGTGATCCAGACGCTCGCCTTCCGTGACCAGGTGCTGCTGCAGTGAAACGGAACCATCGATGGCCGGGAGAAAGCGCCGTTTCAGATAGATCTCGACCTCCCCATCCGGACCGGTGATCGTCGCGGTGGAAATGCCGTAGTAGCGGCTCGACGGCGGGAATAGAGTTTGATTGACACCGCCTGGTTGCATTAGATCGAGCAGGGCCTTTTGTGGATCGAACATCGAGCCTCCTTAAAACCCGGCGATGCCGAGCGTGGAAAACACCGCATTGCTGCTGCGCCGGGCCAGTTGCTCCTTGTTTTGCAGATAGGTCATGAAGAGGCCGCCGGCCCTGCTGCCAAAGCCCGTATCATTGACATTGAGCACGCGCATCCCCAGGCTTACCTTGGCGCGAATCGGATTCAGGTTTGGGTCGAAGGCTTCTTCGGTGATGCTGAATTCGGTGAGTCTCACCGGCATGATGCGCTGTTTGCTCCAGACGAAAATGGTGAGCGGGGCTTCGACCGCCGCTACCTCGAGCGTTCCCGATTGAGCCTGGGAGTCCAGGTTCTGGAGCTGAGTACTGGTTGGATAGGCGATCACCTCGATGGCCGCCAATTGTGCCTGTAATCCGACCTGGGAGGCGGTGCTATCGGCAATCTCCAACTGATCGGTCGCATCCATCTCAACATCGACCTTCCATGTCTCGACCGGGGGACCTTTCAGTCGCAACAGCTCGGACCGGTCGCCGGTGTCGACGCCCACGCCCTGAATCTGGAAGGATCTTGAAACCGAATCCGGGTTGTACTGGAGCGCGATAATCCTCTGCACCGTGGAGGTAGTGACATCCATCAGCACCAGGCCGCCCTTCAGCAGCCGCGGAGATTGTGGAAATCCGCTCATGGGGTGAGGCTCCCGTAGATGGCCCCGCCCAATCCGGTTGTACCGGCGTCCGGTTCTGGCGACTCAATGGAGGCCCGCTCGCGGAGCGATGACTTTATCTGTGTTGGCCATCCATCCACCGCGATCCGCTGGCCCAGTTCGCGCCTGATCGCCTCGGCAAGCCATTCGGGCTTGAGACGCTCTTCGGAGTCCACCAGCAGGTGGCCGATATGAATATTCAGCTTCATGCCGCCGCCACCGGGCTCGCCGCTCGTTTGGCCTGCCAGCGGAAGTCCACTTCGTTGACCGGACGCTCCAACTTCCGGAACTCAGAACGGGCCGCCTCCAGAACCAGATCCATCGAGACCGGTACACGCCGCCCAGCGGCGAGGAAGGCGGCTTTGAGCGCGATGTTGTGAATCGTGCCGCCCGCGACATTCAGGCGCGAGAGAAACTCCAGGTCGAGAGACGCCCTCGGCACTGCCGGAGGAAAGGCGCGCTCCCAGATTCGCTTGCGTTGCGCCGCGTTAGGAAATGGAAAGTGAAGGATGAAGCGCAGCCGTCTCAGGAATGCGCTATCGAGCGAGCTCTTCAAATTCGTCGCCAGAATCGCCAGGCCCGAATAACTCTCCATGCGTTGAAGCAGGTAATTGATTTCGATGTTGGCGTAGCGGTCATGGCTGTCCTTGACTTCGCTGCGCTTTCCGAACAGGGCGTCCGCCTCGTCGAAGAAAAGAATCGAGGCGCCGTCTTCAGCGGCGTCAAAGACCTGGCGGAGATTCTTTTCGGTCTCGCCGATGTATTTGCTCACCACCGCCGACAAATCAATGCGGTACAGATTCAATTTCAGTTCGTTGGCGATCACCTCAGCGGCCATCGTCTTTCCCGTGCCGCTTTCTCCCGAAAACAGAGCGCTCAATCCGAGACCTCGATTCATTCGCTTTCCGAAGCCCCATTCGTCGTAGACGCGCACGCTCTGGCGCGCCTGGGTGCAGATGTCGCGCAATGTGCCGATCTCCATGTCGGGCAGCACGAAATCGTCCCACGTCGCTTTGGCCTCCAGCCGCTGCGCGAGCAAGTCGAGTTTCGGGCGGGAAATAAGCCGGCATGCCTCCCACAGCCTGTCTTCGGGCGGCGTCGACGCGCCGCCGCGTGACGCTGCCGCCGCCGCGCGATGAATCTCTAGTTGACTCAAGCTGAACTGCGAGGCTAAAGCCGCCGCTGTTTCCGGGTTGTTCAGCAAGCTGCTCCAGGATTCGAGCTGCTCGGTGCGCGTGGGTCGGTTGATATCCACACTCAGTGATTCGCGCTGTAGGTTCCTCCAGTTTTCGCGCGTGTCGAGGAAGACGAGACCGTCCGAGCGCGACAGGAAGCGGGTCACCGGTGAGGCGTCCCTCTCTGCGTCCCTGGCATCCAGATACAATCCCACCGGAAGTAGCAACACTTCCCGGCGCCAAGTCCGCGCGAGCGTCTCGAGTTCCGCCAGCGAGGCCGGCAACGCTGCCGCCGGCAACTGGTAGAGCGCCAGCGAAAGCCCACTCGCGACCTCGCAAGCGACGGCCTGTTTACTGGCCGAATCCAGCCCGAGAAGATGGATCAGTCCGGGTAGAGCGTTGTTCACCAGACCCTGCGTCAGGTTGGCAGCGACGGTGGTGTGCGACGGGGGGATTGGCAGCGCGCGCTTTTGGTTCGGCGCGGTCAGAAGCGTCAGAAACGGTATCAGCCGTTCGTCGAGATGGTTGAGCCCCTTCAAATAATTGACAATCCGCTCATCGGCCCTGATTGGGCTCGCCGTCAGTGGTACGGCCGGACCCTGGGCGATCTCGATCAGCCTCCAGAAGCGCAACGGACGCTCCGGCGACAGCGCATCCCAGGTAGGAGAGGAAAATGCCGCCAGCGCCAAGGCATAGGTGGGAAACGCCTTGCTCGAGTCGTTGTGCGCCCTCGCGCACAACCCGGCGACGCGTGTGTCGAGCTCCACGGCCGCGCAGAGCAGCAGAATCTCGAGCTCGAAATTCGAAAGCTCGCAGCGCTTCTGGAGGATCAGCGCGGCCGGCGGAGGCGTGGCGTGGGCGCATTTGTCCATGGTCTCGCGAGCCTGCGTTACCTGGGCATCGCTCGGCGGCGTCCGATTCACCGTGGCCGGTGGCGATGGCGCCGGCGCCTGCGGCTTATGACCGAAGATCGAGCGCCGGAATCCGGAGGAAGCTACGTCAGTTCCAACCGCGGTCGCGGCGAGCCCTGCGGTCTGATCGGATCGATGCTCTTGTACAGCGAATTGCTCCAGGCGCAGACGAATCCACTCGATGGCCGAACTGAGGTAGGCATCGTTGTTCTGTTGCCATGGATTCTGAACGGTCATGTGATTGTGATCCGTTTCGTGTCGTCCAACACGAATTTGGCGGGCGCCGCCTGCTGCTTGAAAACAAAGCTGTCCACGCCATCCACACGCAGGCGGACGAATTCATTGGTGACGGCGGGTGCATTGGTAAGGGTGAAGGACAGGGACGCCGTTTGGGCGGTAGGCTCCGCCAAGGCTTCGCGCCCTGCGACCATCAGAACCGCCCGCTGATGGGCGGCGATTTGTGGGCTGCATGTCAGGGTCAACGCCAAGTCGGTACCTGCGCCCGGAATGGGCGAGGCGGGAGCGATCGCCGTAAAAGAGGGCGCAAATGGCACCGGCACGACATTCGAGACGCGGTCGATGCCACCGTTGGTAATCCGAGCAGATGCCAGATAAACACCCGCCGCCCACGCCGTTTGAGCGGGTCCGTCATTGGGAATTACCACCCGGATCTCCTCGGGGTTCCGGTCCGCCGGGGGCACCAGAATGTCCTGGTCACCGAGTCGCGAATGGGTGAACCGGACCGTTACCGAATCGCCTCCGAGGTTGCGTCCTTGAAAAGCAATCTGCAATCCCAACTGCGCGCTCGGATAGGGCGGAAGCCGCGGACCCTGTAACGGCGCTGAAGGCAGCGTGATTTCGTAGTCGTCGAGCACCGGGTACGGACCCAGTTGAGAGGACACGCCGCGATCGTTCTGGCCTCGATACAAAACAGGAAGAGCGGGCGACGGTGACTCATCCGCCTCGATCAGGACAACGCGCGCCTCGTAAGCGACGCTCAGCGAATATGGAATTTGCGAGAACATCAGCCAGATCTTCGAGATTTCTTCGGTGTTCAACGCCAGTGGGGTCACTCGGACAACGTCGATGGCATCGGCCAAATTGGACGTCGCCAGATCACCGGAGGATACGCTTTGCACCAGTGCACGCGGCAAAAGCGGCCGCGAGTGCAGATCCCCGACCACCGCGCCGAGCATCTTGTGGGGCTCCGAGGTAGCGTCGTCTCCATTGAACGTAAGCAAATAATGCAACGTCAAGGCCGCGGTCGGGCGATGCCTCAATGTTCCGTCCGAGCTCCGCGAGGGGAGGTCGCTGTTCCGTTGCGCCGCCTCCGGAAGAACCTGGTAGAGAAACAAGTGCACCCTGGCACCAGCGGCGCCGCCCGCCTCGGGCCGTGTCATGACGACTTGTGCTCCGGTGACTTCCTTTCGGGCGGCCTGCTCGACGACGCTCGACAAGGCCCGGGTGACAGTCGCGATTGCCAGGGCGTTGCTCATGCTTGCCCTCCGCCTCGTCGCTTGGCCAGATACTGATCGAGCGTCGGCGCTGAGGCCACCGGACGTTCAGCAGGCCGCGATTTCCTTCCTCGCTCGGGCAGGCGAACCTCCAGGCGTCCGATGGTCACCTGGATGACGGGCTCGCGTGTTTCGGCGGCCATCCCTCTCAGGTCCAGGTTTGCTAGCGGAGGAATTGGCAAACGAAGATCGGGTTTCACCGTCGGAAGCGAAGGCCGCCTCAACGCCTGGAATGGCCCATGAGGCTTGACCTCCAGCGGTACTTCTTTCTCAGGAGCTTCGATGGGTCGAACCGCCTGCAGCGCTTCACGTCTCGCATTCGCCGCTCTTGACACAGACTGTCGCGGTGCGGCTGAAGGCACGGGGGCGGGAACGGGAACGATTGCTTGGCGCGTTGGAATCTCACCAAACCGCGGAGCTTCGGTCGGCGCCACTGTGCTGGCAGCAAGGCCCACCTCCGTCCTCGGAGGACGCACGACCGCAGGAAGGGCCATTGGCTTCCCTTCCCGGACCGGTGCGAGAGTCTCGATCGCGGCTACGAGCTCACGCCCTCCATGGGAAATTTCGGCCCGCATCGACGCTTCGAGTCCGCGCGGTTCCGGCATCGGTGATGGCGTCCGCCACACCGGGAGTTCCAGAACCACTTCACCCCATGGTTCGCGAGCGGGAGGCGCCCAGGAAGGTGCAACGGTCGCCGGGGGATCGGCGGCGCGCGCCACCATTCGGTCGAACAACGTGGTGCCTCCAGCCATTTCCCTCATAGTTCAGCCAGGTCCAGATAGGCGCCGCGACGGGGCGGACTCAACGCGAGGATGGCGTCTTCAGGCCAGCCATACGCTGACGCGAGCCTGTGTACTTCTCCAAGCAGCCGGCGCGCCTCGTGTGCGATTTCGCTGCGCAAGTAGCCGGCGATGTCGAGAAACGCCTGCCACGAGTGCCCGCAGGCCGCGCAAACGAGATCAAGCACCGTTTCGGACAAAGGATCGGCGTCGGTCACGCATTCCGATGCCGCTCGGATCAACGCTTGATTGGGCTCCACTGCCCCGGTCGTGCAACGCGAAAACAACTCGTCGGCCGAGCGCGCCTCCAACAGATCGGCTGCGGCGGGAAGCCGCATTTCGACAGCGCGTTCCTGGAAGTCGAACCGAACCGGCCCGGTTGGCGCTGCGGGACCATTCTCGACCAAGCGACATTCAAACGAAAACTCGAGCCGCTCCCCGCAGCGTGGGCACGACACGACTCCCGGCATCACCGGTCCGAACATCAGTGCTCGAAGCTGGAAGAGCCCCCGGCAAAACTGGCCGTACGGTAGCTCAGCCCATTCGTCCAAGGACCGCTCCGGGGCCGCTTGTGCCAGCAGCTCGAGAGCCTGCCGCAACGGAGGGTGGCCCGTCGAGCGCTCCCACGTGGATAAGACTTCGGCTGCGGTAAGTGCGCGCACGTTGTGCCCCGCGACTGCTATTGCGGCGGCTGGGTGAAGCTCGGTTCCTGCGGCTCAACAACATCGGTGTCGCGGATCCAGCCCTCGTTCTCCAGCTTCATGTTCTGTATCGCAACGGCGTTGGCGTTGGCATCGAGGTCCGGCAAGGCCTGAAACTCAGACACCCAGCATCGAAACACCTTATAGGCAATGGCCAGTTGCCCAGACTCGTTGTAGAGCTCGATGATGACGTCCTTGCGGAAATCCTTCAGCGATGTCTCCGCGCCGAGGCCGGCACCGAAGTTCCACACCTTGTTCGCCCATTTCTCGAACTCGCTGTCATGGGTGACTCCACGCTCTAGCGTGATCGCCTCGAATTTGGAGCGTCCAGGTGACTTGCGTCCAGTCGATGGATCGCCTCCCTCGCGGTGCTCCACCACCTCCGTCGTGCGTTTCAAGGCTCCGACCTTGCTGATGCCAGCCACATACCGGCCGTCCCACTTCACCCGGAACTTGAAGTTCTTGTAAGGATCAAAGCGCTGCGCATTGACGACAAATTTTGCCATTGGATTGTCTCTCTTTTAAACCGCGGTCTGGCCGGCTAACTGCTGAATCGTAATGATCACGAATTCGGCTGGTTTCAACGGTGCAAAACCCACCAGGATGTTCACCACTCCATTGTCGATGTCGGCCTGCGTCGTCGTTTCCTTGTCGCATTTCACCAGGTAGGCCTCTTGGGGAGTCTTGCCTTGGAAGGCTCCTTGCCGGAACAGCGTGTTCATGAACGCCCCAACATTCAGCCGAATCTGAGCCCATAGGGGCTCATCATTCGGCTCGAACACCACCCACTGCGTGCCACGGTACAGGCTCTCTTCAATGAACAGAGCAGTTCGACGCACCGGAATGTACTTCCACTGATCGGTCAACAGATCGGCGCCACGCAACGTCCGCGCGCCCCAGACAACTCTGCCGACGACAGGAAAGGCTCGTAGGCAGTTGATCCCCAGCGGATTCAAATTGCCGTTTTCTTTATCGGTCAGTGGAAGGTCGAGCTCGGGTACCCCCAACAGCGTTGCTTCCGTTCCCGCCGGTGCCTTCCAGACACCGCGCTGGCCATCGGTCCTGGCGAAGATGCCAGCCACCGCTCCGCATGGAACGAAGGTGACCATTTGTCCGTTGTTGAGGGGATCCTGCTCGTGAAGCCTCGGAAAAAAGAGTGCCGCGTTCTTGCTGCGCGTCATCAAATTATCCACTCCGGCCAGGGGTTTGGTCGGATCGTTCCACGCTACAGGGGGATCGACCAGCAGCATGGCGCGCCGCTGTTCGCAATACTGCGCTGCTTGTTCCAGAACGTTTTGCGGAGTGTCGCCAGCCGTCGTTTCCGGAGGCAGACAGAGCAGATTGAACAAATCCACCGTTTCGAGCGCGTGAATGCCCTGCTTCCCCGGCGCCAGATAATCGTTGGCGCCGAGCACATTTCCGTCCGAGCCCGTACCCGCCGCCGCCGTTATCGCAGCATCGAGATCAGCTTGGGTTGGAAGGTCTGGAGGCTTGGCTGCGGCATCTAGGTCGGATCCACTCCAGAGCATCAAGTTCGACGCACCGGCGAGAACCTTGTCCAGCCGTCGCAGGGCCGCCTTCACCAGCGTCACGTTTCGATACTCCTCGGTCACTCCTCCTGGAGTCGAATCGACCAACTTCAAGTTGAAGAGATCTTTCGGGGTCACACCCATCGCCGCCGCGACATCCGCGGACACGTTCTGGTCGATCGTGATCCTGAGCTTGGTGCCCCATTTCCCTGGGGAGGCAGCCTTCAGGCCGAACGATGCCTTGGAGATCGCCACGGTGCCCGCCGCGATGTCGCCGTTGTAGAGCCGGACCATCACAGCGGTGTCTCCGCCGTTCAAAAAGAAGTCGCGAACCGCGTAACTGGTGCGACTGTTCTTGTCGAGCCCTCCGAACTTGCGCTCGTAGTCCGCAAAGCTCTCCACAAGCACTGCCTCGTTCACGGGGCCCCGGGCCGCCCGGCCGACAAATGCCGCGATCGAGGTCGCCACACCGGTGATGGTGTGCACGCCGCTCGGCAGTTCCTCGATGTAGACACCTGGGTAGGTAAGAGTGGCTGGCATCCTGGTCTCTCCTAAACGCTGATCTGACCTGTCAGTTGTTGGATCTTTATGACCACGAACTCCGCCGGTTTGAGCGGAGCAAAGCCGACAAGGATGTTGACAATGCCCTTGTCGATGTCCGCCTGCGGATTGGTGTCGCGGTCACATTTGACCAAATAAGCGTCGCGCGGCGACGTGCCTTGAAACGCCCCCTGGCGAAACAATGTATTCATGAAGGAGCCAACGTTCAGCCTGATTTGCGCCCACAGCGGTTCGTCGTTGGGCTCAAAGACAACCCACTTCGTGCCGCGGAACAGGCTCTCTTCGATGAAGAGCGCCGTCCGTCTCACAGGAATGTACTTGTATTCGTCGGTCAGAGCGTCGGCTCCCCGCAGCGTCCGCGCGCCCCAGGACGCCCTGCCGATAGTACGCAAATCGCGCAGGCAGTTGACGCCCAGGGGGTTCAACTCACCGTTCTCAGAGTCCGTCAACGAGACGCTCAATCCGGAGGTTCCCCGGATCGTAGCGTCGATGCCCGCGGGTGCTTTCCACACGCCCCGTTCCGCATCGGTTCTGGCGAACAGGCCGGCCATCGCTCCGCAAGGCACAAACGAGAATTCCTGATTGTCCTTCAGTTGGTCCAACTCAAGCAGGCGTGGAAAAAACACTGCCGCATTCCTGGATCGCGTCATCAGCGCGTCTACTCCCTGCTTGGCGGAGTCCTTGTCCTTCCATGTCTTGGGCGGATCCACCAACAGAACGGCACGCCGCTTTTCGCAATAGCCGACCGCGTCATCCCAAAGGGCGGAAGGAATGTCGCCGTCCATGTCGGGAGGCAGGCAAAGCATGTTGAATAGATCGGCAGTCTCGAGCGCCCGAAGTCCGGTCTTTTCGCCCTGATAGCTCGTCACCAGGAGTGGATCGTCCTTGATGGCCTTTGCTGCATTGTCGACAGCAGTCTGAAGACTGGCTTGGGCCGTGTCACGTGCTGTCTTGGCACCGTCCCTCGCCGTGGTTTTGGCCGTGACGTCGTCTTGAAAAGGCTTGAGATCATTGCCCGTCTTGCCAGCCGCTATTGCCTGATCCAATGCCTGCTGGGCAAGAGCGAGCGCTTCCGAGGCCAGGCGCCACGCCTTATTCGCGTCGTCGACCGCGACCGCTTTCATTGAAATGTCGTCACTCTTCGATTTCGTCAAGTCGGTTAACGGCGTCAGTGGAGGGTTGATCGGCACTCCGGACTTCCACCGGACCAGCGTCGAGGCGTCCCTCAACACATTGTCCAGCCGGCGAACGCTATCGGCCAGCGTGACGTTTGCAAAGGTCTCTGAGGCATCCGTCCCAGCGTCTCGAACCGTGATCGAGAAGATCTGGTTCAACGGAACTTTCAATTGCCCCGCGGCCAAGGGTAGGACCCCGGTCGGGTCAACGGTCAGCCGTAGGTTGGCTCCCCATTTTCCCGGTGATGCCGCCTCAAGCTTCACATTGTCAACCGCGACGGAAGCGGTGCTGGTCGCATCGCCATTCAGCAGGCGGACAATGAT
>Ga0126378_10001902_pt1 | contig 15447 bp, 9 predicted proteins | sample PanSoiMetPlot_23_FD_92587 | JGI IMG/M metagenome (GOLD analysis project Ga0126378, IMG submission 92587) | Tropical forest soil microbial communities from Panama - MetaG Plot_23 | ecosystem: Environmental > Terrestrial > Soil > Tropical forest > Bulk soil | place: Panama | collected 2016-02-17 | reverse complement strand
TAGCAAGCGCGGACCTCCTGCAAGTGCGCATTGACCACCTTGGCCACTGCCTCGCGGTCGATGTTGCCTTGAACGGAAACGCTGTGCGCCGAGGCGCGGGCCACCGTCCCACCCACCGCGCCGCGGCCGACCCCTCCGGCGCCCATCGCACCGATGCCGGCGCCGCCCTTGCCTCGAAGGATCTCCGCCCCGAGCGTCCCCGCGCCGCCGCGTCCGCCTCCGCCCAGGCCGAAGGTCCCCAGACCGGCATTGGCGATCGGCGCCTTGCCGATCAGCCCGGAGAGTTTGTAGTTGTTCTTCGCGTTCTTCGAGCCAGGGCCCGAGCCAAGCTTGTCCACGGCGGCGAGAATGTTCCCGGTTGCGGGTCCAGCCGCCGAGAGCTTGGCGAGCGCCTTGAGCGCTTTGTTCTCCGGCGGCGGCGGCGGGGGCTCCGCCACCACCACCTTGTGCTCGGGCTTCCGCGTCGGCCTCTCGCGGACGACTCGCTTCCTTTCCTCTTTCTTCGGAGGTTTTTCCTCCTTGGGCGGCGGTGGCTCCTCTTTGACCGCCTCCTCGAGTTTCTTTGGTGGCGGCTCTTTCTTCTTCGGCTCGGGGGCGATCAGCCGGATGGCGACCGGAGGCAGGTTCCTGCCGGCAAAATCCGCCATGTCACCCGCCTTGGGCCCGTAAAGAAGGAAGTAGACGAACGCGCCGCCGAAGCTGGTCAAGAAAAACAACAGCGACCAGGGAGCGCCTCGCAGCGGATTGACGAAAACCCGATCTGGTTTGGTGGAGACGTAGGCGAGCAGGGTCATCTCGCCGTGGATGAGTCGAATCGCCGCGCCCTTGCTCAGCGGAACGAATGCGCTCCCGCCGTCGCTTTCCATCTCTCGGATGCCGAGCGGGAAGAAATGCTCGCCCTTCTTCTTCTCCACGGCCGAACCCGGAGGTACGTAGAGACGAAACCCGCTCGGCGCGGACTCTGCGAGGACGAAGTCTTCCTCGGGCAGATCGAAGCCCCAAAGCGAAAACTGGGCCCCATCTCGCTCGCCGGCGGTTAAAGGGCGTTTGTCTTGGGCGAAGCTGCGAACGTCGCGGCGGCGATCGCCCCAGTACAGCTCAAGGTACAGCCGCGGCGCGCCCTTGGCATCGGGGGAGATCCGGGGCGCATCGATGTGCTTGGTGCGACCGGTCGGGTGGGATGCAGGCCGACGCGTCGCCCCTCGCCGTTCGACCGGCATCGAGGAACGCGGGCGCGCCGCCTCCTCGAGAAGGCGTCCGGAGATGATCCCGTTCTCGCCGCGGGGAAGCTCAGAGCGGGCGAATGCGGGGAATACCGCCCCGCCATTCTTACGGACAGCCGGCGCCGCGGCAGCTGAAGCAAGCGCACGTGCGGACGGGATGGTGCCAGCGTTTCCGGTGGCCGGCGCCCTGGCGATGAGCGGCTTGCGGCCTGATGGCGTAGCCGGCGGTGCGTTCACCTTCGCGGGCAGCGGAGGATTGGAGGGGGGCAGGGGGCTCGCATTCGCGCGCGCCGGCGGGATCGCTGCGCGCGCTGGAGAGGGATTCGGTGTCGGGGCGCCCTTGAGTAGCGCGGCCACCTCCGCCGGAGGTGCGGCCTTGGCGGCCGGCTTTTGGGCGAGGATTCTGGTCTTGAGCACGAACGGGCCGCAGCTGATCTCATCGACTGGCCTCACCTCGCAGGCGTTGACCTTGTGGCCGTTAACGAAGACCCCGGCCGAAGCACTGTCTTGGACGGCCACCTTGCCGTTGTGGAAGTAGAGCGTCGCGTGCTGCGGCTTCACCGCCGGATCGTCCAGGCGGAGATCGGCGGTGCTCGCGCTGCCGAGAACGTAAGAGCCGGGGACGAAGACCTCGGTACCCACGAGCAATCCATCCCGCAGGATTACCACCTGAAGGACTGCCGGCTGCCCGTTCAAAATGCGCTCCTCTCGACTCGTCCGCCGTGCTCAGTTGCCGTAGATGGTCGCCAGGGTCTCTTCTCGGAAACTCTCGCGCTTCTTGATCATCGAGGGAGTCTTCAGTTCCTTCCGGTCATACAGGTACACCGCGCCAGACTTGTTGCTCTGTCCTTGAATCAACCGTTCGGTGAAATCGATGCGGTTGGGGCCACGCACCGCCGAAGCGGTAGCAACGGGCGCGCTGCCATTCTGGGCCGTCGTCTCCTTCTCCGGGGCGGGTTCGGGGGCCTTGGCCTTTGTTATCGTGGATTTCTTCACCGTTCCAACGCGCTTCGCTACCGGGACGTGCTTGATTACCGGGCTGGAGACGCGCTGGGCTGAGCTGCTGCGCCGCGTCTTCTGCTTGGTCGCGGCGGCGGCGCTTCCCGGCTCAAACGTCAGCCAGACCGCAAACACCAATAGCGGTCCCAAAAAGGGAATTGATCTGAGCATGTACAACGAAGGTTAAGCGAATGGCGTACCACGCTGTCAACGCTCGCACTTCCACACATCTCCGGTATTTTGCAAACAAATCCGCCACCTTTTCTTCAGGTAGGTGTGGAGACTCCCCGTAACGTGAGGGGAACAGTCCGCGCAAAAGAAGTTGTGACAATATGTGTTACCGTCGGCATCGATGTTACGGCGCAAGCTGCGCTGCGGACGGGAGAATTGTTTGCTCTCGCGTTCAGTCGGCGCGTTGTTGATCAGCGCTCTGGCGTGCTCTCCCAGCAAGGCAACAACCGCCGCGCGAATGCCGGTGATGCGCCTTAAGGGAGTCGGTCCGCGATTAATCAGCAATCAAACGCCGCAACCGATTGCGATCTACGGCAGCGGCTTTCAGCGCGGAGCCCGCCTGCATTTGGGTGCGCCTTTTAATCGCGACGTTCCGATTGCAACCTGGGACGATTCCCACGGCTATGCGCGGCTCGCTGGCCTGCGGATGTCGCCGGAGAAGGTAGAGGAGACGATCTCGGTAACGCTTGCCGGCGGAGCTGATCAGCAGGTGAGCGGTGAAGACATGCTTACCGTGGTCAACGACGCGCAGTTTCCCGACTGGGTCGCGCTTACCTGCTCGCCGGACGGTAAGTTTGCCTTTGCGGCATCGACCACCACCGACGAGCTTATCGCAGTGGATCTCGCCTCAGCGAAGTTGACTACCCTTTCCACTGGGGATGGACCCGCTGCGCTGGCGAGCTGGGTGGACGCGGATGAGCGCGGATGGATCGCGGTGGCGCACAAATATTCTCCCGAGTTGCACCTGATTCACTTCGCCAGGGATGGCGTCGATCGCCGCGTCCTGCCCGCCCCCGCGTACGCTACCGGATTGGCGATCGACCAGCAGCGAGGCATTGCTTATCTGGCAGAGCACGCGCTCGACACGGTGACTGCTTTGAGCCTGGTGGAGAATGGGCGGGTGCTCTGGCGCTCTCGGGCGCGCCCGAATCCACGCGCGCTGGCGATTGCCGGCGACCTTCTTGCGGTGGGAAGCCTGCAGACCGGAGAGGTCGAGCTGTTTGATCGAAACACCGGCCGACCGCTGGAGGCGATCGCGCCGCATCCGGGTACGCCGATCGTCGCCGGTCGGACCGAGCACTACTCGAGGTACGTGATGGGCGGCAAAGCGCCGCGCGATCTCGCCTGGTCCGGCGCGCTGGGTCGCCTTTTCGTCTCCAGCATTGGGCCCAACATTGGACCGAATCCCGATCGCTGGGAAATCAGCGGCAACGGAGGCGTGGCGGCGGTGGATCTATCCAGCCGCAAATTCCTCCGCCACCTCGGGTTTGGCTCCGGAGTGCCCGAGGGTTTGGCGATGGACGATCGCCGAGCGCTGCTGTACCTCGCCGACATCGCGGTCGGCGTCGTTCGGGTGCTCGATGCGAAGAAACTGGCCGCGACGGATGAGGCGAGCCGAGATTCGCTGATTCAGGAGATTCGCATTCCTCCCCCCGCCGGTTTTCCCACCGCGCGTCCGGCGAGCGACTACGGAGTCGCAGGGCGAGCGGGGATCGAAATGCACTCGGGGCCGAAGGCAATCGCGCTGACCCCGGACGGTTCCACGTTGCTCGTCTTGAACCGCTTCACCGGCACCTTGGCGCGCATCGACGTCAGCCGGGCGCGGCGCGGTCAAGCCGCCCTGAAGGAGCAGCTGCTGCTCGCCGACGGTCTTGCCCAGCGGCAGCGCCGAATCGGGCAGATTCTCTACTTTGCCGATTTCGGGCGGTCGGGAATGAGTTGCGACTCCTGCCATCTGGAAGGGCATACCGAGGGAATTTTCTTCGCGAAGACCCATCCTCTTCGGATCTACCGAGCCACCACCGTCCGCGGCAGCCGCTATACGCCGCCCTATTTCACGCCGGCGAGTGCCTTCAGCCTTTCACAGACGGCGCTCTTCGTTGGCAATCGCAATCGCTTGCACAACGGAGATCTCACCGCGGACGAGGTCGCCGCGCTGACGATGTACACCGAGACGCTCTCGACCTTGCCCAATCCGTTCGCCGGACCGGACGGAGCTCCGCCCCGAGAGCTCGAGCTGCCGGATGGCCCGAGCGGATCACCACAGCGCGGGATGCGTCTGTTTGAAGGGAAGGCGGGCTGCTCGCCCTGTCATCCAGCGCCGCTTTTCACCACCGACCAGGATGCCGCTACCCGGGGACGCTACGTGAAGGTCGGCACGCCTACGGCGCTCCCGCTGCGTCTGGAAATGCAGGATCAATTAAACAAAGGATTCGCCCCACCTTCGCTAATTGGAGCGTGGGACATCTTTCCGATGTTGACCAGCGGCGCAGCGGGATTGCATGTGCGCGGCGATGGGAGCATTGGCGTCGCCACCCGCTTCCCGTTGCGCGCGGTGATCGAAATGTATGGCAAACCCCCCCATGGGAATGCGGCCGCGTTGACGCTCGACGAGCGCGATGATCTGCTGGCCTATCTAATGTCGCTTTGATTTTGACTAACATGGGCAGGCTCATGCGCGACTACTTGGGTTGGTATCTTCTGCTCTTGAGTTGCGCGTGCACCAACGCCGATTTGTACAACCTGGCCGGTAGCGGCCCAAACGCGCCGGATCGAACTGCGTTCGAGGGGATGATTTGCACCCCGGCGGCAACGGGCGACGTTTTCCCGGTGAAAGTAGTTTTCGCCGTCCAGGGCGGCCAAGGCGTGCCAGTCGATTTCAAGTCGGCGATCATCCAGGAGCTGAGCAATCTACCCGCCCGTCCCGGCGTCAAATACGCATTTCTCGCCTTTCACAGCGTGGCGACCGGCATCCAGGGCTCGTTCGCCGACGTCACCGCCCTTCGCAGTGCGCTCAACCAGTTCAATGGCTTTGCGGAAGTTGGGCCGATCAGTCTCCGAGCCCCGCTCAAGTTGGCGAAAAGCATAATCTCGGGCGACATGCAGACCGGCTGCCGCGGCGAGGTCCAACGCACCCGGTACGTTGTTTTTCTCTTCTTTCTCTCCGAGGATCTCAGCTGCAACTACCCGCTGTTCAATCCGGGCATCGAGCCGCAGTGCACCGCCCTGCTGCCCGACCTTCAAGCTTGCTCTACCTGCGAGCTGACCAAGGTGTCTACCGATGTGAGAAAACTCGCCGAGACCTACGGAGCGGGGGAGGTGGACATTCAGCCGATCTACGTTCGCAATACACCGACCGCACTGGCCGTCGCCCAGGCACAAGCGATTGCCTTGGGCGGCGGAACCTCAGTGGTGACGGCGACGATTGACGCCCTCAGCCTCCGGTCGGTAATCCAGGCGCTCAACTTCACCTCGTTGCAACAGTCCTTGGTGCTCAAGAGGATGATCGCCTTCAACCGGAACGCGATGTCTCGCGCGGGTGAGCTGCTCGTCGACAGCGATGGGGACGGAGTGTCCGATCGCGACGAGATCGCGCTTGGTTTGGACCCGACCAACCCGGACACCGATGGCGATGGGATCGGCGACGGTGTTGAGTTGAAGATGGGTCTTGATCCGAAGACCCCGAACTTGATCACCGGTTGCAGCCCCTTGCAGGATACGGACGGCGATCGGCTCAACGATTGTGAGGAGCGCGTGCTCGGCACCGACGCGTGCATGGGCGATACCGACGGGGACGGCCCCAATGACCTGGTTGAGTTTCTCGGTGGCACCAATCCGCTGGTTCCGGAGAATCTCACCGACAGCGACCGGGACGGGGTAATCAACATCGATGAAATTCTCGCTCACACCGACCCGCAGAGTGCGGACAACGCTTATCTGGCCGAGCGCGGCTATGTCTATTCGATCGCCGATGCGCCCCCCGCACCGGACGGCCGACCTTGCTATCACATACGGGTGGAAAACATCAGCTTGGTCGATACACTGGCCAGGCCCAATCCACCGTTCGCCGATATTCCACGGGGAACAAACGACATCTACCTTTATGCTGTCTTTGGCCGCGATACGAGCGCGAGCTCCTTCGGAGTAAGCTCGCTGCTGGTCGACCAGGTCCGTTTCACCCCACCGAATAAGAAAAATCCGCCGGGCACGATCACTGTTTCGCCTGACGATTTCATTCTCGGCAAGTAGCCCGCGTTGTAGAGCGCGCCCCCCAGTCGCCTGTAGTCGCAACTCTACTAGTCGATCACCGATGTGAGCATTTCCGCGAAGAACTATCGAAAATTGCTCGCCTTCCTTTTTGAAACATACGGCGGCTCACGAATTGCTTCATGCCAGGTTGGACGCCAAAGGAGTGGCTCATGAAGACCATTTTGAACTCAACCCTGGTGACGGTAGCGGTTGCGCTCACCTGGGCAATGCCTGCGGAGGGGCAAGGCTCCAATAACCCCGAGTGCCTCGGCTCTCGCTGCGGCGCGCCGAATACCGAAGGCGGCGGCTGCGGTTGCGGTTGCGGTTGCTCGGTATGGGTGGCATTCACCGATGATGGAAATACCCTCTCATACACAGATGACACCGACGGCGACGGCATCGCCGACGGCTTCGATAACTGTCCGTTCGTTCCCAATCGCGACCAGAGGGATACCGACGGCGATGGCGTGGGAGACAGGTGCGATAACTGCGTCAACGTTGCCAACAGAGATCAGCACGACATCAATGCGAACGGAATCGGTGACGCCTGCGATCCGGACATGGACGGTGATGGGATTCCCAACGCGCAAGATAACTGCCCAACCATTCCGAACCCCCGCCAAGAAACCGTAACGGCCTTTGGCCCAGGAGGCGCGCTTCGCACGTCACCAGCGGCGTGCACCAGCGACTGGGATGGTGACGGCATTCCCAACGCCCTGGATAACTATCCTCTCTGCTATAACCCTGATCAGAGTATCCCCACGAACTGTCCAGATCAGTACCGCAATTATCGCTTCGTCGACACTGACGGCGATGGCATCGGCGACCTGATGGACAACTGCCCCCTCGTCTACAACCCCGATCAAAAGGACACTGATCACAACGGCATCGGTGATGCCTGCGATCCGGACAAGGACGGCGACGGCGTACTGAACGAAGTCGACAACTGCGAGCTCGTCTATAATCCCACTCAGCTGAATACCACCGGCTCGGAATTGGGAGACGACTGTAATCCTGGCCTGGGTCGAGTCATCTATGCTGGAGTAAGAGATTCTCGCGGCAGGGTGCCCGATGGCGAGCCGTTGAACTTGCAAGGCCCATTCGCGGCGAGCGGCGGCGGCCACCTCAAAGTGCCACATGGGACTTCGAAAGTGGGACTCGCGTTCTGGGCGAACCGAAACGGTGCTCCGATAGAGTACTCGTATGTCGTCAGAAGCAGCCCGAGCGGAACAGCCTCAGTGCAAAACGCACACGGGTACGTGACGCAGAGCGTGCATAATCAATACAGCTTCACCCCTGGCAGCGAGCCCTATATCATTGTGGACGCGCCAGGAGAGTACAAGCTCACGCTCACGGCCAATCTCCAGGTGCCGGATCGAGCCTACCCGGAAATCGGCACGTCGACTGCTGCGCTGACCATCAATGTCGAGGACACACCAACCAAGCACGGCGGTTGCGCGGCAATTCCGGCGGCTGCTCCGGTGGCCGGTGTGGCACTGGCTCTCCTGGCGTTCCTCGGGCGGCGGCGCGCGCGCAAATAAGCGCCACCTTCACGGGCCGGCTGATTGCAGATTGAGAAATCGAAATCAGATGGTCCGCCAGTCCCTACCGCGACTCATCGGCTCGGCGAGCGGAGCATTGCTCGCCGCAGCCCTTGCGGGCGCATGCACCGACACGCTGGTCCAGCCGCTGGGAGATTCGCTGTCGAACGCCAACGACCGGTTGACGATCAAAGGCAGGGTTTGTACCTCGGTGCCGGATCCAAATGGCTTTCCGGTCAAGGTTGTCTTGATCGTCGATCAATCGGGAAGCATGTGCGTTTCGGATCCGCCCGGTTCTCAGCAGGGCTCGGCCTTTTGTGAACGGACGGATATCCAGGCGATCGTCCCGCCCGGCGTGACGACACCGGCCCGGGTGAGGGCGATCCAGCGGCTCCTGAGCCAATTCCGCACTCAGCCAAATGTCTATGTTTCACTGGTCCCCTTCGAGACCAACGTGAAAGACGTCTGGCCGCCCAGTACGAGCGGCCAGCGATTTGCTAGGCCCAACGCGAGCCTCGATGCGCGCGTGGCCACGCTGCAGAGTCAGCTCGGCAAGGGGACGGATTACCAGGGCGCCTTGGACTATACCTACTCCTTGATCGCCGGCGACATCGACCAGACGGCGCGGCAGAATCCGGCGATTCTCCCACGCACCCGGTACGTCGTCGTCTTCCTGACCGACGGCACGCCGTTTCCCCGTTGCGACGCCACCAACGGAAGACTCCCGGTGTACGCCGGACCGGATAATCCAGATCTACAGTGGGCGGATTCCATCGGCGCGGAGGACTTTTGTCACATCGCCGATCCCAGCTCGCCGGATCAGATCACCGGTTTCGTGGTGGGCGAAAACCGAAATCAGAATTACCAGGTATTCAATCCGGTCGAGAAGTTGATGGAGCTGAAAAATCAGTTCAACGTCGCCGACATCCGTTTCCACACTATCTTGCTGTTGAACGTCGCCGCGGTCCGGGCCTGCGGGCCGATCTGTGAGGACCTTTATGGAGCGTATCCCGGCGTGGCGCCGGAGAACTATCCCGAGGCGACGCACCGAGTGGCCAAGTGGCTCTTGCAGCAGATGGCGGCTCGAGGCAACGGCGTATTCCAGGAGTTTCTCGACGGGCAGATCTACAGCATGGGTTTGGGCGCCCTGGATTACTCCTCGCTTTTCTCGCGAAACGTCGTCAAGGCGATGATCACTCGCAGCCTCACCTCAATCGCGGTGTCGGCCGACAAGATTGGCATCGACAGCGACGGCGATGGCTTGCCAGACGCGGTAGAGACTCCGTTCCTTCTCAAGACGAACCCGTTCGACCCGGACACCGACGGCGACTGTTTCACGGATGGTTTCGAAGTGATGCACGCGCGCGAGGGATTCGATCCCTTGATCAAGGATCCCCGCGGCTGTGACCCGAGCTCGCCCGCTACCTTGGGCTGTTCCTGCCGAGATACCGATGGCGATGGCCTGTCGCAATTCGCCGAGGCATACCTGGGCACCAACACCGGCCTGGTCGACAGCGATGGAGATGGAATCCCCGACGGGCTCGAGGCGCTCTACGGAAAGAATCCCTTGGTGCCCGACGCCACCATTGATACGGACGGCGACGGAATTTCGGATATCGACGAAATCAAAGCCAACACCGATCCGAGGCGGCGCGATCGCCCGCTCTTCGAACGGGATGGTTACCAGTACAAGATGACGGCGGATCCGCAAGCCGACGGCACCGTCTGCTACGACTACGCGGTCTCCAACATCAAGCTGCTCACGCCACCCAGTCGATCGGGTGTGCGTCAAGGGTTCAATCTCTTCAAGGTCTTCTTTGCCGAGTCTCCGGAGAGTGGCGTGTCCACTGACTACGGCGTGTGGCGGGCCGGTTGCGTTTGGGCTCAGTACGATTGGCCAATCCGGGTTCCAGAAGGCCCTGAGGTGATCCTCAACGACGCGAAATTCATTTCTACAAATCAGCTGGTGGTTGACGCCGACTACCGGATCAACTGCGTGGGCACCCCACCGTGAGGCATTGGCAACGCGGACTTTCTTTACTGCTCATCCCGGCGCTGCTGACCACGTGCACCGGCTCGTACTTGTATGACGAGCGGCGCAACGTACAACCACCGGTGGACCGCGCGCTTGCGCTGGAAGGTCGCTTCTGCACCATCGGGACCAATGAGGTGATCCGGCCAATCAAGATCCTGATCATGATGGACGCCTCCCAATCGATGCGGGTCACCGATCCGAACGGCACTCGCGCCCGCGCCACGATCGATCTGATCCAGAACCTACCGAATGACCCGGAGATCTACATCTCGGTGATGCTATTCGCCGGGAGCACCACCGCGTTCTTAACCAAGAGCGGTTTGCCCAGCTTCGACCGGGTGATCGATCTCACTCTAAATGACCGGACACAACTGGTTCAGCGCATTCTCAACTTCACCACCGGAACGCCGGATCGCGACTCCACCGATTTCGTCAAGCCGCTGAGGGATGCTTACACCTTGATCAACAGCGACATCGCCATCGCGCGTGCAAATCCGCGTTCGGCCCAAGCCGCCGCGCGGGCAGAGTACTCGGTGATCTTCCTCTCCGATGGGCATCCGGACCCGGTCAACCAGGACGACGAGTTGCTGCGCGGCGACGCGGTGACCAGCATTCGCCGCCTGAGGTACCTCTGCAGCGACGTGCGGGTGAACACCGTGCACGTCTTCAATCCAGCCTCTCCGCTGCCCCCTTGCCAGCTGCCGACTGACGGCGGCCTCCCGGATGGCGGACTCTTCCAGTGTCCGCAGCTGATCGTCGAGCAGGATTCGACGCGGCTCGAGCAGATGGCGGCGCTTGGCGGCGGAGCGTTCCGCGATTTCCAAAACAATGAGCCGATCAACTTTCTCAACTTTCGGCTCGGGCAAGTGCGGCGAGCTTATCTGACCAAGGATTTCATCGTTACCAACTTCAACGCCCGGGCGGACTCCGCGGTGGAGGACGTGGATTCCGATGGCGATGGATTGACCGACGCGCAGGAGTTGGCATTGGGAACCGATCCACTCAATCCAGACACCGACGGCGATGGCTTCAGCGATGGGGTAGAGGTTTTCTTCGCAGCGAGGGGAGGAAACTTCAACCCGCTGCGCTTCGACCCTGGTTGTCCCCCCAATTTAAGAGGAGTGGACACCGATTGCGATGGGCTCCTCGATTGCGATGAGCAGCTGATCGGATCGAATGCCGAGTCACAAGATAGCGATAACGACGGAATGCCCGATGGGGTGGAGTGGCAGCTGGGGACGCAAGCGGCAAGCGACGATCGACTGCTCGACCCGGATTCCGACGGACTGCTCAATTTCATGGAAGTGCGGATGCATACCAATCCCTTGCTGGCAGACATCCAGAATCTCACAACGACTGCGTACCGTTATGATTTGCGCGAGGACGGGCCCCCGGAGGCTGATGGGCGACAGTGTTATCGTTTCCGGATTGACAATGTGGCGCTGGTTCCGACCCTCGCTGACCTAAGAGACGGCGGAACCGGTAGGGGTGCTGGATTCAACAACGTCATGTTGTCCCTGGCGATGATTCCGGCGGACGATCCCACCGCGAAAACGTTGGTCAGGTCGGCCCGCTACGTCGCTCGCTACCCGGAGGGTGGCATCAAGTCTCCGCCCGACGGCGTGATTCACGTCGAGCCTGCCGATTTGACCGAAAGCTGTCCCAATCGACCTCTTTTCCCTGGGCCGTAGAGGAGTTCCATGTCCGTGCTTCGTCACTTACGGCAATGTCTTCGCGGGCGCGCTTTCCCGCCGTCGCTATTTCTCATTTGTACAATCGCCATTCTTGGCGGTTGCAAGGACAACGGGTCCACCGATCAACAGGACGCGGGCGGACCGCCGCCCAACAACTGCGCCACCCAGGCAGCGGCATTGGCCAACACGGTGTGCCAACTGGTTCTGGGACAGACGGTGACCGACTACATCCGCGCTCCGAACGATCAAGTTTGGTACATCATCCAGATGCCGGCCACTGTGGATCCGCGCACGCTGGTGCAAGTGACGGCCGGATACAGCGCTCCCAGCACGCCGGTAAACCTAGGCGTCAATCTGATCGACGGCAGCAATGGCACGAGCCTTGGCCGCCTCGTGGACAACCACGGTCAGGGTGCGCCGCGGCCGGTGAATTTCATTGTCCGCTACTCGGTCGCGAATGGGAGCCTTTTCGTCCTGCTGAGCGATCAAAGCACCGGACGGCCGAATTATGACGTCCGAAACCAGTTCACCCTCACCTCTCAGGGAGTGATCGACCCCGATCCGAACCACCCCAACAACATTATTCCCACACCCATCACTCTGACCGATTCTGGCGGAGTTCTCTCTGGGGCCAATTTCGGTTATCTGTCCACCACCAACGAAGTAGACAAATTTTCGGTGACGGTGGCTCCCTTTAGCGGCCGGAAGATCATCTACGTTCATGTTGGGGCGGGAGTTTACAATCCGCCGGTTCCCTATTTGTTGGGTTACGCGGTATTCGATCCGGATGGAATCAAGATCGCCGAAGATCACGTGGCCAACGAATTTCTCGCGCCCAACATGGCTACCGCTCGTCTCGCGAAAGCGGGCACCTACACAATCGTCATCCAGGGTTGGCGCCCGCCCGACAGTACCGCTGACGTTCCGGGGGATTTAAGAGCAAGGTTTGATGTCAACGTGGAGGTGATGGACGACGTCGACGCGAACGAGCCGAACGACACCATTGATCAATCGACGGTGCGGACTCTGTCCCTCGGAGGCAATGCAACGCTGGTCGGCCGCCTGAGCTACGTGGCGGACAACGACTGGTATGCTTTCGACCTGCCAGCGAGCCCGCTTGTTCCGACCGTCTTGCACTATCGCCTGGTTTCGCTGGGCACCGGCGGGCGCTTCCCACCGATTCCCAAACCATTTCTCCAGACGCTGGCGCGGGAGGTCCGGGTATTTACCCAGGTGAGCGGCTTTAGCGACAACGTCTACACCTGTCGAACCGACAACACCGTTTGCCCCAAAGGCTACGAGATGTTCAACAATCCGTGGGCGCAGCTCGAGGTCGAAGGCTTCTGCCAGGGCCCGCCATCGCTCTGCCTGCGGTCGGCGCGGGAAGAATCGGTCAACTTCCCCAACCTGAAAAACTTCGAGGGCGTGCTGAACGTGCCGCCACACGGATCGACGATGCGGTTCTTCCTCGTCGTCCGAGACCAGCAGGACAACTGGGCCGATGACAAGGATTATCAGCTCTTCGTCGAATGGCTCCCTGACAACGATGAAGCTAGCTTCTATGTGGGTGGAGTGAAACAGCCGAAAGTCTACTCGCTGGCGCAAGACACGACGACTGGATTTCCGGTTCCACCGCCGTCAGCCACCCATCTACAGGGAACGCTTTCCTACGGATACGGCAGGTGGTCGCTCAACCAGGTGCAAAACGGCCAGGGCGTGCGGGCCGAGCAGGATTACGACGGGATCATCTCGGACACCGACCGATACGAGCTCGACTTTCCAGGTGGCCTGACGACGCCACTCGATCGCAGCTGGGAGCTGCAGTGGCGCGTGGGAGCCCAGGGCAGCGGCGCCAGCTCATATGACCTCGCGCTCGAGCTGCAGTTCTGCGACGGATATGCTCCAGACGGGGGCACCAGCTGCGTGGTGGTGGACCGAAGCTCGCGGGGTAGCAAGATGGTGCTCTCTTATAACCCGGCCTCGATCGCTTCCTGGTACAATCCAAACGGGCCCTATCAGCGCGCCTATGATCGGGGCACGCCGCCAGACCAGACAGTGCTGGCGCGCGCCTACGGATGCTTCTGCTTCGAACCGCGCTTCGTCGCGGGAGGCAAATTCTTCGTCAACGTCAGCGCGGTCGACCGCAACACCTACGTCGCGGCCCCTTACGACATTTGGACGGCGTTTGCCGGTTACCCACAGAGCTACCAGGGGGCCGACGGCGGAATGATTAGCTGTCCACCGACGGGACCCGACGCCGGATGCCAATTCACCCAACAGTAAACTACGGCGGAGCTACCCCTTGGCCGCTCAGGCTCACCGTCTTCATAGGCGCATTGGAAGCAGTCGAGAGGATCATCGCCGAGGCCGAGTACGCTTGGGCCGCAGTTGGGGCGAAATAAAACGTGACAAACAAATGCTGCAATCCGGGGACGGTGTATGGCAGCGGTTGAGAAGTGGTGTAAGTGAAAACGGAGTCGCCGGAGACGGAAATGCTGTTCACCACCATGTCCTGAATTCCGCCGTTCTTGATGTCGAGAGAATCAGAGCGGGAGGTGCCGACGTAGGTACCCAGGCCCGCCGAGGTGCCAAAATCAACCGCCTCTCGATTTAGAACGATTTGTGGATTGCGCGGGGGATCCGATCTTGAACAGCCGCAAATGGCGAGCAGAATAGTTGGGAGCAGCACGGCGCGAGAGGACATGAGACAAACCTCACCAGTGGAGCGGAGCCCGGGGCAGAGGCCAGGACGGCTGAAGCATACCTCGATTTGGCTTGCAGTGGGTTGCCTGGTCTGTTGCCTCCCCGCTGTGGGTTGTAGTGATCGAAAGTCGCAGTTTATCGGAAGCAGGGTGCAGGATTCGTGCAACCGCAATTGGCCCATTTGTAGTCAAATCGCCGGCTGTCTTTTGGGCGCCGAAAGCTACATCGAAGGTCGCCTCCCCGGGACCGGCAAGTTCATCGTGCAGTTGGCTGAGGCATCGACCGTCCGAGTTCACCTATTCATCGAGGATGTTCGAGCGTCTGGACAGGAAACATCAATCAGTTTCTTCGAAACGGGCTGCGTCGACCGCGTGTGGGAATCAGTGACCGGTCAGGTTCTGGTTGGAGAGAACGATCAGCTCGGCGAATTCGTCCGCGAGGCAGACCTGTTCGGGGTTGGAGACCATCTGATCTCGTTTGAATCTGATACTGAGTGCCACTACACGTTGAAGGTGGACGTGGAGGCAAAACGCCTGTAGCGCTTCAATCGCCTCGTTTCATTTTTTGAGCGAGCGCTTGGCCGACGCGAAAGGCGTTGGCGACAATCGTCAATGTGGTAGGGACGCCACCGCTGCTCGGCATGAAGCTGCCGTCGACGACGTAGAGATTGGGCACCTCATGCGCCCGGCAATTCTTGTCCAACACCGAGGTCGCCGGATCATTGCCGAACCGGCAGGTACCGTGTTGAAGGATGGTTGTTTCTCCACCGGTGGTAACGCGCTCTAGCCGGTCCGGTTGCAGTGCCTTGAGGACGTCCTCCCCCCGTTCCACCAAGAACTGGGTCATCTTCAAGTCGGTCGAATGGCGGTCCACGGTGATCGCCGCGACTGGGATTCCGTAAACGTCTTTCACCGAGCTGTCGACGGTCACGTAGGTGCCCGCAGTGGGGAGGAACTCGCCGTAAATCTCGAACTGGAGAATTTTCGAGTCTC
>Ga0126378_10001901_pt1 | contig 15449 bp, 19 predicted proteins | sample PanSoiMetPlot_23_FD_92587 | JGI IMG/M metagenome (GOLD analysis project Ga0126378, IMG submission 92587) | Tropical forest soil microbial communities from Panama - MetaG Plot_23 | ecosystem: Environmental > Terrestrial > Soil > Tropical forest > Bulk soil | place: Panama | collected 2016-02-17 | reverse complement strand
TCAATCCAGTTGGACCTTGCGGACCTGCTGGACCTATTGGTCCAGTTGGACCGGGAACCGTGCTAGCAGCTCCTGTTGGACCTTGTGGACCCGCAGGACCGATTGCACCTGCTGGACCCGTGGCCCCCTGCCCGCCCGGGGCTCCAGTCGCACCTGTAGCTCCTTGTGTACCTTGCGGACCTGTTAATCCAATCGGACCTTGAGGACCAGTCGGACCAGGAACAGTTGAAGCAGCTCCAGCTACTCCTTGTGGACCTTGAGGTCCAGTAGCTCCAGTAGATCCTGTTGCTCCAGTTGCTCCAGGAGTTCCTTGGATTCCTTGTATTCCCTGAGGTCCGGTCGCGCCCACTGGGCCAGGGGGGCCAGGTGGACCTTGTGGTCCTGCCCCTCCTATAACACCGCTATCAGTAATTGGAAAAACTAACTGCGGTGTTGAAATTTCAAACTCAAGAGTCGGAGATTGAACAAAAACATCTAACGCTTGACTACTAACAATGGGGACTGTTAATTCGGTAGTCTCGAGTGCTAATGTAATCGTTGGAAATTCTAAATCAACTGTGACTGACGTATCATCTAGAATGATGTCGAGACTTGCCATTGATTTAACATCATGTTAATTCATACACCACGACTAGTCACACTCTGAAGAATCTTGATCTGTACTGGAGGTATCACTGTCGAACGCATGGTAGGAGTCTGACTTGTCAACCACTTCTTTACATCTAACCAATAAGTACCAGCAGACAATGGTCCAACATTGAAAGTTACAATACCAGTTGTATCTCCGATTACATTCTGCCATTGAATAGCTTCAGTTGAGTCGGTAGTATCATCTGGTATGGTTTTTATAGTCATGCCTAAAGTCGAACCAGTTAGATCGTAGGCAATTCCATTCTTGGTAAAAGTTAGCTTCAGTGGATTGATGTCACCACTACATAAAGTTTGTGGAAAGATATTTAACATGCTGTTAATTAGCGTGTATAAGCCTGATAGATAAAGAGTGAATCGACTTCAACAATCCAATTAGTAGCTGCTGCTGTGTTTCTCTGAATACCAATGATAGGAGTTAATGGTACGCCTAAAGGTGCAACTCCTGTAAATGTTCCGATTAGTGTACCATTCAGATAAGCAGTAACATCGCCGTTAGTAGCCACTTTGATCTCCCACCACATGAAAGTAGCTGCAGTAATTGAAGCCGAACAGTTTCCATATGTAGGTGCAGTTGCTGTACCTAATCCTCCTGACCAAGCTCCATTGCAATATCCTACTCGTAGATTTCCAGAGTTATTGTCTGGACTATAATCAAGAAAAAGCGACGCATATGGATTAGCACCTGCATAGATATCTGTGCCTCCGGCAGCCATCGTCCAAAGACCGAAGGTAATCCGGAATCCTTGACCGGTCGGTGGTAGACTGGCATTGTATAAAGCTATTCTGCCTACCATGTCGAATGCGCCCAGCCCCAAGACTAGTGCATTCATCGTAGCGCCCAAATAGCCTTTTACTAAGGTTCCGCCGTTGAAAGCATTGGATGTGCCACCTCCCGAGCTAAGAATAGTAACACCTTGTGCCTTGTTGGTATTATTGAACGCCCAAGGATAATTGCCCAGAGCGTTTCCTTCAGAAGCGGTATAAGATCCTGTACCGCTTGGATACCAAGCCCAGGGCGCCGGAGGAGCAGAAGCGCTTAGCCAAAGAAAATCTTCGTATTCGTAGAAACCGGTTCGTGGATCAAATGGACCGGAAGCACCACCACCTGAAGCAGCAATCAATACGTCACCGGTTGAACCACCCTGATCGGTTAGTGTGACATTAGAACCGGCTTTAAGTTTCTTGAGTGAGAGGGTTCCAGAAGCAATACCTTGGATGATTGAGACTTCTGGACTAACAGCACCTGAAATTGCATCTGAAGCATTAGAAAGAGATCCAGCCGGACCTTGGACGCCTGGAACTCCAATTGCACCTCCTGGAGAAACTTGAGAGCCGGTCGGAATGACAGTTCCAGATGCAGCATTTCCACTTGAGCCTATATTGATTAGTATAACATTGGTTGCATTGGTAATAGACCCAACCTGCATGCTACCGGCATTCTGGACATAAACATTCTGTCCTGGCACCATCCAGAGCGTAGAAACTACGCTGACAGATACTGAGCCACTAGGAGCAGAGGGCATTGTAAATGCAGCCTGAGTAGTAGTAAAAGCATTACCACCTTGACCTGCTAAACCGGCTGGAGCAACATTAACTCCAGATGTGACAGATACTCCCGCGGCGGCATTACCAGTATATCCGAGATTAATTAAATTAACGTGTGTTAAATCACTGATAGACTGGACAGTATAATAGCCACCTCCGGTAATATAAACAGTTTGGCCTGTTGCCATCCAAGCAGTAGAACCTACAACAGCTCCAACATTTACATTAACTGCCGGTTGTGTAAATGTAGTGGTTAATGTAGTAAAAGCATTTAGACCCGCACCACCTGCGCCCTGCGGACCCATCAGTCCGGAAGGCGAAACGTGTGCGCCTGCGGCGATAGTAGCTCCTGGCGTAGCCGCGCCCGGATAATTGGAGTTAGTAGCACTGAACAGAGTCGGACTGGTAATCGAGGCAACACTGAAGTAACCAGCATTCTGAATATAGACCTCCTGACCTGCCGTGAGCCAACCGGTGTTGCTGATGGCTACACTGACACTGGCGGCCGCAGCTGGCATCGTAAACGCTGCCGTGGTTGCATCGTAAGCATTGGCTCCGGGTGAGCCTGTCCCTGCTGTTCCGGCTACGCCACCCGGACTGACCAACGCCCCGCTCGGAATCGTGGTACCGGAGGCGGCATTGGTGTTGGCATACCCAAGGTTGGTTAGAACGGCAACGGTTGTGCTAGTGATACTGGAAACAGCATAGTAACCAGCCCCAGTAATAAAGACGATATAGCCGATCCCGGCCAACCAAGCCGTCGAAGACATAGTGACACTAACGGTACTGCCCGTATTCGGTACGGTGAATGCCGCAGTCGTAGTCGTGTAAGCGTTCTGTCCGGCACTACCGCCTCCCGCCGCAGCCTGGGCGGGCAAGAGCACTGCGCCTGTACTGATGGTCGTGCCAGAAGCAGCATTGAATGGGTCGCCATTATTGGTCAGGACTGCATGGGTAGCATCAGTGATCGAACTGACAATGTAGTAACCGGCGACCGGAATACGGACGTAGGAATTCGCTTTGAGATTAGTAGTCGAATCAACTGTTACACTGACCGTGGCGTTTGCCGCCGGGGTGGTGAAGTTAGCCGCTACAGTTGCTAAGATAGCGGCACTGGCAATGTCGCCGGCTGCGTTGACTACGACAGTCTGAGTATCGACCGGAATAATGCTTGGAGTCAGATCCCCGGCAGCATCCAGGCCCGCATATCCGCTGGGCTGGTTCTTGTGCACCAGCAGCTCCAGTGTAGAAGGGTCCGGATAGCCGCCGCCCACGCTGGGAGGTGTGACACCACTTTCTGCAATAATAGTCGGAAAAACTAATGCAGAGATGTTAAGTGAATGAATAATCTCACCATCAGGATCTTGATAACGAATCTCTATTGTACAAGCTAACTGAGATTGACCTGAGATTGCACTTGCCATCTGAGAGGTATTAAAATTTACCTGCATCAGATAGTAGACATTCGAATTAACATCCGTTAAATAACTACTGACAGTCTGATAAGCTAAAAGAGTATTAGAAGCATCACCAGTTTTGACCATGCCAAACTTAAGAGCAAATCCTGCTCCTAAATCTTGAGGCAGTCCTTCTCGTACAAAATAAAGTAGAAAATCAATTGTATCTTGACTCTTGAAATCATAAACTGTCGCAGGAGTACGATTAGTAAAATCCTGAATCGCTTCATGTAAATCAAGATCAATAACAACTTTCATAAGCTTACCATTTCCCTAGTGGACATTTGGCATGTAAAAAACGCAGCTTCGTTTCAGGACATTTACAGACTCCGCATACCATGACCTGAAAGCTACCGATACCGACAAATCGGACATGCTCACAAGCACGGCAGACCAGTTTGCGCATAGCGACTTTTTCAGGTGGGCTTAGGATAGCTGGAAATGTGTTCATCTCCAAAAATACTGTTGAAAGCCGGTCGCAATCGCCGTAGCTTGGGCTTCTATAGAGGCTTGATCCGGCGCAGCAGTTGTTTGACCCGGAACCGGCAACGTTCCTATAGGCTGATCATAGTCTAAATAGGTCACCAGATAAGCCGGTCCATAATTGGGGTTTGGTGGTTCCGGTCCCCAGATCCAGCCAAAATTACCAGTTCCACTCGGAGTAATCCACTGTGCTCCCCATCCATCTAATATCGAGCCACCATCCGGCACACCATTGGTGAGATGATCTTGCTGTAGATAAGTTGTAACTTGAAGAGCGTTCCCCGGTGGCGGCCAAGTCCCGCTAACCGGCGGCGGCGGAAGTATAGGTACTTGGAAACAGGAGACATCGGTCGGCGGCTGACAGCACGCTTCCGGATCACACTGGGGACAACCCAAGCACGGATCAACTGAGCGATCTGGTGGACACCACCTGGGTGCAGTATAGACCATTCCACTCATCCTAACTTCGTCCCGGTTGGTTTGGGATCGCCAGATGCCCAGACAGTTAGGGTGTAAAGGTAACAATTCGAATCCATGACCTGGATATTTACCCAATGCGGCTGTTGTGATTTATCCTTACCCTGAGTACTGTCCGGTCCCTGGACCATATCTGCTCGACAAATCTCGGTCCCGTCCTTGTGATTGATCAGCCTGATTCCGGCTCCTTCAATCGGTCTGTTGGCGTTAATTACCTTGTAGATTACGTCTAGCATCATATCGAGCACCTTCCAGCCGACATGATGTTCGTGTGAGATGTTTTCTCCCATAATTAGAAAGTCGGTGCGTAGGTTTCGGTTACGTCCCACCACTTGCCGCGCTGGGTTTCGGTACTGCCCATGAACGCTGCGAACAAGGGTGGTACACCAAACCCCTGCTGCGAGTACCACTGAGAGGCAAAATCTGGACTGGTCCCGGTCAGTGCGATAGAGATTTGCCCATAGTAAATCGAAAGAATTTTCCAGGTCACTTTTTTTATCCCCTCGCCAAATATTTCCAGCGGAATCGGCAGCTGGCCGGAGCTGGGATAAGCCTGATATTTGCAAGTTGCCTGGGTGCCAGTATAACGAGTGGTGACCGCTCGAGTGCCAGCGTTACATAGATAAACCCGTTGGATTAAAGTTATTTGCTCAGTAGGGCCTGGAGCCGAGCTAGTAACAACAACTGGGAATTCCTGTAACCACAGTTCCTGAAAATCGCGACTACCAGAGGTCGGACTGATGCTCCAGACCGGAGGCGTACACAGGACCGTGCCGCCAAGAACCTTGAACTTGGTCAGTACGCTCTGATCCATGATCCCGACATAGGTCGCCTGGATCTCAGCAATCAGCGCCCCCCGATTGGTGATCTGGGAATCAGTACAGAACATCAACGGGAAATCTGGGTGCGGTGAGTTAACTTGGGGCCTGTACCGACTGGCTAAAGCACTCGGACCATTAAATACCGTTGTCATCTGATCCAGCTCGGCATAGCGCCAAATCTGCCTACGTCCAATCTGTTCGACAAAGGTTTTGACCGAATTAAAAATAATTCCCTGTTGATTAAAAACAGCCATATCCAATTAACACAATGTTAATTCATGTAGTACTAAAAACTTGATTTAAGAGTTGCGCTACAAGTAATAGAGTTTTTTCACTGGCATAAGCCGTATTTGGAGTTGCCTTTTGCATAGCATCAAGTGACTTAGCCATTTGACCCGGAGCAATTTCTTGCGAAGATTGAGCCTGAGGCTGAGGCTGTCCTGGACTGGTGGTAGCAGTCTTACCATAACCCGAGGGACCGACCGGCAGTCCAGATGGACCAATAGCGCCGCCTCCTTGCAGCAAGTTGTATAAAGCACTCGCTTGTGTTCCGGCGGCAAAAGGATTAGGGCCGCCACCCAAGACTCTGGTGCCGAGGACCCCGTGTCTAAATGGATCATAACCCTCTATGCCAGTTCCAGCTGTACTACGATATGCAGATAAAGAAGAAATTTCTCCACCGACAGCACTAGCATATGTTTCTGCTCCCTTTTTAGTTTTATCTCCCAAACCTCCTTTTAGCTGATTTAAATAGTCATTAAAGGATTGATTCAAATCTTTTAATTTCTCAGTATTATCCTTGGTAGCATTAGTATTTATTGAATTAGCATCTGTTGACTTCTTTTCACTATTATCTAAACTAGAATTTAATTCATTAATAGCCTTTTGTGCATCTTCTAAAGCTTTATTTTGTTTTTCTAATGCTTCTTGTTCAGGAGTCTTTGGTTGTTGAGCAGGTTTCTCTTTTGCTCGTAGGGCTGCTTGCTTCTCTTCTAAAGCTTTCTGAGCTGGACTTTCTGGAAATGCACCGGGTTTAGATTCACTACTAGCTGTACCTCCTTTCTGCAATGACTGCATATGAGTTGTAAGAGTTTCTATCTCAGCCCCATATGCTGCTAAAATCAATCGTTGAATCTCAAGTTTATACTGAGCAATTTTTACCTGAAAAGCCCACTCTTTATCCTGATAATCTCTTTGAAATTGTCTTTCTTGATCTTGTACAGCATATTGAAGAGCCGTTCGTTCAAGCTGATTACGCTTCTGCATAGCATATTCAGTATCCTGAATAGCCCGAGTCATCTTGAGTTCTTCATCCTGTTGAGCACGACGTTCTTGAGTAGCTTGTTTCTGAAGAGCAATTCCAGTCTGAATTGACTCTAATTCACGTCCGCGAGCAGCTTCTCGACGTTGATCTTCTCGTTTCTCTTCACCGGCCTGAATTAAACTTCCTGGCGATAAAACTCCTTCCCGCCCTAGAGCCTGGGCTGCTTCCCAGCTAATACCCAATGCCTGTGCTCCAGCCTGCATTTGTCTTTGCAGTTGAGCCGCATATTGAGCAGGAATAAGAGCAGTTACATCTGCTCCACTTTTTCCCTTAACACCCGGCATCCCAGTCAAAATTGACTCAGCTAATCCCCTAAAAGCTGTAGCATGACTAATAGCTCGTGAGTGTATTCGATCTGCATCTTCCTCAGCCCATTCAGCAGCTTTATGACGAGCTTGCATTGACTGCTCAATAAATCTTTGCTCATCTTCTAATTCTCGATTTCGAGCTAGATGACGATCCTGCATCTCCCGTTCCATCAATTTACTAGCTTCTCTGAAACCTTGTTCTTCGAGACGTTGACGCTGCTCCATTTCTCGTTCAGCAGCAGTCACAGTATCTTGCAAGGATCGTTCCCGCATCTCATGCTCACGAGCCATTCGCATCTGATCGAATTGGCGTCGATTCTCTTCAAGTTGCATCGCAGAAGCTTTTTCTAAAAGCTCTGGATGCTTAGCCAAACCTACTGTACGAAGATCTTCAATTCCTGCCCCAAGCTCCATTGCTTTGGAAACTGCTTGGGTAATGTCAACACCAGTCTGTCTGAAAACATTTCCAGCTACTGCCGCACCTTGAGCAGCCTGCTGCCAAGTCATTCCATGACTTCGAAACTCATCAAATCGTTTATTAGTATCAGCTAATGATTGACCAGAAAAAGCAGCAGCATTTTTAAGAGCATTGAAAGCTGTTGCTGTTTCTCCAAGTGTTCCTCCTAAACGCTGAGACAACTGAACAGCTAACTGTATCTCTTCAACCAAATGCTGAACAGATCCTGCCGCAAGCTCCATAGCCTTCTGGATAACTTCCCATTCCAGAATCCATGAAGCCATCGACAACATGCCTCGACCAAAACTCGCAAGCCCACGCGAGGCGGCAGCAAGGGGTCCACCTTCAGCAAAACCTTTAGCAGCTTCTGATAAAAAACCTCCAAAATGTTTGCCTACTCCGCCTTCGCCTTCTTCAGCATACGCCATCATAGGCTGCTGAGCTGAAGCTCTTCTAATAGCTGCTTGAACTTGAGCCTCTTCAGCCGAAGCTGCTTCTTTTTCAGCTAAAGCTCGAGCTGCTGCTTCCTTTCGAGCAACAACTTCTAATTCGGCGATGTTCTCCATCGCTATAGCAGATCTCTCAGTTTCAACTCTAAATTGAGCCTGCTGTTCTCGAAGAGCCGACATTTCACCAGCCGCTTCAGCCTCAGCATAAGCGAGTCTCTTCATTCCCTCTAGCTGAAGAGCTGTATAACCTTTCGCAGCCATTCCCTCTGGATCTCGAAGAGTGGCAGCAATTGCACGTTTTCCTTGCTCTAAGATAAGAGCATTTACTCCTCCTCTCTGCTCAAAGAGATATTTGATCGACGAATTAACGCCTGTTAATTGCTTTAGATGTGATTCAAGACTTTGAACTACTTGTGGATCGGCTGCTAGCTTCAGTGCCTGTTGAATAGAGACACCTGCTTCTTGAAATCCTCTAGCAAGTTCTGCTCCAGCTCTAGCTCCTGAAGCTCCAATTTTAGCAAGCTCTTGATCGATAGCCCGAAGAACAGGACTTACATCGTCACTTGCACTAAATTGAAACTCTACTTTGTTGTCAGCCATGTTAAACGTTTAAGTAGATCTGATTTAGAAGGATCAGTTACCATTGTAAATCCACGGATCTGTAACGCAACATTATAAAATTGATAAGCTATTGATACGGGCAGCTCCCACAAGATCTCATAGAAATCTAATCCACACAATGGAATGATTGCTGAAGCGATCTCTATTGGACGAGCTGCCCTCCAGAGTTTGGGGTTTCATCTTCACCATTAAGTTGATCTTCTTTAACTCTAGCTTTAGAAGCAGCAATCCATTCTCTATTCAATTGATTATAGGCATCAACCACAGGTTTCCAATTGGCTAAATCGTAACCTCTAGATTCACCCCACTGAAAAGCTTTCATTTGAGAATCTTCTATATCTCTATGTGCTGCTAGAACTTCTTTAGGTTTAAGAGTACAAACCCATACAGTTATAACAGCACTAAATAGAACTCCTCCTCTATCGCAAAGATCTGAAGCTACAGCCTGTCTTAACAACGAATACGGCTCTAACTTCAGATCTTCAATTTTATGTTCAGATAGACTCTCAAGAAGAGAATCATCTGTTGTCATGTCAATCGTTTCAACATTATCATTCATCTGCTGGTAATTTAGATAGATAGTGGCTTCGCGTTTCAGGACTACAATTTTTACCTAGTCTGACGATCCGCCGGCCACTTTTTATTTGATCGAATTTAGCATTCTGAGGAACTCTCTTGAGGAGTCGTACCAGTTCTTCTCGTTTCAAGAAAGACTCATGACAAGCTCTTGTTATTAATCTACTCACTGCCATACGGATCTTGTCTTTATCCGTTTCAGACAACTGCTCAGGCAATAATGCTTCAAACTCTTCGTATAATTGAGGAAACTCAGTTCTAAAAGCTTCTACAATTTCAGAAGCAGGAACTGCATTAGTCTTTTGAAAATTAAAAGTAACTTTAGGTTTAGGCTGATACTCTGGATCGCTTGGATCTTCAAGATTTCTCAAATAAGTTTCTCGACTTCTGTGGATATCAACCCACTCCAAAGGACAATTCCTGAGTAGAGCAGCCCCAAACATGTAAAAGATAGAAGCTAATCGAGTATTATCAGTCGAAAGAATCTCTTCTTGATAATTTAATCCATTAGCAACTATTTGTCTTTGCTGATCCATCAATTCAATTAACAGAGTGTTAATTCTATGCAGTTACAAGCGGATAGAAAGTTGCAGTTACTCGAACTGACATATTCTTAGCTCTACCCTTGCTATAGGCAACTCCTTTAACAATTGACAATCCAGTTGCTAGAGTTCCATATTGTTGCATGATCAGATTGGTAAATGTCCACGATTGACCTAAAATACTTGCCATCGTAGCCATGATCTCCCCTGAAAGAGTAATCTCTGATCTTGAATTGTGAGTGATAACCTCAATCACATTACCGATTGAGTCCTTCTGTTCGAACGTATCTACCTGATCATTTTGATCATAGGCATCTACGGCAATTCCAGTCTCATCCGTCGAGCCAAAAGTAAATGGCGAGGTTGAGGGAAATTTATTATATGTAGTAATAGGAGGAGGCATAAATTAAACAAACTGTGGATTAAGTGTTACATGTGCTTGAAAACCGACATTATACTGGAGAGGCGGCCCATCAGAAATAAACTCAATAGGTCTTGAGATTCCAAGAAAGCGAGTTGCAGCAGTAATTTCATCAGAAACAGGACCAGTAGGAACTCCATGCTGCGCCCAATGTAGAATTGCTACAATACGTTCAGCAAGTGCAATCCCAAAAATACCTGTTCCTTGTGTAGTTTGATTAATCATAGCATCCTCGAAAATAGTAACTGTAAGAAGAGCCCAACCACTAAGATCTTGAGCGAGATTACTATGAAACTCAAATATGGGAGTCATTACAAGAGCACAGATTCCAACACTTCCTAGACATGTTAAAATCTGGTCTTGAACACCTCCTTTTTGTTCTGTAATAATAGGAATAGACTTTGAATTTGTAGAAATCGATCCATTAAAGAAGCTATCAGCTTGCATCAAACTCACCGCTGATGCTTGTAAAGCAGTTAATGTTGTTTGAAGACTCATTAAAGCCTCCGTACTAATCCATCTGCTACTCCTCTAATAACTTCCCATAAATCATGCTTACTCGGTAATGCATTTGGATAAGGATTCTGTTTGACTCCTAATGACAAAGCATATACCGCTTCAATCTTCTTACCAATCTTTCTACACAAAGCATCTCCAGCCCTAAACAATCTATCACCTGTTGAAGCTCGAAATTCTGCAACTGACCTATGTCTAGCTTCTGAAATCAATGGAATTGTTAAATGAGTTGCTCGACGAGGAGTAATTATCCCTCCTGTAGTCTTCCATGAAAGCAATCCAAATGTATTCTTGATTGTAATTGTATTTCCTGATCGAACTGGAGGTTGCCAACCTTCTACAACACTTTTTTGAAATTCTCCAGATCCTGGACCTGCAAACCAATTGCCCTCTCTCCAATCAATTCGAGAGTGATACTCAACAAGATAATCGTAAATAGCTTGACTTCCTCCATCAAGAATCTCTTCTGGAAACTTCTTTAAAGCTTCCATAGTACTCTTAGCCCTAGAAAGATTAAGATTTACCTTAAACTCCATTACCAATAACCATTCCAGAAATTCCAACCAGGATTCTTCTGACCTTCTGGACCTTGTAAATTTGGACCTATATCACCAATAGTTGCATCCACTAAAGGAACTTGACCCTCCACATCATCCCCTCTAATCACTACAAAGCTTCCATTTGAAACAGCCTCAAGCTGTTCATAAGCTTCATCTTTGTCAGTCGCTCTCTCCTTAGTGATCAATTGAGTTCCAGGCAAATGACTTAGATACTTAAATCTAGCAATCGAAATTGCTGCTGCATAAAGTTCATCAGGAAGGGTTCCTATAGGTCCAAGATGTCCCTGATTTCTTTTATTAGAGTTAACCTTACCTCTAATGAGATTAGTCACACTCTGAACAATTACTGTCAAGTCTGCCTGAGCAGAATCAGACTGAGTTCCAGACTGTTCTGCTTCAGTCAGACTATTCAGTATATCAGTTGTCGATAATGCTACCCAAGCCATAACGTTAGCCCACCGGTGCTAGGGTGGCAGTCGGATTTAACACAATGTTAATTCAAGAGATTACTAACCGGACTGCTGTAGCGTATCCAGTTACTTTGATTTTCTGATACCATTGAAGTTTGTATTTATCAGAACTGGTATCCTCATCTCTCCAAGATTTAACTCGAGTGAATCTACCGGCAGAGTTCACGAAAGTCTTCATGAACGAAATATCAAACTGTGAAGGTCCGTCTTGACCATAGAAGATGATACAGTCATTCTTGCCAGTTCCACCTTCGTACAAGGCACCTTGGTTAACTCGAGGATCAAGCGGAATATTCCACAGCTGTTTTGTATTCTCAGGAGTTACTGCCTGAACCAATACGCCTTGGAACCTACCACGAACATTAGGATTGTTCTGGTATTTGATCCATGCTCCACTATCGAAATAGATCCTATTTGGTACAATTCCAAACTGATCAGAGATGTATTTGCAGCAGAGATTGATTTCATTAACGGGATCATTTGCAGTACCTGTCCAAACTCCGGTAACACCTGTAATTGCACCTGCTCCACCTGTTCCATTATTGGTTACGGTTCTAGCTCCATTAAGAACCAAGAATAGATTGTTGTTCATAGAGGTATGAACAAGATCTTTGATCTTTCTTTGCTCCAGAACTCCATAAGTCTGTGGATTGTTTTCGCGTTCTTGGTCATCTATGAATGTACCAAGACCGTACTCCTGATTGATGTCTTGCAAGTCATTGACTGACAGGTGCAACATCTTGACAGGACCACCTAATGCTCTTCTCATCTCAACCGGAGTGAAAGCATTTCCAAGACCGTAATCTTTGTAGAAATAGATTCCACCTCCAACTACAACTTCTGGGGCGATGAATGAGGCAATATCGTTTTTCTCTTCCCAGTCAGCGGCAACACCTTGACTATATGTAACTAACTGATAATGGTCTTTTGTCATAACTTAGGCCTCCAGATCCAGATAGAATGCTACTTCAAGATTTCCCAAAGCATCTCGTTGAGGATCTACAACCCAACCAATAACTTTGCTAGCTGTTGCCGTGACAGTTCCTTGACCAAACGTAGTCTGGTCTTGATAGATAGGAGAACCCACCAAGAAAGTGTCACCCGTCTTTGGAACTACACTGAGAGTGTAGCCACCTTTTATCGCGATATCCACGACAAGGATATCGGGATCGGAATCACTGACAGCAATTCCAACAATACGATCACCGACAACCGCTGCTGGCTTAGCCAGATGGGTTGAGCCGTCAATCGTAACTAATTGTCCTCTAAGGACCGGTGTTCCCGAAGCAATCGATAATCTTACAATGCCCGGAAACCGAACTAGGGTTCCAACTGTTGACATAAGTGAATTGAATTAACATAGTGTTAAATCCACCCTGCCACCGTGGGCTAGGGCGGTTTTGGGCTTTATAAGAGTCAATTTTCAAGCTTCAACAAAAAGCTCTGGACGCTGAGATTTGGCTTTGTTAAAAGCAGTCTCATTCGACATAGAAGGATTAGCTTCTTTGATCTCTCTAACTAATGCTTTCTGAGCTTCAATAATCTGAGATCCGTTTGTCATTCCTCCCATAACACGAGGATCACTTGTAACCTTAACAATTGGATCTCCAAGAACTGGACTTCCAGCAAGAGCTGCCAAAACCTTCTTAGTCTGTTCAGGATGAGCAAGATACTGCTCTTTGAAGAACTGGATTGTTTCTGCATCCTTTGCAGGAAATTTACCTGCTTTGATTGCATCTTCAATCACCTTATCAGCTTCAGTTGCTTTAATTGCCTGAACCTTTAAATTCAGATCAGTATTCTCTGCTTTCAGCATGTCATTGGCTCTTTGAGCCAAAACCAATGATGCAAACAGACCATCTACAGCTCGAACCAAAAAATCCTCATCTTCTGATTCGGCTTGCTGAGCTGTAATTACCTTCAACTCAGCCAATTTTTCGGCCAATTTAGTCATAGTTTTTCCTTTGATTGCATCTGTTGATGCGGCTATACGTTGAATCTTCCTAAAGGCAGGATTATTAGTTAAACTACCAATTTCTCCATCTTCAGGTAATCCGACTACCTTCTTATCTCTGAGCAAGAATGTAGGTGAGAAATACGAGTAGTCTTTACCTGCAACTGCCTGCTTTCCCGATTGAGTCCATTCTACCTCAAGAAGCACTCCCTTTTCATCGTCCCACTTAAACTGTTTTGGTAGAAAGCTTGCCGGCCCAGGTCGATGATCGAAAGCAGCATGAGGTCTAACAGTTCCACGAAGTCGTTCGTCTAAACTCTGTTGCAGAACCTTCGCAGAATCTGCATCCACAAAAACTGAGATCTTTTCTGGTTTTCCATTGACTGTCGGCGTAATCTCCCAATCACCTTTTGGTAAGTAGACAATTGAATCCGGTGCATCTTTTTCAAGAGTCTGTGATGCTGATGCAAAAACAAGTTGAATCATTTCTTTTTGTAACCTCCTCGAGGTTTGGTTGCAAATTCTTTCAATTGCTTTTCCGTCATTCCTTTTGCTACATCTGCAACTGTCTTTGAACCAGCCTTTGCCTCTCCTCGTTTAGCTGCAAGAGCTGCTCCCATGAGTCTCTGTTGTGCGGGACTCTGCGCATGCTTCATCGGTTTTCCAGGCATTGTTTTCCTACATAGTTTTTAATACCCAACTAACAAGTAAAGCTATACCACAAATTTCTAATGCTGCTCGATAATTGAATCCTTCAAGACAATCCATTAACCCTAATAATGTCATGCCTAGGCCAGCACTGCGACATATAAATCCAAGTAAGATTTGCAGGAGGAGCAGGCAGATTATACTTGTTAGGATTAGCATAATCCATAACAGCAAGGGTTTGAACATGGGCTTTAGCTAAATTTGGAGCAACCTGAGGATCAACACCGTTTGACATTACTTTTTCTCCTTTCCTATGCTGGGAAACTTTTTATGAACGGCAGCACGAACTTTGGCTTTCTCAGCCGGCGTACCATGCTGAGCTACCCGAGCCAATGCATTTCGTCCATGTTCGATATCAGGAATTGGATAACTTCCAGCACCTTTACCCTTTGGACCTTCGCCCTTGCCGGGAAGAGCGAACGACTTGCCGGACATTTTGTTTCTTTGCGCTGTGCTCAATTTTGCCATTTGAAGGGGCTCCTTGCGAGAACTTTCCTAATTGTTTACTATCCTTTGTCATTTAACAGGATGTTAATGAGGGAATGGTCCAATCTCTACACCTGACACACTCAAATCAGGCATAGTTTGACATAGATTGTCAGTTACATCACAAAATTGAATTCCTTGATAAGCTGCCGCAATTAAAAATAACAACAGGCCACCACCTTGACAACTAGCGCCATCTTGCTCTGGAACCAAACTAATTGATCCAGTAATCTGACCATTACGAGGTTGTAACGTTACAAATGTACTAGAATTAGAAAAGCTCACACTGTTCGGCGCACCATTGGGCGTATTATGACTTTTCGTAAAGCATTGAAAAGTGAAATTCTCGGTAGCAGCAGTCAACGAAAAAGTGATTGGTATGTTTCCCAGACCTGCTTCCTTGAAACTAACCGTATAATCTCCGGTAGTTGAATCAATTGTTGCTGTCGGTCCTTTTACAAAATGAGGAGATTGGGCCAATGCAAATGTGGACAAAGCCACCAATGCGCTCAGAGTTGCTAGTAATTTCATTTGTTTGGATGTGTTTCTGCTGCGTTAGCTACATGATCACCGAGTACGTGAAAGATTTTAGCCAAAATAACCAAACCTTCAGGTTCGATTAC
>Ga0126378_10001900_pt1 | contig 15454 bp, 14 predicted proteins | sample PanSoiMetPlot_23_FD_92587 | JGI IMG/M metagenome (GOLD analysis project Ga0126378, IMG submission 92587) | Tropical forest soil microbial communities from Panama - MetaG Plot_23 | ecosystem: Environmental > Terrestrial > Soil > Tropical forest > Bulk soil | place: Panama | collected 2016-02-17 | reverse complement strand
CGGAAAGCGGCGCACCCTGGCCCGGATTGGTGCCCCACGTGACGAACGGGGTCAGCGTCGTCGCGTCGAGACTGACCTCGGCGTCGAAAACCGCATCGTCGTCGGTACGCAGACTGCGCCAGTACGCGACCGCCTGGTCCCACTCGGGACCGCTCGGTGCGTGCGGGCGTCCCTTCAGGTACGCGAAGGTCGTCTCGTCAGGGGCGACCATGCCCGCGCGGGCGCCCCATTCGATGCTCATGTTGCAGACGGTCATGCGGCCTTCCATGGACATCTGCTCGAAGGTCGTGCCGCGATACTCGACCATGTAGCCCTGTCCGCCGCCCGTACCCGTCTTGGCGATCACCGCGAGGATGACGTCTTTCGGGGTGACCCCCTCGGGCAGGTCCCCGTCGACCGTGACGGCCATCGTCTTGGGACGGTCCATCGGCAACGTCTGGCTGGCCAGCACGTGCTCGACCTGCGAGGTGCCGATGCCGAAGGCAAGCGCACCGAATGCGCCGTGCGTCGAGGTGTGTGAGTCACCGCAGACGATCGTCATGCCCGGCTGGGTGATGCCGAGCTGCGGGCCGATCACGTGCACTATGCCCTGCTCCAGGTTGCCCATCGGGTAGAGCCGCACGCCGAACTCGGCGCAGTTCTTACGGAGCGTCTCGACCTGGGTTCTGGAGACCGGATCGGCGATCGGCAGCTCGACGCGTTCGGTCGGGACGTTGTGGTCCTCGGTGGCGAGCGTGAGATCGGGCCGGCGTACCGTTCGCCCCGCGAGGCGCAGCCCCTCGAACGCTTGCGGACTGGTCACCTCGTGCACAAGGTGCATGTCGATGTAGAGCAGATCGGGAACGCCCTCGGCGCTGCGCACGACGTGGCTGTCCCAGAGCTTCTCGGCGAGCGTCTTGCCCATCGTCTTGCCATCCCAGAATATGAGACCTTAATATCGCTTCGTGAGACAGCATAGCGGCATCGGCGTAATTGACAAAGCGGTGGCCATCCTCGACGCGACGGCCCATGCTCCGGTGACGCTGAGCGAACTCGTGGACGCGACGGGTTTGCCGCGGGCGACCGCGCATCGCCTCGCGGTCGCCCTCGAGGTCCACCACCTTCTCTCGCGCGACGGGGATGGACGGTTCGTGCTCGGACCGCGGCTGGGCGAACTCGCCGCGGCGCTGCCGGATCCCCTCGTCGCCGCCGCCGGTGCAGTGCTCGCCTGGGTGCGCGACGAGTCGGGCGAGAGCGCACAGCTGTACCGACGCGACGGCGATGTGCGCGTCTGCATCGCGGCCGCCGAGCGGACGTCCGGCCTGCGCACCACGGTGCCGCTAGGCGCCCGGCTACCACTCACCGCCGGATCCGGCGCGCAGGTGCTTTGCGCATGGCTGGACGAGACAACGCTTGCCGACCTGCTGCCCAGCGCCACCTTCAGCGAACGGGTACTTGCCGAGGTGCGCCGACGGGGCTGGGCACAGTCGGTTGCGCAGCGCGAGGCGGGCGTCGCCTCGGTATCCGCGCCCGTGCGCGCACCCGAGAAGGGCGAGGTGATCGCGGCGATCTCGATCTCCGGGCCGATCGAGCGGCTCGGCCGGGCCCCCGGCCAGCGCTACGCGCCGATTCTCGTAGCGGGGGCCCGCCGGCTGACAACGGCGCTGGCGCGCTGAGTGATTCGGCTCCGGTCAGACACCGAACTCAAGGGGCGAGGCGGTAAAGACGCCGTTACAGGACTTCTCTCCACGACCGGCGAGGACCGGAACGGTGTTGTTCGGCGGCGTGACGATCATGTTCGTCGCCGCCTCGGGCGTGCAGTTGAGGATCGACGGCTGCAGGAACGAGAACCGCCAGTGCGCGCTCTGCCCGTGCCCGACGACGACGGTGTGCTTGGTGCCCACCCAGTGAACGGTGGTCGGCAGCGGGCGGCCGTCCGAGCCGTAGTTGTGCGCGCCGACGAAACCGATCGTCTGGCAGGTCCCGCCTACGTTGACGAAGTGCCACAAGTCGTAGGTGGTGCCCGCCGCTCCCTGTTGCCCGTCGTAGTGCGGCTGTAGCTGGGATGCGATGCAGGTGGGCGTCGTCGCGGCGGCCTGCCCTGTTGCGACGGTGATGCCGATGCCCGCGCCGAGGCTGACGGCAGCCGCAGCAGCGAGTAGGCGTGCGTTCATGGTGACCCCCGAAGCGTTTGGTTTGGTACCGCTGAGGAGGCCGCCCGCACCGTCCGGATACAGTCTCGTGCCCAATAGCGCAGCGCAGGCGGGGAAGAATCCGTAGGCACCGTAAGCTTGACCACCACATGCGGCTCATCCACCTGAGAGGACGCGCCGGGCTCCGGGCTCGCGTGCTCATCACCGCATTCTTCGTGTTCGACGGCTTGGTGTTCGCGAACTGGATCGTTCGCGTGCCGGACATCAAGGCGCAGGTCGGCGCCTCAGCCGGCAGCCTCGGGCTGGCCCTGCTCGGTGTGTCCGCCGGCGCCGTGCTGACGATGAGCGTGACCGGCCGGCTGTGCCGCATCTTCGGTGCCGAGCGAATGTCAGTAGTGATGGCTATCACGCTGTCGCTGGCAGTGATGTTGCCGGCGCTGGCCCGCTCCGTGCCGATGCTCGCCGCGACGTTGTTCGTCTTCGGCATCGGGTACGGCGGGCTGAACGTGGCGATGAACAGCGTCGCTGTCGATGTCATCGCTGCGGTCGGACGGCCGATCATGCCCGGCTTCCACGCCGCCTACAGCCTCGGCGGGCTGCTCGGGGCAGTCACCGGCGGGGCGATCGCCTCCGCGTTGAGCCCAGCCTGGCACCTGTCCCTGATAGGTGTGCTGGGCCTGGTGGTGACCGCCTTGCTGGCACCTGGATTGTTGCGCGCGCGTGGCGACATCCGTCACTCCGATGTCGTTGTCGCAGAGCCGCCCGGCGGTTCGCTGCAGCCGGTCGTTCTCCTGTTCGGGGTGATCGCCCTGTGCACCGCGTACGGAGAGGGTGCGCTGGCGGATTGGGGTGCCTTGCACCTGCGCAATGACCTGCACACCAATGCGGGGACGGCAGCTGTCGGCTATGCGAGCTTCTCCGTCGCGATGCTCGTCGGGCGGCTGTCCGGTACCTGGACGACCACCCGCCTCGGGCAGACGCGACTGCTTGCGATAGGCGGCCTGACCGCGGGTTGCGGCATGCTTCTCGCTGCGCTCGCGCCCGAGTTGCCGCTCACGGTCGCCGGCTTCGGGCTGGTGGGCCTGGGGCTTGCCAACGTCTTTCCGGCTGCGGTCGGCGAGGCGGGCGCGCTGGGAGGTGCGCAGGGCGTCGCCATGGCGTCCACGATCGGCTACGGCGGCTTCCTGGCCGGGCCACCGCTCATCGGCTTTCTCGCCGACAGCACGAGTCTGCCGATCGCCCTCACCAGCATTGCCGTGCTGGCCGGCGGCGCTGCGGTGATGGCACTGGTCGCGGCCCGGGTGCGGGGCGGCCGACCCGATCCGTTGGCAACGAGACGCGCACCAGCGACGAGCTCGGCGGCGTTAGCCGGGAAGGCTGCTGCCAGGGAAGCTGCGGACCGGATGTAGCTCGTAGGTGAGCACGCCCGCTTGCACGGCCGGGTCGGCGTCCATGATCGCGGTGACCTCCTCCGGAGTGCCGTTGAAGATGCCGAGGCCGCTGAAGTCGCTCGCATCCGCCGTGGGGCAGACGATCGGTAGCGTCCCGTCAAGATGCATCTGGGCATTGCGCATGCCGTGCTGGTAGATGATCGCGTCGGCGACCTCCGCGTTGCGGTTCGGGCCCGGATGGAGGATGACGGCGGTATAGGCCTTGACGGTGGCCAGCAGCTGCCGGAACTGCTCGTCGCTGATTTCGGTCTGCTCGTCGGCTGGGATCGCGTCGTTCATTGCTGTCCTTGAGCTGGTGCGGTAGGACGAAGTGTCCTATTGCGACTTCGAGCTGGGCGGCAGCCCGGACCGGGAGGCAACGATGCGCCGGTTGTCGATTGTTGTCGCTGTTGCGGCTGTGTCGGCCGCCTGCCTGGTGACGACCAGTCCGCCCGCGAACCCGGCCCCGCAGGCGGTTCACATCGCCGGACTCGCTTACCCGGGGAGCCTCACCGTCGACAGCGACGGGATCACGCATGTCAGTGCGTCGTCGCTACACGACGTCTTCTTCTTGAACGGCTGGGTGCACGCCCGCGACCGGCTGTTCCAGATGGACGTGAACCGCCGCGAGCCGAGCGGCACGCTCGCCGAGTTGCTCGGCAAGGCCGCGCTGTCGTCGGACGTACAGGCCCGCACGATCGGCCTGCGGCGGGCGGCTGAGCGCACCTGGGCGGCAGCCCCGGCGGACCTCAAGGCGACACTTCAGGCCTACTCGGACGGGGTGAACGCCTATACGGCGAGCCACCCTCTGCCTCCGGAATACGCCGCCCTGAACTTGAACGCGGTGGCGCCGTGGACCCCGGTGGATTCACTTACCGTCGGCAAGGCGATCAGCTTCGAGTTGTCCTTTGACCTGGACATCGACCCGACTCTGCAACTCGAGGCGTACATCAGCGCGCTGGGGCCGGCGAAGGGCGTGGCGCTGTTCAGCCAGGACGTGATGCGCTCACAGCCGTTCAGCAGCGCGTCCACCGTTCCGGACGCGACGGGCCCGGGGCCGGCGCACGACCTGCGCCTAGCAGCGGCGGACGTTGCCCGGCTGGCCGAATCAGCGCGGCTCGGCAAGGCGTACGCGGCCAAGATCGCCGGGAATCCCCTGTTCACGCAGGCCGAACGGGCGAACGGCAACCAAGGATCCAACGAGTGGGCCGTGGCCGGCCGCAACACGGTGGACGGCCACCCGATCGTGGCCAACGACCCGCACCTCTCCCTCGGCGAACCGTCCACGTTCTACCCGATCGGGCTACGAGCGCCGGGCATGGACGTCGAGGGCGAGGGATTCGCCGGCACGCCCGGCGTCATCATCGGGCACAACCGCTTCATTGCCTGGGGCGCTACCACGAACCCTATGGACGTCACGGACACGTACCAGGAGAAGATCGTGCCCGACGCCGCCTCGCCGAGCGGACTGTCCACTGTGTACGAGGGCAGCCTCGAGCATGTCGTGCCGATCCCGGAGACGTTCCGCTACAACAGCGGCGGCGCGCAGGCGACCGCGACGGCGGCGGACGGCGTGCCGCCGGCAACCCTAATCGTGCCGCGCCGAAACCAAGGCCCGATCGTCGAGCTGGATCTGGCCCACGGCGCAGGGCTTAGCGTGCAGTACACCGGATTCAGCCCCACGTTCGAGCTGGAAACGTTCCTCATGTGGGACCGGGCGCGCGGCCTCGACGACTTCCGGCGCGGACTTTCATTCTTCGCCGTCGGTTCACAGAACTGGGCGTATGCCGACACGCGCGGGAACATCGCCTACTTCACCAGCGCCGAGATGCCGGTGCGCGAGGACCTCCAAGCCGGCACCGTTGCCGGGTTGCCGCCGTGGTTCATCCGCAATGGGCAGGGCGGCAACGAGTGGCTGCCGGTGCAGCACTCCCAGCCGAATCAGGCGATCCCGTACGAGATCTACCCCGCGGCCGAGATGCCGCACGTCGTGAACCCGCCGGCCGGCTGGTTCGTCAACGCCAACAACGACCCGGCGGGAACCGTGCTCGACAACGATCCGCTGAACCAGCTACGCCCGGGCGGGGGCATCTTCTACCTGAATGCCGGCTACGACGGTTTCCGGGCCGGACGGATCACAGAGATGATCCGCAATCGACTGAGCAGCGGTCACAAGATCTCGATGGCGGACATCGAGGCGATGCAAGCCGACACCACGCTGCTCGACGCCGAGTACTTCGTGCCGTGGCTGATCCGCGCGTTCGACAACGCCAGGTCGAGCGCCGTGCCGCAACTAGCGGCGCTGGCGGCTGATTCCCGGGTGGCCGAAGCCGTGCACCGCTTGTCGGCGTGGAACTTCACCACGCCGACCGGCATCCCCGAGGGGTACGACGCCACGGACCGCAACGGCGTGCTCTCCGCCCCGTCTCCCACAGAGATCGCCAAAAGCGTTGCCGCGACCCTGTACGCGATATGGCGCTCACAGGCCGTCGCCGGCATCATCGACGCGCCGCTGGGCGCACTGCCCAAGCCCGACGGCGCCGAGGCACTAACCGGGCTGCGGCACCTGCTCGATACGTTCCCCGCTATCCAGGGCGTAGGAGCCTCGGGCGTGAACTTCTTCGCGGTGCCCGGCATCAGCGATCCGGCTACAGCGCGCGACTACCTGCTATTGCACAACCTTGCTGCCGGATTGGACCTGCTCGCCGGGCCGGCGTTCGATGCCGCATTCCACGGGTCGACGCAGTTGGGCGATTACCGGTGGGGCCTGCTGCACCGGCTCGTGTTGCAACATCCGCTGGGCGGGCCGTTCAGCGTGCCGCCGGCGTTCGGGCAGTTCCCACAACCGCTGGTGGGGCTCTCCGGGATCCCGGTGGACGGCGGCTTCGAGACCGTGGACGCGGCTAGCCATGACGTGCGCGCGTCCAGCCCCGACGGGTTCATGTTCGACAGCGGACCGGCGCGGCGGTTCGTCGCCGAGATGCGCCCGGGCCACATCGTCGCCGAGTCGGCACTGCCCGGCGGCACGAGTGCCCTGCCGTCCAGCCCGTACTACCTGAACCTGCTGCGGCCCTACCTGACCGACGACTACTACCCGGCTCGGCTAGCCACGGAACTAGGGCCGGCCGCGGCTGTGCGGGTAATTCCCTAGTCACGCCACGCCTCAGGAGACACGCATGCGAATCGCGGTGATCGGTACCGGCAAGATCGGCGGCACGATCGGACGGGCGTGGTCGCGGTCGGGGCACGTCGTCACGTTCGGGTCACGCCATCCGGCATCGGACGACGCCTCTGGCGACACCGAGGCCGCCGTGGCCGGCATTCCCGATGCCCTTGCCGGTGCTGATGTGGTCCTGCTGGCGGTGCCGGCCCGATCGGTCGGCGAGTTGCTCGCCGGCAACGCCGCCGCCATCGACGGCAAGCTCGTCATCGACGCGACCAATCAGATCGGCGGTGCTGAGGCCAACGCTGCCAGGCAGGTCGCGGAAGCTGCGCCAGCCGCGCGCTACGCCCGCGCGTTCAACACTCTGGGCTGGGAGAACTTCGCGGACCCGCTGTTCGACGGGACGCCCGCCGACCTGTTCTACTCTGCACCCGCCGCCGACGAGGCGACTGTCGCCCAGCTCATCTCCGACGTCGGACTGCGGCCTGCCTATCTCGGAGAGGGCAAGCAGGACGTCGTCGACGGCGTACTGCCGTTGTGGATCGCCCTCGTCCAGGCCCACGGCGGCAACCGCCGCCTAGCCTTCCGGGTGCTCACCGACTGACCGCGCCACCGGGTACATACGGTGATCGTCGGACCTTGATGGAACATCAATCCCTCGACTGTGGTTGATAGTGGTAACCGTTCCCGACTAGTGCCGAGGGAGAACCACTATGGCCCGTTCCAGGGACGCCCGAGCCATCGTCCGCCTGGTGAGCAGCGCGCGCACCGGCTATGCGTACGTGACGACCAAGAGCCGGCGCAACGACCCGGACCGGCTCGTGCTGCGCAAGTACGACCCGGCCGTGCGCCGGCACGTCGAGTTCCGCGAGGCGCGCTGACCGCGGACTCCCCTATCCGAACCGCTGCGAGAGGACTCTCATGAAGAAGCGCAACTCGCTGCGATCGCTGGCCGCGAAGGACGGAGCGATCGTGGTACGCCGCCGCGGGCGGCTGTTCGTCATCAACAAGAAACACCCGCGCTGGTCGGCCCGGCAGGGCTGACCCCGCAAGTGAGCTGCCCCCACGCCTACCAGGTGGTCAGGGGGCGGCCTTCTCGGCGTCGGTGGCCTTGCGGACGACGATCCGCGTCCAGGCGCCGAGGTAGATCCGCTCATCATCAGCCAACTCCCGCCAGTGCTGTGGCGGCAGCTGCTGGTCGGGGTAGGCCCCTGGCGCGCCCACAAAGGTGCCGTTCGTGGAACCCAGGTCACGCACCGACCAGCGCTCGCCGGTCAGGCTCAGCTCGGCGTGCCGGTGCGAGATGGCGCCGTCACCGCTGCAGTCGACCTCGGGGTTGATGTTGCGGCTGCGAGACCGGCGCCCGATCAGCTGTACGCCGCCGCGTAGCTGGACGACGGTAGGTACGCCACTGGTCGGGCAGGTGCCGGCCGCTTGCTGGTAGCTGAACCAGTCCGGGTCGACCCACACCTCCGCGACCCAAGTGGGACCATCCAACGTCAGGGACGACGTCGGAGACGGCGTCGGCGCAGACGGCGTAAGCCGACCGGAGACCGGGTCGATGTGCTCCGGTGGCGGCGGCAGCTGTCCGGTGGCGAAGTCGTAGCCGCAGTCCTCGCAGAACAGGGCGTCGGCAGCGTTGCTCGCCTGGCAGTTCGGGCACGTCGTGGGTGTGCCGACGGCTGGGGCTACCGGCCTTGCCGGCACGGGTGCCGGGGCAGGCGTGGGCTCCGAGCGCACCGTCGGTGCCGGGTCGAGCGCGGCGCTGGTCCCGGGCTCGATGGGGGTGCCGCACACGTCGCAGAAATCGTCCGTTGCAGACGTGTGCCCCTGCGGGCACGTGCTCGTCATGACGGGCGAACCCGCGAGGTCTTCGTCGAGCTGGTGTCCAGGGCCATCTCGTCCAGTTTGGAGGCGTCCCGCTTCAGGCGCACCGTGCCGGTGCCGGCGTCCTCGATGTCGACGACCTTCGCGAGGCGCTGTGTCGCTTCCTCGTTGCCGGTCTCCGCGGCGAGCTGCGCGGCGCGGCCGAGCTTGAACGTCGCCGTGTCGGTGTCGCCCGCGGCCTTGGCCGCCAGGCCCTCTTGGATGACCTCGGCGAGTTCGGCCTGCCCGGTGTAATGGGCGACAGCGGGGTTGATGCGAGTCGTCAGCTCCGTCTGGTCGGACCACAGCGCCTTGACCAGGGCCTGCGTGACGACCTGCCCGGCGACCTCGATCTGCACCCGGGCGACGAGCTGCTCGGCGCCGATCGGCTTGGCTTGCACCCGGACGGCAACGTGATAGTCGCGCGACTCGTCGCCCCAGGCGCCGGTCGGGTACTCGGTGATGAGCGGGGTGACGTTCACCCGCCGGTCGGTGAGATCTTCGATGGTGGGCGCGACCTGACGCACGAACAGCAGTTCTGCGCCCTGTGGCGCCCACACCTTGAGCTTGGCGTCGGCCACCCCGCGGCCCATCGCCGTCTGCATCATCGCCTGGAAGTCGGCGGCCATGTCGCGGGGGTCGGCGATCAGGTCGACGGTGCCGAGCAGGGCGGACGCGATGCCACGCAGCTCGCCCACGTCCCAGTCGGCGCCCACCCCGCGGCAGTCGCACTGGAACTCTCCGGTGACGGTCTCCACTGCCGTCCGCAGCCGCTTCGCCGTCTCGCCCTCGTTCTTGCCGTCGGTGAGCAGGATTGCGTGACGCTGCGTGGCAGGCGCCGCCTGGAAGTGCTCGTACGCCGTGAGCAGCCACTGCCCGATCGCGGTGCCCCCCTGGGGCGTCAGGCGACTGACCGCGTCCTTCGCAACCGCTCGGGTGCGTCCGTCGGCCTGGACCATGCCGGACGCCGGGTAGACCGGCTGGGCCAGTCCCACACCGGCGATGACGGCGAACCACGTCTCGTCGGCGATCTCGTCTATTGCCGCCGCTGCTGCCTGGCGCGCGGCGATGATCTTGCTCTGCGGCGCGCCCATCGAGCCCGAGCAGTCGATGATGATCGCCTCCGCGGCCCCGCCACTCTCACCGGCATGCCCGGTGCCGTGCGAGGTCACCGTGACGATCGCGTGGATGTCGGTCGCGCCCTCGGGCAGGTACTCGTTCTGGAAGACCTGCGCGGTCCAGTCGGCCATCAGGAGCTGTCTCCAATCCGGGCGATGGTAACGGTGATGTTGTCGCGGCCGCCTTGCTGGTTGGCCCACTCGACGAGTGCCTCGGCGCGGGCCAGTGGCTCGGACGGCTGCTTGTCCAGAAGCGATCGAAGGGTGGCCGCGTCCGAGCAGTAGTTCCATAACCCGTCGCTGCAGACGAGCAGCCAGCCCGGCCCGGTCGCGATCGTCGTCGCGGTCGTAGCGTCGACGCCGGGCGAGTCGATGCCCAGCCATCTCGTGATCGCGTGCGCCTTGGGGTCGGCCTCGGCGACGTGGCGCGGGACGCCCGCCTTGATCTGCTCGGTGGCCCACGAGTCGTCGACGGTGAGTTGCTCGGCCGAGCCGTCATCAGGCAACCAGTAGGCGCGGCTATCGCCCACATTGGCCGTGACGATCGCCGCACCGTCGGCGATCGCGGCGACGAACGTGCACGACGGCGGGCTGGGGTCGTCGTTGGGGCCAGCGGCTGCGGCGGCCTCGTCGGCCGCCAGCGCGGCAGCTTTGGCCTGCAGAGACCAGTGCTGCAGCCGCTCGTCCGAAGACCCGTTCGGGCGCTCGGCCGCGGCCAGCAGGTCTCGGGCGGCGCGTGCGGCGGCGTAGGCGGCGGCGTCGCTGTTGGCAGCAGTAGTGACTCCGTCGCATACGACCAACGCGGTCCAGCCGCCGTGTGCCGCTACGGCGAAGGCGTCCTCGTTGCGGCGGTGGATGCGGCCCCGGTCGCTGACGGCTGCAACGGTCGGGGCGGGCTGCTCGGTGACATGCTCGCGTCCGTTGGAGGCCCGCACGCCGCACACCGTGCACCAGCCGTCGTCGCCGACGGCGCCCCCGCACTCAGCGCACAGCGGGACCGGCGGAGTGTCCGGCTCGGCGTGCAGGCTGATCATGTGCGTGCGCGCAGAAAGGTCGCGTGCGGGCGCTGGGGCGCTGGCTTCGGAGGGAGTCAGGGTCGCCCCGCAGTTCTCGCAGAACGCGAAGTCGGCGGCTACGGCCGCGCCACAGCCGGGACACGTCATACAAGGGTCCGGGGACGGACGGCATTGGCCGCGTCGACGAGCCGGATGCGTTCGGCCCGATCCGACGTGAGCGCGGCGAGCCGGCGAAGCGCCTGCTCGGCGCCGGCTCGAAGCTCCGGTTCGGTGGCCGGTACGCCGGCGACCTTCGTCTGCGGCTCAGCGCCGGACCGCTGGACGTGATCGAGCGCCCGTGTCAGCACCTTTGCGACGAGCAGGTGGCGTTCGCGCGGGTCGACCGGCACCGCCTCGATCGTGGCGGCCGCGTCGGCCAGCGCCGGCAGCCCCTTGTCGCTATCGGCCAGGATGTCGGCACGGGTGCGCCGGGCCGTGACGTATGCGCCGCTGGTCGGTCCGATGAGATCGAGCGCGGCGAGCGCGCCGTCGACGTCGCCAGTTGCGAGCGCCGTCCGGGCCAGCCCAAACGCCGCCGGCGCGACGTAGTTCGCGTCGACTGCCGTGCAGATGCGGTACAAGCCCTGAGCCAGCTCGCGTTCACCGCTCAGTTCGCAGGCCAAGCCGAGCGCCAGCTTCGGGGCGAGTTCGCCGGGCACCTGGCTCAGCACGGTGTTGAACGCGGTGGTGGCAGCGGTGGCGTCGTTGCGGGCGAGCGCGGCCAGGCCGGCGAGCCACACAGCTCGCCACTCCCACGGGTCGGCGGTGAGGATCTGCTCGATCGTCGCGTCGGCAAGCGCGTACTGGCCGGCCTCGATGGCGGCGCGCCCCTGGGCCAGGCGCACCTCGACGCTGTCATACGGTGCGTCGGCCAACGCGGTCAGCCGCTGCACCGGGTCGTCGATCGACACGCTGGCGAGCCATGCTGCGGCGGGATCAGCCGGGTCCGGATGCAGCTGCGGCAGCTCGTCCCACGTCAAGGTCGAGCCGGATGCGGCCGGCGCGCCGAACAAGACCGACGGGGTCGACTGGCGGGCCGCCCCGCCCGGACCGTCGCCTGCGACGACCTCGCGCAGGACGGCCAGCAACTGGTCGCGCAGTTCGTCCGCCGACTGAAAGCGGTCGTTCGGGTTTTCAGCCGTCGCCTTGGCGAGCACCCGGTACAGCGAGTCGTAGCGCTGGAAGATGGGTACCTCGTCGACGGGCGGCAGGCTCTTGACGTACGTCGACTGGTAGCCGCGGAACTCGAACAGCAGCACCGCGAGCGTGCGGCCGATGGTGAAGATGTCGCTGGCCACGCTCGGGCCCACCGTTGCGATCTCAGGCGCCTGGAAGCCGACCGTGCCGTAGATCGCACTGTCGTAATCGTCGACCCGGCGCACACCGCCGAGGTCGATGAGCTTCACCGTGTCGCCGGCCTGAATGAGGTTGTCCGGCTTGAAGTCGCAGTACAGGAGCCCCTGGCTGTGCAGGTAGCCGAACGCGGGCAGGATCTCGACGATGTAGGCGATGGCCTGATCGGGTGGGAACGGGTTGTAGTTCCCGTTCTCAGCGGCCATCCGTGCCTTGAGCAACTGCTTGAGCGAGCTGCCGCCGACGTACTCCATGACGGTGTAGCCGGCGTTTTCGTACAACGCGAAGTTGTAGATGTTGACGATCAGCGGATGCTGGACCTCGGCCAGGAACTGCCGCTCGGCGACGGCGGCCTGGTAGGCGTCGTAGTCGCCGGTATTGAGCAGGCCCTTCAGGACCGTGGGGCGGTTGGACACATTGCGGTCTCGGGCCAGGTAGATCCAGCCGAGGCCACCGTGTGCGAGCGCGCCCAGCACCTCGTACTGCTCGCTCACCACGTCGCCCGGGTGCAGCTTCGGCTCGAACGAGAATTCGGTGCGGCACTTGGGGCAGAAGCCACGGGAACGCCCGGGCTGGCCGTCGCGGGACCGCCCGACGGGCGCGCCGCACTTGGCGCAGACCCGCCTGTCCTCTGCGACCTGCGGATCCTTCATGATCACCGAACGCGGGTCCGGCACCGGCGCCGGCGGCACCGACGTGATGCCGGCACCCAGGCGCTGCGAACTGGTACGCGTCGAGCCCAGGCGACGGGTCGGCCGGGTAGCACCCGCGCGGGCCGATCCGATGGGCGAGCTGGACAGCCGCGCGGCGCTGCTCGTGCGGGTGGTGCCGCTGCGCGCGCTCGGGCCGCTGGTCGCGCTCGGGGCGCTGGTCGCCGCCGGCGCTTCGACCGGGCTGCCGCAGACGTTGCAGTAGCCGTCCTCAATCTCGCCTGTACAGCCAGGCTGTGTACACCTCATGGCGTCTCCACCTGGGGTTCCGTCGCCGGAATGGCGCCCACCGCCACCTGGACGGCGTGCCCGTACGTCTCGACCAAGCCGCGCGCCGCCGCAATATCGCACGGCGCCCGCCACAGCTCGGCGCGGGCGGCGGTGAATTGCGCGTCCAGCTCCGGGTCCTCGATCAACCCGGCCGACGCGGCCTTGGCCCGGTACGCCTGAGCCAGGCCCCTCAGCTCGGCCCGCTCAGCGAGCGGTGCGGCGAAGCGCCGCCCGGCCTCGGCGAGCGCGGCCGCCGCCTGCTGGAGCCGGGCCTGGTAGGCGTCGAGTGCGGCGCGGGCGGCGGTCCACGAGCCGGGGACGTCCGCGCCGTCCGGAACTGGCGGAACCGGCCCGAGCGCCGCGACGTCCGGAACGCCAAGCCGGGGCGGGTCGGCGATCTTCTCCCGGCAGCGCTGTGCCGTCACGCGCACCGCGGCGGCGGTGGTGGTCAGCTGGGCGATTCGGTCGCCGAGCGTCGCGGCATCGCGGCTGACGGACGCGCGCAGTGCCGTCTCCTTGATCAGGTCCCGTTCGAGCAGTTCGGCGGCATCGGCGATCCGGCCGAACTCGGCGGCCAGCGTCTTCCCGTCCGACGCCAGCGCCGTCTCGAGCTGATCGGCCAGCGCGTTCGCCTCGTCGACGCGGCGCTCGAGCGTGGTCGCGAGGTCATGGCAGCGCACCAACGTCTCGCGCAGCGGCGCGATCCGGTCGGCGGCACCGGATCCGGCGATCGTGTCGGCGTCGAGCCGGGCCGCCAAGCGCGCCTCGAGGGCGGCGGCCAGTGTCGTGGCCTCGCTGAGCGAGAACGCCGAGGGGTTGCCCAATGCGTCGGGCAGCCGTCCCCACATCAGCTGGGCGAGGTGGGCGAGTTCCTTGTCGCCGACCCGGCCGCTGTCCCAGGTGGTGATCAGCTCGTCCGTGCGCCGGCCGATCGATTCGGAGAGCGACAGGGCCAGGGTCAGGTCCGCGGTGAAGGCGTCCGCGGTGGACGCCACCTGCGTGCGTCGGTCGAGCGCGTCCAAAGCGCTTCGCAGGTCGTCGCGCCAGCGGCGCAACTCGTCGAGGTAATGCAGTACGTCGCGTGGCGGCGCCGGCGACGTCAGCGACCCGGGCGGCGTCGGCGGGCTGGCCAACGCGACGGTCATGGCAGGGGCCGATCGAAGTTCGTGGAGGGCGGATTCGGCAGCGGACCGGGCAGCCACTTGTGGTAGATCGCCGCCCACGTCCCGTCTTTGGGGTCGAGCCACTTCGCGAGCAACGCATTGACGTAGCGCACGAAGTCGACGTTGGCCTTGTTGAAACCCAGCCCGTACGGCTCGTTCGTGAACTTGGGGCCGACGATCTGCGCGTAAGGGTCCTGCGCGGCGAAGCCGTTCAGCACCGTGTTGTCCGAGACGATGCCCTCGACGGAACCTTGCTGGAACAGCACCATGCAGTCGCTGATGTTGTCGACGATCACGCGCCGTACTTGGGGGTACAGCGACTTGACGTTCTCGTTGCCGGTCGAGCCCTTCGCGGTGCACACCCTTCTGCCATTCAGGTCCGCGATGTTCTTGTAGGGCGCGTTCTTGCGTACCAGCACCTGCTGGCCAGCCTGGAAGTACACGGTGGAGAAGGCGATCTGCCCCCATCGAGCGCAATTGATCGTCATGATGTCGGCGACGATGTCGACCTTGCCTGATTGCAGGTCGGGGATGCGCTGGGCGAAGTTCTCCACCACGTACTCGACATGGCCACTCGCCGTACCGAAGATCGCCTTGGCCACCTCGTTGACGACGTCGATGTCGAAACCCTCGATCACGCCCGTGATCGGGTTGCGGTGCCCGAACAGCAGGTTGTCGGCTGCGACGCCGGCCCTGAGGACGCCACGGCTCTTGATCTTCGCGACAGTGGCCGAGTCCGCCCACGACGCGCCCGGCGCGTACGACGCGACGCGGGACTTGTAGATGTTGTCGTCGCAGCCCGGCGCCGGTGGCGCGCTCGAACTCGGGGCCGGGCTGGACGATGACGGCGCGACTCTCGGCAGCTGCGGCGTGCTGCCCGCACCGCAGCCGGCCACCAGGACCGCGGCGGCGAGCACGCCCAGAATGACGCGTCTCATCGATACTCCCGCAGCCTCGGCGCGACGCCCAGACCGGCGGCAATAGCCGCGGCGACCCCGGCGATCAGCCCGATCCACGCGAACGCCGGCAGTGGGCTACGGGCGCTGCTGAGGTTGCGCCGTAGCTGCGCGGATCGCCGATCAAGCGCGGTCCCCGATGCGTCGGAGAAGTTCTGGAACACGGTGTTGGCCTGGCCGGTAGCGAGCTTGACGGCGTCGTCCCAGTGGCCGCCGTCGTCGGCGGCGCGGACCCTGG
>Ga0126378_10001898_pt1 | contig 15467 bp, 9 predicted proteins | sample PanSoiMetPlot_23_FD_92587 | JGI IMG/M metagenome (GOLD analysis project Ga0126378, IMG submission 92587) | Tropical forest soil microbial communities from Panama - MetaG Plot_23 | ecosystem: Environmental > Terrestrial > Soil > Tropical forest > Bulk soil | place: Panama | collected 2016-02-17 | reverse complement strand
AAGGAGTCGCTGAACGGCATCGACCCGGTAGACGTGCGGCGCAGCTACCGGTACGAGCAGGGCTACACATTCGAGCTGAATCTGTCAGGCGTGGCAGCCAGGGTCAGGAACGAGTTCGGCCAGCAGGAACACGGCGGCCACTGAACCTCTGCCCTGGTGCTTATCGCGCGCCCTGCAGGTGCCTTATCCGCCTGCTGATCTGCTCTTCGGTGAACCCGGAGCGCCGGAAGACATCCCAGGCGTTGAGCACGACGCCGATGCCCCAGCCGACGATCGGGAAGATCGGCCAGAAGAATCCGTGCACGCCAGTCATCGCCCAGATCAGCACCACGAAGCCATTGATCAGGAAGTAAACAAGTAGGTGCACCCCGAAGTCACGTCGCTTCTTCAGCTGGGCGATCGCCTCTTCGCGCAGCGCGGGCTTGTCGGCTTCTTCATGAACTGTCATCGCCCCCACCTCCTCCTCTACCGACGCTAAGGACCCGGCTGCCGCCGCGGCAGGGCACATGGTCACCGATCCTGGAGCCGGTAGGCCCTGCGCGCCCCAAGGCGCAAGCTGACGGCCCGGTCTCTGGCCTCGCCGCGTCTGCGAAGGCAGGGCGCTGGCCGCCGCCGTCGACGACCAGGTTCGCGCCGCTGACGTAGCTGGCCAGCGGTGACGCGAGCAGCAGGCAGGCATCGGCGATGTCGTCGGGCGTCGCCATCCTGCCAAGCGGCACCGTTGCGGCGACGGCTCCAAGCGCTTGCTCGTTGCCGTAGTAGGCAGCGCTGTCGCCGGTGCGGACGAGTCCCGCGGTCACGCAGTTGACCCGTACCGCGGGCCCCCACTCGATGGCGAGCGCGCTTGTCAGCGTGATCAAGCCGGCCTTCGCGGCGGCATACGCGGCCGCGCCCGGCGCGGGCCGGAACGCCGAGACGCTGCCGATATTGAGAATCAGCCCACCGCCATCCTGCTCCTGCATGACTGCATTGGCCGCCTGCGCGACGAAGAACGGCGCAAGCAGGTTCAGGCGGACGACCGCCGTTACCAGGTTTGGGGACGCGGCGGCAGCGGGAACCGACGGCGAGCCGCCCGCGTTGTTGACCGCTACGTCGAGCCGGCCGAAGCGCGCGGTCGCTGCTGCGACGGCGGCACTGGCTTGCTCGGGGTCGCGAACGTCGGCCGCGGCGAACTCGATCCCGGCGGGCAGCGGGCCCGGCTGGGTTCTGCCGCAGACTAGGACGCTCGCTCCGGATCCGGCGAGCCGCAGCGCGATGGCCAGGCCAATGCCGCGAGTGCCGCCGGTCACGAGCGCTACCCGGCCCGCCATGCCGGTCTGGTCAGCTTGGGCCGGATCGAGCGGGCGGTTGGACGGCATGCCCGATTATGGCAGCGCAGCAGGCCGTGCGGCGGCCCAGTTGGGGGAGGGCCTGCGCCGCCGCACGGCAGCCTCGGCTGCCTGTCAGCTGCCTCGCAACAGGCCGGCGGAGCGCGGATTGCGCATCACGCGGCAAGTCTGGCCCCGCGCTGTGGCCGACTCCAGCCAGCGCGGCGGACTTGACCACATGCGGGAACGAGCTTTAAGTCAAACGGCCTAACCCTTTACCCGGCGCCCCTGGGACCAGACAGCCGTGATGTGCTCGGGCCTTCCCAGCACGGATATGTCGCCGAGCGGGTTCGCTCCGACGGTGATGACGTCTGCGTCGTAGCCTGCCTCTAGCCGGCCGCTCTTGGGCGCCTGCGGCCCCAGCGTCTGGGGCGCGGTCGCGGTCGCCGCCTCGATGGCCTCAAGCGGCGTCATCCCAAGCTTGACCATATGCACGACCTCGGCGCCGTTGCTGCCCCAGGCGTTGGGCCTGTCAGGTCCTGTGATAGCGATGTCGGTTCCCGAGGCGATGGTGACGCCGTGCTCGATGGCGAGCGACACCGCGTCCGCATGGGTCGCGGCCAGTGCGGTGAGCTTGGCGGCCGCGTAGTCGGGGACCGCGTCGATGTTGGCGAGTATGTCCTCGACGATTGTCCTCGTCGGCACCAGGATCGTGCCGGTTTCGCGCATAGCCGCGCACGCCTCGTCGTCAAGATACGTGCCGTGCTCGATGGTGCGGACACCTGCCTCGATCGCCGCCATGATCCCTGGCTTGCCGTGGCAATGCGCGGCGACAACGCGGTCGGCCAACCCGGCGACCTCGACGATGGACCGCAACTCGCTGTCCGTGAATTGCTGGTGGATGGGATTGTCGACCTCGGACATCACGCCTCCCGAGGCGCACACCTTGATCAGCCGTGCGTTGCGCCGCAGTTGCTCCCTGACCGCGCGCATGCACTCGGCCTGGCCGTCGGCCAGCCTGAGCTCCCCATAATGGTGGCCGAAGTCGGTCACCCAGGACAAAGCGTAAGAATGCAGATCTGCGTGACCTCCGGTCGTGCTGAGTATCGACCCCGCTGAATAGATTGCAGGCCCGTCGAGCACGCCCTCGGATACCGCCCTGGCCAGGTGGATGCCGAGCCCGCCGACCTCGCGAACGGTGGTGATCCCGGCGTCCAGCGCGCTTCGCAGGTCGCGCACGCAGCGCGCCGCCCGCAGCGGCACCGGCTCGAGCGGCAGCCGGCCGAGGTCAAGAGTCCGTACGCCCAAGAAATGCCCGTGGCAGTCCCACATTCCGGGCATCACGGTCTCGGTCCTGTGTACGGTCGCGGCCGAAGTCGCCGGCGCCTCTTGGGCCGGTCCGGCGAAGCTGATCTTGGCACCCTCGATGATGACCACGCCGTCGGCTACCGGCTCGCCGCTGCCCGGCACGAGCAGTTCAGCTTCGATTCGCTCCATCGTCGTCCTTTCTGCTCGCCGCCCGCCGCTGACTACCCGCCCCAGACCGCCTGAGCCGTCCGCGATGCGCCAGGCCAGGGATCACGTCATGGCGACTTTACCCATCAATGACAATCGCCGATAAGCAGGCAGGAATCGCCGCGACCATGGCGAGGACGCACGAAGGAAACGCGTGGCGCTGCGTTGGCCGGGGGTGGAGGATCGGGAAGAATAGTCCCCGGATGACGACTTCGCCATCTCATTCGAATGTGTATCGCCTGATGCGCGCGCCTATGCGCTATACAGGTAGCGGTGCGAGGGAGCGAGATGCCGCCTGCGGACGGGTCGTTGTCGGCGTCCGGCCAGGGGCCGGTGCGCAGCGCGCTCGATCGTCTCCGCGACTCTTATCAGGCCGCGCCCTGGCCGTTCAAGGTCCTTATCGTGGTCGCTGCCCTCGTGGCGGCGCCCATCACCTTGTTCTTGATGCTTGTGTTCGCGCCCTACGCGGTCTGGACAAGCCGCCGCGGCGGGTGGGCGACTGCGTCGGTGGCCATGTGGGGGATCGTGCTGGTGGCGACGCAGGCGCACGGCCAGCCATTCCCGCACTACGCGCTGCTTGGGCTGCCAGTGATCGCGGCATTCGCGGCTCATGCGGGCGCGCTTGGCCGGTGGTACGTGCCTTGCCGCACGGTCGCCTGGGTTCTCTTGCTCGCGCTACTGCCTGGGGTCGCGGCGTTCCGGATCGTAGGCAAGGGTCACTCGCTCATCGGCCCGGCGTTCGCCTGGCTGCTCGCAGCGATCGTGCTCGGCTGGCGGCTCGCGAAGGCGTGGCAGGACAGCAGGCAGGGCAGCCAGCTTCAGCAGGTGCGCGGCGGAGGTCCCCCGGTTCCCGTCACCTGGTCCCCTACTCGGCCCATAGGGCCGCCCGGCATGACGGATGGGTACACCGGTCAGGCCCCATCGGCGCCGGCGCTCCAGCAGCGTCCGGCGGCAAGGCCGACTGGCAGGTCGGCGACCGCCGCGGAGGGTGCGCGCGTGATGGCCCCCGCGAGGAGCCCCCGCCCGGGGGTGGCCAGCCAGCCCGCCCCGCCGGCCGCGGCAGAGGCCGCCGCGGCTGAACGGCCAATGATCACCGTCGACGAGGCGATGGCCGAGTTGGACGAGATGATCGGCCTTGCGCCAGTGAAGGACCAGATCAGGTCGTTCGCGGCATCCATCGAGGCTGCCAGGAGACGGGCGATGGCCGGCATCGGTGACCAGAAGCCGATGCAGCATTTCGTCTTCCTGGGCCCGCCCGGTACGGGGAAGACGGCTGTCGCGCGGATCGTGGCGAAGATCTTCTACGCGTTCGGCCTGCTCGAGATGCCGACCGTGATCGAGGCGCAGCGCAGTGACCTGGTTGGTGAGTACCTGGGCGCCACGGCGATCAAGACCAACGAGCTGATCGATTCGGCGCTCGGCGGCGTGCTGTTTATCGACGAGGCGTACAGCCTGGTCAATGAGGGAGACGGGCAGAACGACCGGTTCGGCAATGAGGCCGTCCAGGCGTTGCTCAAACGTGCCGAGGACGACCGGGACCGGCTGGTGATCATCCTGGCCGGATACGAGCGGCAGATGGAGGCCTTTCTCGCCTCCAACCCGGGCCTCACGTCGCGGTTCGCGATCCGAGTGAAATTCAGCGGGTACGCCCCCGCCGAACTGCTCCAGCTCGCGGACCTGACGGTGGCCAGGCGCGGCGAGTTGATCGATCCTCAGGGGCGTTCGGCGCTCTGGCGGATGTTCGAGGAAGTCGGACGCCGCAAGCTCGGCGACGAACTAGGGAACGGCCGTTTCGTCCGCACGCTGCTTGAGCGTTCGGGTCAGGCCAGGGACGTGAGAGTGATGGGCGCCGGGTTCGATCCGACGCCCGCCGACCTCGTTACGTTGTGCGCGGCCGACTTCGAGCAGGCCTACAGCGAGTTGACATCGCGGTATCGCGGGTACGACGAGACGCCCACTCTGGAGAGCGCGCTCGCGGAGCTTGACGCGTTGGTGGGACTCGACCCGGTCAAGCGGCAGGTGCACGAGATCGCTGCCCAGCTTCGGGTCGCCAGGCTGCGCGACGCGCAAGGCCTGACCAGCCAGCCGCCGGTCAGGCACTTCGTCTTCACAGGACCACCGGGGACCGGTAAGACGACTGTGGCGAGAATCCTGGCCAGGATCTTCGCCGCGCTCGGGCTGCTCGTGCGGCCAGGTGTCGTGGAGGCGCATCGAGCCGACCTAGTCGGCGATCACCTAGGGTCGACGGCGATCAAGACCAACAAGCTCGTGGACTCGGCGCTTGGCGGTGTTCTGTTCATCGATGAGGCCTACTCGCTCTACAACGACGGTTACTCCGGCGGCGACGCGTTCGGCGCCGAGGCGGTCGCGACGCTGCTGAAGCGCGCGGAGGACGACAGGGACCGGCTGGTCATGGTGCTGGCGGGCTACACCGACGACATGACGAGGTTCCTGCGGACGAATCCCGGCCTAGCATCCAGGTTCAGCGTGCGGATCGCGTTCCCGAGCTATAGCGCCGACGACCTTGTCAGAATCGCGACGATCTTCGCGACCCAGGGCGGCGATGTCTTCGCTCATGATGCGATGCCGAGCCTGACGCGGATCCTAACTCGCGCCAGTGAACAGGGCAAGATCGACGAGCTCGGCAACGGCCGGTACGCTCGCTCGCTCTACGAGCGGGCCTGCGCATCGCGGGATCTGCGCGTGGCGCAACTGGGCGACAGTGCCAGCGCGGACGAGCTCACCACGATCTCGGCCGATGACGTCGAGGCCGCGTACCGGGGGATCGGCAGCTAAACCTGCCAACGAACCTGGCCTCGTCCGCAGCAGCGGCGCGCGCGGCTCGTCGCCCCCGCCGGACACGTCGCAAGTAGCCGAACTCAGGGCCGGCCAGTCAGATGCCACGTGCTGGCGGGACTTGCCGCGACGACGGTCCTCCTCGCGGGCTGCTCGGCGGTCTCGAACAGCGCGGGCACCGCCTAGCGGCGCTGGCGGCCACGCGAAGGTCACGCTGACGTTCCAGGTCAACCCCGGCCGAGGCGCGCCGGTCGCCACATCAGTCACGCTAGTCACGGACCCTGGCGTCGCGGCAGGGATCTTGAAGACTTTTCCGGCAATACGCCGGAAAAGTCTTCGCGGTAACGGAGAGCACGAACCTCCGGCGGTGCGTGAGGCGCCGGGACGTGACCAGCCTCCGAAACGCTCAGTGCGGCACAAATCCGACAGCTCGCAGCCGGTCGTGCGACCCACTACCGATCACGAGCGCCGGTCAGAATCACCTTGGACACGTTCCAGTGCTTCTGGGTGCCGATTTGGGCGTTTTGTGGTGAGGCAACGTGTCCGTAGTGCCGGAGCGGCCGACGGCCGCCGTCCGCGCCGGCGGGTCGGGGCCGGTTGGCGCGTGCCGTCAGCACGGCGCGTTCGCCGGTGCTATGCGGGGTCGGGTGCCTGGTCGGCGAGTGCCCTGCGGACGGCGCGTGCGCCGGTGTCACGCGGGGTCGGGTGGCAAGTCGGCGAGTGCCCTGCGGACGGCGCGTTCGTCGTTGCCAGCGGAGAAGACAGCTTCGATCAGGGCGTGCACGACGTCGTGCCTGGGCATGCCGAGGTCGAGCAACCGCTGGGCGGCTTCCCACAACTCCGGCGGGTCGCCGCGCCAGAGCCGCTCTGCCAGCGCCGCGTGCCGGTCGAGGTGCTCTGCGCTCGCCGCGCCATTTGCGGCGTGGTCGTGATCGGCCGCCAGCAGCATCCGCCTGTCACTCGGGTTCGCTGGGTCGAGCGAGCTCAGGTCGGTGCCGCGGAATATGCCCTCGAGGACGCCGAACGCGAAGACGCGCCTCGGCAGCGCTTCGAGATCGCGGTCAGGCAGCAGGCGCCCGACGAGGTCTGGCTTTATCCCGAACGACGCAGGGTCGCGATACACCTTGGTGAACGCCGACATCGCGTCGAACACAGCGTCGAGCGTTTTGCTGATCGCCGCGATGTCCATGCCCGACTTGGCTCCGGCCCACCGGGCCCACGAGATGAGTACGTGCGGCATCGCGTGCTGTTCGGCGGGTGTCAGCATGACCTTTCTCGGGAGCCAGTCGAGCAGGAAGGTCTCCGCCTTGGCAGGACTCACCCGGAGCGGTCGGCCAAAGTCCTGATCACAGCCATGGTCCGCGATGTGATCGGCGCACCGGCTCGCCGCCTCGATGTCGGACAGGTCTTGCGCTTCGTCTGAGGCCAGAAACTCGGCTACCAGCATGGCCCGGTGATCTCTGCGCCAGGCTGTACGCCGACGGGCACCGGGGCCAATCAGGCCAGCCGGTCCCGCGGCGCTCGCGCGCGTCGGCCGTCCCCGGCCCGACCCAGAAGAGGGTCCGCCGTGATGACCGAGCGTGCCAGGCGTTCGTAGCGCCTTGCCTGAGCTCACGCTCACCCCGGCAGGCACAAGTGCCCGTCCGCCGCGCACCGCAGGCGGAAGAGTGCGGATCCTTGCCCTGATGAATGCGTGGTAGGCCGGGAATGACTTGCTGACTGGGGGATCAGCGAGCGTCTCTGTGAGAGCCAGCGCCGACTGCAGGAGCCGGCGGACATCCGGCGGCTCGGCCTCGCGGAAGGTGTCCTTCGGCCGTTCCGCTTCGCCGTTTTCGCGGCAGTAGGACAGCAGCTTGTCGACTTGCGAGGTCACCCACCCGTCTTTGATCATCCCGCCCGCGTTGTAATCGACGACAACAACCAGAGCGTGCTCATCCTGCCCCGCGTAGCTGAACACGCAGATGACCTCGTCGCGGTCGCCGTAGGCGTCGGTCTTCACGTAGCAGTCGCCGGCGACCACCGCGCCCGCGTGCTCAGCCCAGCGCGGCCTCGCAACGCCCTGTTCCATCAGATCGAGCGCGGCACGCTCGGACTTGACGGCTTGGCGAGAGGTCCCGAGGCACGCGATGCCGGACAGCAGCGCCAGCGCTGCCGGGCTGCCTTGCTGCGCGGCGTAATCGACCAGGCCCTCGCCGACAAGTTCCTCGAGGTCGCTCCGGCGCTTTGACGGCGGCCGCCGAGGGGAGCCGGGCTGCTGACGCCACCATGTGCCGAGCAGCTCGCTCACCATCAGCTCGGCGTCGAACGGGCTGCGGACCGCAAGCAGCTCCCTTGCTGCGCGCAGCATCTCCGCGAACAGACCGTCGGCCGGCTGCGACGCGGCAGGGCGGACAATTCGCCCGGCAGGGCCGGAGCGATCCGAGCCGCCTGGTGGTTCGGCGCCTCTGCTCGGCGGGGTCACTTTCCTAGCCTTTCAGATCAGGTCGCGGCGACGCCACGCTTGGACTCGGCGCGGCGCGCGCAATGGCAGCGCGAGCAGCAACGTACCCGACCGCGCTGCTCCATACTGGCCCGCTTGTGTGGCTAAAGGAGCTGATCTCATGATTTACGCTTCGCCATCGCCGTAAGGCACGAGAAGATCAGCTCGCCTAGCTATGCTTGCCCGCCGCGTCGGGCGCGACGGGGCGGCTCGCGCTGCACGCGCCGACGTCGGCATCTGGTGACGCTCGCACGCTGAATTGCCAGCGATCATTCGATAATTAGGACATAATGCCGGATTAGCGGTACGGGCTTTCCGCCGCTGGCTGGCAACTGTAGCCAGCGGCCGACGGCGAGATGGGCGAGGGAGTTGCGGTGATGCGGCGCGGTCTGCAGCGGCACGGGATATCGGGTGGCCAGGGCAGACCCGAGGCGACTCGCCGGAGGCGCCCCGCGGCGCTGACTGGCGGCCTATTGGCGCTCGCGCTGGCCGCAGCGGGCTGCGCCTCCGCCGGATCAGCGAGTCCTGGCAAGCCGACAGCTGGCGGCACAGCTACCTACGCCCTGCCTCCTAACACCACGCCGAATTACATCTTCCCGCTCTCGCCCGGCGTGTACTTCAGCGTGGTCAACTCCAGCAACTTGCAATTGCTGATGTACCGCCCGCTGTACTGGTTCGGCACAGCCAACGGGCTGCCGTACCTGAACGAGCAGCTCAGCCTGGCGTATCGCCCCGTCTACCGCAAGCACACTGTGACCATCAGGCTGAAGAAGTACCAGTGGTCAAACGGCGAGAAGGTCGACGCGAAGGACGTCGTGTTCTGGATGAACATGCTGACGGCCGTAACGAAGATCTCCAGCTCATCGGTCAACTGGGGCGGCTATGTACCGCACGAATTTCCCAGCAACGTGCTCAGCGTCAAAGCGATCGGCGCCTACAAGGTGCAGATGAAGATTAAGGGCTCGTTCTCTCGCCAGTGGTTCACCGACAACGAACTCAGCCAGATCACCCCGATGCCGCTCGCGTGGGACGTCACCACCACGGGCAAGAGTGATTGCGCGGTGCGCACAACCAACTGCATCGCGGTTTTCAAGTACCTCGACGCCCAGTCGAAGAGCACATCCACTTGGGTGCACTCGCGGCTATGGAGCGTTGTTGACGGCCCATGGCAGCTGACGGGCCTGAACTCGCAGGGCCTGCTCACCTTCAGCTTCAACAAGGAGTATTCGGGGCCAGTGCCGCCAGCGCACATCGCGACTTTCAAGGAGCTGCCATTCACGTCGGAGGAGGCCGAGTACAACGTCCTGGCGGCTGGTGGCAGGAACCCGCTCGACGTCGGCTACCTGCCGACGGTCGACGCCCCCGTGCCGCCGCCCGGCCGAGCAGTCGGAGCGAATCCGGTGCACGGGTACCGACTGCAACCGCTCTACCAGTGGGGACTGAGCTACTTCCCCTACAACTTCGCAAGCTCCGACCCACAGCTCCCGATCATCAGCCAGGTGTACTTCAGGCACGCGCTGCAGCTACTCGAGAACCAAGCGGCGATCATCCAGGGCCCGCTGCACGGCTATGGCCACGTCTCGACAGGCCCGGTCGGCAGCTTCCCGCGGACCAGGTATCTGTCGCCGCAAGCGGGCAAGGGTGATCCATACCCATACGACCCGGTCGCCGCCAGGCAGCTGCTCAAAACCCACGGGTGGACGGTGAACCCAACCGGCGTCACCATCTGCCGCCACCCGGGCACGGGCCCCACGAACTGCGGCAAGGGTGTCCGCGCAGGTGCACAGATGAAGTTCACGTTGTACTACGCCACTGGCCAAACCTGGCTGGAGTCGGCGCTGCTGCAGCTGAAGTCGAATGCGGCCCAAATTGGCATAGAGATCGACCTGATACCGAAGACGTTCAACGGTGTGCTGGGAGTGGTTGAGAACGGATCCGGTTGCCCAGCAGGCGGCTGCCCGTGGGAACTTGCTGACTGGGGGGTCGGCTGGAGTTACGTTCCCGACTATCTGCCCACAGGCGACGAGCTCTTCCAGACCGGCTCGTTCGGGAACACGGGTCTGTACAGCAATCGGGTCAATGACAACCTCATCAAGCAGACCCTGAACAGTTCCAATATCAAGCTGATGTGGAATTGGCAGAACTACCTGACCAAGCAGCTGCCCGTCGTGTACCAGCCGGACGCTCCTTCCGCGCTTGTTGAGAGCATTAACAGCCTGCACATCGGGACGCAGAATCCGACGCTGGCCATCAACCCGGAAGACTGGTATTTCATCCGGTGAGCGAGCCCGCCGCCTTCGCTGACGGCCACGACACTTGACGACCTTTATCGTCAGGCGCCTGCTGCAGGCAGTCGCCGCGCTCGCGCTCGTCAGCTTCCTGGTCTTCGCGTTCTTGTGGCTACTCCCCGGCGGCCCGCAGCAGGCGATGCTGAGCGGAGCAGCGTCCGCCAATCACCTGCACCAGTTGCGGCACGACTACGGCCTGGGCAATCCCGCGGTGCTCGCGTACCTGAGCTGGCTCGGCCAGGTACTGCACGGCAACCTCGGCTATTCCTATGTCGAGAACGCCAGCGTCGGGTCGATGCTCGCGGCGAGCCTGCCGCGGACTTTGGCGCTGATGATCACTGCGACGGCCATTGGCCTTGCCGTTGCCATTCCTGCTGGACTGGCGCAGGCGATCCGCCGCGATGCCGCGACCGACCGCGTGGCCAGGGCCTTGTCTTATGTCGGTTACGGCATGCCGTCGTTCTTCCTTGGCTCAATCCTGATCCTGATCTTCGCGGTGCGCTTGCATTGGTTCGGGGCGGAGGGGCCGCAGTCGGCGGGCATCGCGGGTGTGCTGACCGACTGGCGCGACCTGACATTGCCTGTGCTGACACTCGCAGTGGCGACCGTCGCGATCTTCGCGCGGTACGTCAGATCCGCGGCGATCGACAGCCTCGCCCATGACTATGTGCGCACGGCCAGGGCAGTGGGCTCGGGACGCCGGCAAGTGCTGACCAAGCACGTGCTGCGAAACTCGCTGATTCCCGTCATCACGCTTGCTGGCCTGTCGATCCCGCGGATACTGGCGGGCGCGCTAGTCGTCGAGAGCCTGTTCAACATCCAGGGCATGGGCTGGCGGCTCTGGCAGGCGGCGCAGAAACACGACTTCCCCGTGCTGCTCGGGTTCATCCTGGTGATCGGGGCCGGCGCGGTGGTCGGCTCGCTGCTTGCCGATGTCGGATACATGCTTGCCGATCCGCGAGTCAGATTCCGCGAGCGATGACAGGCAAGCACGCCGCGCCCTCTTTGCCGTCGCCATGGGTATCGGCCATGCGTCAGCGGTCGGCGATGCAAGCGTTCAGATCGCCGACGGCTGTCGCTGGACTCGGGCTGATCGCGCTGCTTGTCGTGTTCTGCTTCGGCGGGCCACTGGTCTACCACGCCAATCTCACCCGCGTAAACCTTCTGCTCGGCAATCGCCCCCCGGGGGCCGGTCACCCTCTTGGAACCGACGCGAACGGCGTCGACGTGCTCGGCTCCCTGATGACCGGCGGCCAGCTCTCGCTTGAAGTGGGCACCGCCGCCGGATTGCTCGCCGCCTTGATCGGCTCAGCCTGGGGAGCGGTTGCCGGATACATCGGCGGCCCGCTTGATGCGTTCATGATGCGCCTGGTTGACGCCGCGGTCGCGATTCCGACGCTGGTGCTGCTCCTGCTGCTGAGCGCCATCTACACACCGTCGCCTGCGGCCCTGGTGCTCGTCATCGCGGCGACGTCCTGGCTCAGCACCGCTCACCTCGTCCGCGGGGCCGCGCTGACGTTGCGGACGAGAGAGTACGTCCAAGCGGTCCAGGGAATGGGCGGCACCAAACTGCGTGCCATCGTCCGCCACATCGCGCCGAACGCGTTCGGCGTGGTCATCGTGAACGTCACGTTCCAGGTCGCTGACGCGATCCTGGTGCTGGCCACGCTCAGCTATCTCGGCCTGGGCGTTCAGCCTCCTGCCTCCGACTGGGGCGACATGATCGCCGGGGGGATCAAGTACATCTACGACGGCTACTGGTGGGAGATCTATCCGGCCGGGATCGCGATCATCGTGGCCGTCGTGGCATTTAACCTGCTGGGCGACGGCATGCGTGACTCCTTGGAGCGGTCAAGCTGAACCCGCCAGGCTAGGCTGAGCAGAGTCGCCCGGCCGAGGTAACTGGCTCAAATGGTTCAAAGTCGGTTCCCGTCGCAGACGGCAGGTCTTTGTGCCTTGATGCCGCTAGCCTTCTTGTGTCGAGCGTCGCAAGGAGGGGCTCGTCCATGACCGATCTCACCGATGCAAGGCGTGCGCCGTGAATGCCGCGACATCGGTGCCTGAGCCAGTGCGACAGCCGAGCGCGGCCGCCTGTGACTCGGCGATGCTGGACGCCATGCTCGCCAAGGCCCAGGTCGGATTCGCTTTCATCGATGCCGACCTCCGGCTGCGCCGGGTCAGCCATTCGCTCGCGGAACTAACTGGCACCAAGGCGGAAGAGCAGATCGGCTGTCGGCCCGGCGAAGTGTGGCCCGCCGCGCTGGCGGCCATCGCCGAGTCCGCCGTCCGTGACGTCCTCGCTGCTCTCCCTCCGGCAGGCAATGGCCAGCCGGACGGCGAGCCGAGCAGAACGGATGAGACCGATATCGGCCAAGGCAGGCGCTTGGCGTTGTCCTGGTACCCCGCGCGCGACACGGAAGGCGCGCCTACTGGCGTGACCGTGATCGCCGCGGATGTCGGCGGCGATCACGCTGCGGCGGACGCGGTGCGCAGGACTGGGGAACGGTATCGGTCGCTCGTGCAAGCCGGCAACCAGGTGGTCTGGATCACCGACCCGAAGGGCGATGTGGCCGAGGACTCGCCAGAGTGGCGGTGGATAACCGGCCAGTCCGTCGAGGACTACCTCACCGACGGCTGGCTCGCGGCCATCCATCCGAGCGACAAGGTCAGGATCGAGCGGGACTGGCGTGAATGCATCCGCACCGGAACCGTTTTCGACGCCAGCTACCGGGTTCGCACGAAAACCGGTTCCTACCGGCACTATGACGTCCGCGCCGTACCAATCGAGCGGGACGGCGCCATCGTCGAGTGGATGGGCGCGAGTTCCGACGTCACTGGGCAGCGCGAGGCGGACGAGATGCGGGGCCGGCTGACCGAGCAGCTGTCGGCCGCGGCGCTGCGTACTTCGCGGCTGCAGCAAGCGACGTCACTGCTCGCTGAGGCGTTGTCGGTGCAACAAGTGGTCACGGTCATCACGGAGGTTGGCCGGTCGTCAATCGGCGCCGAGCGCTCCGCGGTCGCGCTGGTTGACACGGACAGGCTCAGGCTTCTGATTATCGGCTCCGATGACGGCGCTGTCCGTAATGGCCTGCCTGACGAGCTGCCGCTCAATGCCCGCAGCATGATGACCGAGGCGATCGCGTTGCGCCGCGCGCTCGTATTCGGCAGCAGGGAGAGCATGCGGCGGCACTTTGAGGCAGACGGCGACGCCCCGTACGAGCCAGGCGACAGTGCAGAGCAGGCCTGGGTGAGCCTCCCGCTGATCACGTCAGGCGCGCCTTTCGGGGCACTGCAGTTCGCCTTCACAAGCCCTCATCAGATCAACGACGAAGAGCGGGTCTTCCTCGAGGCGCTCGCAGGCCAGGGCGCGCTCGCCCTGGAGCGGGCGAGACTTTACGAGCGCGAGCACGCGACCGCTGAGACACTGCAGCGCAGCTTGCTGCCTGACACCCTGCCAGAGGTGCCTGGCATCGCGCTGCGGGCCACCTACAAGCCGGTCAGCATCGAGGTCGGCGGGGACTGGTACGACGCGTTCCGGCTGCCGGACGGCAAGCTCGCCGTGGCGGCAGGCGACGTGATGGGTAAGGGCCTGACTGCAGCCGCCGGCATGGGCCGCGTGCGGAACGCGCTGCGCGCGCTTGCGCTGACCGATCCAAGGCCCGCTGCCGTGTTGGCCGGGCTAGACAGGCTGTTCATCGCCACCGAGCTCGATGAGCAGGTCACGACGGTCTGTTATCTGGTGGTTGACCCAGAAACCGGTGACGGTGTGGCAGGAAACGCAGGGCATCTGCCGCCCTTGCTGCTGGGACCAGACGGACCGCCAAGGCTCGACCAAACTGAGGCAGGCACGCCGCTTGGGTGGGCGAGCCCGCGTCGGCAGTATCCCTTCAGGCTGCCGCCTGGTAACACCGCGGTGCTGTACTCCGATGGTCTGGTGGAGAACCGCAGGCGCGGCCTCGACGCAGGACTTGACGAGCTGGTCTCCGTCGCTGCGCGCGCTCCGGCCAAGGTTGTCGGCGACCCGCAGCGCCTGATCGACTACCTGGTCGACAAGATGATGACCGGCTACGAGCAGGACGACGACGTAACCGTGCTTGTGCTGCAGATGCCAGCTAGAGAGTCCGTCGGGCGCCAGCGGACGGCAAGACAGCCGTCGCGGGCCGCCGCCGGGTCGGCAGGCGCCCGAGGGCCGGTGCTCGGCTGAAGGTGGCAGGGAAGGTCAAGCCATGAAGGTTGTGGGTACGCTGTCGCAGCGTGCTCCTGTCAGGCAGCGATCCGATCAGGGGACTTGGGCTTGGAGTGGTACGACCTACCTTCAAACTCCGCCTAAGGTGGGGTGCGGGAGCTGTGTTCCTGTTGGCAGACACGGAGAGCGGGGCTCTGCGTACGGTGACAAGCGCGGCGGCCTGGCGGTAGGGGCAAGATCCTTGCCAGGCGGTCGCAACAGGGCGTCGGTGTTGCCGGCTAGCTCGATTGGCGGGGGACCGACCGGGTATAGCGGTTTATCGGCCAGCGAAGGAAGGGGTGACCGCGGTGGCAAGCTCTGCAAGCTCCGCGGCGCGGAGGCAGCCTACGGCGACGGGCCGAGGCGCTCGCGTTCCGCAGCAATCCCGGGCAGAGCTGGACAGCGGCTCGCGCAGGACGTCCCGGCGCGGGAAGAAGGATGGCTCTAGCGGGACAATCTCGTCCGGCGGAGCGGATACTGTGGTTGATCCGGCAATCCCGGCTCCGGCCGGCCCCGTTTCCGCGGATCGCCGGGCAACACAGCCAAAGACCGCCAAGCGCGGTGCCGCGAAACGCAACGCGGCAGGCGCCAAGGATGGCACGCGCGAAGCGGCGGCTCGTGGCTCGAACGGCAAGGGACGTGGCTCGGATGGCGAGGGTGCTCTCGCCGGACTCGCTGACCTGGAAGGTAACGTGAACCTGGCGGAACCGGCTGATCTCGACATAGACCGCGACGTCGATGCGGTGGACGGCCTGGCTGGGGAGCCCGATCTCAGCGAGGGGGCCGAACTCGATGGAGAGCCTGATCTGTCCGCGGTGGCAGATCTGGATCCCGATCTTGACGATCTCTCCGAGCTT
>Ga0126378_10001897_pt1 | contig 15468 bp, 15 predicted proteins | sample PanSoiMetPlot_23_FD_92587 | JGI IMG/M metagenome (GOLD analysis project Ga0126378, IMG submission 92587) | Tropical forest soil microbial communities from Panama - MetaG Plot_23 | ecosystem: Environmental > Terrestrial > Soil > Tropical forest > Bulk soil | place: Panama | collected 2016-02-17 | reverse complement strand
GCCAAGGGTTATTCCCGTAGAAGGGAATGGAGGGCGAACACATGTTCAGTATATTGAACAGGAGTGGCGTCAAAGGAAATGATTCGGCGAGGATGTGCAAAATTCTTGACCCTTTGTCCAAACTTTTCCACGCCATCCGAAGGTCGTTTCCGATGCGCCGCTATCCCTTTGAGGACGCGGGGTTTAGTGGACCGCTTTTCGGCAGGGTTGGACCCGCAATTGCCCTCATGCTTCTCCAGCCGGTCGCGATTCGCATTCGCGGCGGAAAGGACTGACCAGGATCATGGCAACTGCTACGACAAGGCCAAATCCAGCGTTAGTGCCACAGCCCTTCGCGAACCGCATGGCGCCAGTCAATTCAGCGCCGGCGGATTTTGACCCGGAACGCGATCTCCCCGAAGGATTCCTGGACTTTCTAGCGCCGTTGCACGCGGCGCTGACGATGCGGCAGCGGGCGCTCGTGGCGCGGCGCGAATTCGCATTGAGCGAGGCGCACGCCGGAAAAGTGCCTTCGTATCTGCCGCCTTCGGTGGCAACCACCAATCCCTGGAAGATCGAACTGCCGGCATGGTGCGCGGATCAACGCAATCAGATGACCGGTCCGGCCGATGACGCTGACCTCGTGGTGAAGATGCTGAATTCCGGCGCACCGGGAGTGATGCTGGACCTGGAAGATTCCACTGCGAATACCTGGGAACACAACGCCCACGGGATCAAGAACATTCTGGAAGCGCTCGCTGGTCGACTGACTTATTTTGATCGCAAACGCAACAAGAAGGTGGGAATCGAACCCAGCACCACGGTGATCTTCACGCGGCCCCGCGGCCTGCACATTCATCAGGCTGGGGTTCTCCCTGGAGAGTTGATCCCCGCATCGCTCTTCGACGTTGCAATGGTCGCATATCAGGTGGATTTCAGCGCGTTAAAGCATCCGCTGTGCATCTACATTCCGAAATCTGAATCGGCAGATGAAGCCCGGTGGTGGCGCGACTTGTTCCAGATGATCGCGCGGCTGAAGGGCCTGCCGGTCAACTCCATCAAGTGCATGGCGCTGGTGGAATCGCATCCCATTGCGTTTCAAATGGAAGAATTCGCGTGGAATCTGCGCGATCACCTTGTCGGCTTGAACCTGGGCCGTTGGGACTACATGGCCAGCTTGATTCACTTCAATTTGGAGAACCCGGAATGGGTTCTGCCGGACCGCAACACGATTCCGCACAATGTGGCGTTTTTCCAGAATCTGCGCAACCTGATTCCCGAGATTTGCCACAAGCACGGGATGCTGGCGATTGGCGGAATGACCGCGCTCTATCCGAGCCGCGAAGACGCGGAACTAAACGCGCGGGCGCTGAAAGTTCTGGCCGAAGACAAGAAGAACGAAGCCAATTCACTGATGGATGGCGCGTGGACCGGTCATCCGGACCAGAACCAAATCGCAGTGAGCCAATTCCCTGCTCCGAACCAATTGCAGGCCCGGCCCGCCGATGCGAATACGCATCCGGATTTGCGGCCGCTGCCGACTGACGTCGGCAAGCGCACGCTTGCGGGAACGCGCGCGGCGGTTCGCACCGTGATTCGCTACCGCAACGGCGTGCTGAACGGCAAGGGCGCAAGCCTGCTCGACGGCTACATGGAAGACCTGGCAACCGATCGCATCTATCGTCTGATGGTTGCGCAGCGTATGCGGCACTCAAGCAATGTGGAAGTGCTCGACGAGAACGGCGCTGCTGTTCGGCATACGCCGGAATTGATCAGCCAGCTGTTCGATGAAGAATTAGAACGGCTGTTGCGGGAGATGAAGAGCGACGACCCGCAAATGGCAGCCACGCTTCGCGAGGCACGCAGCATCAGCGAAGAGATGATCCGGCGGGAGGAGTTCGATCCGAGGTAGGGAGAGTTTGATTGAAGTGTTTTTGGGTTCTTGAGAAGAAGGATTCAGTTCCGCAGAGTTCTCAGCAGTCTGAGGAGATCAAAAGCAGGGAGCAGCAAATGTCAGCAAATGGAAGCAACGGGGCCAACGGCAAAACCAACGGAAACGGCCATGGCGCAAATGGCAACGGGAAACCGCGTATGCCAATCAATCACTGGAGCACTGACCCCCGGTGGACCGGCATCACGCGGCCGTATTCGTACTCAGACGTGCTGCGGCTGCGAGGCTCGATTCAGATCGAGTACACGCTAGCGCGGCTAGGCGCTGAGCGCCTCTGGGATTTGATGAAGACCGAGCCGTACGTTCCGGCATTAGGCGCGATCACTGGCAACCAGGCGATCGAGATGGTGCAGGCTGGGCTGAAGGCGATTTACGGCAGTGGCTGGCAAGTGGCGGCGGACAACAACACTGCCGGCGACGTGTATCCCGACCAATCGCTATACCCTTGCGACTCCGCGCCGAATCTGGTGAAGCGCATCAATCGCGCTCTGTTGCGCGCTGACCAGATTGAGTCGGCCGAAGGCAAAAAGTCCGGCACCTATTGGTTTGCGCCGATCGTGGCCGATGCTGAAGCGGGATTTGGCGGCTCGCTCAACGCCTACGAGCTGATGAAGGCGATGATCGAGGCAGGTGCGGCGGCGGTTCACTTCGAAGACCAGCTCTCGTCAGCGAAAAAGTGCGGGCACCTGGGCGGTAAGGTCGTGGTGCCTACTCGCGAGTTTATTGAGAAATTGATTGCAGCGCGACTCGCGGCAGACGTTTGCGGCGTGCCGACGATTCTTATTGCGCGCACGGATGCGAATTCTGCAGGGCTGTTGCTTTCCGACGCGGATCCGCGCGACCGTGAATTCATCTATGGCGAACGCACGCCGGAAGGGTTCTATCAATTCCGAGGCGGAATCGATGCGGCGATTGCGCGCGGCCTCGCTTACGCGCCCTACGCCGACATGATTTGGTGCGAGACTTCGACGCCCGATCTGGCTGAAGCGAGGAAGTTCGCAGACGCCATTCACGCGAAGTTCCCAGGCAAGCTGCTGGCATACAACTGTTCGCCCTCGTTTAACTGGAAGAAGAAGCTCGACGACGTGACCATCGCGAATTTCCAGCAAGAGCTGGGCAAGATGGGCTACAAGTTCCAGTTCGTTACGCTGGCAGGCTTCCATGCGCTGAACATGTCGATGTTCCACTTGGCGAGCGGCTATGCGCATGCCGGCATGACGGCATACTCGAAGCTGCAGCAGGAAGAGTTCGCAGCGCAAGAAGTTGGTTATCGCGCGGTCACCCATCAGAAGTTCGTCGGGACCGGCTATTTCGATGAAATCGCGCAGGTCGTCTCGAGCGGCAATTCGTCAACGACCGCGCTGGCCGGTTCGACCGAAGCAGAGCAATTCCACGGCGAAGTGCCTCCGGTTCCGGCAAACGGCCACGCACCAGAAGCCCACGTCTAACGCCCGGACATCACGAGAAGGATGACAAGGGGCGGGATTATTCCCGCCCTTTGCTTTGGAAGCTAGAACGGCAGCCAAGGGATGGCGTTGACGCTGCCGCAAACCATCGCTAGACTCTGCGCCAAGCCAACTCCACCGAGGCTTCCGATGTTGAAATCCACATTCGCGTCTTTTGTAATATTCATAGCTTTCATTTGCACAACGACTGCGCAGAACCCTCCGAACTCCACACAAAAGAGCCAAGTTACTCTGCGATGGTTTGGAACGGCAGGCTGGGAAATCAGCGACGGTTCCACGATCATTCTGATTGATCCGTATCTGTCGCGAATCAATGGCCCGCGCCCACCCGGCGCCGGCTCGGCCGGAACGCCAATCCCGGGGGACACACGCAAGCTTTATGGATGGGACGACGCTGCGGCGCCAGACGAAGTCGCAATCGACTCCCACATCCGGCGAGCAAATTTCGTCCTAGTGACCCATACGCACTACGACCACGTCCTGGACGTGCCACAAATCGCGCTCAAGACCCACGCCACGGTCATCGGCACCGAGAGTACTGAAAATGTGCTGCGCGCCTACAGCGTGCCGGAAGAGCAGCTGATTACGGTGCGAGGCGGCGAGGATTACGAGTTCGGGGCTTTTTCGCTCAAGGTGATCCCGAGTATCCATAGCGCGCTGGACCACAAGCACTATTTCAGCTCTGCCACGGCTCACGAAGGCATGAAAGCCCCGCTGACGTTCAAGCAAATCAGTCCAGAAGGGGGTATGTTGGCATACCTGGTTCGCCTCCACGGCCATCAGATTCTCGTGTTCGGCGGGATGAACTACATCGAACGCGAAATGCAGGGACTAAAACCGGATGTCGTGCTCGTGGGCGCGGCAGGCTCTCGCAAAGAGGTCTATGACTACTGCGGACGCCTGATGCGCGCGCTGCAATTTCCGCCGCTCGTGCTGCCAACCCATTGGGACAACTTTTTCGTCCCCTATGGCGGCTCGCAGCAGTCTTCCATAGAGGCAGTCCAATCCTTTGTGCAAGAGGTCCAGGCGGCTTCACCAAAAACAAAAGTAATTGTGCCGAAGCATTTTGAGCTGATTCCGCTGGGTCCCGTAGAGAAGTAAATGTTCACAAGGCAAGGTCGCTTGCCCGCAATTTGCGTCAGCGTGCAGCGATCGTGGCGCCCCATTCGGCGGGGCTTACGTCCTTGGCGTGTTGCGAGAAGAGCCAGTGGTGGCCGTCAAGGTCCTCGACCCCGTACTGTCTTTCGCCGTAGCACGTCTCATTGAGCTCCTCGACGATTTTTGCGCCTTCTGATCTTGCGCGGCGATAGTGCGCATCCACGTCTTCAACAAACACGGTCAGGGATTGCGTGTAAACGCCAAGCTTCGCAGGCGTCCCGCCGCCGCGGTGCGCGCCGGTGACCATGATGTAGGCGTTGCCAAGATAAATCTGCGCGCCGTCGACCAGCCCGCCAGTGTTGCCGTAGCGATAGTTCTCGCGGAAGCCAAATACTCTGGTGAGCCAGACAACCGCTTCGGATACGTTTTGATAAACGACATGCGGAAGCAAGATGTCTGCGGGGACAGAACGACTCTTCAGCATCGGCTTTACAAGCACCTTTTGACGGCCCGGGAAACCGGCGCGTGAGGTTAAGAGTCGATGCGCGGCAGCATCTGGCCATCCGCGTAGATGCGATTCCTGCGAGAACGCGCCGGGGCAGCCGGGAGCGCGAAGCTGACGCTCTTGGCGTTCTTCATGACCGCGTCGAAGGCGGAAGTAAAGGCGTCCATTTCCTGCTGCGTGCCAACAGTGATGCGCGAATGAGTCGGCCAGACGGGCCAGATGCGCCCGATGAAGACATTTTTGGCGGCCATGGCGTCGATCACTTCTTTGGCGGGGCGCTTCGTGTCCACCATGAAAAAGTTTGCTTGCGAAGGCACATAGGAATAGCCCTGGCGATTGAGCCAGTCAAAAGTTTTCTGCCGGATCGTCGTGTTCGTGAGCTTGCGATCGGCAACCAGATGCTCGTGCTTGAGGCTCGCCGTCGCCGCAGCGACAGCCGTGATCGGCAGGGCGCTCCAGCCCCCACAGTTTTCGAGCTTAGCGAGCAATTCCGGACGCGCGATGGCAAGTCCGCAACGCAAACCCGCCATGCCATAAATTTTCGAGAAAGTGCGCAGCACGATGACGTCCTGGCCAGCCTTGACCAGGTCGATGGCCGTAGAAGCGCCATCGGCAAAATGGATGTAGGCCTCGTCCACCAGCACGACCGAATCTTTCGGCTTTTTGGCAACTAATTGCTCGATATCTGCGTGGGGCGTGAGCGTTCCAGTGGGATTGTTCGGCGTGCAAACGTAGAAAAGGCCGGCGTCGGGCGCGGCACCCAGCATCGCCGAGATATCGTGCGCATACGTTTTCGTGAGCGGAACGTTGACGACACGCGCGCCGGAAATTTTCGCTGCGTGCATTCCGGCTTCGTAGCCCGGGTCGGCGGTGACGTAGCTACGTGAAGCCGACGTAAACGCCAGCACGGAATAATGAAGCGGCTCGCTGGAGCCGGGGTAGGCGCGGATGAATTCGCGCTTCAGGCCCTGCTGCCCTGCGAAGGTATCGACCAGCTCATCAGTGAGCCAATAGGAATAGCGGCCGCCTTGCGGCGCCATCGAAACGATCGCGGCACGCGCCAGATCGCAAGGACCGAGCGGGTTTTCGTTAGCGTTGATGACGATCGCTCCGGGGGGAAATTGCGTGCGCTCAGGCTTGACCGCTGCTGCGGCGAGCAAAGGCTCATTGATGATGCGGAAGGCTGAGGCCGCAGCCGCAGCGACTGTCAATTGCAAGAACGTTCTGCGGGAATCGTTGCGAAGAGCCGGTTTCTCGCTCATGCGAACCCCCTTCGAGCGTGGCAGGATAGGCGTACGCGCCTACTATAGCACCGAACTTGGCCAGTCAAAGAGGGTTGCTGCAGCTAAACTTCGGAGCTGGCGAATCGATAGTTCGGCTAACGGTTTGCCGGCGCGTAGCGGATAGATTGGCGGAGCTCGTCTGCTCTAGACTGGAGTCGTTATGGCTGAACCAGTTCGAAAAACATCACAGGCACCATCGATCGCGGAACGAATCGACGCGTTGGATTGGAAGCAGGCGCAAGAATCGCTTTCACAACGCGGTTATGCTGTGATGCGGCAAATTCTTTCGACTGAAGAATGCACATTGCTGGCGGGGCTATATAACGATTCGAGCCGGTTCCGTAGCCACATCATTATGGAGCGCTACCGATTCGGCGTCGGCGATTACAAATACTTTGGCCAACCGCTGCCGGAGATTGTGTCGGAGTTGCGGACTAGAGCTTATCCGCATCTCGCTGAGGTGGCGAACCAGTGGGCAGACGCCCTTGGCGAAAAGAGCTCGCGATTTCCGCGCGACCATGCTGCTTTCCTGAAAACCTGCCACAAAGCAGGGCAGACCAAGCCCACGCCGCTGCTGCTCCATTACGAAGCTAGCGGATACAACTGCCTCCATCAGGACATTTACGGCGAAGTTGCCTTTCCGCTGCAAATGGTCTTTTTATTGGGCCAGCAAGGCCGCGATTGGGAAGGCGGAGAGTTCTTGTTGGTCGAACAACAGCCTCGTGCGCAATCGAAAGCCGAAGTGGTGAACGCTGATCAAGGCCAGGCGATTATTTTCACCACGAAGCACCGCCCTGTGCGCGGGACCCGCGGCTATTACCGCGTGAACATGAGGCATGGAGTGAGCCGCGTGAATCGCGGGACGCGCTACACATTGGGAATCATCTTCCACGATGCGAAGTGACATGCCGCACTATTCGTGCCCACCAGCCAGTTCGCGCACAATCGAGCCAACGAAATTCTTGGCGTCGCCAAAGAGCATCAGCGTCTTGTCCAGGTAGTAGAGCGGATTGTCGATGCCGGCAAAACCCGCGGCCATACTGCGCTTGATGACCATCACCGTTCGCGCTTTGTCGACATCCAGAATGGGCATGCCAAAAATGGGACTGGAGTGATCTGTGCGCGCCGCGGGATTGGTCACATCGTTTGCACCGATCACTAAAGCCACATCCGTTTGTGCGAAGTCGCCGTTGATCTCGTCCATGTCCAGCAGTTTGTCGTAGGGAATGTCGGCTTCTGCAAGCAAAACGTTCATGTGGCCGGGCATGCGGCCTGCGACCGGATGAATCCCGAATTTCACGTCAATGCCCCGTTTGGTGAGACCGTCGAAGAGCTCCCGCACCTTGTGCTGCGCCTGCGCAACGGCCATGCCGTAGCCTGGGACGATCACCACTTTGTTGGCGGCAGCGAGAATCCCTGCGGCTTCTTCAGGCGTAGCGCTGCGCACGCTGCGCGCTTCCTTCGCCCCGGCCGCCGTCCCGGCTTGCTCCTGCCCGAAGGCGCCGAAGAGAACGTTGGAAAACGAACGATTCATCGCCTTGGACATGTTGACGGAGAGAATGAAACCGGAAGCGCCGTCAAGCGCGCCGGCGATAATCAGCAGCTTGCTTTGCAGCACGAACCCCATCGCCGCCGCCGAAAGCCCCGCGTAGGAATTCAAGAGCGAAATCACAGTCGGCATGTCGGCGCCGCCGATGGGAATAATCATCATCACGCCGAAAACGAGGGGAATACCGACGATCAGCGGAAAAAGCTGCATTTTTTCCGGATGCGCGACAAGCACGCCCGCGACCACAATCGCCACGCCAAGCAGGCCGAGGTTCACGAAGTTCTGGCCTTTGTAGGTAATCGGCCGCTGCGGCAAAATCTCCTGCAGCTTTCCCGCGGCCATCAAGCTGCCCGTGAACGTCAGCGAGCCAAGAATCACTTCCATCGAGAGCACTGCCATCATGAACGGCGGCACGTCGGGCGCGCGCAGATAAAATTCCGCGGTGCCAACGAGCGTCACGCAAAGCGCGCCAAACGCGTGGCTTAAGGCCGTCCGCTGCGGCACAGCAGTCATAGCCACTTCGCCAAGCGGCACGCCGATGATCGATCCGAGAACCAGCGCGATGAGAATCCACTTGTACTCGACGATGCCGTGATGCAGCAACGTCCCGACCACCGCGAGCAGCATGCCTATTTCGCCGGCAAACACGCCGCGCCGTGCGGTTTTCGGCGAACTGAGCCACTTCAACGAAAGAATAAAAAGCGCGGTAGCGATCAGATAGGTGATTTCGATGTGCTCGGTCGCGGGCAAGTTGGTCATGATTTCTTCGGCCCGCTGGCCTTGAACATGCGCAGCATGCGATCGGTGATCAAGAAGCCGCCGACGATGTTGCTAGTCGCAGCTACGATCGCGATAGTGCCGAGGATTTTTGCAAGCAGCGCGCCGTGTTCGTGGTATTCACCGGCCAGGATGATTGCGCCAACCACGGCGATGGCATCCAATGCGTTGGTCAACGACATCAGCGGAGTGTGCAGCAAGGGCGAGACGCGCCGGATCACCTCAAATCCGATGAACGCGGCGAGCATAAAGACGTAGAGGCTGGTCAGTAGATCCAGCTTCATGATTTCGCGACCTCCTTGACCGCCGCCGGTAATGCCGGAAGCGAAAAAAATTCCCGCACGCGTGCGTTGAAGACTTCGCCGTCTTTGGTGAGCAGGGTATCGCGCACAATTTCGTCGCCGAGGTTGAGTTGGAACTTACCCTCCTTGACGAGATGCAAGAGAAACGCGCTGAGGTTTCGCGAGTACATCTGACTGGCGTGATAGGGCATGCCAGTCGCCAGGTTGTAATAACCGATTATTGTGACGCCATGCTGCACGATGACCTCACCGGGCTTAGTGAGTTCGCAATTCCCACCCCGCTCACTGGCGAGATCCACGATCACGGAACCCGGCGCCATGCTTGCCACCATTTCCTTGGTGACCAACAGAGGGGGATGCTTCCCCGGGATGACGGCGGCAGTGATAACGACGTCGCTATCTGCAACCGCCTTGCCGAGAAGTTCGCGTTGCCGCTGGTAGAAGTTTTCATCTTGGGCGCGCGCGTAGCCTCGCGTATCTTCCGCGTCTTTCGCTTCAATGGGAAGTTCGACAAAGCGCCCGCCCAAGCTTTGGACTTGTTCCTTGGCGGCAGGTCGCAAATCGTACGCAGATGCGACGGCGCCAAGCCGTCGCGCCGTGGAAATGGCCTGCAAGCCGGCCACACCCGCGCCGATGATGAACACGCGCGCGGGCGTGATGGTTCCCGCAGCGGTCGTGAGCATGGGGAAAATGCGCGGCAATTTGTCGGCTGCTAGGATGACTGCTTTGTAGCCGCAAATGGTGGCCATCGAGGAGAGCGCGTCCATGCTCTGAGCGCGTGTGGTTCGGGGCATGAGTTCGACCGAAAAAGAAGTCACGCCCCTCGAGGCGATCTCCTGAATCGTCTCGATGGAGCCCAGCGGCCTCAGAAATCCGATGAGTACTTGGCCTTTGTGGTACAGCGGGACATCGGCCTTTCCTGTTTTGTCGTTGGAACCGTAGCAGAGGACTTGAACGATGATATCGGCAGTACGAAAAACTTCGGCGCGATCCTGTACGATTTTTGCGCCCTTAGCGGCATAGTCAGCATCGGGATAACCCGCGCCCGCGCCTGCCCCCGCTTCAACCACGACTTCTAACCCCGCCTTTGTAAGATTCGGGACGGTTATGGGCACCAGCGCGACACGGCGCTCTCCCGGGAAACTCTCTCGCGGAACTCCCACAATCATGCAGATTCCTCTCGTGCCGAAGGCCCTCAGGTGCTAATTGGAATTGCAAAGCATCAACGAGATGCGCTCAAGCGAGCTCAACGGGCAGTCTACCCCTTTGACGAACCGCCCCAAAGCATACACTCTTCGATGACGCGTCGTAAGTGCCGGGCATTCCCGGTGACACTTTGCTCGTTCCATTTGCAGGTTAGAAGAGCACGATCTCTGCCGCAATCAAGCAGACACACTGCGTACGAGCCCTTATACAAACGCACTGCCTTTACTTCTGTGATTTGCGTCACCATTTATTGTGCCCCTTCGCAGTTTCTCGCGGTTTGCAACATCGGGTTATACTTGCGCATGGGCTCACGGCTTCGATCCTCACGTCGGCTCTCTGCACTCCTCGCCACCTTTCTGCTCGCAACCGCAGTTCTCAGCCAGGATGGAAGCTTTCAAAAGGATTTGTCCGCGTGGCGCGCGGATCACGCAAAAGACCTATTGAAGCCGGACGGCTGGCTCTCGCTCATCGCTCTGGAATGGCTCCAGCCCGGCGACAACTCCGTCGGCTCCGCCGCTGACAACAAGATTCACCTCGCGAAGGGACCCGCACGCCTTGCCGTACTGCATCTTGAGGGAGAAACCGTCACTCTCAATCCTCCTCCCGGAGGATTCCCGCAGGACTTTCTCTTGGCGGGCGCTCCGGCGCAACCACAACCTCTTCGTGCGGAACCAAACAAGGACAAAGTCGCGCCACGCATGACCATTGGCACGCTCAACATGTATGTGATTCGACGCGAAGCTCGCTTCGCCCTGCGCATCAAGGACTCTCAATCTCCTTCAATCACTGGGTTCCACAGCTTGAAGTGGTATCCGCCGAATGAGAAGTATCGCGTCACTGCCAAGTGGAGCCCTTACTCGCCCTTCAAAACAATTACCCTCGCCACTCTCGTCGGCACGAACTACGACCAGCCTGTCCCGGGCGCCGCGGAGTTCGTTTTAGCGGGAAAGACATTTCGGCTGGAGCCCGTGCTCGAAGATCCGGAGGTCGCAAAGCTTTTCTTCATTCTCCGAGATACGACCAGCACGACAACGACCTACGGAGCCTGCAGGTTCCTGTACACAGGTTTTCCCACCAATGGCCTCGACAAGCCCGGCGAGCTGGTTCTGGATTTCAACCATCTGGAAAATCCCCCCTGCGCGTACACCGCCTTTGCCACTTGCCCACTTCCGCCTCGGGGCAACCGCTTGCCGATTGCGCTGCCCGTCGGGGAGAAGCGCTATCACGAGGCAAATTAGCCTTTGCCTTCAGTCTTCAGTTCACAAATCCTCAGTCCCACACTTGCTTAGCATCGAGCCCCAAATGCATAAGCATGTCATCCCAAGCCGCCTGACGGCAGTAGGCGGTGCGAGGGATCTGCTTCTTGAAGAGTTACGGCTGCGCTTTTACCGTCGGATACTTAATGGATAGCTGCTCGAGATAGCTTTTATAGCGCGCAGGGTCGTAGTAGAACTTCTTCAGTTGCGGCAGAAACTTTTCCATCTTTTCCTTGTTCATCTCAATTGCAGGTTTGTCCTCAGGACTCAGAAACGACGAATAATGAGTCTCTTTCGTCTGCACGTCGCGGAAATAATCCCACGCTCGTTGCACTAGCTCAGGCTGCAACAAAAAGTCCAGAGCCGTCAGCGCCTGGACCTTGGCGCCCGCCGTGGACCCCTTGTGCGCGATCGGCGTGGCCATGGCGACAGCGTTGGACCAACTGTGGCCTGGGAGATTCGGGATGTTGGCCGGATACATGAGATAGGTCATGGGAACGTTCCAGGAAATGTCTCCCACATCGTCCGATGGACCGCCCGTTTGCTCCTTCGCCGGTTCGCTGAGGGGTTCGACCTTCTCCTTCAGTCCCTCGACTTTCGCGCCAATCTCTTTCTGCAGCGCTTTCGCAAGTGTCTGATCAGCGTCGCTCCACTTAGGAAGGCCAACTGCTTCGATATTTTTCTGCTGCGCCTCGGCGATGACCTTGTTGAAGAAAGTCGGCCACGCGGAGCCAACTAGTTTGTGGTCCACGGTCGTGCCGGTCATTTTCGCTGCCGAATCGGCCATGGAATTTCCGAGGTCGTAGAGTTCTTTGATGTGCGAATAATCCAGTTCGCGGAAGTAGTACCAGACAGCCGCTTCAGAGGGAACGACGTTTGGCTGATCGCCTCCATTGATAATGACACGATGGGAGCGCTGCGCTGGCCGCAAGTGTTCGCGCCGGAAATCCCAGCCTGTGTCCATCAACTCGACCGCGTCGAGCGCGCTTCGCCCCTTCCAAGGCGCCATCGCAGCGTGAGCCGCTTTGCCGTGGAAGAAATATTGCACCGAGACCAGGCCGCTCGTCTCGTCCCCTGTCGCATACGAAGTGGAAAAGTCCGAGCTCACGTGCGCTCCAAGCACGATGTCCGCATCTTTGAATAACCCCGCCCGAACATAGAAAGCCTTCGTTCCAAGAAGTTCTTCCGCAACACCGGGAAAAATCTTGATGGTTCCGGCAAGGTGATACTCATCGATGAGTTTTTTCAAAACGAGCGCTGCAGTCACGTTTACGGCCATGCCAGAGTTGTGGCCTTCTCCGTGTCCCGGTGCGCCCTCCACCAGCGGATCGTGGTATGCCACGCCGGGCTTCTGAGAAGCGCGCGGAATGCAATCGAGGTCCGTGACAAAAGCGATCACGGGCTTGCCATTTCCGTAAGAAGCGACCCAAGCCGTGGGGATGCCCGCGACTTCGCGCTCGATGCGAAAGCCGTGTTTCTCCAGAATCGCAGTCACGTAGCGCGAGGTTTCATATTCCTGGAAGCCGAGCTCGCTGAAGCTGAAAATTTCGTCGACCATTTGCTGCGTGAATGTCTGCAGCTTGTCGACCTCCGCGCCTGCTTCCGCCTTTAAGTCCGGAAGCGAACGGGCCTGCTGCCCGAAGAGCGCCGGCGCAGCACACAGTATCAAGATGGCGAAATAGACCCGTCTCATTGGTTTTCTCCGCGTGAATGTTGGCCTGCATACTACATCAGCCTACGCAAAGAGAAGTACAAACAGATTCTTGGAGGGGAACGGATCAGGACCTGCAGGCGATTCTGCCCTGATTTCTGATCTCCGATCCCCTTCTTTGATAATTGCCTCCAGCTATCGGAAAATAGAGATGCTGGCAACCATGGACTCTCCTCACTCCAACCTGCAAGGTTCTGACAACGATTCCCCGGCCCGCGAAAAGCTCATCGGCTTGCGCCTGGCGCTGCTTCGCGTGCACAAGACACTTCTCGAAATGGAGCGACGCACCTATGAGCGCGAGCACGGCCACGTCAACGCGGGCGAATTGTTTCGTCTCGTAGTGGACCACCAGCAATTCGCTTGGCTGCACAACATCTCGGAGTTTGTGGTGCGGATAGACGAATCTCTCGCCGCCAAAGAGCCCATTACTCCCGAATACACGAGCGTGGCGTTTTCCCTGGCGCGAAAAATGTTTGTTCCGACGGAATCCGGCGACGCCTTCCAGAAGAAATACTTCGATGCCATTCAGCAGGATCCGGCCGTCGTCATCGAGCACGCGGAACTCGCCAAACTGTTTAACAACGAGCCATCCGATGCTTCTGGCGTGTAGCCCCACCACAATTCTTGTTAGAATTCGCGACGAGAAAGTCTCAAAAAGTGTGGCGGACAGTGGAATTTAACCTGAACGACGTCGTGGTCACGCACAATGAGGAAGCGTACCGATTCGAAGCGACGGTAAACGGGCTTCGCGCGTTGCTCATCTATCGTTTGTTGCCGGATCGTATCGTGCTTCCTCATACTGAAGTGCCACCGCCGCTCGAAGGCCGCGGGCTGGCTGCAAAGCTCACGCGTGCGGCGCTCGATTTCGCCCGCACCCACCAGTGGCGCGTCGTTCCGCTCTGCCCTTATGTGGTGGATTTCCTTCGGAAGAATAACGAATATCAGGACTTGGTTTCCCCGAGCGATCTGCAGAAGATTCTTGCGCCGGAATGATTTCTCATGGCCTTAAGCGTTGCCGCCCCACAGGAAGCACCCGCAAAACTCAGCATCCGCCGGATTCGCCGCTCCCAGCTTCCCGCCCACACCATCCAGCTTGCTCGCTTCCTGATCGGCAAAGTTGTAGTTCACGAATTGCCCGCCGGACGTGTGAGCGGGCGAATCGTGGAGACCGAAGCCTATCCGCCCGGCGATCCCGCCGGCCATCATTTTCGCGGACCAACTCCGCGTATCCGTTCCATGTACCTGGCCCCAGGCCACGTCTATGTCTTCTTCAACTACGGCGCGCACTTCATGTTGAACATCGTAAGCGAACCCGCGGAAACTGCTGCCGCCATCTTGATCCGCGCCCTCGAGCCTCTCGAAGGCATCCAGATCATGCAGCGCCATCGCAAAACAACCACGCTGCTGGATCTCACACGGGGGCCCGGCCGCCTCGCGCAAGCGCTTCAAATTGATCGCCGCCACGACGGCTTGGACCTTTGCGCTTCAGGACTACTCTGGCTCGGCACAATCGATCAGCCTACCGGCCGCATCGGCAAAAGCGTGAGGATCGGTATCTCTCGCGCCGCAGACAAACCGTTTCGCTTTTTCGAGCGCGGAAATCCTTTCGTCAGCGGGCCGAAGCGCCTGCTCGCTTCTTCGTCCAGGATTCTGCGCGCGCCAGTCCGGGCCAAGTGAACTCGCCGTCGCTGTTCAAAGTTCTTTACTTATTCGAATCCCACTCGCCCCGCGAGTTCATTTCGTGCCAGAATAAAAGAGACGAGCGCCCGGCCCCCGGCGCCTGCGAATCATCAAGTCTTTTGACGTTCCGGCCCGCCCTAGGCCCCTTTGCGCTCTCAGGTCCAGCCAGTTGAACTGGCTGGTTCAATCCCGATTCTCACGAATCTTCCAGCGTGAGGTGCACGATGAACGTTCCCTGGAAGCAGTACGAAGGCCAGGTCATCAACAACACATTCCCCTTGCTGCGCTACTTGGGCGGCTCCGGCGAATCCGCCGTCTTTCTCACCAAACTCGCCGGCCCGCAGTCCTCTAACGCCGCCATTAAACTGATTCCCGAAAGTTCCTCGGGGGACCTCCAGCTCTCCCTTTGGCGCCGCGCGGCGCAGGTCACTCATCCGAACCTTCTCCGCCTGTATCAGGGTGGAAGCTGCCGGCTGGCGAATCTCGATCTCTTCTACGTCGTCATGGAATATGCTGAGGAGGATCTTTCACAGGTTCTGCCGCAGCGCGCCCTTACCCCCCAAGAAGCACGAGAGATGCTCGGCCCCGTGATGGATGCCCTGAGCGACCTGCACAGCCAGGGCCTGGTCCACACTCACCTGAAGCCTTCCAACATTCTCGCCACCGCGGATCAGGTGAAGCTTTCCAGCGACCGGCTGGCCCCTG
>Ga0126378_10001896_pt1 | contig 15476 bp, 15 predicted proteins | sample PanSoiMetPlot_23_FD_92587 | JGI IMG/M metagenome (GOLD analysis project Ga0126378, IMG submission 92587) | Tropical forest soil microbial communities from Panama - MetaG Plot_23 | ecosystem: Environmental > Terrestrial > Soil > Tropical forest > Bulk soil | place: Panama | collected 2016-02-17 | reverse complement strand
GAGGTGCAAACCTTGATCCAGTCGGCGCCGGCCCTGATCACTTCACGCACTCGATGTCGCATGGGCTCGGCGCCGTCGACCATACTCTCGGGCAGGTCTGGGGCGGGATTCCAGAGGACTATCACTCCGCAGGGAAAATGCTGGTCGGCGTGGCCGCCCGTCTGGCTCAGGATCGCAATAGCCAGCAGCATGCGCGGGCCTGGGAAGTAGCTGCGCTCCACTGCCATCCGCACCGCTGCCGGCGTCAAGCCTGCGTCGCGGATGGTCGTGAAACCGGCGTCGAGGGTGTTCCTGCAGGCGACCACCGCCCTGAGTAGCGTCAGGCTGGGTGGGGCGGCAAGCATCTCGGCCAGAACCACGCCGTCGCCGGCGATGCAGAGGTGGACGTGGCAGTCGATGAGGCCGGGGAGGAGGGTCAGGCCCTCGGCGTCGACGCGGACGGCATCGGCCGGGATGTGCACCTGATCACGGCGGCCGGCGGCCACCACCCGGCCCTCGTCGATCAAGACGGCGGCGGGGCGGGTGGTCGCGGCGGTGGCTGGGTCGTAGAGCGCGTCTGCGAAGACAGCGGTTGACATGGGCGGGGCTATGGTAGCTCGCGCCCAGCCTGCCCGGTCCCGGCTGGTAGCCGGCGAATGGTCCAATCGCGCCCCCTCCCCCGGCTTCGCCGGGTACTCCCCCGACTTTGGCGGCCGACTTTGGCGGCGGAGAGACGCCACCCCCCCGACTGCGCGGGGGAGAGTGATGTCGCTCAGGCCCGCGCCGCGGCCTTGTCGATCGCCTGCTCGACCACCAGGCGAACCATCCGCTTCCGCCAGAAGTGCGCCAGATCGGCATTGTCGAGCGGTTTGGCCGGCCTGGCCGCCAGCTCGGCCGCCTTCGCGGTCACCTCCGGCGTCAGCTCCCTGCCGGCCAGGAACTCGCCCGCAGCTTTGGCCTCAACCGGGTGGGAGCCCACGCCGGACAGGACGATCCGTGCCCACCGCACGATTCCGTCCTCGAAGCGGAGTGCCACGCCCGCACCCGCGATCGGGAAGTCGATCGAGCCGCGCCGGCGCAGCTTCACGTAGGCGCTGCGAACTCCATCTGTGGGCGGCAGCCTCAGCGCCGTCACCACCTCAAAGGGCTGCTTGGCCAGGTACTCGATGCCGTCGTCCCGGTACAGCGCCGCCACCGGCAGTTCACGCTGACCGTCCGGCCCTGCGAGGAGGGCTGTCGCGCCCAGGGCGATGGCTGCAGGCGCCGTGTCTGACGACGACACCGCCCAGCAGCGTGGACTGCTCGGGGCGACCAGGCAGATGTCACCGTCCTTCTTCATGCAGAAGCCGATCGATTTTCGCCACTCGTAGGTCATGTCGTAGTAGTTGCAGCGGGTGTCGACACAAAGGTTGCCGCCGATCGTGCCCACGTTTCGCAGCGGCGGTGAGGAGACGAGGCCTGCGGCTTCAGCGTAGCCCGGGTAAGCCGCCCGCAGTGCCCCGTGCGCCGCCGCCTTGCTCAGGGTGACAAGTGCGCCGACCTCGAACCCGGCACCAGCGTCGCCGCGCACCCCACGGAGCTCCCCCAGGTGACTCAGCCCGACCAGGGTGTCGGGGTCGAACTGTCGCCGCTTGAGCTTGGGATACAGGTCCGTCCCGCCCGCTACCAGCATCGCGCGCGTGCCCAGGTCGGCAGCTTCGGCCGCGGCCTCCCGAGGGGAGGCGGGCCGGAGATAGCGCAGCCGCGGCAGCCTCAGCAAGGGCCGTCGCTCCCAAGACAAAAGGGGTCGCTTCTAAGCACGGAATGCCTCTTCCAGCTCGGCGCCGACGCGCATGTCGTGCGGGTCCGGTGGCTCGACCCGGATCGGCTGGCCGAAGTCGAAGCCCGGAAACGCCTTCGGCCCGTATCGAGGCTGCTGGCCTTTCTGTCGAGCCTCGAGCGCGCGCAGGACCTTCTCCGGCGTGATCGGGATCTCGTCCACCCATATGCCGAGCGCGTCGTACACGGCCGCAGCGACGGCCGGCACGACCGGCAGCAGGGGTCCCTGGCCGGCCTCCTTGGCGCCGTAGGGCCCCTCCGGGTCGACCGTCTCGACGATGAAGGTCTCGATTTCGGGCGTGTCCAGGAAGGTTGGCGACTTGTACTCCAGCATGCTCGGCCACTTGTGTCGGCCCTTGCGGTAGGTCTGCTCCTCCATCAGCGCCTCGCCAAGGCCCATGTAAACGCTGCCCTCGACCTGGCCGATCACGAGCAGCGGATTGATGGCCCGGCCGACATCGTGAGCGATCCAGACCCGGTTGACGGTGAGCAGCCCGCTCCGAGGCTCTGCGTCGAGGTCGACGACACAGGCGCTGTAGCTGTAGGCCGGGCTCGGCCCGACTCCCGAGCCCTTGAAGGGGCCCCCGATCCGCGGCGGCCGGTAAGAGCCGGCAGTCGAGAGGGCTCCGAATCTGGCGGTGCCCAGCTCGCACGCCTGCTCGAAGCTGAAATCGCCGATTCGGCCGTCCCGTACCGCGATCGTGTCTCGAAGGCCCGCCCGCAGGTCGCTGCCCACGCCCATCTTCTCGGCGACCGCGTCGACCAGCAGGTTTCGCATCTTGCGTGCGGCCTCCAGGGCTGCGTTGCCGGCCATGAACGTCACGCGCGAGGAATAGCTACCCAGATCGACCGGTGTCGTGTCCGTGTCCGCGGTGACCAGCCGCACGTCCGCCGGCATCAATCCCAGCTCCTCGGCAACGACTGACGCCAGCACAGAGTCGGAGCCCTGGCCGATGTCCATTGCGCCGCAATATGCGGTCACTCCCGTTCGGTCCACCTTGAGCTGGACCTCTGAATGCGCCATGTCGTTCCAGTAGATGGCCGTGCCGGCGCCCGACATGTACGAGGAGATGGCGAAGCCCATGCCGTGTCCCGGTCTCCGCTCGCGACCGAGGTACCCAGAGGCGTCGAGAACCTTCTGCGTGCACTCCCCGAGACCGCATGAGGTGATCCGCAGCCAGTTGACGGCCCGTGTGAACGGCCTGACGAAGTTCTTTCGTTTCAGCTCAACCGGGTCCATGCCGAGGTCGTGGGCGATCTTCTCCAGGTGCAGCTCGACGCCGAAGCGGCCCTGGGGTGTGCCGTGACCGCGCTTGGGCCCACAGGGCGCCTTGTTGGTGAAGACCCGCACGCTCTCGAACCTGTACGCGGGGATGTCGTAGGTCGTCGTCTGCAGAGTCCCCGTGTAGAAGGCGCTGGCTGCGCCGTAGGAGCCGTAGCCCCCACCATCCAGCGCGCTCCGGTAGTGCATGGCCGTGATCCGCCCCTCGCTCGTCACCCCGGTCTTGATCCACATCAGCACCGGGTGGCGGCCGCGATGTGCGTAGAAGACCTCCTCCCGGGTCAGTGTGCACTTGACCGGACGGCCGCTCACCATGGCCATCCTGGACACGATGATCTCGTGGGCGAATGGGTCGGTCTTGCCGCCGAAACCGCCGCCGTGGGCCGCGCCGATCACCCGGATCCGGTTGACGGGCAGCTCGAGCACCTTCGCCAGCGCGCGGTGTACGTAGTGCACGACCTGAGTCGACGTCCAGAGCGTCAGCCGGCCGTCGACATAGGTCGCGACCGCGCTGTGCTGCTCCATGGGCAGGTGGGTGTTGCCCTGGTAGAAGAAGACGTCCTCGCGGATGTGGTCGGCCCTGGCGAACCCGGCCTCGGTATCGCCGAAGTCATACGAGAGCTGGCGGTGGACGTTGAACAGCCGGCGGGTGTAAGCGCGATCGTGGATTGGCTCGTCGGCCGGCTCGCGAAGCGCCTCCTCGATCGACATGACCGGCTCGAGCACTTCGTACTCGACCCGGATCGCGTCGAGCGCCGCGGCTGCGATCTCCTCGTCCACAGCGGCCACGGCGGCGATCGGGTCGCCGACATAACGGACCTTCTCGGCTTCCAGGGCGCGCTCGTCCTGAGAGACCGGGAGAATGCCGAAGCGAATCGGCAGATCGTGGCCGGTCAGCACCGCTTTCACACCCCGAATGCGGCGTGCGGCGCTGGCGTCGACGCTGATGATGCGCGCGTGCGGGTGCGGGCTGCGCAGGATCTTGCAGTGCAGCATCCTCGGCAGGTTTAAGTCGTCCGCGTAGACGGCGACGCCCGTGACCCTGGCGGCGGCGTCCACCTTGGGCAGCGGCTGCCCGATCACGCTCAGCTCGCCCTGGCTCGCGCTCATCGGCGACTCCTTTGGGCCGCCAGCTCGACGGCCTCGACGATCTTTGCGTAGCCGGTGCATCGGCACAGGTTTCCTGCCAGTGCCTCGCGGATCTGATCGCGGGCCGGGAGCGGGTTTGCCTCCAGCAGCGCCCTGGCCGCCAGCAAAATGCCCGGCGTGCAGTAACCGCACTGGGCAGCGCCAAGCTCTGCGAATGCCTGCTGCAGCGGGTGCAGCTCTGAGGTGCTGCCCAGGCCCTCCACAGTCGTGATCTCGTGCTCTTCGATCTGGATCGGGAGGAGGAGGCAGCTCAGCTGTGGCTGGCCGTCGACCAGCACCGTGCAGGTGCCGCACTCGCCCAGCTCACAGCCGTGTTTGGTGCCCGTGAGACCAAGGTCCTCACGCAGCACCTCCAGCAACGTCTTGTGGACCGGCACCAGGATCTGGTGCTCCTCGCCATTGACGCGCAGCATGAGCGGTTCGTGCTGAACCGGACGGTCGAGCTCGTTCAGCATGACGAACTGCAAACCAGCATAGATCGACCATCACGCGGGGTCAATCGCGTTCATAATTCTGAACGAAATGGTACCATCCGTGGAACGCTCGTTTCGCATCCTGGACCTGCTCGCCCGCAGCTCGTCGCCGCTGGGCACGTCCGAGGTGGCGAGGCGCCTCCGCCTGGCAAAGAGCACAGCTCACGGGCTGCTCCGCAGCCTGGAGGCGGTCGGAGCCGTCCAGGAGGTGCACCATCGCTACCGGCTGGGGCCGACTGTCGAGCGGCTGGCGACGATCGGTGAGTTGCGGCGGCGGTGGCGGCCCGTGCTGCAGCGGCTTGCAGATGAGACCCGAGAGACCGCGTTCCTCGGCCAGCTGCGTGGCAGCCGGGTGGCGATCGTCGACGAAGTGCTGGGGGCCGGCGCGCCTGTCATCTCGGGTCCGGCCGGCAGCTTCGTCCCGGCCAGCGCTGGCGCCGTTCGCAAAGTGCTGGCCGGGCAGCGGACTGCGATCGACCAGGGTGAGTACCTTCAGGGCGTGAACGCCGTGGCTGCGGCCGTGCCGGGCGGCGTCGTGTGGGTAGCAGGTTTCGCCGCGCGGCTGACGCCGGAGCGACTCGGCGAGGTCGCTGAGCTGCTGGGACGTCTGTGCGCGTAGAGAGGCTTCAGAACCTGGTGGCGCGTCTGCACGCGCTGCCACGGAGGCGGCTGACGCTGATGGTCGCTGTCGACGGCCCGGCGGCAGCCGGGAAGACGACATTTACGCGGGCGCTGGCGGCTCTCGACCCCGGGCTCGATGTGATCGAGATGCGGGACTTCGCGCTGCCACCTGCTGAACGGGAGGGCGAGCGCGATGAGGCGCCTGAACGGGTGGCAGCCGGCGTCGATTGGCGGCGGCTGCGGAGCAACGTCTTGCTGCCGCTCAGTCGGGACCAGGTCGCCCGCTACCAGCGCTACGACGCGGCTACGGACGTAATGGCGGAGTGGCGCATCGTTCCGGTCGGCGGGATCGTGATCGTCGAAGGGTGTTACTCGTGCGTGAAGGCACTCACCACCTTCTACGACTTCCGCATCTGGGTCGAGTGCCCGCTCGAGGTCCGGCGCCGGCGCCTGGTCAGCGAAAACGGCGCCGGGTTGCTGGCGGAGTGGAACTGGCAGCATGCGGAGAAGGCGTACATCGAGATTCAGGACCCGGCCGCGTCGGCCCACCTGAGAGTGGACGGCTCCGGAGCGCTGGCACACGACCCGGCTGGCGAGTACGTCCCGGTCAGGTAGCCTCCTGCGCGCGACTCAGAACGGGAGGGCCTGTAGCGATGAGGTTCAATGGGCCCATTTCCGGCAGTCGGCCCTATCCCGCGCCGTCGGAGGGGCCTATAGCCGGAAGTAGGCCCCTTGCCGCGCCAAGTCGAGTGCGTTCGAGTTCGGGTGATGTGACGCACCGATTTAAGATCGCCAACACCGTGCTGTGGTGGCGGCGACGGACGTCTTGGCGGACCGTGTGAGGCGCGCCACTAGGCAGGGTCATGAAGGGGGCGACCACAGCCGGAAGAGCCGGCCGTCGTCATCCTGGCGTTCGGCAGCATCAGCCGCGGTCTGGAGCGCCGCACCGATGGCGAGCTCGTGGTACAGGCGGTGCAGGAACAGCAGCGCGCTCTGCGGGTAGCCGTCTGGGGCGATGTACGCGGCGCAGCCTGCGTCCAGGAAGGCGTTCGCCATCTCTGCCGACCCGGTGGCGCAGCCGGTCGCAATCACGACCCGGCCAGGCAGGCTCGCGTATAGGCGAACCAGCTCGGGGGTCAGCCGGTCGGCCGCCGGCTCTCCCAGCTCATCTCCCTGCGCGAGTCCCTCCAGGACGATCCCACGCTCATCGCCGTGGCAGCAGAACACCAGGTGCCCGGTGGGCGACTCGCCGCCGCTTAGCAGGCGCCGGAGCTGTCCCGTTGTGGCGACCGGGAACCAGTTGACGCGCAGCCCCTCGTATTCAAGGATCGCGCGCAGCGCGTACGCCTCTATCGGCTCGAGCACGGCTAGGTCGATGCCACGGGTCAGGTTGGCTCCGGCGGCCGTGGCGCTGCTCACGGGCTCACGGCGACCGCGGTCCGACAAGGGAGGCCGCGCCCGCCCGGCCGCGGAGATCTTCTCGGCTTATGTGACGCACCGATTTATGATCTCCAATCACTGTGCTGCGCTGGCTAACTGCCGGGGAGTCGCACGGCCCCCAGCTCACGGTCGTTGTCGAGGGCCTTCCAGCGGGACTGGAGCTCACCGCCGACGACCTGCGCGGCGACCTGCGCCGCCGCCAGGGCGGCCACGGCCGCGGCGGCCGGCAGCAGATCGAGGTCGACGAAGCCCACATCCTGGGTGGCGTACGCGGCGGCCTGACGATCGGCAGCCCGGTCGCGCTCGTGCTCGAGAACCGCGACCACGCCAACTGGACCGAGCAGATGACGCCCGGGACCGAGGGCTACGCGCCAAAGCCGGTCACCCGTCTGCGACCCGGCCATGCCGATCTGGCGGGGGTGCTCAAGTACGGCCACGACGACGTCCGCAACGTCCTCGAGCGCTCGAGCGCGCGCGAGACGGCGGCGCGAGTGGCAGCGGGCGGAATAGCCCGCAAGCTCCTCGCCAGGTTCAGGCTGCGCGTCTTCAGCTTCACGCAGTCGATCGGACCGGTGGACATCGGCTACGAAGCCTTCGACCCGGAAGCCCTTGCCGACGAAGACATCGAGACATCGCCCGTCCGCTGCCCGCTGGTCGAGGCGAGCGCAAGAATGGTGGCGGAGATCGACGCTGCAGGTGCCCGCGGCGACACGCTCGGCGGTACGTTTCGTGTGCTGGCGACCGGAGTCCCCCCCGGCCTGGGCAGCTACGTTCACTGGGACCGCAAGCTGGATGCCCGCCTGGCCATGGCGGTGATTAGCGTCAACGCGGTGAAGGGCGTCGAGTTCGGGGCGGGATTCGAGGGCGCAGCTCGGCCTGGCGCTGACTTTCACGACGAGATCGACTTTCGCGAGGGGCGGTTTCGGCACCTCAGCAACCGAGCCGGAGGCCTCACCGGCGGGGTCACCAACGGAGAGCCGATCGACCTGCGGGCCGCCCTCAAGCCGATCTCGACCATGAAGAAGCCGATGCGCTCGGTCGACCTGGCCACGAAGGAGCGGGCGGACGCTCATTACGAGCGGAGCGACGTCTGCGTCGTCCCAGCCGCGGGAGTTATCGGCGAGGCGATGGTCGCGCTGACCCTGGCCGATGCGATGCTGGAGAAGTTCGGCGGCGACTCGGTGGTAGAGATCGAGCGCAACGTGCGGGGGTATCTGGCGTCGATCGGTCGCTGAAGGCTCTCATGGTCCTCGCGCTGATGTTGGCTGGCGCAGCCTGCTCGGCGGCGACGCGGGCTGCGTCAGTTGCTCCGGCTCCGCCCTCAGATGCAATTCCTTGCCGGCCCGCCGAGTTGCGGGGAATCTTTCGCGGGTTCCAGGGCGGCGGCGGGGCTCTGGCCGGGGCGGTCGTGGTGGCCAACGTCGGCGCAGACCCTTGCTGGCTGGACGGCAGCCCGCGCAGCGTCAGTCTGCTCGACGGCGCCGGCGGCGCGGTGACCGTGAAGGAGCATGCGGTCGACCTGCCGCCCAACGGAGGGACCGTCAAGCTGACACCGGGGGCACCGCTGCCGGCCTTCGGGTCGCCGCTGGCCCCGGGTTCGGCGTGGTTCACGCTCAGCTGGAGCAACTGGTGCTCGGATGCCAGCCCGACCGTCCAGGCGCTGCTGATCGTGCTTCCGGCAGGTGGATCGATTACCGCTCCGATCGACAGCGGGATCCCCAGCTGGGCGGCGGGCCCGGCTACGCCGGGGTGCTCAGACTCACACGCGGGCTCGACGCTCACGTTCGGGCGCTTTCAGCCGCCTGCCGGAGAATAGTGAGCAAGCTGGCGACCATGGCGGAGGCGGTCGCCCGCTATGTTCCCGACGGCGCGAGCGTGGCGATCGGGACGGCGCTCGAGCCGGCCATCCCCTTCGCGGCCGGCCACGAGATCATCCGCCAGCAGCGCCGGGATCTCACCTTGATCGGCCCGATCTCGGACTCGCTGTTCGACCAGCTGATCGGCGGCGGCTGCGTCGCCAGGGTATGCGCCGCCTGGGTCGGAAATGTCTCCGAGGGGCTCGGTCACTGCTACCGACGGGCCACTGAACAAAGCCAGCCGCGGCCGCTGCAGGTCCACGACTACTCCAACTTCTCGATCTCGCTGGCGCTGTGGGCGGCGGCGTGGGGTTCCCCGTACATCCCGACCAGGACGCTGTTGGGCAGCGACATCTTGCGCACCAACCCGGATCTGAACCTGCGGGATGGCTCCGTTCAGGTCCGGCCGGTTCGGCCCGACGTGACCATCCTCCACGCTCAGCGGGCCGATGCAGAGGGACGCGCACATCTCTGGGGCCCGCTCGGCCTCAGCGAGGAGGCGGGCCTGGCCGCAAGCCATGCGATCGTCTGCTGCGAGGAGCTGGTCACCCCAGAGGTCATCCTGTCCGACCCGAACCGGGTGCTGCTGCCGGAGACCAAGGTGGTCGCGGTGGTGCACGAGCCGGGTGGCACGCATCCGGCGCCGCTGCAGGGCTTCTGGCGGCGCGACCACAGCCATTACCGCGAGTACGCAGCTCGCTCTCGGACGGCGCAGGGGTTCCAGGAGTGGCTCGAGGAGTGGGTGTTGGCGGTATCCGACCGCCGTGAGTACATGACAAAGGTGGACACGGCCGGCCTCCGCGTCCGCCGCCATCTGCATTCGGCGCCGGTCGACTATGGCGACGAGTGAGTACACGCCTCAGGAGCTGATGGTCGCCGTCGCGGCTCGAGAGATCCGCGACGGCGAGCTCGTCTTCGTAGGCATGCGTCTGCCCATCCTGGCCTATGGAGTGGCTCGTAGCACCCACGCGCCCCACGCGCGCGCTCTCTATGAGCTGGGCCTGATGCGAGACCGGCCGCCGACCGGCTTCCTCGGCACGATGGGAGACCCGCCAAACGTCACAGGTGCGATCTGGGCGACGCGGATGTCGAATGTGATGGCCCTTCTGGCGCAGGGCAAGGTGGACCTGGGCTTCATCGGCGGCGCCGAGGTCGACCGCTTCGGCAATCTGAACACGAGCTACATCGGCGATCCAGCGCGTCCAGCCACCAAGCTCCCGGGGAGCGGGGGAGGGGCCGACATCGCGATCATGGCGAAGCGGTGGGTCACGCTTATGAGCCATGAGCGCCGCCGGCTGGTGGACCGTGTGGGTTATGTGACGTCGCCAGGCCACGGCGACGGCGCCGGCTGGCGAGTGCGGAACGGGCTGACCGGTGGGGGGCCGGCGGCGATCGTCACAACCCTGGCGGTGCTTCGCTTTCCAGCAGGCGGCGGCGAGGCCTACATGGCCTCCATCCACCCTGGCGTGGCGGTCGATGAGGTGCTGCAGCGCACCGGCTGGGAGCTGAAGGTCGCGGACAACCTGCGCGTCACGCCGGAGCCGACAGCTGAGGAGCTGGCGCACATGCGACGGCTGGACCCCGAGGGGTTCTGGACGCGAAGCCGATGAGGGTGCTGCGCCGGCTCAGCGCAGACGAGCTGCCGGCATTCGCGGTGCAGGTGGCACTCGCATTCAGCGGGACGCGGCCGTCTGACGAGGAGATCGAGGCTCGCCTCCGGGTCTGGGAACCCGACAGGATGCTGGGCGTGTTCGAGGACGGCTCGCTGGTGGCGACTGCCGCCACCATCGCCCTCCCGCTCACGCTGCCCGGCGGGCACCGGGTGCCAGCGGCGGGGATCTCGAGGGTGACGGTGCTCCCCACGCACCGTCGGCGGGGCCTGCTGACCGAAATGCTGCGGCAGCAGGTAGACGACGCGCGCGAGCAGGGCGAGCCTGTCGCAATCCTGTTTGCCTCGGAGGGCGGGATCTACGGGCGGTTTGGCTTCGGCGTCGCAACTCTGCAGGCCGACCTGCACATCGCCCGTCGGCGGTCCGCCTTTCGCGAACGGGTGGACATGTCCAGCCTGAGGCTCGTCGAGGGCCGCCAGGTCGCCGGGCGGCTGCAGCGGATCGCGGCTGAGGCCGCCGCTGCTCAGCCGGGTGCGGTTGAGCGGTCAGCTGTCTGGTGGCGCTGGGTTACCGAGGCCCCTTCGCCGGGTGGTGCCGCCGAGACGGAGATCGTGGTCCGCGATGAGGAGGACGGCTTCGTAGCCTACCAGCGGCGGACCCAGCCACCTGCTTGGACGGGGTCACTCGACGTCATCCTGCTTCTGGCGCTCAGCCCGGCGGCTTACGCTGCGCTCTGGCGCTACTGCCTGGACGTGGACCTGATGGACGACGTGAAGGCGCGTGGTCGCCCGGCCGACGAGCCGCTCCGCTTTCTCCTGGCCGACCCCAGGGCGATGGAGTGCTCGGTGTCCGACGGCATCTGGCTTCGGCTTCTCGACGTGGAGGCGGCTTTGAACATGCGCTCCTACGCGGACGACGACCGAGTTGTCCTGGGAGTCGAAGATGCGTTCTGCCCTTGGAATGCGGGGACCTACGCCATCGAAGGGGGGCGCTGCCGTCGGACGGACGCTGATCCCGGCCTGGTCATGACGGCGGGGGCCCTGGGAGCGTGCTATCTGGGCGGCACTCGCTTCAGCACGCTGGCGCAAGCGGGGATGATCGACGAGCGCCGTCCAGGAGCGGCAGCGCGCGCGGACCGGCTGTTCGCGGGCTCAACGGCCCCCTGGTGTCCTCTGCGCTTCTGATGAAACGTTAACCGGCTGCTGAGGAAGCCGGCCCGGCCGGTGCCGATGCTTGGGGATGTCACATCACTCCTCAAGGAGGCACCGACCATCATGAATCTACGTCATCTCTCACTCGCCGCAGCCGGCCTCGGTGCGGCAGCGATCGTTGCCTGCGGCAGCAGCCCCACGCTCAACGTGACGCCCGCCGCCGCCGTCAAAACCAAGCCTGCCAGGCAGGTGGCCGAGGCGTGCGGCGCGGGCCGCTGGACTGGCGCTGTCAACCCCGAAGGGAGGCCCGACGGGTTCGATGCAGGCGATGCCGGTGCTGTTTACGTCTGGCACGACGGCGACGGCTGGCACATCCGGGCCACCGACAAGCGGGCAACAGATCACCACTACACGGGCACCATTCGTCTCTCGAGGAACGGCAGCTTCACCGACGTCCAGCCGGTCCGCGACGAGAAGGACGACAGGGTCAGCGTGGACGGGGACGACACGCTCCACTACGACTTCCACACCTTCGCGTCGATCGACGGCGTCGACTTCCGGGTCACCTGTGGGTCTCAGCGTGGCGCTGATGTCGACCGCCAGCGCCTGACCTTCCACGCGCTGTTTGATGGCCGACCGATTGCCGACCGCGTTCGAATCGGCGACTCGAAGCAGAGTCCGAGAGCAGCAACCTTCGCCTTCACTCGAGCTTCATAGCGCGACCGTTCGGCTAGCCTGGGCCCTGGAGGAATGGATTCCACCTGGCCCAGGCCCTTTTCAGTCGAGGCGTCGTACACGCACACCCCCGAGGACGAGGCACTCTCGTCGGAGGTCGGCAGCATCCGCTCCCACCGCGGCCAGGAGATGCTGCTCGACCTGGTCGACGAGCACTCCGCTCGACCGATCGAGACCATCGTGGACATCGGGTGCGGGAGGGGCCGTTGGAGCGTCGCCCTTGCCCGCCGGTTCGCCGCCCGCGTGCTGGCCGTCGACCTGACCGCGGAGCGCGTTCGGGCCACGGCGCAGGCCGTCGAGGAGGCGGGGCTTGACGGCCGTGTCGGCGTCTGCCGCGGCTCGATTCACCACATGCCGGTGGCGACGGCTTCCGTCGATCTCGTCTGGTGCCGCGACATGCTGAACCACGTCTCGCCGCTGGAGCCCGCGATAAGAGAGTGCAGGCGGGTGCTGCGTCCGGGCAGCGCCATGATGGTCTTCCAGACGTTTGCCGGAGAACTCCTCGAGCCGCTCGAGGCAGCGCGGCTCTATTCGGCGGGGCTGATCGAGCCGGACAACATGTCGGTCGATTACACCGAGAGGGCATTCGCGGCCGCGGGCCTTCGGATCGCATGCAAAGACGTGCTCCGAAGCGAGTGGCGGGAACATGAGATTGAGGCCGGTGAAACCGAACGGATCCTGGAAGACCTGCTCACGGTTGCGCGCCTGGAGCGTCACAGGCAAGGCCTGGTCGACAGGTACGGCGCAGCCCGTTATGAGCTGCTCCGCGCAGGCGCGATCTGGAGGCCTTACCAGATGCTCGGCAAGCTGCTGCCAGTCGCTTACCTCCTCGAGGCGCCGGCTACCGACCCTTGAACGCCGGCTGTCGCTTCTCGCCGAAGGCGGTGATGCCTTCCCTGGCGTCCTCGGATACGAAGACTCTCGCGATCGCCTCTCGCTCCAGCGCGAGGCCCAGGTCGAGCGGGGCTCCATATCCGAGCGACGTCACCACTTTTGCCCGGCCGATCGCCTCGGAAGGTCCTGCCGCCAGCTTCGCGCAGTACTCGATCGCCGCTGCCCGGCAGGCGGCCGCGTCGTCGTAGAGCTGGTCCACGATGCCTAGCTCCCTGGCGTCTTCAGGGGAGAGGGTGCGGGCGCTGGCGATCAGATCGATGCCGGTGGACAACCCGACGAGCCTCGGCAGGCGCTGAGTGCCGCCAGAGCCGGGAAACAACCCTAGGCTTACTTCGGGCAGCCCGATCTGGTAGGAGCCGCGCGCCCCAAAGCGCAGGTCGCATGCCAGCGCCAGCTCCAGGCCACCGCCCAGCGCGTGGCCTGCGATCGCGGCCACAAAGACCATCGGGGTGTGCTCGAACTTCCGGAACACCTCGTGGGCGAGCAAGGCGGTCATTGCACGCTGGTTGGCCGAACCGGCTTGAAAGGCCTTGACGTCGGCACCGGCCGAGAAGAACTTCTCGGAGGCGCTGGTCACCACCGCCGCCCGAATCTCATCGTCGTAGCGGGCGTCGTCGACAGCCGCGCCAAGCTCCTTGAGGAAGTCGTAGTCGTAGCTGTTCGCAGGGGGCCGGTCGAGGACGATGATCCCGACTGCGCCGTCCCTCTCGAGCCTTACGGCCATTGTGAGCGCCTCCGGAGAATGTGGTTGACGGGAGCGCGAATAATTATTCGAGTTCAGTCCACGGAAGTTTGCAGATTCACCTCAAGGGAGGTTGCTCCATTGGCGACGATGATTATCGAGGGGGAGCGCGTCGGCGCTAGCTCGGGCGAGACGTACCAGGTCATGAACCCGGCCACCGGTGAGGTGATCGAGCAGGTCCCGAACGGCGGCCCGGACGACGTCGACCGGGCCGCGCGGGCGGCCGCGAAGGCCCAGCAGGCCTGGGCCAAGCTGGCGCCTGCCGAGCGCGCGCGCATCCTCCACAAGGCTGCGGACCACATGCTGGGCCAGGCCGAGGAGATCGCGCCCGTCCTGACCGCTGAGCAGGGCAAGACCATCCTGGAGTCTCGCATCGAGGCGCGGAGGTTCGGCGAGAACATTGCCTGGTTTGCCGACCTGGCGGACAAGATCCACGGCGAGTACGTGTCGCTGCCGGATACGACCACCTACGGACTGGTGCTGCGCAAGCCCATCGGCGTCACCGGAGCGATCGTGCCCTGGAACTTCCCGCTGACGCTGGCTGCCAACAAGGTCGCGCCTGCAATCGCGGCCGGTAACACGGTGGTGCTGAAGCCGTCCAGCACGACCCCACTGGCCACCCTTCGCTGCATCGAGTCGCTGATTGAGGGCGGGCTGCCAGAGGGTGTCGTCAACGTGGTGCTCGGTCCTGGCACCGGCGATGCTATCGTCACCCACCCGCTAATTCGGAAGGTTGCGCTGACTGGATCAACGCCCACCGGCAAGAAGGTGATGGCTGCAGCGGCGCCGTACCTCAAGAAGGTGGTGCTCGAGCTTGGTGGATCCGACCCCTGCATCGTGCTCGACGACGCCGACGTTGACGAGGCCGCCAAAGCCATCTCGGTCGGCCGTTTCTTCAACTGCGGCCAGGCCTGCCTTGCCATCAAGCGGCTTTACGTCCAGGAGGGTGTCTTCGATGCCCTTCTGGATAGGCTGATCGAGCGAGCCAGGAAGCTCAAGCCGGGCGATGGCATGAACCGCGACAGCCGCATGGGCCCGATGCATACTGCCGGCCAGCGGGCCGAGGTCGAGGCACAGGTACAGAATGCTCTCGACCGCGGAGCCAGGCTGGTCTTCGGGGGTGGCCGGCCGCAGGGCGCTGAGTACGACAAAGGCAACTTCATCAACCCGGCCATCCTGGTGGACGTTCCCGAGGACTCCCGTATGGTCACTGAGGAGGTCTTCGGCCCTGCGCTGCCGGTGATGAGGATCAAGGATCTAGACGAAGGCCTCGTCCGCGCCAACGCTTCGCCGTTCGGCCTCGGGTCTTCCATCTGGACCTCCAGCATGAAAGCCGCACACCGGGCGGTGCAGGAGCTGGAGGCGGGGTATACGTGGGTGAACGCGCTGCAGATCGCCCACGACGAGCTTCCGTTCGGTGGTACCAAGGAGTCTGGCTTCGGCAAGGAGCACGGCCTTGAGGCCTTCTATCAGTACACCGAGCAGAAGTCGGTGGTCTACGGATTGGTCTAAGAGGACCGCGGTCCTCTCGGCGCTCAGGCCGCCAAATAACGCAGGGGGGCCCGTCGGGCCCCCCTGAGGTGCGTCCTCCCCTATCCCAGCACGCTGGGAAGATCTCATCGGTGGCGGCGCCGCAGGTTGGGCGCGACCGCAACCCCTAGGCCGACCTCCGATTCAGGCGATCCCAACGGCTCTGACAGTTGACGCAGCGCGTCGCCTCCGGCCG
>Ga0126378_10001892_pt1 | contig 15483 bp, 12 predicted proteins | sample PanSoiMetPlot_23_FD_92587 | JGI IMG/M metagenome (GOLD analysis project Ga0126378, IMG submission 92587) | Tropical forest soil microbial communities from Panama - MetaG Plot_23 | ecosystem: Environmental > Terrestrial > Soil > Tropical forest > Bulk soil | place: Panama | collected 2016-02-17 | reverse complement strand
GCGCTCCTCTATAGTGTAAAACGATTCAGAAACGTCAGCTTGGTGGCGAGCCAGGTCAGTTTGTTGAAGAAAACCAGGCCGCCGACAAACAAAAGCAAGGCGCCGCTGAAAACCTCCACGGCGTGAAGGTATTTTCGAAAATTCTTGTAGAAAGCCATGAATTGGCTGATGCCCAGGGCGGTGAGCAAAAAGGGGATGGCTAGGCCCGCTGAATATACGGTGAGTAACAAAATCCCGCGCGCGATGGTGTCACTGGCGGCCGCGAGCGCCAGAACTGTCGCCAGAATCGGACCGATGCAAGGCGTCCAACCAAAAGCAAAGGCAAATCCGAGCAAAAAGCCGCTCCAGATCCCCGGCTGTCCGATCCCGCTACTGAGGTGCACATCGCGGTTGAGCCAGCGCGCCAAGGCAGGGCCGAAGAATCCGATCAGGGATAGCGAAAAGAAGTGCATCGCCTTCAGTCCGGCAAAAAGAGGGCCTTGGCGCATCAGCGCTGCGACGCCCAGGGCGGCGAGAAGGACCCCGAGGACCACGCCAATGCGCAAGTTGAGCTTGATGAGCGCGCCAATCAGGTGCAGACCAAAAAGAAGGATCAATGCGCCAGCAACCGGAGCGAGCAGATTGCGATTCTGCTTGAGGAACGCGCCGACGGCGCTGGCAGAAGCTCCGAACGCAATGAACACCGCCGAGAAGCCGGCGACAAAGGCAAGGGCCGAAGAAAACAGTCCCGAGCGGGGCGCTTCGCCTTGGCGGAGCTGCTCCATGCCGATGCCGGAAAGCATCGAGATGTAGCCCGGAACCAGCGGCAGAACGCAGGGCGAAAGAAAGGATACCAGTCCCGCCAGAAAGGCTCCGGCAAGTGAAACATCGGTTGGAGTCATGTTTGCGTCATACCTTGAGCTTGGCCTTCAGCTTGGCATCATACCTTCAACAATGAGAATCGGGTAATCCCCAGGATTATTCCCACTCGCCCGCATGCTCGCAAGTCTTCCGGGGCGAGAATGCCAGTCCAGTTCCCCGAGATTAGACGGTTACCGATGGGAAAAAGCAACCGCATCCCGTCTCAAGGAAACAGGCGACAGATGAAGCGTTTGGCTGGCGCGCCCCTTGGAATGCCGCGGCCTTCGATTCCCTTAATCGTGTGATTCCAAAGGAATTGCAAGGCGCGCGGATGGCACCCGAGTTGCCATTCAAGCAGGGCGAGCTCGGGGAGGAACCTTTGCCATGCGATTTGAATGGACGCCCAACAAAGTGACCGTGCTGCGGGTGATCGTGGGATTCGCGGCGGTCAGCCTGTTTGGGCGCGGTGCCTGGCCTAATCTGCTGGCGGTGGCGCTAACGGTCGCTTCGATCGCGCTTGATGCCGTAGACGGACACATTGCGCGCAAAAAGAAAATGGCCACGCCCGTTGGCGCGCAGCTGGACATTCTCGGCGACCGCATGATTGAAAACGTCTATTTCACCTATTTCGCGGTCGTCGGCATGGTTTCGTTGTGGCTGCCGATTCTATTTTTCGCGCGGGGAGCGGCGACGGATTTTCTTCGCGGCCTGGCAATGAAAGCGGGGTACTCCGGCTGGGGAGCGAGCGCCATGGTCGAAACCTGGTGGGGGCGCGCGCTGGTGGCGTCCGGCTGGAGCCGCGGCCTGTACGCCGTGATGAAGTGTTTTTGCTTCTGCTATCTGGGTTTGGAACTGGCGCTGACGCGCGGGCCGGTCGCGTTGGTCAGCGGGCTCGGCGGAGAAGTGGGTGCCACCATTCGAATGGGAGCTCAAGTACTCACCACGGCGACGGCCATATTTTGCTTGTTGCGCGGCCTGCCGGTGTTTTTGGAAGGTTGGAAGTATTTCGCGAGTGGCGTCCGGCAGGGCCGCGGCGTGAAAACCGCCGTTCCGGAGGCAGCATGAGTTCGCGCGTGGCGGCCTTCTTTGATTTGGACGGAACCCTGCTGCCTCTGCCGCCACTCGAGCAGAAGTTCTTCGGAATGCTGCGCGATCGCCGCGAGATTCCTTCTGTGAACTACTTCTTATGGTTCGCGGAAGCGCTCAAGATGCTGCCCCGCGGGATTCGTGCCGTAAGGCACGCGAACAAAATGTATTTGCGAGGTGTGCAGAGTCTTGAAGAAAGTGGCGCGCGGAAACACGGCGATTCCCGCGCGCACGCGAGCGGCCCAACAGGCGAGGGACGGCCATCGATGCCTCCGAAACACAACCCACGATGGCCCGTCCCTCAATTCTTTGGAGACGGTGCGGAGCGCGTCGCCTGGCATGCGCGACAAGGGCACTTCATCGTGATGGTGAGCGGAACATTGGAGCGGCTGGCCCGAGCAGCAGCGCGGGCTTTGGAAATAGAGTTGGCGGCTCGTGGGGTAACCGCCGGAATCCGAGTTTGCGCAACGAAGCTCGAAGAAAAGAATGGCATATGGACCGGGCGAATTCTGGGCGAGGCGATGTACGGGAAAGCAAAAGCGCGCGCCATGCTCACGCTGGCTGAGGAAATGAACCTCGACTTGTCCCAAAGCTGGGCGTACGGCGACAGTGCCGAAGACCGCTGGATGCTTGCCTCGGTCGGGAATCCGGCGGCGGTAAATCCAACGCCAAAGCTTGCACGAATTGCCAGGAGGCAAGGTTGGCCCGTCTTGCGAACGACAAATCGAGTGCGGCCAATAGAAAACCAACTCCGGCACGCGGAGCGATGCGCATGACGGAACTCCGGAGACCAGACTATCAAACCGGCGAGGGCGCATTCGCGTGGACCACCCAAGCTGAGCAACCGGGATGGTTCGCCGAGGTCAGGAGAGAATGCGCCGAAACTTGGATGGCGTGCGGCGCGTTCGAATGGATTGCCTTGGGATATCTCGCGTTGTCCAGCGTATTGATCGCACTATTTGCGGAAAACCTCGTGCATCCTTTGAGGCTCATCGCGACCGAGGCCGGTGTAGCTATTGTGGTCTTGATTCTGTGCCGGGTGGAAGCGGGCGCCGCCGAGCGAACGCATTGGCTCTATGAATCGTTTTCCTACCGCTTCTGGCATTTCTGGCGCCACTGGTATCCGCACCTGTTCTTCTTGTTTTGCTTTGAAGAAATGGGCCGGTTGGTGCACCTGGTTCATCCTGGCTGGCAGGACGCCAAGCTCATGGCTTTCGACCATTGGCTGACGGGTGTGAATCCATCGCTGTGGCTCGAACAGTTCGCGCACCCCGCGCTCACCGAATTCATGCAGTTTGCATATTTCACCTATTTTCTTTACCTGCTGATTCTCGGCGCCATTCTCTATTACCAGCGCGATTTTGAAAGTTATTGGGCGGTGATGACCTATTCCGCCGCGGGCTATGTTTTCGGCTACCTAATCGCCTCACTTTTTCCCGTCGAAAGCCCTTGGTTCACGCTGGCAGGCCAGTGGCAGGGTGCACTCACCGGTGGCCCGTTCACGGCCTTGATCAACCTGATCGAGAAATATGGCCGGGTCCATGGAGCCGCATTCCCTTCGCAGCATGTCGCGGGCGCGACGGCCGCGCTGTGGGGTGCTTGGCGTCATCGCCGCTGGCTGTTCTGGATTTTTCTTCCGTTTGTTGCGTGCATGTGTGCCTCGACGGTGTACGTGCGGAATCACTATGTGGCGGATGTGCTGGGTGGAATGATTACCGGGACCCTGGGGTACGTTGTGGGTCGCTCAGTGGTAGAACGGTATCAGGCCGTCACGGAGTCCCCCTCCCGCTAAGGAATCTCGCGCCGGGCTCTCCGAGCAGCCTATTTGCACTCCCTCGCACCCCAATTTGGACGTTGTAACGTCCCGTTCCCCTCTGCCAATCTAATCCCGCACACTGCTCGAAGTGTCCTTCCGGAAAAGGAGCGGCTCATGGTCACCACCCCAACTTCTCCTCAAATCGATTGGCGCCAGGAGTGGTTCGAATGGGAGGACGCGACGTATTTAAATCTGGCCGGTCAGTCGCCCCTGCCCCGGGTTTCCATTCGCGCCGTGCAGGCCGCCCTCGAGGCGAAGAAATTTCCGCATCACAAAAGCGACGCCACATACTTCGAAGTGCCCAACCGCATCCGGGAAAACCTAGCGAAACTGATCGGCGCCAAGCCCGAGGAGATCGCCCTGACGAGTGGGGCCAGCGCCGGCGCAACAGCCGTTGCTTACGCGTTGAAGTGGAATCCCGGCGATGAAGTCGTCGTCGCCAAGGGAGAATTTCCGCTGCAATACACAACCTGGATGCCCATGGCCGAGCGGGAAGGCCTCCGCGTAAAGATGGTTGCGCCACGCGAGCGTTTCATTTCCGCCGACGATTTGATTGCCGCGATGACGCCCCGTACGCGAATCATTTCCGTGAGCCTGGTGCGCTATGACGACGGCTCGCTGCTGGACGCGCCGCGCGTTGCCGCCGCTTGCCATAAACAGGGCGCTCTGCTGTTGCTTGACGTAAGCCAATGTTGTGGAGCGATGTCCATGGACGTGCGCAACTTGGGCGCCGACTTCCTGGTTTGCGCCGGATACAAGTGGCTGCTCAGCCCGTACGGCACGGGATTCTTCTGGGTCCAGAGCGAGCACCTAGCGACGGTACGCCCTGGGCCGTTTTACTGGATGGCGGTCCAGGGATCAGACAATTTTTCCGCGCTGAATTTCGACGATCCGAAACCCGCCCCGAGTGCCAAGCGCTGGGACGCTCCGGAATGGGCCAGCTACTTCAATTTCAATCTTGCAGCCATGGATTCTTCGGTCGAGTTGGTGTCGCGCCTGGGGCCGGAACGCGTGGCCGCGCACAATCGCGGACTCATCGATTTCATGTTTGAACGTCTCCCCAAAGATAAATGTCTTCCAGCCAGCCCTCTGGATGCGACCGAACGCGGACCGTACGGCTGCTTCTCCGCGCGCACGCTTGAAAAGACCACGGAGCTTTACCACCGCCTGCGCAAGGAAAATGTGATTGTCAGCTTGCGGGAAGGCAATATCCGCGTCTCGCCGCATTTGTATAACACCGAGCGCGACATCGACCGCCTCATCAGCGTGATTACTCCATGAGCGAATCCGAGCCCTGGCCCAGAATTGCCGTCGTCGGTGCCGGCGCCGTCGGCGGATACTTCGGCGGCCTGCTAGCACGCGCCGGCGCGCCCGTTACCATGATCGGGCGCCCTGCGTTCGTTGAAGCTGTCAAGAAGAACGGACTCTTCCTCGACGCCGTGCAGTTCCAGGAAAAGGTAGCCGTTGAGGCCTCAGCGGAAATTGCGGCCGCGCGCGGCGCGGAGGCCGTCCTGTTCTGCGTGAAGACCACCGACAACGCGGCAACCGCGCGCGCCATCGCTCCGGTGCTTTCAAACGACTCCCTGGTCGTCAGCCTGCAGAACGGCGTGGACAACGTGGAACAAATCCGCGCCGCCGCCGGAATCGAAGCGCTTCCGAGCGTGGTTTACGTTGCCGCTTCGGTGCCTGAGCCCGGCCGCGTGAAGCACGTTGGTCGCGGTGATCTGGTGGTTGGCCCGAAGAGCGAAAAAACGGAACGCATCGCCGCGCTGTTTTCCCGCGGCCAGATACCGTGCCGCATCTCGGAGAATATCGAGGGCGAGCTTTGGACCAAGTTGGTCTGGAACTGCGCGCTGAACGCGGTTTCCGCGCTGGGGCGCGCGAAGTACGGCCAAATTGCGGGGAGCAGAGACGCCTGGAAAGTGGTCGAGACCGCGGTTTACGAGGTGCTTGCCGTGGCTCGGGCCGCCGGCATTCATCCGCCCGGGCTTGAAGATCCCCAGGCCGCGCTCGCGGGCGCTCTCAAGATCGCCACGCAGATGGCGGAAGCCCTTTCTTCCACGGCCCAGGACATGAATCGCGGCAAACTCACGGAGATTGATTCGCTGAACGGTTACGTTTCGCGCCGGGGCGCGGAACTCGGCGTGCCCACGCCGGTGAATCATACGCTCTATGCGTTAGTGAAACTGGCGGAAGGGCGCTCCTGATCGCAGCTCTTACTGGCGATCGTCCCGGGTGTGAAAGGGGATGTGCACGATCGCCTCTAGATCGACGGGTTCGCCGTTCCGCGTTGCCGGGCGAAACTTCCATTGGCTCAGAGCATTCATCGCATTCTTGTCCAGATCGTCGTCGAGCCCTTGCACCAGCTGGATGCTGTCGACCGAGCCATCGCGCCGAATCACGGCGTAAAGGACGACCTCGCCTTCGACATGTTCATGGATCAGCGCGGGAGGATACTTCGGATCCACTTTGCGGATCGGAGTAGGCCCGTTCAGGTCCGAGGAAGGGACGCGCGGAGCGCTGGGATCTGTGCGCAACTCTGTGAAATTCAAAATCCAGCTTCCTGTCGCGCTGTTCAGATTGGCCATCTCAATTTGCATTTTGTAGATCTTTTTTGATTCGAAGATTTGTTCTGGTTTTGCGCCCGGCGGAAGCGCCGTGAAGTTCGGCGGCCCCGTTCTCACCGGTGGGTCATCATGCGCCTCAGGCTTGGTGATCAGAAGGTGTGGCGTGGGCGCGCTGATTTTTGGCGTTGGCGAAAGCCCCGAAGTATTCGCCGGAGGATTGCCGCCGCGAATGCTCAAGTCGATCGGGCCATTTGCAGGATTCCCGGCGCCGGTTCCGCCGCTGCTCGGCGCTCCGCCATTCGCGCTGGCAGCTCCGCTCGGTGCACCCCCGGGAACGCCCGGTTTCTTGCCTTCCGGTGAAAGGGAAACCCGCGCCGCGAGATTTCCTTGCGGCGGCGCCACCGGCGCAGGTGGTGCGGGCGTCGCCGAAAGCGCGATCAAGGTCGCAGAGTTTCCGTTCGCACCCACAACTTGCGTCGCTCCAACGTCCGGAGCCGGTCCGGCACCTCCTTTCAGGTTTTTTTGTGCAATGCGGGGCGCCGCCCCGGCATTCAATTCGAGCTTTGGCCGCGCCGGCCCTTTGGCGGTGGCCATCATTGCCAAATCTCCCGGTGTCTGTTCAAAAACGGGCACCTCTGGTGCAGGTGCATCCTGTACCGTTGCCACGCGGCGCTGCTTCGGATGCAGCTTAGCCAGTTCTTCTTTGCTGATGAGCAGCCGCGGTCGCCGAGGGCCCGGTAGCTCCTGAATTTGGACCATATTGGGCAAACTCGGAAGAATCTTTGGCGGCTCAGCCGGAGCGGCGGAATTGATCAGCGTCTGGCGCGGGTGATTCGGATGCACCGGGTCGCTAGAGATGTGCTGCCGCGGATGGAACGCGTCCGCCCCCGGCGGTGCTGGGGGCTGGTCCGGCTCTCCAAGTGGAGTCGGCTTAGGCTCGGGCTTCGAAGCTTTCATGTCGAGCAGTGGCAAATCGTTGATCGGTCCGGACCAGGAGAGTTCCACGTTATCGAATGCTGGGTTATGGTGGGCCCTTGCTGGAAGTTGTGGATACGGCAGCACAAAAAAGACGATGTGCCACAATGCCGCGGCAACAAGCGCCCGGCGCGGAAGTGTTCCCTCGATCCAGCAGTATTTGAAGAAACCCTCGATCGAGAATTTCTTCGGAACCAGCGGCCAACTCAAGACCGCTTTCAAGCTGCTGCCCATCCCTTGATGAAAACTTCCCCACGCGATATCCAGTTCCGGCGGGCGCCCTGCGGGCAAGCGTATGGGGGCGCGAGCCACGGCAGTGGCCGGTCCCGAACTGCCGCCCGAACTGCCGAATGTACCAAAAGGTGTCAACGGCATATCCCTTTCGATTCCCCCATCAGATTCAAGGTTGCGCGTCGGGGCCGTTTTGACGCGGACACCTCTCGGCACATCCTCAGAATACGTTCAGAAATAATGACCCTCTGCTTGAGCGGGTTTACTGAGCAGAGTCGTTTTTGCCGCGAGCTGCGGCAGCGCGGCAATAGAAACTTAAAGCCGCATCACCCTGTTTGAGAACGCGGTAGCACTTCAGTGCGCCCACCTCTTGCGGCAATTCGAAGCTGCGGCGGTGCTCCGCGATCACCACGCCGCCGGGCGCGACAAGATTCCCCGAACCCAAGGATTCTAGCACGCGAGCGTAATCGTTGGCGGATGCATATGGCGGATCAAGAAAAACGTAATGGTACTGGGAAGTTTTGCCTTTTGCTTTGGATGCCAGCTTCTCCAGCCCGCGAATAGCGTCGGTCGCCAGAACCATGGCGCCCCTGCGAACGCCGAGCGACTCCAGATTGCGTCGTATCAGCGCGGCCGCAGGCGGGTGATTTTCGACAAACACTAGTTCCGAGGCGCCGCGGCTCAGGGCCTCAATGCCGATCGCTCCGGTGCCCGCAAAAAGGTCAATAAATCGCGAGCCCGCGACGTCTGGCCCCAAAACGTTGAACAGGGTTTCCCGCAACCGGTCGCTGGTCGGGCGAAGCGCCATCCCCTGCAAACTCTTCAGAATGCGGCTGCGATAAGTTCCGGCGATTACCCGCATCCTACCCCACTTTCGCCAGATGATACCGGCGCTGCCACTCGCCCGGGAGCATCCGCAAAACGCGAGCGAGCTCCTCTCGCTGGGTTCGGTCTTCGACCAAAGCGAACGCTTCTTGGCGCGCGAGTTCGAGCAGTTCCCTGTCACGGAGTGGATTCGCAATATGAAAACCGAGCTCTCCGGACTGACGCGTGCCAAAAAATTCTCCTGGCCCTCGGAGCTGCAGATCGGCCTCGGCAATCTCAAACCCGTTCGAAGTACGCACCATGGTGTCGAGCCGCGAACGCGCTTCCTCGGTCATTCGAAACGGCGCCACCAAAATGCAATAAGACTTTTGCGCGCCGCGCCCAATGCGCCCGCGAAGCTGGTGCAGTTGCGCGAGACCGAATCGTTCCGCATGCTCGATCACCATCACGGCGGCGTTCGGGACGTCCACGCCGACTTCCACGACGGTCGTCGTGACCAGGATTTGCACTTCGTTTTTGTGGAAGCGCTGCATGACTTCGTCTTTTTCCTCGCTTGAAAGCCGCCCGTGCAGCAGGCCCAGTTTAAGTTTCGGAAAAACTTCCTTCGAAAGGCGCTTGTATTCGTCGATCGCGGCCTTCAGTTCCAATTTCGATTCTTCGATTACCGGATAAACGATGTAGCCCTGGCGTCCGGCCGCCACTTCGCGGCGAAGCGATTCCCAGACGCCGGGAAGGTGCGGCTCGCCGGTGACCCGCGTAACGATGGGCGTTCGCCCCGGCGGCAATTCGTCCAGCACGGAAACGTCGAGGTCGCCGTACAGCGTGAGCGAAAGCGTGCGCGGAATCGGTGTGGCCGTAAGCACCAGAACATGTGGTGCATGGCCACGGGAAGCCGCTTTATCCATCAAACGTTTGCGCTGCAGCACGCCGAAGCGGTGCTGCTCGTCGATGGCCACAAATCCGAGCCGCGAAAACTGAACGTTCTCTTCAATCAGGGCATGCGTGCCGATGACCAATTGCGCTTCGCCGGAACGAATGCGTTCGAGCGCCGCCTGCTTTTCGGCAAACTTGAGCCCACTGATAAGCAGCTCGACGCGATAGCCGGCTTTGCCCAAAATGCGCCGCGCGGAGAGAAAGTGCTGGACCGCCAGGATTTCCGTCGGTGCCATCAACGCTGCTTGCGTGGCGTTTTCAACGGTAATGACCGCCGCCTGCAACGCGATAATGGTTTTCCCGCTGCCAACGTCGCCCTGCAACAGGCGATTCATCGGTACAGGTTTCTCGAGGTCCGCGACAATTTCCGCAAGCACGCGTTTTTGCGCTAGGGTCGGCTTGAACGGCAAAATGCGTTTCAACGCCTCGCGGATGCGATCTTCGCGAACGCGGAAAGCAATGGCGTTTTCCTTCCGCGTTGCCCGGCGGTCCAGCCCCAGACTGAGCTGATACAGAAAAAACTCTTCAAAAATCAGGCGCTGCTGCGCGGGAGAGCGAAAGGTGTTGAGCGCCTCGAGCGATTCTGTCGCCTCAGGAAAATGCGTGCGTACCATAGCCTCGTCGCGCCTCGGAAACTTGAGCCGCGCCCGCACGTCTTCCGGCAAAATGTCCGGCACGCGTGGATCGACAAGCTGCACGGCCATATATAACGCGCGGCGAATCTGCTTGGAGCTGAAAGTACCGATGGCCTCATAAATCGGCACGATGCGCCCCACTTCCGTGGAATCGAGCTCATCGCCGTTCAACAGTTCAATCTGTGGATTGATCATTTCCAGGCGGGCAGGCCGCAGACGGTCGATTTCCACCTTGCCGTGAAGAATCAAAAGCTGCCCCGGTTTCAAGCGACCCTCGAGATAACCGCCATGAAAGAATTTGCAGGGCAGCAGTCCTCCGGCCTCGTCTTGCACCAGCAAGTGATAGATGGCGTCGCGACGGAAACGCATGTTTCGAAGCGCTTGTCCGCTCATCACTCGCGCACGTATGGTGTAGGTGCCATTCGGCTGGATGTCTTTGACCTGCGAGAAGTGAATGCGGTCCTCGTAACGAAAAGGGAGATAGCCGAGCAAGTCTTCAAGAGTGTGGATGCCGCGCTCAGCGAGCAATTCCGCGCGCTGCGGCCCGACGCCCTTGATCATGCGCACATCAGTGCTGAGGCTCATCCCCATGGCTTACTCTTTATATCATTGCAGGCCAAACACCACCGCCAGGCGCGAAAGCTTGCGCCTCGCCCTTGCGTATATATAGAGTGAGAAGTCCCTGTCTGAGGGTGCGTCCAAACCAAGACAATGGAGGGCTGAGTGGCCGGTGATCGCCTGACCAGTTCGGAAAAGCGCGCGCTGCTTCTGTGGGTGGCAGCGGGCATCGTCGGGCTGCTTTTCGCTTATAAATACTTTTTTCAGGCCTTCCCGGAAGCTTCCGTCAATTTTCAGGTTTCACGGGAAGAGGCCCTGACGCGTGCGCGGAAATTTGTCACCGGCCTCGGTGAAAACCCTACTGGCTACAAATCTTCCATTATTTTTGACGTGGACGAGGATGCCAAGGTCTACCTCGAACGCCAACTGCCTCTGCGTGAAGCCAACCGCATGATGTCGTCGGAATTGAACATCTGGTATTGGGAAGTCCGCTTTTTTAAGCCCCTGCAGGAAGAAGAGTTTGAGGTGCGGGTGAGCCCGTCGGGGCAGATTGTCGGTTACGACCACAAAATCGAAGAAGCCCGCGCGGGAGCGTCGCTCGACCGCGACCGCGCGCAATCCGCCGCCCAAGACTTTCTCGGCGCAAGATTGGAAATGGACCTTCGCGGCTGGGACGCCCTTCCCGAAGAAGCCAATTCCAAAAAGAAGCCGAACCGCACGGATTGGACTTTCACCTGGGAGAAGCACGGCTTCCGCGCGAAAGATGCGCTCTATCGCCTGCAAGTCACCGTGCAGGGCGACCATATCGGACGAAGCGAGGAAACCCTTAAAGTTCCGGAAGCTTGGGAGAGAAGTTATCAACGCCTGCGCTCCACCAATGACACCTTGGAGCTGGTTTTTACGGTCCTTTACATCGCGTTGCTGGTGGTAGCGGTGTGGTTCGGAATCAGGCTCACCTTACAGGGGCAGACGCGCTGGCGTGGCGCCATTTTGCTGGGGTTGCTGGTGGCCGCGCTTCTCTTTTTGCAGGGTCTGAATGAATGGCCCCTTTGGGGCGCCGGTTACGACACGAGAGTCTCCTACGCAAGCTTCCTCGCCGGAAAAGTAGGTAGCGCCTTTTTGTTGGCCGTTTTTTCCGCGCTGACCATCACGCTGGTGCTTCCTGCCGCCGAGCCGCTTTATCGCTCTTCTTGGCCGGAGCGTTTGCGGCTTTCGAACGCTTTCACGCTGCGCGGATGGCGTTCGAAAGAATTCTTCTCCGCGTCGGTCGTGGGACTCTCGCTGGCCGCCGTGCACATTGCCTACGTGGTCGGGTTCTATGTATTGGCCAACTGGCTGGGCGCATGGGCCCCGCAAGAAGTTAATTATCAGGAATCGGTAAATACGCTGTTTCCGTGGATCTCCGGCGCTGCCATTGGCCTGCTGGCTGCCACCAACGAAGAATTCACTTTCCGCCTCTTCGCGATTCCTTTTTTCCAGAAATTCACCAAGTCGCGGTGGGTGGCGGTCATTGTTCCCGCATTTCTCTGGAGTTTTCTGCACAGCAACTATCCGCAGGAGCCCGCCTATGTCCGAGGCATCGAGATCGGGCTGATTGGTATTGTTGCGGGAATCGTGATGTTGCGATGGGGCATTCTGGCGACGCTCATCTGGCACTACACGGTGGACGCTTCGCTCGTGGGTCTTTTTCTTCTGCGCTCGAATAGTCTTTATTTCAAGGTATCTGGCGTGGTGGTCGCCGCCGCGGCCTTTGCGCCGCTTGTTTTCGCCGGCGTTTCCTGCCTCGTTCGCGGTGGATTCGAAGCGGACGAGGATTTGCGGAATCGCGCTACTCCGCCGCCGAACTTGGACCTGGCCCTGGCGCCGCCTTCCGGCGCTTCTGCCATCGCGCCGGGCCGCTATGACGCACTGTCCGCCAAAATGGTGGCGATTCTCGCGGCGTGCCTGGTTTCCGGGTCGCTTATCGTTTGGCGCCTGAAGCCGGAATCCATTGGCGATTATCTGAAACTCTCCGTTGATCCGAAGACCGCGCGCGCCAAGGCGGACCAAATCCTCCGAGGGCGCGGAGTGGATCCGAGTTCGTACAAATGCGCCGTGATCTTCGCGGATATCGTGGATCCGGTGACGAACGAATTCCTTCGCGAACGAGTGGGAATCTCGCGCGTCAACGAAATCTACGCCACCGAGGTGCCGGGAGCGCTTTGGCAGGCGCGTTATTTCCGGGATGGCCAGCCCGAGGAGTTCGCCGTCAAACTCAAGCCGGACGGCTCCCTTTTTGCGTTGCAGCACAAAATTGCTGAAGACGCGGCTGGCCCGTCGCTCAAGAAGGAAGAAGCAGTGTCGCGCGCGGAGAAGTATTTGCGCGAGGAAAGAAGGCTGGATTTGCGTCAGTGGACACTTCTCGAAGCGGACTCCGAAACGCGCCCGCATCGTGTCGACCATCTGCTGACCTGGCAACGGAACACTCCGCTTGATTCGGTCGCTCCCGACTCCCTCGGCACAACGAACGGGCACGCCTACGAGCGCGTCCGGGTGGCCCTGCTCGGTGATGAAGTCACCGACTATCGGCGCTCCTACTTTCAGCGTTCCGGCTCCGCCGATGAAGATGAGCCCGCAAGCGAGGGGTTCAGCAGGTACATTAAGATTCCCGACGACTGGCGGCGCAAGCAGGAAGAGGCGACGCTTCCGCGTGAAACTCTTTCGATTGGGCCCATGGTCTTGCTCGGCGGCTTGGGCCTCACCGCGCTGATTCTCTTTTTCACAAATCTGCGGTCTGACGCGGCCCGCGCGATCCCCTGGAAGCGTCTTTCGCTTTGGGCCGCCTGGGCGGTCGTTTCTTTTTATGCGGTTTTTGCCTTTGGCAACCGCATCCCGAACTTTCTGAACGCCTACAACACCGCTATTCCTTACAAAACAATGCTGGGGGTGCTTGGCATTACCGCCCTCCTCGGAGGCCCGTTCAGTTTTGGGTTGCTGGTGCTGCTGTTTGGCGTTGGCTGCTATTACGCAAGGGTGGCGTTTGGAGAACAGCGCCTCACGGGTTGGGGAGGAATGCCGGGAACCTACTACCGCGACGCGCTTTCGATCGGCCTGGGAGGCAGCGCGGGGTTGCTGGGCTTGGAACGGCTTCTCGCAACGGCTTCGATGCACTGGCCCACGGTGCATCGCTTTTTCGATGCTTCCTTCGGCCAGGATTTCGATGCCCTTCTTCCCGCCGCCTCGATCTTTGGGAGCACTCTGCTCAGTGGTCTTAGGATGACCGCCTATGTAGTGATTATTGCTTCTTTTGTTGCCGCCAAAATCAAGGGAGCCTGGCTTCGCGCGCTGCTGTTTTTTCTCGGCGCGCTGGCGGTGGTCGGTGGAAGCTGGGGCAGCCCCGCCGATTTCGTGAAGCAGTTTCTCGCACGGCTCATACTTCTCGGCATTCTCGTTTTCGGAGTCCGTTGCGTCATGAGGTTCAACCTGCTGGGATGCTTCTTGGTCGTTGCAGGAACGTCGCTCGTTACCGGAGCCGCCGAACTCCTAGCGCAGCCGAACGCGTTTTACCGCGGCAATGGCTACGCCGTTCTGCTGATGTTGGCCCTGCTGTTTGCCTGGCCTCTCGCGGCATGGCGTCTCAGTTCGACAAGCGTGGCCGGACCCTCCGCCGCTTCCGCGGGGAACGCCTAGGCAACTTACCTCCATTCCAAGCCATCGATTACTCGATCAAGGCCCTGTGGTGGCCGAACCCGGGTCTTTTGGTGCCGTATTCAGAAACAAAATCCACAGGGTTGACGTTGTTATGGAAGGGGAGCTACGCTCACGCATTGGGTATCGGTCCGTCCAATTGGAATGATACCGCGGCCGCCAGCCTCAAACAGGAGCGCCGAGTTGTGCGCTAACCTGTTGTTCTCAAATCACTAAGTTGGCCCCGCGCGAAGAGAAAGCGAATCATGCAGCTCCCCAGATGGGCTTTAGCCTTGGCCAATGATAACGGTTGCTCGGGCAGCACGAACGCCCTAGCCTCGGTGACCTCTTTGCCCAATCTCGACGAGCGCGCTCTGGTGGCGGAAGCGCAAGCGGGCAGCCGGGCCGCTTTCGAGGAATTGGTCCGCCGTTTTGACCGCGATGTCCTGCGCCTCGCTCTCAACCTGATGAAACGCCCGGAAGATGCCCGCGACGTTTATCAGGAAGCCTTTCTCAAGGTTTACCGCAACCTTCACCGCTTTCGCTTCGAATGCAGCTTCTACACCTGGCTTTACCGCATCGTGACCAACGTGTGTCTCGACCACTTGCGCCGGCGGCAAGCTCGCCCTGAGGATCAAGCGCCGGAACTCGTCGCCGGCCGTCAGGAAGAAGGCATCACCGATTTTTTTGAACGCCAGCGCGAGCATCGGCCCACATTGGACCCGGAACGCTCGATGATGGGCCTGGAGATTAAAGCACGCATCGCGCGCGCTATGGAGCGCCTGTCGCCCCGGGAGCGCGTTGTTTTTGAAATGAAGCACTACCAGGGGCTGAAGCTCCGGGCCATCGGCGATGCGCTCGGCACCACCGAGGAAACCGTGAAAAATTCGCTGTTCCGGGCCACGCGTAAACTCCGCAACGAACTGGGAGGCCTGCGATGAGCTTGGAGGAGAATCAGAAGCAACTGAACTGCAAGGACGTTGCGCCTCTTCTGGTCTTTTATGCTTGCGAGGAAGTCAACGATAGCGAACGCGAGCTGATCGAAACGCATCTTGCAACTTGCAAACCCTGCCTCGAGCAGCTTGCCGACGAAAAAGCATTTCACTCCGCCCTGGTTGCCGCCCCGCAATCGGCCGACGAACTGGATCGTTCCGGAATCCTGCTTTCGCAATGCCGCAGTGAACTCGAAGAGGCTTTGGACGATCTTTCGGCGCCTCCGCTTCAGGAACATTGGCGGCCATTTGGCTGGCTGCGCCGCTGGATGGCTCTGCGCCCGGCTTGGAGCGGAGCTATGCTGGTGCTCGTCGGAATTCTCGCTGGCGCGCAGCTCGTTCCGTGGATGCAGCGGAAT
>Ga0126378_10001891_pt1 | contig 15492 bp, 12 predicted proteins | sample PanSoiMetPlot_23_FD_92587 | JGI IMG/M metagenome (GOLD analysis project Ga0126378, IMG submission 92587) | Tropical forest soil microbial communities from Panama - MetaG Plot_23 | ecosystem: Environmental > Terrestrial > Soil > Tropical forest > Bulk soil | place: Panama | collected 2016-02-17 | reverse complement strand
GCATAGGTATTGAGCGTCGGCCGCGTCGCGTAGAGCGATCCCTTGGTTTGCAGAATATTGATGTTGAAGGCGTCGATTTGCCCTGACGCGCTCCCGAAGCTTACAAACATGCCGAGCGGTTTGAGGCAATCGAGTGACGCCGGGAATGTCGTTTTGCCGATACCGTCGTAGACCACCTCGCACAACTTACCGCCGGTGATTTCCTTCACGCGAGCGACGAAATCCTCATCCCTGTACAGGATCGTGTGATGACAGCCATTAGCCTTGGCGAGCGCGGCTTTTTCCTTCGATCCCACCGTGCCAATGAGATTCGCGCCGAGATAGTTGGCCCATTGGCACAGGATCAGGCCGACGCCGCCGGCGGCCGCATGCATCAACACGTTCATGCCCTTCTCGACCTTGAAGGTGCGCCGCAGGAGGTATTCCGTCGTCATGCCTTTGAGCATCATCGCCGCGGCCTGTTCGTAGCTGATATTGGACGGCAGCTTGACCGCGCGGTCGGCAGGGACCAGCCGCTCCGCCGCATAACAGCCGAGCGCCACGACGTAAGCGACTCGATCGCCGACCTTGAACTCGGTGACGCCTGGACCAACCGCCGTCACCTCGCCCGCCGCCTCGTTACCGGCGACGAATGGCAAGCCGACTGGTGATGGATACATGCCCATGCGAAAATAAGTGTCGATGAAGTTGACGCCGGAGGCATGTTGCTTGACGCGAATTTGGCCTTGGCCCGGAGCGCCAACCTCGATCTCCTCAAATGTCAAAACCTCCGGTCCTCCGACCTTGTGGACGCGTACTGCGGCAACCATTGTTCTCTCCTGTCGTAAGCGTATTACGGTGATCGTTTGAAAATCGGGCGCGATCATAAGTGGTCGGCGGGCTCACGCAAGGCCATCACGCGGCCGCAGCCCTTAGGGATGGCGACCCCGGAAAAATCCGATCGCAACGAAATAAATCGCCAAGGCGCATAGCGTCGCGCCGATCCACAGCGGTGGGCTGAGATCTTGCACAACTGCGACGACCGCAAGGGCCGCCCACGCCACGAGCGCTGCGGTCGTGACGCCGCGCCAGTGCGCGATACGCACCGGATGAGCGACGTGAAACGGCACGAACGTCAGCACCGCGAGCGCAATGATCGCAGCCGCAGCCGCCCAAGGTTCGAGCTTGAGTATAAACAAATAAAACGCGGCGACATTCCAGACCGCTGGGAAGCCGCGAAAATAATAGTCGGATGTTTTCATCAGCCGGTCGCCGAAATAGAGCGCGCCGGTGACCACAATCAGGAGACCGAGCGGAACCGCAACGGGTTTTGGCAAGAGACCGCTGTCCGCCAGGGCATAGGCTGGAACGAAAACATAATTGAGAATGTCTACAACCAAATCGATGACATCGCCGGACCAGCGCGGCAACAGCTTGGCAACCTGCAGCCGCCGCGCGAAAGTGCCGTCGATGCCGTCGATGCACAGCGCAACCCCGAGCCAGACGAACATGGTCGGATATTCGCTGTTTACTGCAGCAATCAGCGCCAGCAAAGCACAACCGGCGCCGCAAGCGGTAAATATGTGCACGGCAAAAGCTGCGGCGCTGCGCGTCGGGTTTATTGGTTCTTCGGGAGTATCGGAATCCATCTGGCGAGTTTACATGTTAAGTCGAAGATCGCATCCAAGTTGTTCGCGGTCGGGCATCCTTGATCGGAGTGCAATGCACGGTTCTGCTATGGCAGGGTCGCGATGAAATCCAACCTCACCGCCCAAGTCGGGGTCATCGGCGCTGGGCCGGCTGGGCTGGTCAGCGCAATCGCGCTGGCGGCCGCTGGCGTCGACACACTGCTCGTTGCGCCGCCGGCGCAGCCCGACCACCGCACCACCGCGCTGCTCTCCGGGTCGGTGACGGCGCTCGACACTTTGGCCATCTGGCAAAGCTGCGCGCCGCAGGCCGCGCCGCTGAAAAAGCTTCGCATCATTGACGATACGCGGCGGCTTTTTCGCGCGCCCGAAGTTTCGTTTGCCGCCGCTGAAATTGACCATGAGGCCTTCGGTTGCAATATCGAGAATCGTCATCTGATCGCAGCATTGCAGTCGCGCGCCGCTACTCTCGATTTAAAGTCGATTGCCGCGCCGGCGCTGGCGATCGAAAGCACGGCTTCGGGCGTCACCATCAGGTATGCCGGCGGCCAAGCGCGTGTAGAGCTTGCGATCGCTGCCGACGGTACGCGCTCGATGTGCCGGAGAGCGGCCGGGATCATGACGCGGCGTCGCGCTTACCCGCAAGCCGCGCTCACGCTCAATCTTGCGCATGCGCGGACGCACGAGGATACGTCGACTGAATTCCATACCGAGGAAGGTCCATTCACGCTGGTGCCGCTGCTCGGCCGCCGATCGAGCCTGGTCTGCGTGGTCGCCCCGGAGCGCTGCGACGAACTTGCGGCCATGGACGATGCAGCGCTGTCAGCTGAAATCGAGCGCCGCGCTCATTCGCTGCTGGGGCCGATGATCGTCGAAGCGGGACGTGGCGTATTTCCGCTTGCTGTAGAGACCGCCGAGGCTTTTGGCCGCAATCGGATTGTGCTTGTCGGCGAAGCCGCGCATGTCGTGCCGCCAATCGGCGCGCAAGGTCTCAATCTCGGCATTCGCGATGCGGCCACGATCACCGAAATCGTGGCCGAAGCGCATCAGCAGGGCGAGGATCTCGGCGGCCCTAAAGTGCTCGAGCGCTATGACACGCAACGCCGCGCCGATATTGTCACCCGCACGCTCGCGGTCGATCTTTTGAACCGCAGCTTGCTCTGGGATTTTTTCCCCGCACATGGCGCGCGCGGATTATCGCTTTACCTCGTCGACCGCATCGGACCCTTGCGCCGCGCCATGATGCGGGAGGGCATCGCACCCGCCGCGTCGCAGCCGAAACTGATGCGCGGCGAAATGGTTTGACGCGCTGGAATCTCAGAAACAGGCATCCCAGCGATGGATAAAGAGCGGATCGGCATCGTCGCCGCCGCGAGGTTGGCGCGCCTGGCGAGTTCGAAGCGCTCAATGACGATGAGTTGCTGGCGGCGCTGCGCGAGCGTTTCAATGCGCTGGCTTTAAACGCCGATGCCGGAGGCGACAAGCGGCACTGAAATTGGATCGATTGCACTGCATGGCGATCAATGACCCAAAGGGACATTCGCTGCTGAGATTGTTGCAATGCGAAGTGATTGGTTGTGCAGATATGGTGCGCGAAAAACAACCTTAACGTGTCGGCTTTTGTCTCGTTAACTTCTCACAATGCGAGTATTCTTGCCTTATCACCGACAATGGGGACAGGCGTCGGTGACTGAGAGACCAATTCGCGCTCCCGCCTGCAAGGCAAAGTGAGCGTGCCGTGCTAAAAAATTTGAGTGAGGAAGCCCGCGAGTGCTATCGCCACGCGGAGGACTGCGCGCGGAAAGCGACGGCTCAAACCGATCCGCAGAGCAAAGCCGACTTTTTGGGCTTGGAGCTACGTTGGTTGTTTTTGGCGCGTAGCTACGAGTTCACCGAGCGGCTCACCGACTTTTCCGCTGAGACCAAGCGCAAAGTGGATAAATTGCCGAAGGTTTAGCGGCAGGCCGTGTTATGCCTCGACGCGATACCGGCGTTAAAGGAGCGGCGAATGAAAGGGCATACCCTCACGTTGTCGAGGTAGCCGTCCCAAGGGCGAGATTGGATGTGGAACTCAACCGGCGCATTATCGAGTTTCACAAGTCACGAAATATCGAGCCGCGCCACGGGCGCAGAATTTTCAGAGACGGCGAAAACTTTTTTCGGTGGTGCTTTTCTGATTTAGCGACCGCCCGCGCTTTTGTTGAACAGTTTGGAGGAGAGGTTCACAAGAGCAGGGATCAACTGTGATCTCGCCTCGATCGGCGACGAAATTGCTCGCACGCGACGGTGGATCGCGGTGATGTCCGCTTTCGGGGGTAACGCGGACATTGTGTCGGTGTCCTGCGAAGTTCCGCTAATTACCCATTACGGGCATCGGAGTGGACCGCACGCCTTGCCTTGCTTGAGGGGGAGAGGGCAAGGGGGAACCGGAACGTCGTCTGGCAACGTGCGTTCGACCCGAAGATGGCACTTAGCAGACGGAGGACAAAAAATGGAACACCGTCGCATCGCCTCATTCGGCGTCTATTCCTTACTACTCGCCGCAACGACTGCACTGGCAGCGCCAAGTAGCGAACAAGCCGCGGGAGGACCCTATCGCGGCGCGTACGTTTGCCAGAATAAACTGGGCGCGGGTCCGGATGTCCTCCGCGTTCCGATCGACCTTGTTATCCGCAACGGCAACGTCGAATTTGCCCGACCTCTGCTCAACAGGATCGGAACGCGGATCATCGGCAATGAGTTGGCCTTCGGCACAATCGACCCGGACGGCCAAGTCCATCTGACCTCGACTTGGTACAACGGTGGCATCATATTTCACGCCGAATACAGTGGTACGCTGACGCCAAGTGGCGGAACATTTATGGGGACCCAGACATGGCATAGCCCCCGTGGTCTGAACGGCAGCCGCACGTGTACAGCCGCACTCGTGCAGCTCGCAGCGACCAATCAGTTGCCGCCACAACAAACACTGCCCGATCAATCGCCGTCCCAGCAGTAAGATTAGAACTCTTTCACCAAGAGGTTGGGCGTGACGTACTGGTCGAGGCCACCACAATAAAGAAAGGCCGCCGCGATGGCGGCCTTTCTATTGTGCAATTGCAGCCCGATGCCTGGAGCAATATGCAGCACTGAGATGTGTGATCGATGATCTTTAGGAAGCTTGATCCAGATCAATGTGGCTCTCGGCCTGAATTTGCTTCTTTAAGTGCGGGAACGCCGCTTGTGATGGTGCGGTCGTTCCCTCTCCCACTAGGCCGCTACTTTAGCGGCCTCTTTTTTGCCAAGGCTCGCATGGGTTGCTGGCGGCGCTGCGTGATCGGTTCAGTGCGTTGGATTTAACGGCCCATGCCGCGAGTGATACGCGCACTGGTGGTAACGCTCACGAACGGCCATCTGGCGGCATTCGCTACCAAGAGAATGCGGCCAGCCGACGTAGAAACTGACCGCAAAAGTTTGCCGATCCCATCTCGCGAAACGGGACGGCGCTAATACGATAACCGAACCAGCAGACTGGTCTGTATCGCGCCCGACAATTCACCGACAATCCACAGGCGCGCTGTCCCGCGGCCTCGATCCATTCCCGATTCGAAGCTTTTACGTCGCGCGCTGGCTTCCTCATTTTGCTCAATTTGAGTAAGTGGCGAATTTACGCCGGGCCGGGACTCACTAAAAAATATCGCTATGCCGACGTTTGATGAAGTTAGACCATTCTTATCGCGTAGTCGGTTACTCGTTCAACAGGAGCGTGCGTATTTACGTAGGCTCCAGGACGAACTGGCCGAGACGCAGTGCGTGATCGAACGCGCGACCATAGCCTATACGATCTCGCATCGGCTGTTGCGGAAGATGGATGGCATTGCACTGGAGGCTGCCGATCACAAAGCTGCACCGGTCAATGAGCCGTCGCCGCCACATTCAACTCGCTGTCCACGCTGTAAATCCCCGATGGTTTGGTACAACGCAGACATCCCTAACGGCCGTCGCGCCCTGCGGCACAGCTATCAATGCGTGAAGTGCGGTTTTATGAGCCAGTGGGATGATCAGGGCTGGGACGCACGCTCGGCAGAGCCGGCTAAACGCTGACGTCACTAGATTGGCCCGCGCATCACGGCTCAGTTTAAATTTCAAGCTATGGCGGCGCTCTTGGGCGTGGTGGGGCGCGATCTTCCCCTCGCGGTGCGGCATTTCCCTGTGTTTGAAAGCGTGACAGCAGTTCGCGTTGCTGCAAAAGCTGGCACGCGCCCTGTACGAGGTGGCATTCGGCAATGGCGAGCCAATTAAAAAGCGTACGAGTACAGGCACTTCACATCGCCCACCGTGATCGGCTAATGGCTGCCATTTGGAGATATGATCGTAACCGCCGCTGCACAGCGACAGCGGATGAGCAAGTAGTGGCTAGGCGTGACAAATTGATTCCGCTAACGTCTATTTGCGCAATGGCGTTGTCGCATCAATTCACGCCACCGGCACCCTGCGTTGATGTTCTGGCTATTCATAATTATTGCTGGCGTTGCAACGCTTATATGGTTGGCCAACGTTGCCGACTACTACCAGGCTGATGTCGCGGTCACTGGCCCCGCCGAGAGCCCTAAGCTCGCAAGCGAAATTGAGCGGGCGAAAACGAAACAGCTAAAAATTGCTCGCTCGTGGATTTGGCTTATCACTGCAGTTGCCACGTTTGGGCTTTGGCTGATGTTCTACAGCGAGCTAAAGCTGGATTTTTATATTTCGTGGCTGCTCGGTTTCGGTGGGGCATTCGTCCTAAGCCGATTACTGGCGCTCTATGTCGGGATGCGCCTCGGAAAAATGTACGCCCGTGAACTAAAGAGCCGATTGGGTGGTGGTGTTGGGAGTAAAGGCTTGGAGGGAACTCCAATGCCGAAATTTATCATTCCGCAGGGTGGCAGGTTTGTCGAGGTGATAGCGCCCGACGAGGCGACTGCGCGGGCGATGGCGGACAAGTTTGATATTGCCATTGCCACCCCAATCGAGAACCCGAACCTGATAGTATGCCCCGACTGCCATCACATGGTCAGCAAGGATGCGGAGACTTGTCCTTCGTGCGGCCGTAAGCTGAAAATAACGTCAGTCGAACGCCCGGCCGATTTGCGCGGTGACGGCTCTATGACGAGTAGTTGGTGGTACGTGTCAAACAATCAACGCACAGGGCCGATTGCCGATGAGGAATTGCGTCGCCTTCTCGTCGACGGCACGCTTAACTCTAATTCTCTTGTCTGGAAGCAAGGGATGGAGGAGTGGCAACCCGCGCGGCAGATCGTTGAATTAACTTCCTTCCTCTCCTCATTGCCGCCTGAAATCCCGAAATGAGTTCCTGCAACTTTCCCTCGCGCGACGGGCGCGGCGGAGCGCGGCGAATATCGGGAAGTTGCCGGAGCTGTTGCGCACAGGCTGATCGGCGCTGAGCGCCGCCTATACCAACGGAGGAGGAACTCAGACCAAGGATCAATTGAGTTTGGTGGAGGCGGCTTTACGTTTGATCGCGTCACTAGGCCAGCTGGCAGCCACCCCGTCCCCCGAATCCCCCCTGGCCGCGCAGCGCAGAAGCCTAGTGAGGCAACAGACTGGACCCCCAAGTGCGCCGCGCTTGGGGTTTGTTTTATGGCGAGAGCCGTGACAGAACGGTCGCTGCCGTCGCATCAAATTTCACCAAGTTCAGACGCTAAATTGGCAACCGAAAAATTCCGCTGGCTGTTTTTGATCTCAATCAAATTGCAGGTCCGCCAGAATCGGTTAGCGTTTTTTGAGGGCGTCAATACCCCCATTTGGAGCAGACCCATGCGAGACGGTTTCCCGCACTCTGTCGCTGTTGCGCTCGGTTTAATGTTGGCGTTCGGCGTGTCGTTATTTTTCTTAGCGGCAATGGCGGGAATCACACCGCATTAATAGCGGAATATCAGTCACCCATGTATTTCGTGTCGAGGGGTTGCTCAAAATTAGCGATCAAGTCATAGCTTGCGGCGATCCGTTCGTAAGTTTCTGCGATCCCCAACATCAGAACCTTGGTATAGGCGTCGACCATCCGCTCAGACAGAGTGCGAGCCTCTTCGGCACGCTTACGCCAGAAGTCGGAGTTTTCTACCGGGGGGTCGCCTGCCATGGCGACATTTAAGCACCCGAGTGCCCCCATTATAATCCTTTTGGACATCACTATGCCGTGACAGCGTTCGAGGCCGAATCCGGACGGAGATCGGCGGCGAAATTGCTCACCAAGGACGAGGCGCGGCTGATCGCGGCGAACGTCGCCGAGCTGGATTAATCCTAGGCGGCGTCCGCCACCTCCCGCGACAGGTAAACCGTATCTTCAAACTGATATTCGCACGCCTCGCAGGACCACACGTTTCGAACGCGATGGTCGGACAGGTGCTCAGCCCATTCCGGCGCGATGATATCCGCGCCACACTGGGCGCATTCCCGCAATTGCCATGGCAAATATTCGGGCGACGGTTGATGCATCGAGGCCAATGACGGAACCAAATTTTAGTTGCCCGAAAGATCAGAATAGCTGGCTTACATTTCGGCAATTGACAGGCAGAGCGCGTGCGATTTGTGGATCATCCCGTAAGCCAGTTGCGTTAACGGAATATGACCGAAGCCGTAATCTTCGTCGCCGCGCTGTTGATACTCGCCATCGCCATCATGACGGCGATCTATGGCATCGTGCGCGACGCGCGGCCCAAGCCGCAGCGGCAATCCTATCGTCGGCATCGACCGTGGAATTTCAAATGAAATTCGCCGCGCACAGGTGGCTAGGCGAGCGGCGCGACCAGGGAAGTGATGGGCACCAGCGCCCATTGTCCGCGCAATCTCATCGAAGCGTGCGTGATGCTCGCGACGCAGCGTGCGCGGCGACCGGTGGCCGCTGCCTGGGCCCTGCGCGCGATTGCATCCGGTTTGGGGCGCTGCCGCCGATGCGCGGCGAAATGGTATAAGCTTTCCGTCGTTTGAAGCATGAACGGTCCGATGCGGATTTGGCGATGAAACTACCACGCAATTTCTTCAAGCCGCTTGCGATTGGCGCGCCGGCGCCGCTTCGCGAATTGCCGCTACGGCTGGAGCGGATGATTCACTTCGTTCCGCCGCATATCGAACAAGTCCGCAGCAAGGTTCCGGAACTCGTCACCCAGGTTGACGTCGTGCTGGGCAATCTCGAAGACGCCATTCCAATTGACGCCAAAGAAGCGGCGCGCGCCGGCTTCATTGCCATGGCGAAGTCTTGCGATTTCGGCGCCACCGGATTGTGGACGCGCATCAACGCACTCAACTCGCCGTGGGCGCTCGATGATGTGACCGAGATTGTTGCCGCCATTGGCGACAAGCTTGACGCGATCATGCTGCCCAAGGTCGAAGGGGCATGGGACATTCACTATCTCGATCAATTGCTCGCCCAACTCGAAGCCAGACATAGCGCACGCAAGCCGATTCTTATCCACGCCCTCATTGAGACCGCCCAAGGCGTCAACAATGTCGAGTCGATCGCCGCCGCCTCGCCGCGCATGCACGGCATGAGCCTCGGTCCAGCCGACCTGGCCGCATCGCGGGCGATGAAGACAACGCGGGTCGGCGGCGGCCATCCCGACTACAAGGTGCTGGCCGATGCCGGCGCGGCCGACGCACCGCGGGCAGCTTTCCAGCAAGATCTCTGGCACTACACAATCGCCAAAATGGTCGATGCCTGCGCCACCGCCGGTATTAAGCCGTTCTACGGTCCGTTCGGCGATTTTGCCGACGCCGCCGCCTGTGAGGCGCAATTTCGCAATGCCTTTCTGATGGGCTGCGTCGGCGCCTGGACGCTACATCCCAGCCAGGTGCCAATCGCCAAACGGGTGTTCTCGCCCGAGGCCGCCGAGGTGGCCTTTGCCAAAAAGATCCTCGCCGCCATGCCCGACGGCAGCGGCGCGGTCATGATCGACGGCAAGATGCAGGACGACGCCACCTGGAAACAGGCCAAGGTCCTGGTTGATCTCGCGAAACTGGTTGCGCAAAAAGACCCCGAAATGGGCAAGCGTTACGGGCTATGAACAGGCATTTAGCTCCTCGTTGCATTCCTGCCCTAGTCCGGCTGTAAATAGGCTTGCGTAATGAGCACGATTCGCAACGCGAAGTATCAGATCGGCCAAGTCGTCCGCCACCGCATCTATCCGTTCCGCGGCGTGGTGTTCGATATCGATCCGGTATTTGCCAATACCGAGGAATGGTATCAGGCGATCCCCGCCGAGGTGCGGCCGCACAAGGACCAGCCGTTCTATCATTTGTTCGCTGAGAACGACGAAACCGAATACGTGGCTTATGTCTCGGAACAGAATCTATTGCCCGACACCAGCGGCGAGCCGGTGCGTCACCCGCAAGTTGCCGAAGTCTTCATCAAAGACGGCAAGGGTGGCTATCGTCCGCGCGCCGCGCTCCGGCACTGAGGCCGCGGCGCTCAAGCTGCCGCACTCAAGCAGCCGCAGTAACGACGAACGCCTTTACGAAAAATCGGAAAGCGATTTAGGAGAGCGCGCCGGCCTCTTCGCATAGGCCGGCGCGGTCGCATCCTTACGGCTTGCCGGAGGCCTGCGGCGATGCCGGTGGCGCATTGGAAGATTGCGGCTGGCCCTGCTGGCTTTCCAGCTTCTTGCGCGCTTCATCGGCGCGGCGCTGCAATTCCTCCTGCAGCTTCTTCTGCTGCTCCTCGAAAACTTTCGGATCGGTCGGCGGACCGTCATAGGCTTTGGCAAAATCGGCAAGCGGCAGCACGAGGCTGATCGGCTGACCAGTCGAGTTGATCGCCTGAATGACGAGCCCCTGCCCTTTCTTCAACTTGGCGATCAGGTCGCCCGAGGCGTCGTAATCAGCCATGCAGCCATTGGTGAAACAAATAACGTAAGGCGCGGTCATCGGCTGGTTCTGATCGATGATCACGCGCGTGCCATGGACGAGCTGCATGCCGAGCGGGAGTGTAACGCGGAGAAGTTTTTTCGGCTCGCCCTCGGGCTCGATCAGCACGGCTGCGACCACCGGCATGCCGGACTCGATACGTGCGTCCTTGCCGGTAAAGCAGACTTGCTTGGCGTTGGGTTCGTTGTTCTGGCCCTTGAGACAGAACTTGGTCCACGGCGAATAGATCAGCTGTACCTGTTGCTGCTGTTCGCCTTGCGCCTGCGGCTGCTGTTGCGCTTCGGGCGCGGGCGCGGCCGGTGCTGCCGGAGCGGCGGGCTTTGCCGGCGCTGGCTTTTTCGCGGGCGCAGCCGGCTTTGCCGCCGGAGCGGGCGCAGCGGGTTGCTGGGCCAATGCTGAGCCGGCGGTCAGCGCGACCGCGGCGGCAAATACGAATTTGGCGATGGCAGCGAGCATGCGGCTCGCCGGCAGCGCTGGCGCCGACGCGTTCGAATAAGTCATGCGATGCAGTCCCTCTTTGCTGCTGCCGCTGCAAATCGTTAGAGCGAAATCGATTTGCCTCTGGTCAGACTGGCGTGTCGATCAAGTGTCGCGGCTTGAGCCGATCCGTCTTCCGCGCCGCGCGGGCCCCCAACTGACGGTCAATCGGCGCAGATTACGGCAACACCGTGGCCCGGCCCAATACCGCAATTGCGCCACAAGATCAAAGGCCCGGAACTCGCCGCCGCGACGGATTTCACAGTTTCTACGGGTCGAAGCCGCGCGGGAGGCGTCGCACTCCCACACTGCCGGCGACCGCCACGCCTGCCGTGATACAGTCACGCGCAGTGAATCGCATTCTTTCGAGCGGCTTTTGTATTTTCCTACGCTTGCGGGTGGCGCATGCCCCCTGTCGCGCCGCGCTCTGCACGCTGGCGATTGCTCTTGCTTTCGGGCCAACGCAGACCGCGCACGCGGCGCCCGCGATCGCCATGCATGGGACGCCGGCGCTGCCGGACGATTTCACCGCCGCCCCTTACGTTAATCCGGACGCGCCGCGAGGCGGCCGCATGGTCGAAGGCGTGCTTGGCACCTTCGACAGTCTCAATCCGCTCATCGTCCAGGGCCTCGCCGTGCAGACGATCCGCGGCTATGTCATCGAAAGCCTAATGGCGCGCGGCTATGACGAGCCGTTCACGCTCTATGGCTTGCTGGCGCAAAGTGTCGAAACCGACGATGCGCGCACATTCGTGACCTTCACGCTCAATCCCGCCGCGCATTTTTCCGACGGTGCGCCGGTCACCGCCGACGACGTCGTGTTCTCGTGGGAGCTTCTGCGCGACCACGGCCGGCCGAACCACCGCACTTATTATGCCAAGGTGGAAAAGGCCGAGGTCCTCGGCCCACGCACCGTGCGCTTCGATTTTTCCAATGCCAACGATCGCGAACTGCCGCTGATCCTCGGACTGATGCCGGTCTTGCCCAAGCACGCGATCGATGTGGCCACGTTCGAGAATTCCACTTTGGCGAAACCGATCGGCACTGGTCCCTACGTCGTCAGCGCGGTTGATACCGGCAAGAGCGTCACTTTCAAACGCGATCCGAACTATTGGGGCCGCGATCTGCCGATCAATCGCGGCCTGTGGAATTTCGACGAGCTGCGCTTCGATTTCTATCGGGACGAGAATGCCTATTTCGAAGCGTTCAAGGCCGGCCTTTACGACGTGCGCAGCGAGAGCGACCCGACGCGCTGGCAGACCAATTACGATTTCCCTGCCGTGCGCGACGGCCGCGTGATAACGGAGACGTTCACCAACGGCCTGCCGAAATTCAGTTCGAACTACGTCTTCAACACACGCCGCGCAGTCTTTGCCGACATCAAGGTGCGCCAGGCGATCACGCTTCTGTTCGACTTCGAATGGATCAATCGCGACTTCTTCTTCAACCTCTATCGCCGCAGCGCGAGCTTCTTCGACGATTCCGAGCTCTCGGCCTACCATCGTGCGGCCGATGCGCGCGAGAGCGCACTGCTCGCGCCATTTCCGGACGCCGTGCGCGCCGACGTGCTCGACGGCACCTGGTCGCCCCCGGTGAGCGACGGGTCGGGCCGCGACCGCAATAAGCTGCGCCAGGCGCTCGCGCTGTTTGCCGATGCCGGCTACGAGCTCAAAGGCACGGTGCTGCGCAATCGCACGACCGGCAGGCCGCTCGCCTTCGAAATCATGGTGACGAATCGCGACGACGAACGCCTGGCGCTCGCCTTCGCCGGTGGTCTGGCGCGCGCCGGCATCACTGCGCAGGTACGTCTCGTCGATGCCGTGCAATATCAGCAGCGGCTGTCGACCTTTGATTTCGACATGATCGAATATCGCTGGGAGCAATCGCTCTCCCCGGGCAACGAGCAAACCTTCTACTGGGGCTCGGCCGCGGCCGACCAGGACGGCACGCGCAACTACATGGGCGTCAAAAGCCCGGCGGTGGACGCCATGATCGCGGCGCTCCTGCGCGCCCGCGAGCGCACGGACTTTGTCGCCGCGGTGCGCGCGCTCGACCGCGTGCTCATCTCCGGCGCCTATGTGGTGCCGCTGTTCTACCTGCCGGAGCAATGGGTGGCGCGCCGCGCCACGATCAACCATCCGGCGCGCACGTCCCTATTCGGCTTTCTGCCCGATTCCTGGTGGCGTGAGCCCGGCCAGGCCCGGCAGTGAGGTTTGACAAGAGCGTTTAGCTCCCGCGCAGCGGGGTAGGTAAAATTGACGAGGCGTTAACGGCACTTTGGCAGGATCGGCGGCGATTTCTGCTACCGTCCGCGCTCAAGCGCCATCAAAAGCCCCAATCGAACTGCCAAGCAAACCGACATGGCGCTGCAAGGTCCCTTCGCCGTCATTGCCGACCAGCCGGCCCGCGACGTCGTGGAAGCTTTGCGCGCCGCCGGCGCCTATCCGATTATCGAGGCGCGCTGGGCCGACGCCGCGGCGGTATTGAAGGCGCGCCCGCCGCAAGCCGTCATCCTTGCCGACGGCTGCGCCGACCGCGCCCGCGCCGCGGTGCTGGAAAAGGCGCTCGAAGTCCAGGCCGAGCACGAGGCTGGCCTGTTCACGCCCGTCATCGCGCGGGCCCGCGACGATGCTGCGCAGCGCTTTGCCGATGCGCTCGTGATCGGCGCCAAGACGCCGCCCGAGCGCTTGATCGGGGGCCTCAATGCAGTGCTGCGCGTGCGCACTCTGCATGCCACAGTGCTCCGCCGCTTGCGCACGCTCGCCGCGCGCAGCAAGCAATTGCCGGAGCTGTCCGACACCGATCCGCTCGACGAAGCCAGCGTCTTGGTCGCCGGCCGCGGCCGCTCCTATCCGAGCCTGTGCACCGCCGCCGGCGGCCATGTCGGCGTCATTGGCGCGCTCACCGTCGAGGGCGCGGCGCGCGCGCTCAAAGCCCGCGAGATCGACGGCATGATCATCGGCGAGGGATTTGGCGCGCGCGTGGTCGAAGCCTTGCTGACCGTGCTGGCCGAGGAGGAGCGCTTTCGCGATCTTCCCGTCGCCATGGTCGGCAACCATGCCACGGTGATTGAGACTTTCGCCGCGGCGCTGCCCAATCTCGAACGCGTCGGCGGCGGGCCGCAGCGCGCCATTGACCATCTCTTGCCCTATCTGCGCCTCCATGCGTTTGCCCGCCGGCTCAAGCGCATGCTCGCCTCGCTCGACGCAAGGGGCGCAATCGATCCCGATAGCGGGCTTCTCGCCAATGCCGTGTTCTGGCGCAATCTTAACCGCGCCATCGACGATGCCGACAAACGCGGCGCGGCGCTGTCGATCGCGCGGTTCTCGTTGCCCGCGGCTGACCGCCGGACGAGCCTCGAAGCAGCGCGCCTCGTCGGCCGCCTGATGCGCCAGGTCGATTTCGCCTGCCAGGAGGCCGACAAATCGATCTTCACCGTGTTCACCGAGACCGACCTGCGCGCGGCGCATGTGGTGACGCGGCGGATCGCCAGCGTACTAAAGAAGGTCATGCTCGCCACCGACGGCAAAGCCGGCACCGAGCCGGCGGTGACGCTCGCAACGTTGAAGCCGCGCGATACGACCGACTCGCTGATCGCCCGCATCGTCGAAGAGCCGCCAAAGCCGGCGTGATTTTTCCGCGCATCTACGCGCACTGGACCGGGCAAAATTCGCTCAATGCTCCGGTCGTCTCCGCGAAAACGGGGAACCAGTTGGTTCTGGATTCCCGCTTTCGCGGGAACGAGAGGCAAATCTAGGTCGCTCGAAACAGGCTGGCGACGCGGACGCTCCCTTCCGATATAAGCAAGACCGAAATCCAAGCCTGCGAGGACCGCCCCATGGCCGTATCGAATGAGTCCGCGCGCGTGCATATCGACGTCGTTTCCGACGTGGTCTGCCCGTGGTGCTATATCGGCAAGCACAGGCTCGAACGCGCGCTGACGCTCACGCCTGACACCGCGGCCGAGGTCGAGTACCGGCCCTATTTCCTTAATCCCTGGATTCCGCGCGAAGGCATCGACCGCAAGACCTATCTCGAGACCAAATTCGGCTCAGTGGCACGTTATGACGCGATCGCCGAGCGCGTCGCCGCGGCCGCCGCGGCGGAAGGCTTGACTTACGCGCCCCAAAAGATGACGCGACAGCCGAACACCATTGATTGTCATCGCCTGATCCTGTGGGCGCGCAATGGCGCCGATCCGGTGCGGGTGAAACAGCGGCTCATGGAGCTTTACTTCGCCGAGGGCGCCGACCTCTCCGACCGCGAAGTTCTGGTGCAGGCGGCGCAAGATTGCGGCATGGACGGTGACATCGTGCGGCGCCTGCTCGCCGGCGAGGACGATGTCGCGAGCGTGACGAGCGAAGCCAATGCGGCGAAGGAAGCCGGCATCGACGGCGTGCCGACTTTCATTTTCGATTCCTCCCTGCTTTTGACCGGCGCGCAGCCGCCGGATTATCTCGCGACCGCAATCGAACGCGCTGCGGGGCAGCGT
>Ga0126378_10001890_pt1 | contig 15495 bp, 13 predicted proteins | sample PanSoiMetPlot_23_FD_92587 | JGI IMG/M metagenome (GOLD analysis project Ga0126378, IMG submission 92587) | Tropical forest soil microbial communities from Panama - MetaG Plot_23 | ecosystem: Environmental > Terrestrial > Soil > Tropical forest > Bulk soil | place: Panama | collected 2016-02-17 | reverse complement strand
GGCATCGTGCATGCCTGGCTCTGGCCCCTTCCGCTACGGATCAGACGCGGCAGCCTCAGACTAGCCGACCGGTCTTGGCGAGCCTGGCTTGCCGGCCTGTCGATACGGTGACCCTGACGTGGTGCAGGAAGCGCCACCGCTTGCCGGTGATCAGCATCTCCCCCGCGGCTGGCACGACGACGCCGTTCATGACGGCGTCGGGATCGCCGGGAATCCGCTCGCTGACAGCCGTGGCGTCGACCACTTCGGTCACCTCTCCGCTGGCCGGGTCGATCCCCGCGATCAAGGGCTTGGGCCAGACGTTCGCCCAGATTCTTCCCCCGAACCAGGCGAGATCGTTCAGTCCGTCGAGCCGTCTCCCGGCGAGGCGGACCTTAATTAGCCCAAGCGGCTGCAGCTCACGCGGGTCGCGCCAGATTAGCTCGCTGCTGCCATCACTGGTCACTACCCGGTCTCCGACCTCACAGATGCCCCAGCCCTCGCGGTTGTACGGCACTGTTTCTAGCAATTCGAGTGTCAGCGGATCCCAGCGCAACGCCACTCGCTCCTGCCAGGTGAGTTGCCACAGGTGATCGCCTGTGTGGCAGATGCCCTCCGCGAACAGGTCAGGGGCAACCGGCGCCGACCGCTCAGGCTCACGCGCTCCGAGCTCGTAGCGGCGCAGGGCTGACTGCCCGTACAGACCGGTACTCTCCCAGACGGTCGTTCCGCGCAGCACCAGGCCCTGCGTGAAACCGCGGCCTGGATGCGGAAGCCGACGAAGGCCGTCGACCCTGAAGTACTTCAGACGGCCACCTCGCTCACGTCAGCCCGGGCGGATAAGCACTATCGCTGCCGTCATCGCGCGTGTTGCCACCGAGGCTCGCGCTTGTCGAGGAAGGCGCGCATTCCCTCACGGGCGTCGGGCAGCTGGCTGGTAGCCGCCATGACCTCGATGGCGTGGGCGTACGCCTTCGCCTGGTCGAGGTCGATCTGTGCGTACAGTGCCTGCTTGCCGATTCCCTTGCTCTGAGGCGACCCTCGCGTGACGCGCTTGAGCAGGTCGTAGACCGCCGAGTCGAGTTGTTCGACGGATACGACCTGATTGACCAGGCCCCAGTCGAGTGCCGTGTGCGCGTCGATGATGTCACCGGACAGCGCGAGTTCCGCCGCGCGTTTCCTGCCGACGTTCCTGGCGATCGCGACCATCGGCGTGTGGCAGAACCAGCCGCCCTTGCCGCCTGGAGCGGCGAATCCGGCGTCCTCGCTGGCGACCGCAAGATCGGCGGAGGCCACGAGCTGACAGCCCGCCGCCGTGGCAAGCCCGTGCACCCTTGCGACCACGGGTTGCGGCACCTGCTGGATGAGCGTCATCAGCTCGGTGCACGTCAGCAGCAGTGAACGCACCGCGGCGAGGTCAGCGTCCGCGACGTCGGCGAAGTCGTGGCCTGAACTGAACACCGGACCGTTGCCCGCAAGCACGATGCCGAGCGCATCGCTCTCGCCGATCACGGAAAACGCCGCGATGAGCTCGCGCATGTGCTCGAGTGACAGCGCGTTCCGCCGCTGCGGCCTGTTCATCGTTACGGTGGCAAACTCGCCGGACCAATCAACCAGGATGTGCTCGTACTGCATGCCGACCTCCTTCACCCCGATTGCAGCCTACGACGGGCCTCAGCGCAGGTTCCTGAGCCCATCGAGCACGCGCCTGAGCGATTCCGCCTGCACGGGCGCGAATACGGTGTCTTCTGGCCATCCGGCATGGATGCCGAGCGAGTCATCGACCCGGCCGCGCGGCGGTGCTGCGATCGCGGCGCCGGGCTGCCGACACGGCATGGTGGATGCGCTCAGCGCTGCCTGGTCCTGGGATGCGCTGACCCGCCCTGACATCGCGTGCTCGCCCGATCCGGCCAGTCGAGATCACTCCCTTGCCAAGCCCAGAGGCCGCCGCTCGGCGGCAGTCTGACCAGCCGCGACTAGGTGAACACGAGGTCGCAGTTCACGGTATGTGACCAGAACCTCCGGCAGGCTACTGTGCGGCCCTGGCCATGACAAGCAAGCGCCCCATACCTCGCATCGGCGAGTCGCGCTCGTCAGCCCGCCGGGCCGCGGATCAGCGTCACGTCCGCCGAGCGGCTCGCGCCGTTGCCCGTGACCCAGCTGATGCGTACATGGTCGCCCGGGTGGTGCTGGCCGAGTACGGACTGCAGGCCGAGCGGCGATCGCACCTGGCGACCGTCAACCCCCACGATCACGTCACCGGCCGCGAGGCCCGCTCTGCTCGCGGGAGAGTCAGCGAACACGTTCGCGATGAGTGCACCGCGGCCTGCCGGGACTCCTTGGGTAGCGGCTTCCGCCGAGGACACCACCCCGACGCCCACGAACCCGGTCGCGCCGATGTGCACGGTCGCCGACGCCTGGCTCCCCCTGACCTGCCGCGCGATCGACAAGGCTCTGTTGATCGGTATCGCGAACGCCTGCGTGGCATGAAGCCGGAAGCCGCCGGAGGCCGCGGTGTTGATGCCGATGACACGGCCGTGCCTGTCGACCAGCGCGCCGCCGGAGTCACCTGGCTGGATCGGCGCGTTGTGGCCGATCAGCCCGGTCAGCTTCTCCTTGGTACCCGCACTGGCGTCAGTTGCCGTCACCGCCGCGCCGAGACCAACGATCCGGCCTGTCACCACTGACGGTGTACCGCCGCGTCCGCCGGCGTTGCCGATGCCGATCACTCTCTCGCCGACCTTGGCCTGTGCCGAGTTGCCGATCCGGACGGTGGGTAGGCCCGAGGCCCCTCGAAGCTGCAGCAGCGCCACGTCGTGGCTGCGGTCGTAGCCGAGCACGGCGGCCCGGTAGGTGCGCCCGTTGCCGACGTCGGTGACCCTGATCGCAGTCGCTCCCTCGATCACGTGGTTGTTGGTCAGCACCTCACCTGAGGGCGTCAGGACCAAGCCGGTGCCTGCCGCCGCCGCATGCTCGTAGCCCAGCGTTGTGACGATGTCGACCAGTCCTGGATCAACGCTCGCCGCGATCGCGCCCGTGGATCGCGGGTGCCCAGGTGAGGCCAGGAGGTTCCTTGAGCTCTGCAGAGCCAGGAAGCCGCCGAGCGCGATGACCCCGACGAGCAGCAAGGTCAGGAACCGCACGCGCATCCGGCGGGGCGGCCGCCCGCGCCCGCCAGGATAGCCGCCAGGGCTGTACGGACCCCCAGGACCGTAAGGACCGTAAGGACCGGCCGCCCCGTAAGGCCCTTGAGGGCCGTATGGCGAGCCAGAGCCGTAGGGGCCAGGCTGACCGTATGGGCCAGGCTGAGCCGATTCAGCGCTAATGCCTGTTCGGCGATCGTAGATGCTGGTCATGCGGTCGGCTCCTTGGGCGAGTTTGCCATGGGCTCTTAGGTCCATCATCGGCCGCGAACCTGAAGGCCGGCTGAAGGCGGGCTGAGCGGCGCCTCGGACTCTTCCGTGTCAGGGTCTTCCCACCACGTCCATCTGGCCAGTCAGTACCCGCGCGCGGCTATTTCGTCGGATCGCCTGGCCGCACGCCGCATCGCTGCACCGCGGAGCGCGTCTGCCAGTGCTGCGCCGCTGGTGAGCAGGCCTTCCACCCGGAGGTGGCCACTCCGAGCGCGATGACCGTCGCCATCAAGCCAGCGGCGAGGACGATCGGGATCGAAGCCGCCGCTCGCGCCCGTCTGGCAAAGGCGCGGAGCCGGCCAGCAAGGGGACCGGGAGCCGGGGCAAGTCGCTCGGCCGCCGGCGGGCCGTCGTCGCCCGCCAGCAGGGCGAACATCGCGAACATCGAGGCCAGGCGCGGATCGCGTGCCTGCAGGGCACGATCCATGCCGTTCAAGAGCGACTGCTGGCCAGTGGGCAAACTCACGCATCGCCCACTGCCCGGGAACCGTGCGGCCAAACGCCTCGAGAGCAGGGGCAACTTAGACGAGGCACTGCGACGAGGCGCGGCCGACACGGGCGCGACGAGAACGGGGCTTGCGAGAACCCTGCGGCCAAGACGCTGCTACGGCGCGGCGAGTTGGGTCTCGGCGAGGCCGCCAGGGTAGAACCGCCTGGCCGCGTCGAGCACCTCGTCAAGCGGAGGCCACCACGGGCCGTGCTCGAGCGATCTCAGCGCCTCGAGGATCTGAGCTGCCTTGGCGGGCGCGCCGATGGCGCCGGCAACTGCGACGCGACGAGGGCGCAGCGCGCGCAGCGGGCCCAGGTACAGGTCGGCGCCCGCTCCGTCGGTCTCGGCCGGCGCTATGACCAGGTAATAGTCAGGAAGGTCAAAGCGCTTGTCCCGCCACGCCGCGAGGGCCTCAGCGGCGCCCGCCTCGAATGTGAGCGATCGTTGGCGACCGCCGTTTGGCGATCCGCCCGCTGGTGTCCCCTGGCCGCCGCCTGAAACGTCCCACATCGCGTGCCAGCCCGCCGCGACTTCCGCAAGCGGGTCGTCGGGCACGATCACATACGTCGACCGGCGCCTGGCCGCCTCCCGCATCGCGAGTGCGCCAGCCTCCCAGCCGGGGTGTGCCGCCGCTGGCTGGCCAGGCACCGGCGCCTCTGCTGCCGGGGCGCGAGCGACCGTGACGTTGGGCGACCGTGCGAGCTCGGCGAGCATGCTTTCGTCCGGTTCTCCGGCAAGCACCACAACGGTTGAGGTTTCGCGCCGCATCGGCACGATCCTAGTGCTGGCCAGCCGCTACTGGCCCGGATGCCACGGCAACCTGTAGGCACGGTAGGAACTCACGCCTGGCGGGAACTCGACATTCAGCAGCAGCCGCCCCGTCGGGCTGAATTCGGAAAAGTACGGCAGCACACCCCAGTCGACCAGCAGGTCGCCGTTGCGGGTGGTCTGCACGCTGCCTTGCGCGTTGGCCAGCAGCTTTTCCGGCTGGTTGACGGACCTGATAAGCGTCGCCACCCGGGTAGCCAGATCCAGCTTCACGGTGACCGCACGGCTGTAGGGCATCAGCGATCGTGTCTCGGCCGCCTCGTTGTCGAAGAACGTGTACTCGCCGTTGCCGAGCGGCTGCGGGTCATGCTGGAAGGCGAAAATCTTCCCAGCCTTGTCAAGCACCTGTCCGGGACCAGCGCGCAGCGCGAATGTGCTCTGCTTGCCGCCGAGCTCCCAGATGATCCTGCCGGTGCGCAAGCTGACCTTGTAGGTCGTCCACGTGTAGCGCGAGTTGATCAGCAAGTTCCCGTCGGTGTCGAGGTGCACGGCGTTGAGGTGGAACCAGTCCCATGGCGTGCCCGGCGAGGCAGGTCTCGGTACCTGGCTGTCGCGCAGCGGGACGTGGCCGATGGAGTTCCACTGGAAGAGCACCTTTCCCGTGCCGATATTGATCTCCTGGACGACATCGTCGATCACCCGCTGGTTCACCCGGCCGTGGCTGGTCTTCAGTCGCACCGTGGCCGGCCGGGTCGCGGTAATGAACGCCGTGTTCCAGGGCGTGATCAGGAACTCGTGGTAGTCGGTCGCATAGCCGTTGCCCGCCCTGACCACGGCGATCCGCTGGTATTTGTCGTTGTAGACGTAGTCCGTCCACTTCAGGTGCGTACCGTGGCCCTTGCCCTGGCACCATGTGAGCACCGGACGACCGCGGTAGGTCTGGGTCCTGAAGTCGGTCGCCAGTTCTCCTGGCGGCAGCGGGCGGAACCAGATCACCTTGCCAGCAGGGCTAAGGATTTCTGGCCCGCTTGGGTAGCCGCCACCGGCAGGGGTGATGAAGATATCGCCGTTGCCGTTACGGGCGCCATGCGTGAGCACCCTGACGGGCGGCGGCTGGAACGCGGAAGGACCGTCCAGTGCCGCGGGTGCGCAGCCAGCTGCCAAAGCCGCGACTGCCAGCACGGCAAAGGCCGCCGCTGACCTCATTGCCGGCACGACGAGCCTCCCGCCTCGCGCTGCGTAAGGGTCATGCTAGGCGTTGGCGGCCTGCGAGCTGATCACAAGTGGTACGCGTACTCGCGGAACTCCCAGTCAGTAACGAACCGCTCGAAGCGCTCGATCTCATTACGTTTGTACGCGAGGAACGACCCGACGAAGTACTCGCCGAGAACGGCCGTCAGTTCCTGATCGGCCTCCAGCGCGTCCAGCGCGTCCGACAGCCGGGCAGGCAACAGCTCGGCCTTCGCCGGGTCGTAGCCGTACCCCTCCAGCTTCGCGGGCGGCTCGACAATGTCCCTGATTCCGAGGTAGACGGCAGCGCCTATCGCGGCGATGCCGAGATACGGGTTGGCGGCCGCGTCGCCGAGCCTGACCTCCATCCGGGCGCCCGGCCCGCGCTCTGGCGGGATCCGCACCATCGCGCTGCGGTTGTCAAGGCCCCAGTCGATCAGCCATGGGGCCAGGGTGTCGGGCCCGAACCGCTTGTACGAGTTGATCGTCGGGTTGAGCAGGGCGCTCAGCGCCCGCGCGTGCCTGAGCACTCCCCCGATGGCGTGCCGCCCGGCCGCCGAAATCCCGTCGGGCGCCCCCGGGTCGCCGAACACGTTCGTTCCGCTGTTGTCAGCCAGCGAGGCGTGGACGTGGAAGCCAGACCCGCCCTCGTCGTTGAACGGCTTGGCCATGAACGTGGCAAGCAGGTCCCGCTGGCGGGCGATCTCCTGCACGGCCGACTTCAGCCTGAACGCCCGGTCGGCCGCGTCGGTCATCTCGGTGTGCCCGAGATTGATCTCGAATTGCCCTGGCGAGAACTCGTGATTGGCCGCGGTGACCCGCAGCCCGACGTCCCGCAGCAGCCTGAGCATCCGCAGCAACATCCCCTGCGGGTCCCCCTTGCGGCCGACGACATAAACGTTGCCCAGGTCGTTGGCGTACCGGCGCCACGTCCCCTCTGCGTCCTGCTGGCACAGGTAGAACTCGAGCTCGGGACCGCAGACCAGCGAGTACCCGAGCCCGGCGACCTTGCCGGCGACGTTGCGCGCGACGACGCGCGGAGATTCGGGCGCGGGATCGCCCTGGGGTGTTCTGGCGTTACCGAGGCACCAGGCGGCGTTCGGCTCCCAGGGGAGCCGCATGAGCGTAGCCAGATCCGGTCGCACGATGATGTCGGGCAGCCCGTCCTCGAGTCCGCCCTGCACGGGGACCACGTCGCCCATCGGCGAGGTGTGGTACACCGCGCGGCAGAACGCCAGGCCGTGGCCGACCGCCGCGTCCAGCTCGTCGAGCAGCACGTCACGACCGCGATCCACGCCGATCAGGTCGGGGTAGGACACCCTGACCACGTCGATGCCCTCGGCACGCAGGCGCTCAATGACGCTGTCGTGACCGGCAGCCGAATTGTTCGCCACGGTGGCTCTCCCGAAGAACGTTCGGGTACAAATGATCTCGAAGCGTAACGGGCGAGCGCGCGACGAGGCAACCGCCTGCGCGGCCGCTCGGCGGCGACGGCGAGCGAGGCGAACGGCGGCAGCCACGGCGGCGACGGCGATGGGACGGAGTCATCGCATGAGCGAAGTGGCCGGGTACTTCTACCCAAGGACCGCGACGGGAAAGTCGTCGCTACTGCCAGCCCCGCCCTGGCACTATTCTGGCGACCTGCTGACAGTGGAGTACCGCACCGACCCTGCCCTGGTGGCCAGGCTGCTGCCGCCGCCGCTGGCGCCCGCGCCTGACGACCCCGGCGCTGTGGCGCTGATCTGGGCGGACTGGCAGTCATGCGGAGCGACTCGCGAGGAACTGCTCGACCCGGTTCGCGCCCAGTACAAGGAGTGCTTCGCGGTCGTGCGTTGCAGCTTCGGTGACACGGTCTACTCGCGCTGCGTGTTCATCTGGGTGGACACGGACTTCGCGCTGGCGCGCGGCCTGGTCCAGGGCTACCCGAAGAAGCTCGGCTCGATTCATCAGACCAGGCCGCATCCATTCGGCCTGGCCGCGCCGAGGATCGCGCCAGGGGGCACCTTCGCGGGAACGCTATCGGCCGCCGGCCGCCGCCTCGCTCAGGCGGTCGTCACGCTGCGCGAGGAATCGGCCGGCAATGGCTTCGTCAATGCGCACCCAATGGCACACCATCGGTGGATGCCGTCGGTGCGCAAGGGTGCCCCTGATTCGCTCAGCGAGCTCATCGCGTCAGGCAGCGCTAGCGTCGAGGCAGGCCAGGCCTGGAGTGGGGACGCGGCACTCGAGCTGTTCGACTCCCCCACAGAAGAGCTTGCCGATCTCGAGGTCCACGAGATCATTGGCGGCTACTACCGCCAGGTGGGAGTCACCTGGGACGGCGGAACCGTGCTGGCAGCCACATCGGGCCCTGCCGTCCGATGACACAATCGGTCATCGCAGGTTGCTGCCGGCTGAAGCGGCGGGAGGCCAATCATGGAGCGGTCGGCGGATGTGCTCGTCATTGGCGCCGGGTTTGCCGGGCTGACCGCGGCGCGCGAGCTAGTGGCCGCGGGCCGCTCGGTCCTGGTGCTTGAGGCCAGAGACCGGGTCGGCGGCCGCGTCGTCAACGCGGACATCGGCGGCGGCAAGATCGTCGAGATGGGCGGCGAGTACGCCGGGCCGACTCAGGATCGGCTGCTGGCACTGGCGGCGGATCTGGGCGTCCCAACCTTCCCGACCTATGACACCGGCATGAAGGTGCTGCACTTTAACGGCAAGCGCGGCACGTACACGAGTTCGATCCCGCGGATGAACCCGCTGGTGCTCGCTGACATCGGCCGTGCGCAGGCTCGGCTTGAATCCCTGGCCAGGCAGGTGCCAACAGATGCGCCGTGGACGGCAGTTAGGGCCGAGCAGTGGGACGGGCAGACGTTTGAGTCCTGGGCCCGCAGGAACACTGTCAGCCGCACCGCCTATAAGGTGCTCGCGCTGGCCACTGAAGCAGTATTCGCGGCCGAGCCCGGCGACCTTTCGCTCCTGCACGTGCTCTTTTACGTGCGCTCTGGCGGCACGTTCGAGGCAGTGGTCACGACCACAGGAGGCGCCCAGCAGGATCGGTTCGTCGGCGGCTCGGCACTGATCGCCGATCGACTTGCCGAGCGGCTCGGTGGCGAGATCGTCAAGCTCGGCGCGCCGATCAGCCAGATTTGTGTCGCGGGCGACAAGGTGACCGCGGCAACGGCCGCAGGTGACTTCGACGGCAAGCGGATCATAGTGACGGCGCCGCCGCTGCTGGCCGGCCGAATCGAATACGAGCCAGCCCTGCCCTACTGGCGCGAACAGCTCACCCAGCGCGCCCCGATGGGCTCGGTCATCAAGTGCCAGGCGATCTATGACGAGCCCTTCTGGCGTGCCGATGGGCTCTCCGGGCAGGCCACGGGGGACGGACAAGGGTCACGAGTGACGTTCGACAACTCCCCGCCTGATGGTTCGCCAGGAGTTCTGCTGGCCTTCGTTGAGGGTGACGAAGCGCGCAGGCTCGGGCGGGTAAGTGCCGCTGATCGCCGCGCGGCCGTGCTCGGCTCGCTGACCAGGTACTTCGGCGCGAAAGCCGCATCGCCGACCGACTACCTCGAACTCGACTGGCAGCAGGAGCGCTGGAGCGGCGGCTGCTATGGCACGCTGTTCGGCCCGAACGTGTGGACCAGGTACGGTCAAGCGCTCACCACCCCTGTCGGCCCGATCCACTGGGCGGGGACAGAGACGTCGCCGGTCTGGTGCGGCTACATGGACGGGGCCGTCAGATCGGGCGAGCGAGCGGCGGCCGCCGTGCTCGCCGAACTTGAGAACTCTTGACCGTCACGGCACGGGCTTCATAAGGTTTGGAGCCAAACGACCGGCCGTGAGGGCCGCAACGCGGCGGCGGGAGGGCGATGAGCGAAACGCTCGTGGCCGGAGTCGGCATCGACACCAGGCACTGGATCGGCGGGCGCCGGGTTGAGTCGGCCGACACCTTCACGGACCTGTCCCCCATCGACGAACAGCCACTCGCCGAGGTCGCCAGCGGCGGCGCGGCGGAGGCGGACACCGCGGTTCGCGCGGCGGCGGCCGCCTTCGGCCACTGGGCGCAGGTGCCCGCAGCCGACCGGGCCGCGATCCTGCACGCGATCGCTGACGGGATCGACCGGCGCGCAGAGGAGCTCGCGCAGGTAGAGACCGTCGACAACGGCGCGCTGCTTAGGTCGCACCGCCGCAGCGTGATTCCCAGGGTCGCGCACAACTTCCGCTTCTTCGCCGACTGGCTGGCCAAACTGGACGGCGGCGGCATGGAGGTGAACGGCCACCGCGAGCAGGTGTCATGGGCTCCCGCCGGAGTCACGGCCGTCATCACGCCGTGGAATGCGCCGCTCATGCTCGCGACCTGGCGGATCGCGCCTGCGCTCGCGGCTGGGAACACGGTTGTGGCCAAGCCGCCGGAATGGGCGCCGCTGACCGCGAGCCTCCTCGCCGATGTCACCGCCGAGGCCGGGCTGCCGGAAGGGGTGTTCAACGTCGTCCAAGGGCTCGGTCCGCGGGCGGGAGCGGCGCTGAGCGCCCATCCGGACGTGGCCAGGGTGGCCTTCACCGGGTCGGCGGCCACCGGCCGCGCCGTCGCCGCCGCGGCCGGCGCACAGCTGACTCCGGCGTCCCTCGAGCTTGGCGGCAAGTCGCCGCTCCTGGTCTTCGCCGACGCCGACCTCGATCTAGCCGTCGCGCACGCTGTCGGGCAGTACGACAATGCCGGCCAGGTATGCCTGGCAGGTACCAGGCTGCTTGTCGAGGCTCCGGTGGCGGAGGAATTCACCGCACTGTTCCACGAGCGCGCGAGCGCCCTACGCCAGGGTGACCCGCGCGACGAGGCGACCGACATCGGCCCGAGCATCGCGCGCTCCCACCTGCGACGGGTCGACGGATTCGTCAGGCGTGCGGTCGCCGATGGGGCACGCGTGCTGCTCGGCGGCGGCGTCAACCCGGTGCTCGGCGGCCTGTACTACCAGCCGACCCTGCTCGCGGGCGCTCGCCAGGGCGCAGAGATCCTCAGCGAGGAAGTGTTCGGGCCTGTGCTCACCATCCAGACGTTCGCCAGCGAGCACGAAGGGGTCGCGATGGCGAATGACACCAGGTACGGGCTGGCCGCCACGCTGTTCACCGGCGATCCCGGCCGGGCTGATCGGGTATCGGCCAAGCTCCGGGCCGGCACGGTCTGGGTCAACTGCTTCTTCGTCCGAGACCTGCGCGCGCCGTTCGGCGGCGCGGGCGAGTCGGGAATCGGCCGCGAGGGCGGCACCTGGAGCTTCGACTTCTACTGCGACGTCAAGAACACCGTCTACTCGCCGAAGGGATGGCAGCAGGGTGGGTGAAGTAGTCGGCGCCGGCCTCCTCGCGCATGTCCCGACCATCATGCTGCCGCGCGAGCAGCGCCTTGAACTCAACGAGGGCAAAGAGATCAGCCTGGTGCCTGGCCTGCAACGACTGCGCGCCGAGGTTTTCGATGTCCTTGATTTCGAAACGGTCATCCTCATCGACTCGCACTGGCATACGACCGTCGAGTTCGTAGTTGCCGCCCATCCTGTCCGGGCCGGACTGTTCACCTCCGACGAGCTGCCGCGCGGGATGCGCCGCATTCCCTACGACTGGCGCGGCGACCCCGAGCTCGCGCACGCCATCGCGGCTTACGGCGAGGCCGAGGGCACCTGGATCACGCCGATCGACGACCCGTGGCTGCCCGTTCACTACGCGACCGTCAACCTGTGGACATATCTCGGCTCCGGGCTCGACCGGCAATGGGTATCGGTCAGCAACACCGCCTACACCGGCGATACGGAGGACTTCCTGCGAGCCGGCCGCGCCATCGGGGCCGCGATCAAGGCGATAGACCGCAAGGTCGTCCTGATCGCTTCCGGCGCGCTGTCGCACACTTTCTGGCCGCTGCGCGAACTGCGCGCGCACGAGGCCAGCGACACCACCCACATCAGGACGGCAGACGCGCGGCTGGCCGACGCCGAGCGGATCGCATGGTTGCAGGCAGGCGAGCACGCGCGGGTGATAGACACGATGGGTGAGTTCCTGACAGTGCGGCCAGAAGCGAAGTTCGCGCACTACCTGATGATGGTCGCCGCGCTCGGCGGGAGCGCCGTGACCGCGCAGGGACGCGCGTTCAGCGATTACGAGAACTCGATCGGGACCGGACAGATGCACTTGTGGTTCGACCGGCCAGCCGAGGGCTGGACGGGACCGGCCGGGCGCTAGCCCGCGGGAGGCGCACATGCCGGAGTACCGGCGGATCCTGCTCGACGGCGCCTGCGTGCATGTACGCCGCGACGGCGATGAGCTGGTCGCGGGGGACGGCCGCAGGATCCAGGCGGTCGATGCCGTCCACCTGCCGCCGGTCGCGCCAACGAAGATCATCGCGGTGCATCTCAATCACCGCAGCCGGGTCGCCGAGTTCGGTGCGACGTTGCCGCCCGCGCCGACGTACTTCCACAAGCCAGTCTCGGCGCTACTCGGGCACCGCGGCGCCGTCATACGGCCCGCGAACTGCCGGTATCTGAACTACGAGGGTGAGGTCGCGATCGTGATCGGACGTGCCTGCCGCGGGGTCACGCCCGGCGAGGCCGGCGACTACATCGCCGGGTACACGATCGCCAACGACTTCGGGCTGCATGATTTCCGCGACACCGACGCGGGATCGATGCTGCGGGTCAAAGGTTCAGACACCATGGCACCGCTCGGGCCAGGTCTGGTCACCGGCTGGGATTTCCGCGGCAAGCGGCTGCGAACCTACGTCAACGGCGAGCTCGCGCAAGACGGCTCCACCGACGAGATGCAGTGGGACATGCACTATCTCGTTGCCGATATCGCAAGGACCATCACCCTGTATCAGGGAGACGTCGTGCTGTCGGGAACTCCCGCGAATTCGAGGCCGGTCGAGCCGGGCGACGTGGTCGAGGTGGATGTGGACGGCCTTGGCCGGCTGGTCAACCACATCGTCGCCGGGCCGCAGCCAGTCGCCGCCGGCTACGGTGCCCAGCCGACCGCCAGCGAGGAGGTCGTCTCGACAGCGCTCGGCGGCGACTGGGAGTTCCGCGGCGTCAGGCCGCCAAAGCGGAGTTAGCTGCTAATGGATCCGCGGTCCTGGATTGACCAGGCTTTCGAGTCGGTCGAGCGGTGGCAGGCTGAGTATTCGCCCTTCGAGCCGCACGAGTCGCTGCGGATCACCGACGAACGGTTCAGCGCCGCCTTCGCCGAGTTCGCCGAGCGGATGCGCGGCAATTACCCGTACTTCCATCCCTCGTACGCCGGGCAGATGCTCAAGCCGCCGCACCCGGCAGCGATCGCGGGATACCTCGCCGCCATGCTGGTCAATCCGAATAACCACGCGCTCGACGGCGGCAAGGTCACATCACAGATGGAGAAGGAGGTCGTCGCGCAACTGGCCGCGATGTTCGGTTTCGGCACTCATCTGGGCCACCTGACCAGCAGCGGGACGATCGCGAACCTCGAGGCGCTGTACGTCGCGCGGGAACTTCACCCTGGCCGCGGCGTCGCCTATTCCGCCGAGGCGCACTACACCCACGCACGGATGTGCGGCCTGCTCGGCGTCGAAGGGACCGAGGTCGGCACCGACACCGCCGGGCGGATCGACCTAGGCGCGCTCGACGAACTGCTTGCAGGCGGCACGATCGGCACCGTCGTCGCGACCGCGGGCACGACAGGTCTCGGAGCGATCGACCCGGTGCACGATCTGCTGGCCGTCGCCCGTCGGCATGGCGTCCGGGTGCACGTCGACGCCGCGTACGGGGGGTTCTTCACCCTGCTGGCCGGTGCTAGCGGGCCGGCGGGCCTCGACCCGCGCCCATGGCGCGCGATCGCCGACTGTGACTCGGTTGTGGTGGACCCGCACAAGCACGGCCTGCAGCCCTACGGCTGCGGTGCGGTCTTGTTCGCCGATCCGGGCGTTGGCCGGTTCTACGCCCACGACTCGCCGTATACCTACTTCACCTCCGACGAGCTGCATCTTGGCGAGATCAGCCTGGAATGCTCCCGCGCGGGCGCGGCCGCGGCAGCGCTGTGGCTCACGTTCCGGCTGCTGCCGCCGACACCCGGCGGGCTCGGGCAGGTGCTCGCGGCCTGCCGCAGCGCGGCGCTCGACTGGGCTGGCCTGCTCACGGCCTCTAGCCTGCTGCGCCTGTACCAGCACCCGGAACTCGACATTGTCAGCTACTTCCCGCTCGCAGGCGGGAAGAGCATGTCCGCAATCGACGGCGAGAGCGCCCGAATCCTCGCGGCCGGCATGCATGACAGCGACCGCCCAGTGTTCGTCAGCACGCTGACCGTCGAAGCGGACGCCTTCGCGCGACGGCATCGCGACATCGCGGCCGACCAGGCGCGCGCCAGGATCCTGCGCAGCGTGCTGATGAAGCCAGAGTCACAGCACTACATCGCGACGCTTCACTCGCGTCTCGAGGAACTCGCCGGCGGCTGAGCGGCACCGGCGCGGCCTACGACGTCCGCACCGGAGCGGTCTCCTCGTGGCTCACCATCGGCTGGCGGTAGAAGCTCGACTTGCCAGCCGACTTCGAGATCACCGACAGCACGAGGCCGAACAAGGCCAGGCCGAAGCCGAACGCGATCTCGACGCCGTTCAGCAAGCCCTTGGCCAGAATGTAGATGATGACGAACGCCATGAACGCAGCGCCGAGCCCTGGCAGTATCCCGCCCAGAATGAAATTGCCTGTGCTCGCGAGGATCGTGCGGCGGTAGTACCAGACCGCTGTGCTGGCCGTGAGCAGGTAGAAGATCGCAGCCATCAGCCCCAGCGTGCTCACGATGTCGTTGAGCGCCTTGCCTATCGTGCCGATCAGCGTCGAACCCCAGAGGAATACCACGTTGAGCAGCCCGAGCAGGATCGTGGCGTTCCACGGCGTCCCGTATTTGTCGCTGACCGCGCCGAACCAGCGCGGGAAGACCCGATCTCGCCCCATCGCGAACGAGATGCGCGATGAACTGACAATCGCCGCCTGCAGCGAGGCCAAGGTGCCACCGAGGACGGCGACTATCATCACCTGCTTCCAGAAGCCGCCGCCAATCAGCTGGCCGACGAAGGCCAGAATGTTCGCCGCGTGCGCTTGCATCACGTGGTTCGGCGCCATGCCCTGGAACGCCAGGATGACGACCGAATACATCACGAACAACAGCACGACGCTCGTGATCGCCGCGGGACCGGCCTGCTTTCCGTGCGCCTCCTCGCCGACATAAGCCGCCGTGTCCCAGCCGGAGTAGAGGAAGATCGCGAGCAGAATGCCGGAGATCAGTGCGCTGAACCCGCCCGCTCCGCTGAGCGTGAACCAGGATCCTGCGACGTGTACGGTGTGGGGCCTGTGGTTGCCGTAGATGACGACGATCGCCGCGATCGTGAAGCCGACAAGCAGGCCGTACTCGAAGATCGCCCAGCCCCACTGGAACCGCGCGGAGAGCTTGATTCCGAGGGCCGCGACGGCGAGCACGAGCAGGTTGAGAGCGGTGCCGACGAGCGCCACGTCGTACTTGTTATTCGCGGCGGCGTTGCTGAAGAAGCTGAGCGTGTAGGTTCCGAGCGGGATCGTGAGACTGGTCGTGCCGATCGTGTAGTACATGAGCATGATCCAGCCGGAG
>Ga0126378_10001889_pt1 | contig 15496 bp, 15 predicted proteins | sample PanSoiMetPlot_23_FD_92587 | JGI IMG/M metagenome (GOLD analysis project Ga0126378, IMG submission 92587) | Tropical forest soil microbial communities from Panama - MetaG Plot_23 | ecosystem: Environmental > Terrestrial > Soil > Tropical forest > Bulk soil | place: Panama | collected 2016-02-17 | reverse complement strand
CGCGGGCAGCCTGCGGAATGACGGTGAAATCGGTGAAGAGCGCATGGCATTCCTCATGGATCGTATAGGCGGCGAGCAATTCGGCCATCCATACCGGCAGCGGCTGGTCGAGCGGCAGCGCGGGCATGCAAAGCGTCCAAAGCTTGCTGCTGCCGCTCGGCTGCGTCACGCAGGCGATTGCGGCCGTGCCCGGGTAGGGCTGAACGCGCCAATTGTCGTGACGGCTGCCACCATTCGCAACGTATAGGCGAATGCACGTTTCCTTGGCGGCTTGGTATAGTTCGAGGGCGGTTGTCATCTTAGGCATTTTCATCTGTCCTTATGTTGCGGCAGGGCGAGTAATTCGCCCCGCCTATGTTGCTACTGTTCAGCCCTGATCTTTCGGATATGCCCCGGCAATGGCCGACGTGCCCTCTTGCAGGAAGGCGGGCGCAGGCGCGGCCGCTTGCGGCTGCCCATGCGCGAGGCTGTCAATACGGGCATGCTCACTGGTGAGCGATGTCGAGGCGAGCATTTCGAGCGCGGTCTTATCGGTTGGGTCGGCGGCCGCGAGCACGACGGACGCGAACGCGTCGGCTGACAGCATGCCGACCGTCACCATGTCGGCCCAATAGATCAGTTCGCGGGGCGTTATGCCCATCGTGAGCTTGCCCGCGCTGCAATCCTTCCGCGTCAATCCTGCGAAATCGCTCATGATGCGGCACGCGTCGAGGGCGAGCCCCGTGCGCCGCGACACCATCGCGGCTTCGACGGCCGGGGCGAGATGCGAGAATTGAACCTTCAGGGCGAAGCGGTTCATGAACGCCGCGTTCATGGTCCGCGTCTCGACATAGCGGCCGGACGCGTCGCCGCTGCCGGCCGTGTTATCCGCCGCCAAGATCAACACGCCTTGCGCAGCCTCGACGCGCTCGCCAGTAGGAAGCCAGAGCGAACGCGCCCCGTCGAGGGCCGTCTGAAAGGCGGCCATGACACCGGGGCGCAGGAATGTCGGCTCATCGATGAGGATGACGCAGTAGGGCTGCCGGAACGCGGCTGTCAGCATGCCGTCGCGCCATGCCATGCCGCCGTCCTTCGCGAGCACCTCTTGCCCGATGATGTCGGCCAGTTCGGTCGCGTCGTTCAATGCGATGCGAACGAACGGCCGGCGCAGCCGCGCGGCGTATTGCTGCGCGCCTTCGGTCTTGCCCGTTCCGGCTTCGCCGAAGCACCAGACATTGCGGCCCTTGACGTCACAGGCGACCAGCGCCGCCAAGATCGCGGGCTGCCACACGTAATCCGGATCGATGGCCGGGGCGTTGGCGTAGTCGCATAGTGCGATGGTCGGGCCGTCCGCCAATATGCGGCGATGCGCTTTGCCGCATTGCGGTATCGTGAGCCCGAATGCCGCGTTCGGCTTCACCCATCGCGTCACGTTCGCGTCGGGCATGACAGGCGCAGGGCCGTTCACGTGCTTCACCTGCGTCACGACGCGCGGCCCTCTCACGGCCGCCTCGATCAAGGGCAGCAAAAGCCCCGGCAGCGTCGTGTCGGCCGCGTAGGGCGTGAGATGAGGGCGCGCGAGGCCGATCAATTCCGCCATCACGGTTGCGGCGTCGCGGCCCTCGAAGCCCTCTTGCGAGGGCTGCGAGGCATCATCAGGCTGTGTGGGCATGGGCGAGGGTTCCTCCTGAGGGACGTTGCGGGACTGGTCGAGGATAGGCGCGGGCAGCGGCGCGTCGAGGGCCGCGCTATCGACGGGCTGCGCGCTGGTCGAGGGCACGAGGGCCGCGACGGCGGCGGCGATGGCGGCTGCGTCGAGCGGCAGCGTCGTGGCGGGCGCGGCCATGAACGCGGCGCGCACGGCGATCAGATCGATCCCTAGTGCGTCGGCAGCGGCGAATATCTCGTCACGCGTGCCCGGTGCCGTGCGGCTGTCGAGCCCATTGGCGTCACGATACGTCGCCCACTCGACATGCGCCCTGATCGAAGCTGCGAGATGCTTTTTCAGGGCGCGGCCAATTTCGATATTGCGGAAAGCGTCGGAATTGTTCATTTTCGGGGTCCATTTTCCAGTGTTTTCAGGGACTTAGCAGCCTCCTGAGCCCAGACGGCCGTCCGGGGGCGACTTGCCTCATACCATGACAAACGGGGCTTTGTCGATTGTTTTTGTTGCGGATTGTCGCCCTGCCCTCGCATGCGCTCGCGTGAGCGCGGTTCCTGCGATCCGGCAGCCGGCAAAACCGGTCGAGGGCACGCGGCGCACGCGGCGCACGGTTGCACGCGGCGCACGGTTGCACGCGGCGCGTGCAACCGGACGCAACCGCAACGCGAAATGCCCGCAAAGGCCCTCAGAAGCCCCGTAGGGCCGTTTTTGCCTTCGGCGGGTAGGGCGGCCCCGGGAAATCGATGTTCGACATTCGTTTACATGATGTTCGCATTAGGTGCAATATCGCACGCCCCGTGCCAATGTCCTCGACGCGGCCCTCGACGGTCGAGGGCGCAACGGGAGCACGAGCGATGAGTGACGAGCGTTTCACGAGGGCCGATTGGCGACCAGGGCGAAATCGCAAGACGCAGCCCCGCATCAGGGATTGGGGCGGACGCAAACAGGCGCAGCCGGAATTGCTCGCATGGTCGGGCAGCGTCGCGGGGTTCGGCAGCGGCCGGCATCGCGTCTGCGCCAAGGAAGGCTGCCCCCAGCCGGCAATGACGGGGCTTCCGGTCTGTCGGCGGCATGGCGGCGGATCATGGACGTCGCGGCGGCGGCCCTACATCAGCCGCTATCCGGGGCACGAGCGCCCGGCAGCCTGCGAGCCGGTGACGTGAAGCCCTCGCGCAGGAAGCCCTCAGACGCCCCGGCAGCGGCCAAAGCGGCTGTCGCCGTGCCTGCCGAAAAGGCTGCCGCGCAGGGGGCGTCTGAGGGCCGCGAGCTTGCCATTCGCACACTACAGGCAATCTGCGAGGATTTGCGAGCACCAGCGGGAGCACGCGCGCAGGCTGCAAGAACGTTGCTCGAAGCGGCCGGTGCTTTGTCGGCTAAGGGTGGCGGGGATGGTTCGGCGGCGGCCGAAATGTCGGCAGCCGAGATCGACGAAGCCCTCGCGAGGGCGAGAGCGCGGGAGGGCGCGTGAGCGAGCGCGCGTATGCGTGTGCGCGGGCAGGCGCGCAGGCACGCGGGCACGCGTGCACGCGCGTTGGCGCGCAGGCACGCGCGGGCGCGTGCGCGTGGGCGCGCGCAGGCGCGCGCAGGCGCGCCCCCGGGGGTGCGCGCACACGCGCCCAGGCCCGTGCCAGAGCCCTGGAGGAAATTTCGCGGGGGCGGATTTCGCTGTTGTCAAACAGGGGGTCGGACGGGGGTCCATGAAGACAACCCGGGATACAACCGGAAGGCGAGTGCGACTTCGGCGCAGGCCGAACTATGGCCGGAGCGAGGGGGTCGCGCCCGCGCGCGGGTCCAACGGGCTGTCGAGGTATGCGAGGGTCCTGTTGTCCTTGCATGAACAGTGTTCGAATGCGCCTTTGCGAGGGTCCGGAAAGGCGAAAAACAGGGTCTATACGCTTAACTAGCAACTTCCGTGCCAGCCCCGCTCCGGCCCGGCCTTGCAAAATTACGGATTTGGAGTAGCTTTCGGGGTCATCTCACGGGGAGATGGCGGCGATGACGGCTTTTCCGAACCTGCCGGGACGCTTGGTGGACTTCAAGAAGTCCAGTATTGCCCCGTGGGATATAGGCCGGCAGTTCGACGAACATCTTCGGTTCTTCAGAGAATTATTGAACTTCCTCAGCAACGTCGTTCGGGACGACGGCGTGGTCCGCAACGGCACCATCGGCCCCGAGGCCATCGCTCCGGACTTCACCCAGACCCTCCAGAAAAGCGTGCTCGCGGGCATGCAGGCGCTGCTCGACGACATCCGGCGCGAGGCCGCTGCGGCCTCGCAGGCACGCGCCGAGACGGCTCAGATGAAGGATGTCATCGAGCAATATCTCAGGGCCATTGCCCATAATTCTGCGGCCATCGAGCAGATTTCCGATGTAGTCCAGACCCGTGTCCAACGAATATCCAACCTCCCGGAAGCCGCTATTGCCCCGGTTTCTGCGAATGTTCCTGCGCCATTTGACGCAACGGGAATTGGAACCGGACTTCTTGGACCCAATGCTGGAGGTTTCTACGGTGTCGATACGCTCGGGGCGGCGGCGACGGCCCAGGACTGGGCGCAGGTCGCCATCGACTGGGCCGAGCACATGCCCGACACCATCCCGCCCAACACCCTCGCGATCTCGGCCATAACCGGCCAGCATTGGTCCTCGCGCTGGTGGGCGACACGGGCCGCCGCCGCGATGGGCGGGCAACTGGCTTACCTGTATTTGGGACCGCAGCCGGCCCCTCCGACCACTACACCCCAGGGCGGCCCCATCCCGGTGGGCGCGATCTATTACGACACGACCAGCAACGGCATGTTCGTGTGGAACGGAACTGCCTGGGAACCCTTCAATACACCTCAGAAGTCCGCGACGAGCGTGTTGTTTTACAATGGAGCCGCCGGGCAGACTGCTTTTCCTCTTACGACCCCCGACATGTTCGGCAACGCCGCTCAGCCGCTGCTCGCCGACGGCTCGCAAGGCATCGAGGTGTGGCTGAACGGCTCGCGCCTCACCCCTTCGAAGGGGGCGACGACCGTGGACTTCACGGTGAACGTCGCCACCTCGACGGTCACACTCCAGGAAGCTGTGCAGGCAGGGGCGGTGCTTGCGGTGGACGTGCTCACGCCGGCCTCTGCCTTTGCCCCCTCGAACGTGGCGCTGGTGAAGATCAAGATCACGCCCGACGGGACGACCACCACTTTTCCGCTGCTCGACGCCTCGAACAACCCCTATCACTCCACGAACGCCGCGCAGTTCGTGGTGGCGGTGGACGGCGTGCCCCAGGACCCCGGTGTGGACTACACGATGAGCGGGGACGGGAACTCCATCGTGTTCGCGACCGCTCCTGCGGCGGACAGCGTCACTTTTGCCGTGATCGCCTACTGAAATGTGCCCGGAAACCCCAAATTTTTCGCCGGAAATTGATCAGACATCTGATGATTTGTCGGCTAAGAGCACCCCTCCGGACCCGCCGGTCATGAGCAATCCGCCGACGCCTGCGGAACTGGAGGCGACGCGGGAGTTCTATATCGGCATACGTGATAATCTGCGCGTCCTGTCCGATACGGCAGCTGCGAACACTCCGAAAACACGGGTGCTTCGATGACCTCGCGCCCGAGAGCCCTCGGCGGCTTCATCCCGCCCATGCCAGCGCCCGGAGTGGGCTACGGCGTGCGCGTTCTGGGCCTCTCGCCCTTCACGACCGAGTGGTATGTGGCCAACGCGGCCGTGGTGAACTCCGTAGCCGGCAAATCAGGCACGGTCACGCTCGTCCACACCGACATCAGCGACTGGGCGAGCACCCTTTTGCCCTATGCGCCGCTGAATTCGCCTCTTTTCACGGGTGCTCCGGCGGCTCCGACGCCAGCTGCGGCCGACAATTCGACGACACTGGCGACGACGGCCTTCGTGAAGACCGCCATAAGCGGCTCCGTGGCCGGCGTGGCGAGCTTCAACACGCGCACGGGGGTCGTGACGCTCTCGAACGCGGACGTGATCGCTGTCTTGGCCCCTGGAACGGGCTCTCCGGCGATGGACGGGGCCGCTTCGGCGGGCGCGAGCGGCAACTGGGCGCGTTTCGATCACGTTCACCCTTCGGACACGTCGAGAGTGCCGTTCTCGGGCGGCGTGATGACCGGATTACTGGTGCTTTCGGCCGATCCGGCCGTCCCGCTGGGCGCTGCGACCAAACAATACGTCGATAACGTCGGATTGGACATGGGAACTTACTGAAATATCGCAAAATTGCGATGAAAAGGGCTAAATAGTCATGGTAAACCGGGTTCAGACCCTAAGATCAAGCACAGCAGGCGCAAGACCAGCCGTCGGAAGCCGTCAGCCCGGTGAATTATACACGAATTGGCCGGATAACGCCTTCGGGGTCATAAATGCCTCGCAGGCGCCGGTCGATCTTCTGCCGATCCGCTTCTTCTCGTCGCTCGCGGCCTATGCGGCGGGCGACATGGTGCGGCAGGCGGGGCAGCTTTACATCGCCAACGTCGCGATCACGGCGGGAGCGTTCAACGCGACACAGTGGAACAAGATTGCTGTGGCGGGCGATTATCTGCCGCTCGCAGGCGGGACGCTGACGGGTAATCTTACTCTTGGACCGGCGACCGGCACTGCTCAGTTAACACTTGCGAAACACGCTTCCGGCGATGGCAATTTCATCTGGGGCAATACGGCAAGCGCCTCCAGTCCTAATCGCTGGCTCATCGAGCTTGGCGACCAGACGGCGGAGAGCGGCAGCGACGCTGGCTCGAATTGCGTGTTCTACGCTTTCGGCGACACCGGCACCCAGAGGTCGGCGCTGAACCTCAACCGGGCGAATTTGTCCGCCACGTTCAGCGGCCTCATCACCGTCAGCGTGGCGTCGGGCAACAATATTCTGACGCTCAACAACGCGGCAGCTTCCGGCGCTGTCGCTATGGGGCTGTTGACCGCGACGCGGAGCGCGAACCGCTGGGCGATGTATCTGGGGGACGGATCGACTGAGAGCGGATCGGACGCCGGTTCGAATTTAGCTCTCTACAATTTCAAGGACAACGCCAGCTTCACGCTGTGCCTGAGCGCGTCCCGTGCGACCGGGGTGTTCAACTTCGCCGTGACGCCGACCATCAACAACAATCCCATCGGCTCGGTGAAGCTTGCAGGCGGCACTGTCTCGAATGTCGCGAACCTCGCATTGTCGCTGCCTACCGGATACAGATCGTATCGCCTCATACTGCATCGCTGCGAGCCTGCCGTGGCGGCGACGCTTTGTGCGATCATGAGCACTAATAATGGTTCGTCGTATTTTCAGGCCGGGGGTAGTTATGCCTGGACGCAGAAATACACGACGCTTTCGGGGGAGGGGACCGCAAGCTCGGCAGGCACGGGAGGGACTTCGGTCATCCAGATTACTTCTGGGAGCCAAGCCGCAGCCGCGAACAATCCCGGCTTTACCGTCATGGACATCGATCCCGGCAAGACGGCGACGGCTTCCCTGCCTGTCATAAATTGGAAGACTACATATGGGGTTCTGGTGATGACGACCGGCGGCGGCTATCTCGGCAGCGGAACGACCTTGACGAATATCCTGTTTTACTACAGCACCGGCAACATTTATGGCGCTGATTACGAACTCTATGGATTTGTGTGATGGCAGAAAGATTACAGACACATATCGACGGCGAGACGCGGGACATGACGCCCGAGGAAGAGGCCGAGCATCTGGCACGGCAAGCGAACGCTCCTCCGGCATGGGAACCGCAGCCACCGCCAACGGTGGAGCAGTTGGTCTTCGACGCTCTCGTGAAGGGTGGCGTGATCTCGCAGAAGCAGGCTGACACGCTTCTTGCTGAAGCCGAGTGCACCGTGAAATGACCGAGGACGAGAAAGCCGCCGTCAGCAATGTGGCCGGGGCCGTGTCGAGTGTGGCGAATGCCGCCATTCACAGCCTCAAGAGCCAGCCGGGCTTTCTCGCCGTCGTGATCCTCAACGCGCTTCTCTTCATGCTGCTGTTCTTCAGCGTCTCCAACACTGCCGCCCGGCGTGACGAGCATCTGGCGAAGGTGATAGATGCGTGCCTCAACAAGCGGTGAGTGGCATGTATAAGTTCAGCAAGCGGTCCACGGACAACCTCGCTTCCTGCCATCCCGACCTGCGCAAGGTGGCGCATGAATGCATCAAGACCTTTGATTTCACGGTGATCCAGGGCCATCGCGGCAAGGCCGATCAGGACAAGGCATTCGCCGAGAAGAAATCCAAGCTGAAATGGCCGAATTCGAAGCACAACAAGACGCCTTCGCTCGCCTTCGACGCGGTGCCTTTCCCGCTCGATTGGAACGACAAGAAAGCCTTCGACACGATGGGCAAGCACATGAAGGACGCGGCCAAGAAAGTGGGCGTGAAGATCATCTGGGGTGGTGACTTCAAGAGCTTCTATGACGGGCCCCATTTCGAACTGGCATAGGAGAACAAGCATGGCATTCCCGACGCATCCGGCCGGATTGGGCGGTGTCCCTTCGGCTCCTCCGCAGGGAGGGATGGGCCTCGGCCCGATGGGAGCCGGCGCTCCCGGCCCCTCCATCTCCCAGATGCTGGCAGGCTTGGCCTCCCAGCACGGGGCTCCCATGAGCCTCACGGCCCATCCCGGTGGGGGCGGTGGTCCCCATATGGGCGGCGGCGGCGGTCCTCCTCCCTTGCCGCATGTCGCCACCGGCCCCGGTCTGGGCGGCGCAGGGCCGCCTCCGGGGATCGGGGGCCCCGTCCCCGGTGGGGGCGGCGGGCCTCCCCCGGCGATGCCTCCAGGGGGCCTCGGGCCGCCTCCTGGAGTGCGCCCGCCGATGGGCGGCGGCGGACCCCCGCCAATGGCCGGGCCGCCGGTCGGCGCGCGGCCCAGGGCCCCGCGCGGCGGCCCTCAGGGCGGCATCAAGATCAAGCCAGCGCCAGTGCGCGTCTCGTGAAGGGAGTTCGAACATGGTCAAAAGCTATGCGTGGAGCCAGCGCCTGACGGACATCGTGGAGGACGCAGGCACCGTCGATGTGCTCACCCCCGGCTTCATCTCGCCGGAGAATTTCCTCACCGACGAGACAGGCACGGTGCTCGACGGGCATGTCCTCACCCCGCAGCAGGCCACCGTCGCCTGGGATGCCGATTTTTCCAAGGCAACGGTGACGAACGCCTCGGGCAATGACTGGATCGCGGGCGCGACCCTCTACCTCACGGTCGCCGGCAAGACCTTCGACCCCGCCGACATTCAGGCGAGCTTCGACGCGCTGGAGTTGCGCGTCTCGAACCTCGAAACGAGGACGACCACGCTCGAAGGTCAGATGACGGGTGCCAACGCTGCCATATCCGGGCTCTCGGATCAGGTGAATGCGCTGGATGCTCGTGTCGCGGCTCTCGAAGCGGCCATTCCTCCGGCCATGCGAAGCGAGCAGATGCATCCGGCGGCGGCCCCAATGATGGCTTCGGCCTCGATGGCGAGCATGCCTGCGCCGGTTTCAGCAGAGCACGCGGAGGAAGCGGAGGAGCCGGAGAACGAGAACGAGGAGCACCCAAAGCACGCCAAGCACAAGGATAAGGACAAGGATCACCACAAGAAGAAATGAGCGACCGGCTCGATCTCCAGAAACTGCTTCGGCGCAAGAAGGCCATCCTTCTTGCGCGGGACGATCTCGTGACCTTCGCGATGTTCATGAGCCCTGTGCCAGACGACCGTGACAATACGACCATCAGCCTCTACCGGCCGGCGAAGCATCATCGGGTTCTCGGGGCAGCGCTGGAGCAGGTCGAGAAGGGGGACTACAAGCGACTTCAGATCACCCTGCCGCCCAGGCACGGCAAGACCCGGCTCGCGAGCCACATGTTCGCGGCGTGGTATATCGGGCGCAATCCGGACAAGAGCATCATCATCGCCACCTATTCGGAGAAGTTCGCCTGGGACCACGGCCGCGCCGTGCGTGATCTCATGGAGAGCACGCTCTACAACCAAGTCTTCCCGAAGGCGAAGCTGAAACCGGGATCGGCCTCCGTGGACCGCCTGGAGACGACCGAAGGCGGCGTCATCTTCTTCCTAGGAAGAGGCTCCGGCGCGACGGGACGCGGTGGCGACGTCATCCTTCTCGACGATCCCACCAAGGATCGGAAGGAGGCCGACAGCCCGACCATCCGGGAGCAGCTTTGGGCTTGGTATACGCAGGTCCTTCAGACGCGGCTTATGACGAAGGCCGGCGCAATCGTCATCATTCAGACGCGCTGGCACGAAGACGACCTGATCGGCCGACTGACGGACCCACAGAACCCTTGCTACTCGCTCGCGGAGGCGCAGAAATGGCGTGTCATCGACATGCCGGCTTTCGCGCGCAAGGGCGACGTTCTTGGCCGAGACGAAGGTGAACCACTCTGGCCAGAGCGTTTCGACAAGGACTACCTCGACAGCCTGCGCCAGACCGATGTCCGGGGTTTCCAGGCACTCTACCAGGGTCGCCCAACCCCGGAGGAGGGGAGCTTTTTTAAGGCCGTCAACCTCCGCACTTATCCACGCATGGACCGGATGCCACCCAAAGATCGGCTGCGCTTCTATTGTGCTTCGGATCACGCGGTTTCCCTTGAGCAGGGCCGAGACAAGACCTGCCTCATGGCCGTCGGCGTCGATGAACACGACCAGATGTGGGTGCAGCCTGACATCTTCTGGCGGCAGGCCGACACCAATCTGGTGGTCGAGGCGATGATCGCCATGATGCAGAAATACGACCCCATCTTCTGGTGGGCCGGCAAGGACCATATCTCGAAAAGCATCGGCCCCTTCCTGCGCAAGCGGATGATGGAGCGGAGGGTGTTCTGCTCGATCTACGAGTTGACGCCGACCGGGGACAAGCTTCAGCAGGCACAAAGCATACACGCCCGCATGTCGATGATGAAGGTGCTGTTCCCGAGCTTCACGCATTGGTGGGCGGAAGCGCATGACCAGATGCTGAAGTTCCCGCAAGGCGCGCATGACGACTTCGTGGACACGCTCTCGCTCTTCGGGCGCGGCCTGCGCGCCCAGACGGGCCAGCGCGCCGTGAAGAAGAAGAAGGAACCCCCGAAGGAGATGACCTTCGGCTGGGTGATCGAGAGCGCCGAACGCGAGCGCAAGCTTGAGAACCGCAGGACCGGAGGCTGGTGATGGCTGGCGTCGATCTCTCCGATCTCCAGGCACAGCTCGAAAGCGCCTTCGTCAAGGGCGACGTGCCGCTGGGTCTTGCGGCCGAGGAGGCTGACGCGCAGGCACAGAAGCGAGACTTGATCGACCGCGAGAAGCCCGATCCGCCCCTGGAGCGCAAGGAGCTTGTCCAGAAGTGGAACGAGCGCATCAAGCGGGCCAAGAAATACTGGGAACCCTGCTTCGAGCAGATGCGCAAGGACCAGGACTTCGTGCTCGGGCTGCAATGGTCGAGGGAAAGCAAGGACGACCGTTATGTGGCTAATTTGACGTTGCGCATTGTGGCGCAGCGCGTCGCTTTCTTCTACGCGAAGAACCCCAAATTCATCGCCTACCGCCGCAAGCGGATCATGAACACTGTCTGGGATGGGGATCAGTCCACGCTCGTCTCGATCCAGCAGACGGCGGCCGAGATGGTGCAGCAGAGCGCCACTGGAGGGGTCGATCCGAACCAGATGCAGATGGCGCAGCAATCGGTGCAGCCGATCCTGAACGACGCCATGCAGGTCAAGTTGGCCGAGCAGCAGCTTGATAAGATCGCCAAGACGCTCGAATATTTCTTCCGCCAGAACATCGACCAACTACCCCAGGACTTCAAACAGATGATGAAGATGGTCGTGCGCCGCGCAAGCACGACCGGCGTGGGCTACGTCAAGCTGGGCTTCGAGCGCGTCATGCAGAAGAAGCCGGAGATTGAGCAGCGCATCGCGGACGTGTCGAACCGGCTGGCGACGCTGGAACGGCTCTCGGCCGATCTGCATGATAACGAGGTTGACCAGAACGGGCCGGAGATGGAGGAGATGCGCCTCCTTCTGAACGACCTCGCACAGCAGACGGAGGTGGTAGTTCGTGAAGGTCTGACTTTCGATTACCCGTCCTCGACTGCGATAATCCCAGACCCGAAATGCATGAACCTGCGGGAGTTCCTTGGGGCCGATTGGGTTGCGCAGGAGTTCATCCTCTCCGTCAATGACGTGAAGGAGATTTATGAAGTCGATGTCGGCAAAAGCTACAACGCCTATAAAGGGTCGGCGGGCGATGGGGCGACCGTAACCACTCGCAGCGGCCTCGTGGTCGTGCAGGATAAGGCGTCGCGCATCGACAACCAGGAAGGGGCGGACGGCCGGACCTGCTGCGTCTGGGAGATTTACGGCCGCAAGGACGGGCTCGTCTACACGGTCTGCGATGGCTATCCGGACTTCCTGCGGGAGCCCGCCTCCCCTGAGGTCTACACCGACCGCTTCTGGCCGTGGTTCGTCCTGACCCTGAACGACATCGACCACGAGATCAACATCTTCCCGCCGTCGGACGTGAAGCTCATCCGGGACATGCAGGCGGACTATAACCGTGCGCGCCAAGGCATGCGCGAGCACCGCCGCGCGGCGCGGCCGAAAGTGGTGGTCGCCTCGGGCACCGTCGATCAGGACGATCTCGACAAGCTGGAGAGCCATCCGGACAACGCCATCATCGAGTTGAACGGGCTCCAGCCGGGTCAGAAGGTGGACGATCTTCTCCAAAGCTTCAGAGGACCACCCATCGATCCGAACCTCTACGAGACCGAGCAGCTTTTCGCGGACATGATGCGCGTCTCGGGAATTCAGGATGCGAACATCGGCGCGACCGGCGGCGCGGCCAGCGCGACGCAGTCCAATATCGCGGAGGCTTCGCGTGCCACGGCGATGGGCTCGAACATCGACGACATCGACGACATGCTGACCGGGATCGCACGCACTGGCTCGCAAATCCTGTTGCAGGAGTGCTCTCCGGAGATCGTGCGCCGCGTGGTGGGCGTGGGTGCCGTCTGGCCCGAGATTTCCCGCCAGGAGATCGCCGACGAGGTGTGGCTGAAGATCGAGGCCGGATCGACGGGGCGGCCCAATCAGGCGCAGGAAATCGCCAACGCCGAACGGCTGTTCCCTCTTCTGATGCAAATCCCCGGGATCAAGCCCGAGTTCCTGGCGAAGGAACTCATCAAGCGCCTGGACGACAAGCTCGACATCACCCAGGCGTTCCAGAGCATGCTTCCCTCGATCATGGCCATCAACGGAATGGCGGCCCGCGCGGCATCCGGCGCGGCACCGCCCGGACCTCCAGGCACGGGAGCCCCACCTATGCCGCCGGGCGCGGCAGTTCCAGGGCAGGGACCGGCGCAAGGGCCGATGGGTGCGGCCAACGCGCCGCAAGGTCCGCCGCCCGGAGCCCAGCGCCCGCCGACAGGCCCCGTGCCTGGACCGCCTCCGGCCGCGCCGATGGGCATGCCTGGACTTCGCGTAGCATCCGGAGGTAGAGCGCCAACATGAACGTCTTTCCGAGCGGCAGACTGGAAAATCCCTATCAAAAGGAGGAGAAGATGCCGAAAATTCTCGATGAAGCCGTGAAGCAGATCAAGAAATCGAGCCCTGGGGTAAACCCCTACGCGGTCGCCACCTCTACTCTCCAGAAAGCCGGCGAACTCAAGAAGGGCACGAACAAGCCGACCAAATTGGGTGTCCAGAGAGGCCAGATGTCCCAGAAGGCTCGTCGGGCCAACCCGCCCAGCGGGAAGTAGCGCAGGCACGCAGACACGGGCTTGGTCAGTGACCAAGCTCCAACACCAATTGCCACAATAAAATGAACAGACTAAAAACCACACCGAGGGGTGAAGCCGCACCCCGAGAGGACAGACGCTAAAATGGCGGACGTTTCGTCAACGGCCACCTCTTCAGTTCCCGAGACAAGCTCGAACACTTCCGAGCTTGGCCACGAGAGCACGGCACCTGCAACGACGGAAACATCAGCCCCTTCGTCAGAGGCTAGCGGTAAGGGCGAAACCAAGGAGACGCTTCTCGAAGCCGTCATGCGGGCCGTCAGGCCCGACGACGACAAGGAGAAGCCCTCGACCGAAGCATCGCCCACTTCGGAAAGCGCGGATAGCACCGGGACCGAGAGCAAGGGACCCGATCTTTCCAAGGACCCGACCGTCGAGGAGCTTGCGACCTATAAAAAGGACACTCGCGAGCGCATCGAACGGCTTCTGGGAGAGCGCAACCACTACAGGGCCGAGGCCCAGGTCACGCAGACGCTGCGGAACTTCCTCGTCGCGAACGACATCGCGCGGGAGGATTTCCAGCTGACGCTCGACTTGGCGGCGGCCATGCGGCGGGGCGATTTCCGTGGGTTCCTGGAAGGCGTAGGGCCTTACGTCCAACTCGCGACGCAGGCACTCGGGATCACCCTGCCGCCGGACCTCCAAGGCGAGGTTCAGTCGGGCAGGATGACGCATGACGTGGCGGCGCAGGTCTCCCGCGACAGGTATGCCAGGGCATTGTCCGATCAGCGCGCGACGCGCGCCACGCAGGTGATGAACGACCAGCAGAACCTGACGCAGCAAACACAGTTTGCCCGGACCATCGAGCAGACCGTGAGGCAGTGGGAGGACGCCACCCGTCAGACGGACCCGGACTATGGGCGCAAGGAAGAAACCGTTCGGAACTTCCTCTGGGCCGTCGTCAGGGAGCAAGGTGTGCCCCAGTCACCGGAGCATGCCGTCGAGATCGCGCGCGAAGCCTATAACCGGGCCAATCGCGTGTTCTCGCAGTTCATTCCCCAACCGAGAGCCACGAGCAGGGTTCCGAGCAGCACCAACCGCTCTGCGGTGCCGGGCTCCGCGCGTGAAGCGCCGAAATCCATGATGGAAGCGGCGATGCTGGGATTGGAGCGGGCTCGCAGGGCACAGTCCTGACGGAGCACGTAGATGGCATTCACAGCCGGCGAAATCGCGTCAATCGCGAACGCATCTCTGGACTATTATTTCGAGAAAGGCGGCCAGTTCGACCAAACCATTCAGGAGAAACCTCTCCTGAAGATGTTCGAGAACAAGAAGAAGACCTTCCCCGGCGGCAAGGGCAACATCTCGCTCGCCGTGGTCGGCACCTATGGCGACGGGTCCGGAAACGATGTCGTGAAGGGCTACACGCATAACGACACCGTGGGCTTCTTCACGCCTGCGAACATCAAGCGCGCCAACTTCCCCTGGCGTGAGCATCACATCGGTTTGACCCTCACCCATACCGAGTTGAAGATCGACGGAATTTCCGTCGTCGATACCAATGGCGAGAAGACGACCGAGCACTCCAAGCGAGAGCTTACGGTGCTTGTGAACCTCCTGGAGCAGAAATTGTTCTCCTTGGGCGAGCAGTATGCACGCACCATGAACACCCTGCTCTGGGGCGACGGCACGGCCGACGCCAAGGCGCTCGCCGGCATGCGCAGCATCATCAAGGATAATCCCTGCGTGGGCACCGTCGGCGGCCTCGACCAGACGGCTGCCACCGGGTTCACGTGGTGGCGCAACCGCGCCTTCACATCGGCGATGGCCACTCAGATCGGGACGGTGCCTGGGGATGCCATCTCCGGCGGCGGGCCGATCACTTCTGCGACGACAAATGGCGGCGCGCTCTTGCAGGCGCTGTCGAAGCAGTATTACCAGCTTATCCGTTACGGCGGTAAGCCCACCGTCGCGTTGGCCGGATCGGCCTTCATCGACGCCATGCAGGTCGAGCGCCGCGCCAACGGCTTCTACTCGATGGTCGGCCCGGCTGGTTCCAAGGACGTGTCAATCGGTGACACCATCCTGCCGGGTGGCACCACCATCGAATACGACCCGACGCTGGACGATCTCGGGTATTCGAAGCGCCTCTACTGG
>Ga0126378_10001888_pt1 | contig 15496 bp, 8 predicted proteins | sample PanSoiMetPlot_23_FD_92587 | JGI IMG/M metagenome (GOLD analysis project Ga0126378, IMG submission 92587) | Tropical forest soil microbial communities from Panama - MetaG Plot_23 | ecosystem: Environmental > Terrestrial > Soil > Tropical forest > Bulk soil | place: Panama | collected 2016-02-17 | reverse complement strand
TGCACGTTCCGGTTTCCTGGGTCTATGGAAGGACGCGCAAGCGTTGCACCACGCGATTGCCAGGCATCCGCTTGGGAAAATATTGGCGCTTTCGGGAGCAAGAAATCCATGAGTGGATCGAGACCCAGCGTGGAGCCAGCCATGCTGCTTGACACTCAAGTTACACTCGGAGGTGACATAGGAAAAGGCGGACGAGCCAACCACTCGAAAGAGAGGAGAAGAATGGCTCGTTGCCAGTATCAGAATGGTTGTCTATTCATTCGCGGTAAGCGTCGAAAAGTTTGGGTTGCACGATGGAGAGAAAACGTGATGCTCGCTGACGGATCGGCCAGCCGAGTCATGCGCTCGGTTGTGCTCGGACCTGTCAGCCAAATCGCTGGCCGTCGTGAAGCCCGCAAGCTTCTCTACGCTTACATCAACCCCGTTAACCAAGGGCAGTACCGACCTGAAGCCACGATGTTGTTTTCGCAATTCGTTGCGGAGTGCTTCGACCCGGGAGTGCTGCCGACACTCAAGTTTGCTACGCGCGAGATTTATTCACTTCTTTTGCGCAAGCACTTGCTTCCACGGTTTGGCGGTCATCGCTTGTGCGACATCTCCCGAGTTGAAGTGCAGCAATATCTGCTGGAGAAACTCAGGCAGGGTTTCGCATGGGAGACCACCAACCACTTACGCCACCTCTTGAGCAAAGTAATGGGAACAGCCGTGAATTGGGACTACGTCTTAAACAATCCTGTGCGCGGCGTAAAGATGCCAGAAAGAACTCTGAAACGCCCGCACAGATTTCTCACGGCAGAGGAGGTTCGCCGAATCGTTGCAGCTAGCAAAGAACCAACCCGAACCGTCATTCTTTTGGCAGTGATGACTGGACTTCGGATTGGTGAAATTCTGGCGTTGAGGTGGGGACGTGTGGACCTGCTTCGAGGAACCGTGCTCGTTGCAGAGACCTGCTACAAGGGGCACTTTGGCTCACCGAAAACACGAGCGAGCAGGCGTGAAGTTCCCCTGGCTCCGTCCGTTGTGCGTGAACTCAAAGCGCACTATTCGCGTTCTGCGGATCACTCTCCCGGGGCCCTGGTCGCCACAGGACAAGGCGGTCCGCTTTCTGCGGACAACCTCCGGAAGAAGTCACTGCGTACGGCATGCAGTAGAGCTGGTCTGACACGAATCGATTGGCACACGCTTCGTCACACGCACGGGACGCTGCTACATTCACAGGGAACGCCGTTGAAGGTCGCACAAGCGCAACTCGGGCACTCGCACATGGCAACGACGCTGGAAGTCTACACGCATGCCAGTGTCAGTGCGCAGAGGGACGCTGTGAACTTGCTCGAAGGTCAATTGTTCCCAAATGTTCCCAAGTTCGACGGAAGTGGAAATACAGCGCAGGAAGAACCTCAACTGCTTCAGTGAGTTAGTGGTCGGGGCGCCGAGATTTGAACTCGGGACCTCCTGCGCCCAAGGCAGGCGCGCTACCAGGCTGCGCTACGCCCCGACATGAAGTGCGCTATTCATTATAAAGCACTTCCAAGTTCCTCGCTCTCGAAACCAGCCATTTTGGCCTTTCACTGTGCCAAAACTGTGCCAGAATTCTTTCCTGTGCCGAAGTGCCCTCGCTGAATCAGAGCTGTCTGAGAATCCGCGCTAGGATTCAGTGACATTTCGTTTGCCCGCCGGTTGATTTTCTCCAGAGCCTCTCGCTTCATCTGCAGCTTCATCTGCGAATACTTTTTGAAGATGTGCGAGTCGCCCTGTCGAAGCAGCTGGATCACCCATTCGTCGGCGACGCCGCATGCGCTTAGTCTGGTTGCGTACGTCGAGCGAGGTCGTAGATCCGAAAATAGGGAACTCCAGCCCACCGAAGTGTCTTTTGCCATGTGGTATTCAACGTCCGCTGGTGCCCAGTGGGATTAAGGTCGCTCGGGAACAAAAATGGTCCCGGTCCTGAGATCGCCAGCTGGTTGCGGAACCCCTCCACGGCTAACGGAGTCAGAGGAACTCCGGTAATACCGTTAGGGGTTTTGGAATCGGGTACCTTCCCGCTCCGGAGAAGTTGGGCGTGAGATCTCCAGTGAAAGGCCGTGAGCTGGTACTTTTCCGGGAGGGTGCTTGGCCCAAGTCCCCTACTTTCTGGGGAGAGGCCTCTAAAAAGAAAAACCTCAACGACTTTTTCCCGCGTCAAGGCAATTGGGGCGAAAGAATTTGCCTACCGAGGGGAGGTGGGCCGCCTGACATAGCCCCTCATAAGCTCAGAGGTCCGAGAAAAGGAAAAAGTGAAAAGCAAAAAAAGTTAGGCTTGCGGACACAAAAGCGGGCATAAATCCGGACAGGCAGTTGGCTTGACACTGATGTAAGCTAATGATATGTAATGGTTTGTTGTGACAACGAAGCCGGACATAAAACCGGACATCTCACCGGTAACAGACCGAGGCGAATCGACAGCTCTGATGGAGCCTTTGCTGATTGGAGAAACTACCCGGCACAGGGGCGCCCTCACCGATCTTGCGGTCGAGCTGGCCCAGAAGGCGGCGGGGTTTCGGCGGAGCCTGCCTGAAAGCCTATCTGCATCCCTAGCCGATCTCGTCCGGGCGATGAACTGTTACTACAGCAACCTGATCGAAGGGCACGACACTCATCCCGTCGATATCGAGCGCGCCCTGAAAGACGATTACAGCAAAGATCCACGTAAGCGCGACCTACAGCTGGAAGCGAAAGCGCATATCACGGTCCAGAAGTGGATTGACGGTGGCGGATTAAAAGGGCGCGCGGTGACAACGGGGGGCATCCGCGAGATCCACCGCCGCTTTGGGGAGCTGCTGCCTGAGGATCTATTGTGGGTAGAGGACCTCGACGCAAAAGAACGAGTGCGGGTTGTGCCCGGCGAGTTACGTAAACGCGATGTAAAGGTCGGCACACACGTCGCTGTTAGTCCCGGTGCGTTGCCGCGTTTCCTGAAACGCTTCGAGGAAGTCTACAGTCACCTGAAACGAACGGACTCCATTCTCGCTGCGGCGACAGCACATCATCGGCTTTTGTGGATTCACCCGTTTCTTGACGGCAACGGACGCGTTGCGCGGCTGATGTCGCACGCCATGCTGCTGGAGTCTCTCGATACGGGAGGTGTCTGGTCGGTTGCCCGAGGTCTGGCGCGCAATGTCGAAGCTTACAAAAGGCATCTCGCCGATGCCGATGGGCCTAGGCGGAACGATCTTGATGGTCGCGGCAGCCTCAGCGAGGAGGCGCTAGCTGAGTTTTCTAGATTCTTTTTGAGCGTGTGCATCGATCAGGTCACGTTCATGGAAAGCCTTGTCCACCCAGAGCGGCTTCGTGTGCGAATCGTTCTGTGGGCGGAAGAAGAGGTCAGGGTCGGAGCTCTGCCTCCCAAATCGACGAGCATTCTCGAAGCCGTTCTGTATCGCGGAGAACTGTCACGTCGTGACGCGGCGAACGTAGTCGGTGCAAGCGAACGACATGCCCGCCGCATCGTCTCGGCACTGACCGAGCGTGGCGTGTTAACTGCCGACACCGCGCGCGCGCCGTTGCGTCTAGTATTTCCGGCGACACTGGTGTCGCGCTGGATGCCGGGATTATTCCCGGAGCTGAATGAGGATGTCAAGTAGCTACGCGCGCCGCACAAGAGATTCACAGCAGCAAGGCTGTGGAGAATAGCAGCGGCTTGTAATCTTGCAACACGGTTCTGTTCTGCGTTGCAGGATATTCATTCGGCAAGAAAATTTATTTCAATGGTTGGGGGCGCGTGCATTTACTTGGCAGTGGGAATGGTCAGTGTCACTTGTGTGGAATGAACAATTGGGTCCAGCTCCGTTCCCGATTCTGCACGAATTGTCAGCACCAGTCTTCGCGTAGAGCCTCCGGAAGAGGAAGTCGTGCCACATCCGCTTATCAAGCCCAAGGAGCAAAGAATCACGAGCAACAACAGGCCGCGCGAGCGTCGAGCTAAAATACCGAGTAGGACAAGCGAAAACAGCCCGAAAGTCAGCCCGTTTGTGGGAGCCTTGCCCGAGTCCCATTCGCCGATTTCCGCCATGCGTCCAATTTTCAATGTCGAAATTCCTTTGCCATCCAACGTATTTGGTGAAAAGAGGCAAACGTATCCCTCAGGCAAACCACTGGTACAGGATAGTTTAACTTGTTGCTCGAAACCGGAAAGAGGCTCAATTCTGACTTGCAACGATTCCGAACCCATACGCGTAACACGCAGAGTTCGAGATCCAAGAGTCATTGTGAATCCTGGCCCCGTTTCTGGCCAAATGTTGTAAAGCGCAGGTGAAACACTTGGGGAAAACTCGGGCCCTCCCGAAAAACTTGCAGTAAAGTTGTGAATTCCGCTTCCAAGGGCGCCGACCGGCAGGGTTGCATTTGCAGATAGATCTGTCACAGCTGTTCCTAGAATGGTTCCATCATCTAGAAAGGTCACCGTACCTGCTGGCGACCATTTTAGGGAGCTGACGGTTGCAACCAAAGTTGCGCTGCTGTTCGCCGGATTCATGTCGGGAGCCAACGAAACCAGCGTCGCAAGTGCGCCGGCCGGGGCTGCCGACACGGAAACGTTAACAGGCGCAGAAGTGCTTCCAGCGAATGGGCCATTCGCGTTGAAGGCCGTCGTGATGTTGTGCGCACCTGTGGACAGAGAAGCCGTGCTGAAAGTGGAAGTGCCATCAGCCTTCAACGAAGATGTACCCAGAATGGAATTTCCGTCATAAAACGTCGCGCCTCCGAAAGGGACACCAACTGCGGAACTGACATTCGCGGTGAAGGTCACTACCGTTCCGGCAGTCGGTGACGTAGCGGAGCTTGAAAGCGTCGTTGAGGTGGCATCCGCGTTGACTACGATGGTCGCTGGCGAGGATGTGCTCGAGGAGAAAACTGCCGCAACATACGCGATTGTGAAATTGAATCCGTACTGCGTGAATCCGTCAAATCTCGCAGAGAGCGAATGCGTACCCGGTCCTAGCAGTGCGGTATCAAAATACGCAATTCCGCTCGCGTCGATGGTCGCGGAACCTAGCGTTGCCAAACCATCCAGAAATGTAACGACGCCCGCCGGAATGGAAACCGGGCTGGTGACCTTAGCCGCAAGCCGCACGGTCTGGCTAGCCTGAATGACCGAAGGCTTCGCTGTGAGAACGGTTTGCGTGGCATACGTGGGAGGTTGCACCGTATGAGAAACCGAAAATGTTCTCGCTCCGTAAGTGCTGTCGCCGTTGTAAGTCGCGGTGATCGTATGCTGGATGGGTATGACATTTCCTGTGAAGTTGTAGCTCGCCGCTCCATTGGCCAGCGGTACATCTGCAAGAAATGCGCCATCCAGGCTGAAACCGACCGTACCCGTGGGTGTCGTGCCGCCGCTAATTTGGCTCGAAACCAGGAAAGTTATCGTAAACGGTTGAGCGCCAATGGAAGGTTCGGGTGCCACAGAAAGATTGCCGGTAACGTCTCCTTGGGAGGAATTGCCGTTAGGCTGGTTTAGAAGCACTGTCACCGTTGTCCCGCCGGGGTTGGCGACAATAATGTCGGGATAACCGTCCGAGTTGATGTCAACGACGTTTAAAGCGGAAACCGCCCGGCCTGCGATGAAGTCCACTTCTGCGTCAAAAGTCCGATTTCCCAAATTCATTATCACCGCGATAGCGGCCCCGTCCGTCATAATCAGGTCAGGTTTGTTGTCGCGGTTCAGATCTGCAATTGTAATCTGCGAATAACGGCGCGAAATTGGCAGATACACAGGGGCCTGAAACGTACCATCCCCGTTTCCGTAGAGAATTGCGAGAGGGCCGAGGCGGCCCGCGGGATTCGGGTCTGGGGCCAGAATGATGTCCCCGTTCCCATCGCCGTCCACGTCACCTACAGCCGCCACCACGTCGTTGACGACGTTTTGAATGTTGACGGAGCTCAAATAAGTGAATGTCCCGTCCCCATTCCCGCGCCACACTTCCAAATGATCGAAATAATTGAGGACCAAATCCGCCTTGCCGTCATGATTTACGTCTCCCACGTTGAAGAAGCCGGAAACCGCCCCCACGTGGAGCGTCGTCGTCGCAGTCACAAAAGAATTGTTTGACTGTCCCAGCAGCACGATGATTTGCTGGCCAGAAAGCTGAAGCATATCCATCCTGCCATCGCCGTCGAAATCCGCAAGGACAGGCGAACTATTGGGGATGCTCACTGGGGTGGAAAATAAATCGTTTCCCAAATTGTACGCGATGGATTGCGTGCCGGCGCTGGACTGGTTCAAAACCATGTTGCCCAGATTCAAATCCGGCTTGCCATCACCATTGAAGTCTCCGGCCAATAGGGTCGCATCCGCGCCTGGCAAACTGTAACTCGTGTTCGGATCGGGCGCGAATGTGAACTTGCCTGAACCATCTCCGAGCAGCAAGCGCGGGAACGTTGCCGCCACGGTAACGGCAATATCCGGGAACTTATCCCCGTTGAAGTCGGCCACCGCAGCGCCTCCGACCGTGTGATTCAAATCGTAAAAGTCGGCGCTTGCAAACGTGCCGTCGCCTTTGCCGAAAAGCAATTCAATTCCGCCTTCCACCGCAACAGCAATGTCTAAGCGTCCGTCGCTGTTGAAGTCACCGGCAACAAGCTTCGTAGGCAGCGTTGAGTATGGACTTGTTGAGCCCCCGGAAATCGTCGTCAACGGTGCACCGAAGGTTGGGCCGCCGGCGCCCAAGGAAACGGCAATGCCGCTCGGCGTTAAAAACGTCAAGTCTGGAATCCCATCGGAATTCAGATCCCTTACGGACACAGGCTGGTTACCTTGCGACGGTGAAACGCCCAAACCAATCAAACTCGAAAACGTGCCATCGGGATTCCCCTTGAAATAGCCTATTTGCGTGGGGCTGTTCGCCTGATAGAAGAGAGTGAGGACGTCTGGACGGCCGTCTCCATCCACATCCACCAGGAAAAAGGGGCCGGCGGGCGTCCCCGCGCTATAGCGAACATAGTTTGAAAAAGTCCCATCACCCTTGCCGAGAAAGACCTCGAACTGGGCTCCAATAGCATCCGTGGTAAGGACGTCAAGATGGCCGTCGCCGTTCAGGTCCAGCAGATATACGTCATCCCTTGTAAAGGACTGGACGGTTACTCCGGGAACAAAACTACCGGTATTATTCCCAATTACCGTGTAGATAATGGCGTTCTGCCGGTCGAGCAACGCCAGATCCGCCTTACCATCGCCGTTGATGTCTCCAATCACGAAACCACTCCGAAAAAGAGGATAAACGTTTATATTTGTGGGCTGGAACGTCGACTGAATTACCGGCTGGAACGTTCCATCTCCGTTCCCAACCAGGACCGCGATAATTACCGTGATTTGGCCGCTGCTTGCGACGCTGAAACCTGCCATTACAATGTCTGGCTTCCCGTCACCTGTTACGTCCCCAACCGTGAGTGCGCAACACACACGCACCGGCAAGCCGATATCCTGCCCATGAATGAAGGTTCCGTCTCCCTTCCCCATTAAGACATGGAGTGCGAACTGTGGCCCGGTGCCATCAACGTAAACGAGATCCAGTTTGCCATCGTTGTTTAGGTCGGCCGTAGTGAGCTCCGTCACGTCCGTACTGGTGGGAATGATGGGAGGATTCTTGAAACTCACTGCTTGCGCGGAAGCGGAAATCACTAACACGAGTCCCAAAGCTCGCAGGGCTGACAGGGCCATCAAAGATCGGAGGGTTTGCATTTCGGAGCCCGAGGAGTCCCAAGTTCGGAAGCAACAGCCGGTAACTATAACATGGCCATGCCGTTTTGTGAGTACCAACAGTCGAAACCGAGCCCTTTTTTCATCCAGGCCCCGCGTTGACTCCTCTTCTTGGTCCGGGCATAATCTTGGCTCCGTAGATAGTTTAAACCTCGAGACCTTGGGACTCCCGTTTCGCCATGAGAATCCGCCTATCCCCCTACCGTGTTTTCCGCTCACGGAAGGCACTCTCGGCATTGTTTTTCTCTCTCGGAACCTTTCTTGAGGCTTGCGGCGGCGGGGGAAGCTCGCCGCCACCACCTCCCCCACCCTCACCTGACTTCGCGCTCACGCTCAATCCGACCTCGGTTTCTATCCCGGCAGGCACCTCGGCTCAGACAACGTTGACCGCGACGGCCCTTAATGGGTTCTCCTCCGTCATTTCCGTTCAGATAGCAGGCCTACCCGCGGGAGCTACAGCTTCGCCCCAATCCTTAACTCTCACTCCGGGCACTCCCCAGACGGTCACCTTTCTTACCAATCGGTCGACAACCGTCACGACCGCGACGGTAACCTTCACTGGTACTTCCTCGTCCTTGACTCACTCCGCGAAGCTGGGTGTATCTGTGACGGCCCCGAACAATGCCACTCTGACCACGCGAACCAAATACGTTAGGACCGATGCCACCACGGAATACTATCAATGGGTTAACACCCATTGGGTGATCTACGACGCGCCGACGTCCCATTTCTTCGTGACCGATCCATTTTCCAACCATGTTTTCGTTCTCGATTCCGTTACCCCAAAACAACTCGCTGTCATTCCTGTCCCGGGCGCTTACGGGATTGATGAGACGCCCGATCAATCCACCCTTTATGTTGGCACTCTCATTGGCGATGTTTATGTGCTCGATCCGAAAACCATGAGCGTGAAGAAAAGATACGTGGCCTCCCAAATTGGGCCCTTCGGCTACCAGGCTATGATTGCTTTAGTGCTTGCCGACGGGCGTTTAGCATTGCTGGGAGAAGAGGGTGGCATACCCAGCGTGGACGGTTCATCAAACATTGCCGTATGGAATCCTGTAGACAACTCCATCACGGTCTACGGGGGCGCAAATCTTCCCGGCGAACCGTCAACCCCGCTTTGCGGAAACACGATCAGTGGACATATCTTCGGATTTGCTTTGACGAGTGACCGAAGCTCTATCCTTACAGGCACTGGAAATGCCTTATGCAAGTTGGATCCGGTTACCGGCTTGTCTCTCGAGGCCGCCTTTAGCGGCAATACTTCAAAAATCGCGGCCTCTCCCGATGGACGCTACCTGGCATTTCCCTCCTATCCGAATGGCGCTGTGATTGTCGATGCCAAAACCTTAAATCAAATTGCTTCTTTTAGCGTTGCCGCGCTCAATGCTTCCGACTCTTCGATTGTGTTCAGTCCGGATTCCACAACCGTCTACATGAACGACGCCGCATTTGTCTACGCCTACGACGTGGCGACTCGTCAACTCCTCGGGTGGCTGCCGAATATCACCGTTCAATATACGCAGGGCGGAGGGGCTGTAGGCCCTCCTACCAATCCAAACTTCGGTGCTTTCGACAATACTGGGTTGCTTGCAGGGCCGATGGAAGAAGGTTTCGGTTTTCTCGACACAACGCAGTTGCAACCTGGAGCCATCGGCACTCCTTTTCTCAATAACTATTTGTATCCGGCCACCGGTCCTGTTTCGGGCGGAACCGCCACACAATGGAACGTGCCGGCCACAATTAATTCTCAAAGCGCCATCTTCTTTGGCCAGACTCCAGTTCCCGCTTCTTCCGTTAGCGGAAACTTTGTGTCAGTCACAACGCCAGCCGGACAACCGGGTCCGGTCGATGTCTACGCGTTTGCGAGCGACGGCGGGATGGAATATGTTCCCGAGGCTTTCAGTTATGGACCAACCATCCTGGAAGTCACACCCAACATATCCTCGGCCGAAGGCGGCGGGGTTGGCGCTATCTATGGCTACGGATTCGCACCAGTTACAGCAACCGCCGTGCCCCCCGATTTGGCCGTGACTGTTGGCGGCCTGCCCGCTCCCATCGTAGGTCTCAATATAAACGCGTACGGAATTTCCTCGCAGCCATTCTTGCTTCAGGCTGTTTACTACACCATTCCCGCCGGCGCTGAGGGAACATCAGTTGATGTTGCAGTTACTACGAGTTCGGGGACGGCTAACACAGCCAGCGCGCTAACTTATTTGCCGGCGCTCGAGGAGTTCCCCCTGCTTGGCGCCTCCTTGATCCAAGGAGTCTACGACCCAATTCGCGATGTCTACTACTTCACTGACGCGAGTAAGATTCAGGTGTTCTCGCGCACACAGGGTAAATGGCTGAACCCCATTCCCATGCCCGCTCAGGCCGGGAAGACGCAACGCCTTTGGGGCATTTCCCTTTCGCCGGACGCCACAAAGCTCGCTGTTGCGGATGCAGGTGCAGGTGTCGTCTATCTAGTCGACCCAGCGAACACTGCTTCTATCAAGACTATTCCCGCTACCCCGGCCTCTTTTCCCGCCGGTGTGCTGGTGTTACCTTCCGCCATCGCCATCACGAATTCCGGGCTTGCTTACTTGATCGTGGATGTCCAAGGCGGAACCGGGTACCACAACTACTTCACTCTCGACACCAATACAGGCGCGATCAGCGACCTTGGATTGGATGGCCCCGGCCTCGGAGCATCCGATCTATATCTGCGGACGACCATCAGCGCGGACAACACGCGGGCTTACTTTAACAATCTCGGAAACATTTTTAGCATCGACATAGCAACAGGCACTTTGTTCTCGGCGAGCACCGGCCAAGGCTGCTGCTATGGCGATTACGATCTGACGCTGGCGCCCAATCAGGTTCAATTCGAAGCTTCCAGCATCATGTTCGATGCGGACCTGAATGGAGCGGCGGACTTCGCGTTCAACGATCGTGAGATAGTCGATATCAACTACGTTTACGGCGCGAAATTCAGTTCCGACGGAAGCCTCCTGTTTCAACCTTCGGTGCAGGGCATGGACATTTACGATGGCAGAGTGGGGATTCTCCGCGCTCGCGCAGCTTTCTCTGTTCCCCTTTCGACCAACTACGACGCGCTGGTCTCGGACGGCAAGGACAACATTTTGCTTGCAATCACCGGCGCCACGGGAAACGGCATAGCGGTCCTCGACTTAACCTCTATCTCGGAGCCCCCGCCATTGCCATACGTCGGTGCAGTTTCCTCGCAGAGGCAGAACGAGTCTCGACATTTCGACCGGACTGCAAGTCAGGTATCCGGGCAGGCGAACGCGAAGAAGAACCCACCGATGTCTCGCCCTCGTGTCATCCCCCACGTCACCAATTCCATTCTCTTTCATAAGTAGCCTTTTCTTCTCGTGTCCATTCTAAGCAGGTTTCGCACTCCCCGCTGGTTCCTGGACGAGGACCAAATGAGCCGCGCGCAACCGCATACTCTCTTCACCCTCAAGCTGTTTGGAAATGGGTTGTCCGGTTGGACTTTCGCCATCAAGAATCTCCTGGCCGGCGCTTGCTCGCCAAATGAGTTGCCCCGTCACCGGAGAAATCGTCCTGTTTGCTCTGGGGCAGCACGATCTATTGCCAAATCCTTAGTTAGAAGCGAATAGCAAGCCCAAAGCCTAGCTTGGAGCGGTGGCTGCACGAAAGGCTGTGCGCTTGGGATTACTCCCGGCTTGGCGGCGGTCAACGCGTTGCCGCCAACTGAGGCGCGCGGGAAAGTTTTTGAAATTCTTCGTCGCTCAATTGCGAAGACGCTGCAGCCACGTTCTCTTCAAGATGTTTCACCGACGATGTTCCCGGAATGGGCAGCATGATGCGGGACCTTTTCAGCAGCCAGGCAATTGCCACCCGATGCGGGGTGGCTTGATGCGTCCTTGCGATTTGATCGAGGATCTGGCCCGCAACTCGTCCCGCTCCCAGCGGGAACCACGGGATAAAGGCGATTCCATTGCGCTCGCAATAATCCACCACGTAATCCCACTCGCGATCGGCAAAGCTGTAACGGTTTTGAACGGAAACGATAGGAACGATCCGGCGGGCACGCTCAATATGCTCCTGGGTCACATTCGACAATGCGACGAGCCGGATTTTTCCCTCGCTCTTGAGCTGCGCCAACGTTCCCACCGAATCCTCGAGAGAAACGATTGGATCCGGGCAGTGCAATTGATAGACGTCAATGCGCTCCAAGCGGAGCCTTTTTAGGCTGCCCTCGACGGCCTTTCGCAGATGTCCGGGAGTGGCGTCGTGGGTCCACTGGTTTGGTCCCGGGCGGTTCCAGCCTCCCTTCGTCGCGATCACGAGATCCTTTGGATAAGGAAATAGCGCCTCCGCGATGAGTTCTTCACTCACATTGGGGCCGTAAGAATCCGCCGTGTCAATAAAATTCACGCCAAGCTCTGCCGCCCGTCGCAGAACCGCAATCGCCTCGGGGTGGTTTTTGGGAGGCCCCCAGATGCCTTCTCCCGTGAGGCGCATTGCTCCAAACCCCAGCCGATGAACCGAAACTTCCCCTCCGAGCGAAACATTCCCCGCCAGGCTTGCAGGTACTTCTCTTGCGTTCACAATGTCCTCCAATTCTCAATCGCAGCCGATGAATCTCGTTTAGCATTCATCCTGACGCTCACGGCATCGGGGCAACGACAGCCACGCGTAGAACAATCTTCATGTCTTCGAAAAAACCTCTTTTGCTACCGTCAAGGCGTTCACGGCCGTGGGCCAACCGGAATAAAACGCCAGGTGTGTGATTTCCTCGATCAACTCCTGCTGCTTAACGCCATTCTCTAGGGCTCTCTGCAGATGAAACCGCAACTGGTCGGTGCGATTCAGAGCAACGAGCGCGGCCACGGTTGCTAGGCTGCGATCCCGCTTGGAAAGCTCCTTGCGCTCCCAGATGTCTCCGAAGAGCACCTTATCGGCTAATTCGGCAAACTTTGGAGCGAAGTCGCCCCAGGCTTGCTGTGCTGCTGAAGGTTGTGCACCCATGTTTGTGGCTCCTTTCGGTGAGATCTTTTGACTCGCCCTTGCTGATATTCCTCGCAATTCTTGATTCTCGCCAGCTCTGTTAATCGCTCAGCGGCCCACCAGCTTTTGCAACGCTTCCGGGTAGCGCGCGCCTTGCACTGCAATCTTCGAAGCGGCGGTTTCCAGTTGTCGCAGATCCTCTGGCGTTAGTTCAACGGCCGCTGCGCCAAGGTTCTCTTCAAGCCGGTGCCGCTTGGTCGTTCCCGGGATAGGAACAATCCACGGCTTCTGCGCCAGCAGCCAGGCGAGAGCGATCTGCGCCGGCGTGGCCCTTTTCTGTCGCGCGAACCTGCCAATCAGATCGACCATGGCCTGATTCGCCTTCCTATTTTCCGCCGTGAAACGAGGAACGATGTTGCGAAAGTCAGTTTTGTCGAACTGCGTGTCTTCGCTGATCTTGCCGGTGAGAAAACCCTTTCCCAAGGGGCTGAAAGCAACAAAGCCGATCCCCAGTTCCTCGAGGGTCGGTATCACCTCCGTTTCTGGCTCTCTGAACCACAAAGAATACTCACTCTGGAGCGCCGCAACGGGCTGGACCGCGTGTGCCCGACGGATCGTCTTGGCGCCGGCTTCCGAAAGACCGAAATGCTTCACTTTGCCTTGCTGAATTAAGTCTTTCACCGCTCCTGCCACATCCTCAATCGGCACTTCCGGGTCAACGCGGTGCTGATAAAACAAGTCAATGAAATCGGTCTTAAGGCGCCTCAGCGAGGCCTCGGCGACCTCCTTGATATTTGCTGGCCGGCTATCCAAGCCAGCCTGCTTCCCGTTCTCGATTTTGAACCCGAACTTGGTAGCAATCACCGCCAGGTTGCGAACCGGCGCCAGCGCCTCGCCCACGAGTTCTTCGTTCGTGAACGGTCCGTACACTTCAGCGGTATCAAAGAACGTTACACCACGTTCAACAGCCGCTCGAATCAGGGAAATTCCCTCCTGCTTGTCGATGGCAGGACCATAACCAAAGCTCATTCCCATGCAACCCAGCCCGATCGCCGACACTTCCAGGCTGCTTTTTCCTAGCTTGCGCTTCTGCATTGTTTCTCCTTCGAGCCGTCATTCATCTCTGATGCAACTCATCCGCGGCCCGCTACAAAGGTGAGACCCTTGGCTCAGGAGAGAGCAGTGTAGTCGAGGTGGGTCCCTTCGGTGGTCTTTTCTTCTCTTCCGCGTTGGTATTTTTGTAGACTCAATGGCGCGAAAAACCTTCGACGAAAGGCCCCGCATGAGCCTTGTTGTACACCCGCGCCGCTCGCACGTGATTCGTTCGCTCGCAAGAAGTCGCTTCTTCGCACTCCTTCCTGTAGCGCTGTTTATTCCCACTGCCGTGCTTGCCAACACCGAGTATTACCGGCATACGTTTTTCGACAATAGCCTCACTTCGGATTCCTATTTCTACAGTTCGGCCGCGGCGTTTGCTCCGAGCCAACTCGAACAAAAAAACGCAAGGTTGCCGGTCGAGTCGGCCACCTTTCTTACGCCTCCGAATGCGCTTCGGCTCGAGTGGCAATCCCTCGAAGGAGGAAATTGGCAGGCCGCCATCCGTCTCGTGAGCTTCCGGAACCGCTATCCCGAGCTGCGCGGGAACACTTTATTTATTTGGTGTTTTGCTCCGCAGGCCATTGCCGCCGCCGATCTTCCACGCGTGGTTCTCTCCAATACTTCGGAAGGACTTCGCGTTGCGCAATACCCGGGAAGCTTTACGGAAGCGCTGCCGCTCGGGGAATTTTCAGGAGCTATTCCCGCTGGGCGCTGGGTTCAGGTTCAGATTCCCTTTTCCGCCTTTCGCACCGCCGCCATTTACGAGTTCCATCCCGAACACTTGCAAAGCATCACCTTTCTGCAAGGCCGCCCGGACGGCGCGCGTCACGTGCTATTGCTCGACGAAATTCGTGTAGACAACAACGTTGCAACCTCCTCCGCTTCCATGTCTGCGCCTCAAAATATTCGCTCTACCGGCTACGACCGTCACATTGATATCCAATGGGATCCCGTTGCAAGCCCAGACCTGGCCCGCTACGTGATCTATCGTTCCTTTGACGGCAAGGACTTCCGGCCCATCGGCATCCAACTGCCAGACATTCACCGGTTCACCGATTTTCTTGGCAAGAGCGGCGTAACGGCGCATTACAAAGTGGCGGCATCCAACACTCGCTATCAGGAGTCGCCGGTTTCATCGGTAACCAGCGCCGCGACCCGCGCGTTTAGCGATGACGAACTGCTCACCATGGTGCAGGAAGCTTCGTTTCGTTACTACTGGGAAGCCGCGGCCCTCCATTCTGGACTCGCTCGCGAGAGCATTCCCGGCGACGACCGCATTGTCGCCACCGGCGCCAGCGGCTTTGGCATCGCTGCGCTCGTTGTGGGAGCCGACCGCGGATTTATCACGCGTCAGCAGGCGGTCGAACGGCTAACCAAGATTGTCGGATTCCTCGAGCACGCGCCACGCTTCCACGGTGCGTGGGCGCATTTCATGAATGATTCCACTGGCCAGGTGATGCCAGTTTTCGGAGCCCTTGATGACGGAGCCGACCTGGTGGAAACCTCCTTCTTGATGGAAGGGCTTCTGGCGGCCCGCGCTTACTTTCACGGTTCTAACTCTGAAGAAACGGCGCTTTATGAGCGAATCACCAAGCTCTGGGAAAGCGTGGAATGGGATTGGTTTCGCGAGACGCCGCAGAGTCATTTCTTGTACTGGCATTGGTCCCCGCTCTGGACCTGGCGCAT
>Ga0126378_10001887_pt1 | contig 15499 bp, 26 predicted proteins | sample PanSoiMetPlot_23_FD_92587 | JGI IMG/M metagenome (GOLD analysis project Ga0126378, IMG submission 92587) | Tropical forest soil microbial communities from Panama - MetaG Plot_23 | ecosystem: Environmental > Terrestrial > Soil > Tropical forest > Bulk soil | place: Panama | collected 2016-02-17 | reverse complement strand
TGCATCCCCGGCAAATAGGGATACAGTACACCGTTACCCCCTGCGGCCAAACCCGCGACGTTGGGGGGCGTCGTCGCTAGGGTTCTCCTGGTCCGCAGTACCGGCGTCGGGGGTGCCGGTCTGGGTTTCGGTGCTCCCCTCAGGGGCGTTGTCGGACGCTGGCTCTGAGGGGGTCTCGGCCTTGACGGCTGGGGGTGCGTAGGTGAACCCCACCGTCACCGTGCCGTCGTCGTTCTTGACGTTCCCCGCGTACACGGGCAAGCCCTTATGGAGCAGGCATGCCCGCCGAATGGCCTTTTTGACCTCGGTGGCGTCGCCCGCGTCTACGACGTACCAAACCTGCTGGGCCGCCATAAACTCCTGGGACGGCTTGCCTTCGCCGTCAAGGGCCGTCAGGGTCTCATAGGACGGCTTGCCGGCGGCCTCCCATGCCTTGACCAGCGTTGCGGCCTCCTGGTCAATCTCAGGCTGTATGCCGGTACGGGCACGGGAACGAACGGAACCGAGTGTCACGGTCTCGGGGGCGGTCTCTGCCTTGCGCAGTTGCATCGTTGTCACCCTTCCTAGGTGAGTAGCTGTTACCTACCATGCTACCCGCCTAGGGCCGGTGTGTCTAGCCGTACCAGCCGTCATCCGAGCTACGGCGAGTCCGGCGCTTGCCGTCGTCGTCGTCATCACGGGACCGGCGCGACCGTTGCTTTCCGAAAAAGGGGCTGCCGTCGTCATCATCATCATCGTCGTCGTCGGCCTTGACATAGTTGGGCACGGCCTTATACCCTCCACGGGTCATGTGCTCGTGAACGTACCGGGTACGGTCACGGCCCTTGAGTCCTAGCCGGTCTGCCATGTCGCTAACGGCATCGGGGAAGTCATCGTCTTTATCGGCCATTGTCATAGCCCTTTCTTAGTGGTTGACTAGTTAGGTGGTACCCGTTATGAATAGGGCACCAATAGGAACGTACCGGTACCGGGCCGTTCTTTGCAGTCGAGGCTATACGGTTCATAGCAGTAAAGGCAGCTGACTGCGTGATGTAAGTGTGGTTTACCTTAGGACACTCCCTCACCTTTTCCCCTCACTGGTGACCTATCCGGGCTTGCATGTTGCGGATTAGTCTCCAATCCATAATCAGAGACATATCCACCGTATCATTATTCAACTGCTCCACCTGTGTCATCGCCCTATCGGTGACGGTCCCGTCAAGTGTCGCGCACCAAATAAACGCATACCGCCCACACGCCTTTTGAGCATCGTTTCGGGCGGCGACACAAGCCGACAAATTAGACCGGTTACAATACACTAGCAACGGGTCCAGTGAGTCTTTAACTGAAACAATCCACGGTTTAACGTCATTGGGAGTTGCATCCAATGTCTCGACATCAAGACAGTTCCCCCTAGACAATTCGCCCGTGACATTGATACGAATATGGTAAGCATTGGGGAATTTCAGCCAGTCGGATGGCTTCCAAATATATTTGATAACCGCCCCGTTAACATACCCGCCAACGGCAAACGGGTATTTGGGAATGTTCCCAATATTCGGTTGTATGGCGTCAAATCCCACTTGGGTTACCAGCGACATGACTACCCCCATCCGGTTGCTGTACTACCTCGTTAATGTTATCAATCACCGGTTTAATCTCATTCACAGCGGTATCGTGAACGGCCTCAACCGTGGTTTGTGTAGCTTCCACCGTAGTCTGTACGGCGTCGGCTGTTTTCTTAGTAGCCCTAAGCTTACGATTGTTAAGCACCCCTGACACGGCAGCGACGAGTGCGGTAACGGCAGTAATAAGACCGGTGATAGCGGCAATATCGGCAGCGCTCATGTTTCCTCGTAAGCCTGGTCAAGTACGGATACCTGTATTGGGCCACCACCACCAGGGCCCACCACGGCGTAACAGGGTTTTTGATTGTTCCATTCCAGTTCTTTGGGTGCCTGATCAATCATAAACCCCTGAGGCAACGGTTGCTGCAACGGTTCACGATTACTGTTCAACCACAACACAGCTGCGTTATCGGGGAATTGAGGAATAGCCGTGATCTGTGCGCTGTACGTAGTACCGGCTGTAGCTGCACCGATGCTTTTAACCGTGAAAAAGGCCGTATTACCAACGGGCACGTCCACCTGCACTTGTGGCTGCGGGTACGATCCTGCCACGGGCGGATAATCGGCAATAAGCAACGTAGTGGCACCAAACAACAGTTTCATATTGTCGCCATCGGCGGCCGCAACGGTACCTTCAATTTCAACAGTCCAGTTAACAAGATACCGGCCCGGCTGGGGAAGAGTGCTAACAATGGTCGTGTTAGCGGCGGGGGCTGCAACGGAACCACGAACGTTAAGCGCGACTCCCTGATTGCCCAGCGACCCCACGTAAATCCGGGCCTTATCTCTACGGTAACGACGTGGGAGTATTTGCAATACTTGACCCATGTTGGCGAACGTGTCAACCGTCCATGTCATAGCATCACCATATTGGGGGGCGACCCTCCGTATTGGTTCGGCCCCACTGGAGGTAATGTGAACGGGTATGGACTCTATATCCTGCACCTGGATTATGTTAGGTGGCTCTTGATATTCGGTAGTCATTTCGCTATCAGTGCTCCCAGCTTGGCACCCTTACGGGCCGTGTCGGTGGCGGCCGACCTAACCGGCCCCTTAGTCATAGCGTTAAGGCCAATCACCAGCAATACGCCCCCGGCTAGAAACTCGCCTACCCGTATCCACGTATTAGGTTGAGTCAGCCGGTTGGCCAGGTCGCCTATTGCGTTAATGCCGGTTAGTGGGTTAACCGGGGTATTCAGGGGGTTACTGGAGCTAGCAACGCCGTTAAGACTATTGGCCTTTGCCTGTGCTTGCAACCGGTTGGAGTACGGCCCGGCTACGGCCCCGTTAGGCTTGGTTCGGGACTGGGCAACCGTGAATAGGGCCGGTTGCCCTGACACCTGGCCGATGATAACTCCCACTTGACCCTCAGGTATAACCCACCACATATTACTTAACCGGCGTCCGACTGCTGCGAGTAATCCGGCAGGGGGTGAACGTTCCCGGTATCCATGCCTTGCCCGCCGCTAGTCATCATCTTGTTAGTGGAAGGGTTAACGGCGTTGGCGTGCTTAAAAGCAAAATCGACACCGACGACGACGGCCCCGCCGATCATGAAGGTTTCAACTGATCGGGCAAACCCGGCAACCAAAAGAGTTAGTGCCGTGGTTGCCATAAGGGCCGTTCGTTCTGACGATTCGATTTGCTGATTAAACGCATCGGCTGACCGGACATCGGCAACCGGGGGGAGAAAGTGGAGAAAAATAACCGTGTTGGCGAGGCCAACCATAACACCCAATTCAACGCCGTGCCTGTTAACTGGCATTAATAGCTCCTAATGCTTTGGAACGGTTAGACGCTGGCCCTTGCGAACCATGGAATTACCATTGAGACCGTTAAGTCTTTCCACCTCGGCCTCAAACGATTTAGACCACCCGCGCCAGTGTGCGATTTGATCCAACCGGCCCGAGTGATTTATGCGGATTGACGTAGTGCCTCCCTTATTGCCTCCCTGGCCGTTGCCTCCCTTATGGTGATCCTGCAAAAGATGAACCTTAGGAGGATAGCCGTTAAGCCCTGGCACGGGGGGCGGCCCCTCAAACGCTTGAGCCTCCATGATGATTTGCTGGGAACTTTGCCCCACCGGGAGACCGGCAATATAGGCGGCCAGGGCCACGCCGATCTTATCGGCCCCCGTGCTCCCCAGGTCCGCTATAGCGGCTTGGAACCACTGGGCGTTAGTGGTAATGGGCTGCGGGCCGGTAGGGGGACGCTGGCCGTACCCGTACCCGGACCACCACGGGTACCCTCCGCCCCCACCGGGATAACCAGCCGGTACGTAGCCATAACCAAAAGCCGCATACCCGTACTGGCTGCCATAAGCCGCCATGCCGTAGGAGGACGCACCGTACCCGTACCCGGCAGCACCGGCCACGGGGGTTTTAGCGGCAATGTAATGCTTGTAAAAGAGATACCCGCCAACGCCGACCACGGCAAGCATTCCGGCTAGTACCCCACCCTTAGGGGTTTTTCCCAAAACTGGGACCTTAACGTCATTAGGCATAGTATTGCCCGTCCTCTGTGGAATACCCGTATTCGCTTCCCAGGTCGGTCTCGGCCGTACCCATTGACGGGTCGGGGGGTGGTATTCTTTCTATAGCTGATATTGAGTACATAGTATTAGGAATCATATCCCCCTGCCTACCCGTTCCGGCTGTACGGTACCAGAACGGCCTAAGGATAGTTTCTTGTTCCTTAGGCAGCATGTCGTAATGACGTTCGCCACCAGAGTAGACCTTAATCCGCTGGCCCGTTACCTTAGACTGAATATCCGTCCTAGGGTCGTCAGTACCCCTGGCCACCGCAGCCCGGTTATTCCTGGCCCTGTATCTCTGGGTCATGGAGGTTTGCACGATTAGTTGCTTATCGTCAGATGGCTTAGAGTTAGCCGGGGTACCCTGCGGTTTATTCAGCCATCCCTCAGAGACCGTTTCAGAGGGTACAACATACCCAACGGCCAGCATTCCCTCAGAGCTTGTCATCTGGCCCCGGAATGTGCGGAACGCTCCACCGAACCGTGACCGGAATGTTTCGTTAACGCTACCGGGGGCGGCCCATGATGGCTGGTTTCCGGTATCGCTACGTACCTTTTCGTCGTAGGTACAGTCGCCCCAATTGGGCCGGTCATCGTACTGGACGCCGGTATAAGAGCTATCTTCACTCTGGTAGCCCCATAGCTCTTTACCCTGCAACGTTTCAGGGATTGACTCCCAAGCTGGGGTAACCTCCCCCTCCCGTAGCCTGGTCGCCTGTACCCTGTCAGGCTGACTGCCGTAGTAGTAGTGAATTTGGTTGACGCCGGTACCCCAGACCTGGGCACCGGAGTAATTAACGTAGCGTCGCTTCCATAGCCCTGTTACTTCCTGGGCACTCATTTAGTAATCCTCCGTCCCAGGTCCACCGTTAGCCAAACCAGCGCTTTTTGCGTGTATGTACTGTCCGTAAAGCAACACGGCCGCCAGGCCCGCACCCAGGGCTGGGGGCCACCGGCGTTTATCAAGCAACACGCCGATACCACCAAACAACACGGCCTGCAACATGCCGATATTGACCCATTTCATGAGAGTATCGGCACGTTTACCGGCGTTAATCTCAGTTGTTTGTGGTGACGAGTTAGTTGCCGAAATGATGTCATAGGTCAGTGCCGCGTAAACCGCTACGGTTACGGCTACGCTCTCACTGACAAATTCGGCCATTACTTGCCAGTTTCAGCAGTACGCAAAACACCACTAGCGGCATTACCGCCAACGCGGGTCAATCCGGTGAGGCCGCTAGCGTGCAAACCGAAAGCGGTAACCAGGCCAATGGCGACGACACCGGCAACGAACGTTTTCGCAATATCCATTTCAATCTCCTATGCCACTTGTACGTGACGGCGTTGGGGGCGTTGCTTTTGGAACGTGTCGGCAATAGTACCAGCAGCCGATTTGCCGTTAAACTTAGTTGTCAAGGCCCCCAGCAACACAATAAACGATAGTCCCGTAGCCCCCCGGTTACTAACATGTGAGAGACCGTCAAACAACAGGGCACCGATAATTGTTGCGAGAGGTATGCGCCAGTTAATTTCGTGGGTTTGGTACCATTCGTTACCAAACGTGATAGTACCAGCCACCAGAATAACTACAGTGGCGGTAGGGGTGTCGGCCATAACCGCAGCCTCCAAAACGTAGCTATTTCCCCCACCGGCCCGCCCCCATGGATAGGTTTAATGACGGTACCTTCTGCTGTATCATATGCTGACACGTACTGAGTACCGTCAACGGCTACGCCCATGTGAGTTTGCCATAGGCATACGTCGTTAGCTTGCACGCTTACCCGGTTGACTCTTGTTGCGTGCGCTGGTAGCCAAATCTGGTAAACCAGTGTGTTAGGGCCGTGAGTGAGACCCGCAAACGTATGAGGTGCGTAACCAGGTATCGCCATACCGCAATCGTGATTTGCAACATAGTTAAACGCTCCAGAGCAGTCCCAGCCGTGAGGGTTAGCCCCACCCCACCTGTACGGTACCTGGCCTGCGTACCCCGCAAACGTGGCCGCCAAGCTGCCAGGAACACCCCCTACTGCCTGTATACCGCCACCCCCGGTCAAGGGGGCGGCCTGTATCCGGTAGGCCGTGAGAGTGGCCTTAGGGTCCTTCCCGGCGATGATATTGCGTAGGGTGTCAGTCCACCGGGTACCCTTCAGTCCCGAGTAAACCATGATCAGCCCACCCCCGGCTATTGCCAGGTAGGTTCCCTTGATAGGCATGTCACACCCCACACATCGGTGCCGTTGCCCATGCCGACCAGTCGGTACCGTTGGCCGATGCCCGTATTGCTACCCTCGTGTTAGTCGCGGGGTTTTGCAACTGGGCTACGGAGTAACCAGCGCCCTTACCGCCGGGGGTGTCTAGTTGGTAAAGGCCAACGTTGGTTCCTCCGTCAGGGTTGCGGGAGGTTACCCCTACCCGTCCTCCCGATTCGTGCATGGCTATGCACATAGCCACCCTAGCCTTAGACGGTGCGCCACCCATGGCAATCCAGAGGGTACCGATAGCGGCTTGTGGTAGCACCGGCCCACGGGGTACAGGTACATTACTAATATTAGTCACGCCCCCAGCGGTATTAATATTAGAAGTAAGCTGATAGCTCGTGGTAGTGGTAGCAGGAGACTTCCCCGCGATCACCTGACGTACCACGTCCGACCACTTTTTCCCGCGCAAACCTGACCATAGCAGGATGCCACCGGCTCCCACTATGGCCAGGTATGAGCCCTTAACGGGCACTACGCCCCCGGTTGCGGGAGACTGACGTTAACGCCAGTCTTGCCCGCGACGAAACCGGTAACGGCGGGTACGACCATGTACCCGGTTGCCAGCAGTACGATAGTGGCAACGGGGTGAGCCTTGACGAACGAAATAGGGTGCATATCTCCTACCCTTCCACGTCACCCCAAGCCGACTGGCCAGGGGGTTCCTGCATAGCTGGCGGCTTCCAATCATCGGGGTTAAACGCCCCCCACTGCTCCGCATCCTGCCCATGCTCCCCCTGACGTTCGTGCTCGTAATGCTCATAGCTACCATCGGGCAGTTGCAAGTGGGCTTCTGACCCCCGTGGGAATCGGTTGGTAAGATACCGGCGTGCCCTGGTCTCGGACACGCTACGGAACAGTACACGCCCCCGGTCCTCTGGGAACGATGAAATAACCCGGTACCACCCAGGGTCTTTGCTGGGAGTAGGGTTTGGCTTGGTTTCGGTCTTTTGGGTGTCGGCCATGACTAATTAACCTCCTGCCGTCAACTGTGCCGTGTCCTGGTGCCTTGCCTGGGCGTTACCAGCGCCGCCACCACCACCGGGAGCAACATAGTTGACAACGGAGTAAAGGTTACCCGCCACGCCCATGTTGCCATTGAAAATGAAGTTGCTACCAGGAGAGGTAACAAGATAAGACCGCCTAGTCTCGCCACCGGGCTTTTGCAAGAAAAAGTCCTGGTTAAAGTTAAGGGCGTAAACGCCGTTTTCCTTACCAGGCAAAACCCCAGCGGCACCCGCTCCACGAACGTCCATTGTCGTAGCGGGGTAACCATACTCCCGAGACATGGCACCCTGCCAATCGGCCTTAGTGTACTGAGTCAACAGGAAGTTGGCCTCAAACTTGATACCGATAAGAGGGTCCGGCCAATTGGTTTCACCAGAACTACGGGCACCGGCAGCACCACGGTACATGAAAAGGTACTGACGGAATGGGTAACCTAGCCCCGTGATAAGCTGCTGGTTAATCACTCCAGCGGCCGACACGGGAACACTTCCCTGGGTCCAATACTGGGTGGTACCGGCAGCCGGGGGAGCACCGGCAATAGCACGGCCCTGCTTATCAGACTTCCGGGGCTCCCAGTAAAACTCCTGGGTACCCCTCACCCTAACCGACCATGCCGTAGCCGACGGGAACGCCGTGGCAGCGGCGTTAAGCTGCATGATAAGCGTAAGAGTAGCCGTATTGTTAACCGACGCAAGATCACCGATAGGATCACGGTTAACGATCTCCAACGGAATCTGCATGATATACGTTCCGGCCGTACCGGTAGCAGTGTAAACAGCATTGGTCGCTGGGTCATCCCAGAAGTAGTAACCACCAAACTTGTTAGTGATATACCAGGTGTAACCATCGAACGGGCCAAAAATGGCCTCATTGTTTACGTCGTTAAGCTGCACCGACGAGAAGATAGTAAACGGGGAATCGGCTCCCAGTGTGCCCGCCGTGGTCGTGTAATCCACCCTAAGCCACAAACGGGCAAGCCACCCAGTAGCCTGCAACGTCCACGGCTGTAGCGAACCACCGGCTGTGTTGGTAAACGTCTGGTCGTAGTCGCCCCCCTCCAAAACATCCTGAGTGCCGATAAGAAACGACCGGGGGCGGCCTCCCCCCTGGGCAGCGGCCTGAGGCTGGCCACGCCGTTGCAACTGTGCCCGGTACCGGACACGTTCTCCATGATGATTAAAAGACCTGTATTCGTGCATAACACCGCGCTCCAACTGGGGCTAGGGAATGTGCGCGGTAGATACTCTGGGGTTAGGTATCTACCACGAACATGCCACCAGAACGGCGCATGTACAGGCACTGACTAATGGTCCTTCCATCGCGGGACCGGTCAGTCCTAAGTTTGGAGCAAATTTCCTCAATAACATCAGGGTCGCCGCACCCAAAATCGGCGTATCTTTTGCGGGTATCCCTGTCGTCATCATAGAAAACAAACAAATGTTCCGGGGCGCTGTAGGTATGGTAGGAAAGGTACCGGCCGCGTTGCGCTTCCGACCATACGGCGTTATCCGGTCCCCCGCGCTGCAACGGGGCTTCTATCTCTTCCCGTAGTTTAAGCTCGTGTTGTGTTTGGTGGGCTTCGTTGATATGGGTGATAGTCTTACGGCCCATGGTAACGTAATTATGGTGGATAGCTTCACCAAAATTACGGTGGAGCAATTCCATTTCCTCGGCCGCGCTATCCCCTGGCTTTTCGAGGGGAACAATTAGATACCCGTTGAACTTTCGTTTGCGATCATAGCGCATACGGGTGTCGGTAGGGAGTTTGGGAACAACGCGCAAATTCAACTGTTTAGCGGCGCGGCCAACCACAGGATCACGCCCCTTTATTTTCCCATGCAGGCTCAACACCTGGTGATCAGGGGAAACGACCTGTTGCAAGCATTGATAAGCGAGTGTCGATTTACCCCGGCCGGTAGGTCCCAGGAATGTGACATGCTGGCCTGGTTTGTGATCGAGGCGAAATTCCTCGAGAAAGTCTTTACGGGAGATAATCTCCACTAGGTCGCCGTTTACCTTATCCTGGTATCCGTATCCTGCGAGCCTGGGCATCCTCCACCCCCTTAAATTCGGGCTCCAAGTCCTCAATGTACCCAGCTGCGATACGCTCCTGTAGCTCGTACTTAAAGGCGCGTAGCTGATGCCTGGCCTCCGCCACTGTGATAATAGCAACGATGGACAGTATTAGCCCTAGGGCCGTCATAAACTGCCCGAGGATGGGGGGTATAACCATAGCGGCCCCCGTTGCGAATACCAGCAAAACCGCGGCCCCGCGGGGTATTGTGATGACGATTCGCTTATCAAAGAGAGACCCCCTCTTAAACCGGCTGGTAACGTTTTTCCGCATAATACTCACCCTTTGTTAGTTCCAACGGCGTCGCATATTTTGCGCGCCGTAATCCGACACAATAAGGTCGGGGGAATCGGGATCGGTCCATGCTACCCGATCGTTCTTGTACGCCTCCCGGTGCATATTCAGGAAGATTTGACAGTCACGATTTGACACCCCACCGGGAGAGCTACGGAAATAATACACAAGCGCGGGCCGTAGCTGATACTGAAGTGCCGTGCGCCGATCGGGGTATAGGGTCATATCCGAATCGCCATCGTCAAGATAAAAGATCATGCACCCGTGTACTAGTTCATCCCACTGACGGAAGTTGATTTGCATGTTGATAATAGCAGCCATGCGAACGGCCGCACCCGTGACGACGACGCAACGAGAACACGCAACGAAACCGTGAGGCTTACACGCCCCGCTAACTTCCATCGTTAGCCCCCTTGACAATAATCCCCATCTTTTCCAGTTGACGCCTTACCTTAGGGTCGGTGAAGACCTGAGCCGCCATGAGATTAGGTTCACGGGTCTGGGACATAACACCAGCCGTCAGATACCGCAACACCTTAGGCCGGAAGCGCCACCGGATCGGGATACGCCGCTTACCTACCTTAAGGGTCAAGGGGGGTTCCGTAAGCCTCTCTGCCTCACGTGCGAGTTTCCTGGTAGCCCTGGCCTCCCGCCCCATGGCAAACCGTGAGGGTAGCTCTTGCAATTGCTTTTCGTGGTTACGGGCAAGCTGGGAGATCAACGGAAGCAGCGTAACGATAGCCTGCGCAACCGGTGAGGATGGACTTGTAATAATATCCACCCCCTTACCAATATAAATATTATTAGCAGCTAGGTCGCCAATCGCGGTAGCGGCTCCCGGCCCATGCCACAAAATAGTAGCAGCGTCGGGGAAGTTGCCCGTAGCGATGCTACCCAAAAAATACATCTTGAGCCCAGAGGCTACCTTATCCCGGTACTCCCGTGCCTCTTTGGTAAGGGGGCGCTTGATAAGCTCCGTGAAGTCTGGAGCACCAATGATAATGTCAAAGTCTGGGAGGCCGTCCGGCCGTTCCCCGTTGCTCCCGCTAGTATCGCCAGGGGGGGTAGATGCGTTACCGGGGGGCGTGGAAGATGTCACCCTATCGCGTATTTCAGCCATTGATACCATCTCCCTTATCACGAGGGGAGGCCTCCCGGTGGAAAGGGTGACAAACCACCGGGAGGCCACCAGGCGACCGGACGGCCCTACCTCCATGGTACCAGGCCGGGGCCGATTGGCCCAGCATCAAACCCTTAGGCGTCTAACCGTTCGACTACTCACAGTTGACACACTGGTCACACTGTGAGACAATGGACACCTCAGCACCGGGGGTAGGGTGCTCCCGGTTGATCACCGGAAAGGGTGACCATTATGGCTAACGCCGACATCAGCACTACCGACGCCACACGCTCCCGAGTTGAGGCGTTTCACGCCCAAATGCTCGAAAAGGCGTCGCAGTTTGACGAGGACCGCGCAGAACAAGTCATGCTAGCCCAGGCCGCCCGCATTTTCGATGCAGCCGAATCGGGTAAGGGCACGGCCGCTATCCTCAGCGCCGACATGGGCGGTACCATTCAGGGCCGCGACGTTCCCGGTACCGTGTGGGAGCTTAGGGGTTTCGATGTCGTCAGGTCCAACCGAACCGATATCGCCAACGCCCACGGTTACTACCTGTCGTTTGACGCCGTGTACCTCGGCGGCCCAAAAGACACGGCCACCAAAAACGGCCTCACCATAGGCGAATCCTACGCCCTGCAAACCGGGGCAGACCTGGTGGTATTCAAAGCCGCCGCGCTGCTGGCCGACGACGCTTACCCCGTCAGGGTGTCGCTGGTGGGTACCACTACCGGATCGGGCCGTACCCTGCTACGGCTTACCGAGGCACCCGATACCGTGTCATAACTGAATAACCAGCGGTAGGGGTAGGCCGTGGCACGTCGTAAGAGTTTCCTAGCGCGTTTTTTTGACACGCTTAAAAACGCTTTCGAGGCCACGCCTACCCCTAAGCATCGGGAAACCCAGAGGCAACGTGAAGCCCGCGAGTTTGCCAGGGGTAAGCGTACTAGCGGTAAGGCCGCAGAACGCTACGCACAACAGCGTAGGGACGCCAGGGCTACCCGTAACGCTCAAGCCGCTAGGGCTAGACGTGAGAAGCGGCAAGCTGACCCGTTTGAGCGTGAGTGGCGTCGGCAGATGCCCGGTAAGCGTATCAACCGTAAAGACTTTGAAACCCACAAGCGCCTTTTCATGGACATCCCGCATATCAGGAATGAAACCCCAGAAGAAAAGGCCGAACTTTGGGAATCCTACATTGAAAACATGGTTTACGGACGGCACGGTTACCGGTTTAACGATCCCCGTAATCCGTTCTGGGATGACATCGCTATGCAACCACGAGATTTTGATTGGAGTGAATGGCGGCGACGGCGGAAAACGCCATGACCCGCTTTATAGTCGTGCCACGCGAAACGGTGCTTAAACGCCAACGGCTGCAACGGCAGAATGACCTAGCCCGTGCTAGGTACGAATCACGCAACCTCGGCCGTTCCCATCATGACGCCCTGGGGGAACAACTGGCCCGCGATATGTCGTGGAAAACAAAGCGGTTCGTTATGTGGGATGGGGAGGGACCAAAAGATGCCGGTTACGCTCTTTTCGGTAACAGTCTCGGCTACGAAATATGTCACCCGTATCTGGGTACTACTGAGTGCCTATCTTTGGTATTGGATACAGCCCGCGATTATCCCCAGTCGATACATATTGCTTTCGGCTTTAATTATGACGTTTCTATGATCCTCAGGGAACTATCCCACCGTTCCCTTATCGCCCTCAACGAATACACTCACACTACCTGGAAAGGATACGAAATTGAGCACATCCCGCACAAGTGGTTCCGAGTCAAGTACGGATATACGAGCTGTAAAATATACGATATCCGGTCTTTCTTCGGAGGAGACTATAAATCGGCTTTGCGAGATTTTGAGATTGGCACTGATACCGAGCGCGAGACCATATCGACGGGTAAAGGTAACCGTGCTAGTTTCCTATGGGAAGAGATTGAAGACATCCGAGACTACTGGCGACTAGAACTAAAACTAGGGGTAGAGCTAGGCGAGGCGCTACGTACCGTATTCGCTGATGCCGGTTACATTCCCCGATCATGGCACGGCCCTGGGGCACTCGCGCGCATGGCGTTGAAACGCCACAAGATATATGACGCCATGGCCGAGACACCCCCCGAGGTAAGGGAGGCATCACAATACGCTTTCGCTGGTGGACGGTTCGAGCCGTTTCTAGCGGGTCATATCAACGGGAGAGTTTACAATGCAGATATCAATAGTGCATACCCGCACTACGCCACAAAGCTACCGAATCTCAGTGCTGGTCACTGGGAACACGTACGAGATTACCGACCTAGAATGTTTGGCGTCTACCATATCCGGTACGACGCGGACCCTGATAATACCAAAATCTTCCCTCTCTTCCGTCGTCTCAGTAACGGATGCGTTGTATGGCCTAATAGGGTCACTGGCTGGTATTGGTCCCCCGAGGCCGATACCGTCAAAGACGACCCAGCAGCAACCTTTCTAGAGGGGTGGGTATTTCACGAGGATGACCCTTCCGATAGGCCATTCGCGTGGATAGCAGACTACTATCAAAAACGGAAGAGGCTTAAGGATGCCGGAAGCGCCGCAGAATACACGTTCAAACTCATCATCAATTCCGTATATGGTCAGTTGGCCCAGAGAGCGGGATGGGACCGTAAGAATCATACTGCACCTAGATCCCACCAGCTTGAATGGGCGGGATATATCACTTCTGGATGTCGTGGAAGCATATATAAGGCTGCGCGATCCTGCGGGGAAAAACTCATATCAGTTGACACTGATGGAATTTACAGCCGTGCTCCAATCCCTGATATTGATATTGGGGCCAGTCTGGGCCAATGGAGTACAGACGAATACCATGATGGAATATTTTGGCAATCGGGAATTTACTGTCTAGCTACAGAAGATGGATGGAAAAAAGCCAAATCCCGTGGTATTCGCAAGGGAAGCTACACGGCCGACGAACTACTACGATGCGTATACGAGAGGGATACCCTTAAACTCAGCAAACGAATGTTCATAACCTACGGTCTCGCAGCAATCCACGGCTGGGAGCTACACAACACATGGATAGACGAACCCCACGAGTATGAGATGGGAGGCAGTAAACGGGCACACTGGCCTAAGGCTTGTGAGACGTTCTGCGAACCCCCGATACACCGGCTGGCCCAGTGGTCTCCCCTGTACGGCGTAGGGGCTACCGACGACGCTCACAGCGTTAAACACAGCCTCCCATGGTTGCGGCCCGACCCACGGGATAAGGGGATGGCCAGGGCCATGCAGTTGTTCGGCACCGATCTAGACGACGAGGACGAATGGGTGTATGATGAACAGTATGTGTGACGTATGCGGTAAAGCTACGGAGAGACCGTGGGTACTGGCGAAACCAGCGCGCAGGGCGTTCCGCGTATGCGACGATTGCGTCAATGTCCTATGGCATGGCGTACAAGATGAAAGGGTGAGTGAGGATGTTTCGAGGCCGACCCCCGGTTAGCGGCATTTTCGTGGCAGCCCTAGGGGCGTTCGTATTCAGCGGCCTGGTGGGCTGGTCAATGTCAGTGGCATTAACATTGACCGTGGTCGTTTTCATTATCGCCTGTATGATCTGGTGGCAGTCATGATGGTAGACGCAATAATCCCGGCATGGAACGAGGCCGCAACTATCGGCCCCATCGTCAGCACGCTCACCAACCACCCCGGCATTCACCACGTGTGGGTAATGCTAGACCTTAAAACAACCGACGACACGGCCCAAGTGGCCAAACGTCACCACGCTAGGGTTATCGAGGATTACACCAACGGTAAGGGCCAGTGTGTCATGGCTGGCCTCCAATACGTAGATACGCCTAGGGTGTTGTTCTGCGACGCCGACCTGACCGGCCTTACGGCTGATCACGTAACCCAGCTAATCATGATGCGGCCCCTAGTGCCTATGGTTATCGGGATACCGGACTTCCCAAAATGGGAGGACATCCCCCCAAATTTCAGCAACCGGCCGTTTATCGGCGCATGGCCGTGGATGTCAGGTGAACGGTGTATGTCGTCCCATGTAGCCAAAAACGCTGGGGACCTGTACGGTTACCTTATGGAAACCCAGCTTAACACTGCCAACCATAAGGCCGGGCGACCGGTCGAATTCGTCAGATTGGAGGGGTGTCAATCGCCACTAGACCTAAATGAGCAACGCCTACGGGACATGCACAGACACATGGAGTACGGCAAAAGAATGGGAGTGCTTTAACATGTCTAAGGCCACGGCAACCAACGTCAAGATTCTTAACAAGCAACCAACCTCCAACACCGTCAAGAGCGGTGGCAGCGTCAAGGCTATTTCCACCAAAAGCGGCAGCGGCAGCGGTAAGGTCACAAACAAGTGAGCAAGTCAATCCGAGACATCTTGGAAGGATGGACCGACGATGAAACTACGCCTGCCCGCAGAACGGCCCGTGAGCGACGCCCAGCTGGCCCGCCTCACCCCGGAGCAACGCTCGGCGTTCCAGAGCTACAGGCAATGGGGATACCGCCCACGACAGTCTCTGAGACTGGCGAGGCTCCTGTACCCCGCCAATCTTGGACCGACTACCCCACCGGGGGCATCATCCCCCCGGTAGCGGTCAAG
>Ga0126378_10001884_pt1 | contig 15507 bp, 14 predicted proteins | sample PanSoiMetPlot_23_FD_92587 | JGI IMG/M metagenome (GOLD analysis project Ga0126378, IMG submission 92587) | Tropical forest soil microbial communities from Panama - MetaG Plot_23 | ecosystem: Environmental > Terrestrial > Soil > Tropical forest > Bulk soil | place: Panama | collected 2016-02-17 | reverse complement strand
TGTGACGCTTCAGGATGCCGCGGGTCGCCTGGAGCGCAAACCGATCGTCAACGACATGAGCATTCAGGTCGCAACGGTCAACGGTTCCGGCTCGCAGAGTTCCAATACCGTTCTGCTTCGCAGTATCTTCCAGATGGGTGTGCCGGTCTCGGGCAAAAATCTGTTTCCGTCGAACATCGCGGGTTTGCCCACCTGGTACACGATTCGCGCCAATAAAGACGGCTACATCGCGCGCAAAAAAGAAATCGACTTCCTCGTTGCCATGAATGCCGAAACGGCGCAGGAAGACGTCATGTCGCTGGCGCCAGGCGCTGCTGCTCTCTACGACGAACCTCTGAAGCTCAATGAGCTGCGCAATGACCTGATCTTCTACGCGGTGCCTTACGACAAGCTGGTGGCGACGGTTTGTCCGGAAGCCAAGCTGCGCAAGCTGGTCAAGAACATGATCTACGTCGGCGTCGTGGCCCAACTGCTCGACATCGACATGGCGGAAGTCGAGAAGGCGATCCGGAAGCAGTTTGCGAAGAAGGTAAAAGCCGCGAACCTGAACCTGGGTGCCGCGCAGGCCGGATACGACTACGCCAAAGCGAACCTGACCAAGCAGGATCCGTTCCGTATTGCCCGCATGGATAAGACCGCGGGCAAGATCATCATTGACGGCAACTCGGCCGCGGCGCTGGGCTGCATGTTCGCTGGCGTCACGGTGGTGACCTGGTATCCGATCACGCCGTCGTCGTCGCTGGTCGAGACGCTGATCGACTACATGAAGGAGCACCGCATCGGTCCTGACGGCAAGGCAACGTTTGCCATCGTGCAGGCGGAAGACGAACTGGCCGCGATCGGCATGGTAATCGGCGGCGGTTGGGCTGGTGCCCGCTCGATGACAGCGACCGCCGGTCCGGGAATCTCGTTGATGTCGGAATTTGCCGGCCTAGCCTACTACGCTGAAGTTCCGGGCGTGATCTGGGACATCCAGCGCGTTGGTCCATCGACCGGACTGCCCACGCGTACGTCGCAGGGTGACATTCTCTCGACGGCATTCCTCAGCCACGGCGATACAAAGAACATCCTGCTGTTTCCGTGCTCCGTGTCGGAATGCTTCGACATGGCTCAGGACGCATTCAATCTAGCCGAGCAGTTCCAGACTTTGATCTTCGTAATGTCAGATCTGGATCTTGGCATGAACAACTGGATGTCGGATCCGTTCAAATATCCCGGGACGCCGATCAAGCGCGGCAAAATCTTGACCAAAGAAGATCTGGACAAACTGGGCCATTTCTCGCGCTACAAAGATGTGGACGGCGACGGTATCGGCTACCGCACGCTGCCGGGCACGGATCATCCGGCGGCGGCGTACTTCGCGCGCGGAAGCGGCCACAACGAAAAGTCGCAGTACAGCGAGCGGCCCGACGACTTCGAACGCAACATGGAGCGCATCAACCGCAAGTTCGAGACGGCGCGGTCATTCGTTCCGCGGCCAGAGGTCGACACCGGCAAGTCCAAGATTGGCATCCTTGCCTACGGCACGTCGCATTGGGCGATCATCGAGAGCCGCGACCAACTTCGCAAGGAGTACAACTTCGAGACCGACTACCTACGGCTGAAGGCGTATCCGTTCACGCGCGAGGTTCACGAGTTCATTGAGAAGCATGACCGCGTCTACGTGGTCGAACAGAATCGCGATGCGCAGATGCTGAGCCTGCTGAAGCTCGACATAAGCACCGAACTCACACCGCGGCTGCGCAGTATCGCTCACATTCACGGGCTGCCGCTCGACGCCCGCTCGGTCACCGACGAAATCATGACGATGGAGGGCAAGTAAGATGTCGACCACTCCAAGTACCCCAGCTCCTAAGACGAACCGCATCAACCTCTCCGTTCTCGAATATAAGGGCGGGAAGACCACACTCTGCGCCGGTTGCGGCCACAACGCGATTTCCGAGCGCATCATCGACGCGATGTTTGAGATGGGTGTGAAACCCGAGAACGTCGCCAAACTGAGCGGCATCGGATGCTCGTCGAAGAGTCCGGCGTATTTCATGAGCCGCTCGCACAGCTTCAACTCTGTGCACGGGCGGATGCCTTCGGTCGCGACCGGGGCGATGCTCGCGAATCGCAACCTGATGGCGTTGGGCGTAAGCGGCGACGGTGATACCGCCTCGATCGGCATCGGGCAATTCGTTCACCTGATGCGGCGTAATCTGCCGATCATTTACATCATCGAAGACAACGGCGTGTATGGTCTCACCAAGGGCCAATTTTCGGCGACCGCCGATATCGGCTCGAAGCTAAAAACCGGAGTCATCAACGACCTTCCGGCGATCGACACCTGCGCCCTCGCCATCGAACTGGGCGCAACGTTCGTGGGTCGGTCGTTCTCTGGCGACAAGAGACAACTGCTCAGCATGCTGAAGGCGGCAATCGCGCATCGCGGCACCGTGATGCTCGATGTAGTATCGCCCTGCGTGACCTTCAACGATCACGATGGCTCGACCAAATCGTACAAATACATGAAAGATCACGAAGAGCCGCTGCAAGACATCAACTTCGTCCCGCACTTCGAAGACATTGCCGTGGACTACGATCCCGGCAGTACGCTCGAGGTGACGATGCACGACGGGTCCCGCCTGCGTCTGCGAAAACTGGAAGAGAATTACGATCCTACCCATCGCATCGACGCCATTCATCGCCTGCTCGAAGCGCACGAGAAGCAGGAGGTGCTGACGGGAGTGTTCTACGTCAACCCGAAGGCGCCGTCGTTTCTCGATCTTCTCAACATGACCGACGAGCCCTTGGCGACGTTGCCGGAGTCCGCAACTCGCCCGGGCCGCGAGGTTCTCGAGCAGTGCATGGAAGAACTGCGCTAAGAATTTTTACGTCGTTCGTGTAGCAGAAAGCCCTCCGTCCCGGAGGGCTTTTTGTTGCTCTACTCGCAGATGGAAATCTCAGGCCACTTCGTCGATCGCAGTTTCATCGACCAGCGAGGCCCCGCCTGAATGCTCAGGATTTTCGCCGGGCTCCGGAAAGTCGGAGTCCGCCGCTTTCAGCATGGGATCTTGATCGCGATGCCCGAGCTGTCCTTGCATGGAAGTGTTGCCTTTTTGCGTGCGCTCGTCCTGCTCGACAGCTCCTTTTTCCAGATCCTGGTCTTTGGTTTCAGGCATGTGTCAAAGCTCCTTTGCGAACCGTGCGAGCAAAATTCCAACCCGGCTCACAGGCAAGCCTAACCCGGAAGATTCTTTCAGGCAAAGGGATTGTTGGAAGGCACGAGCGGCATGCGCCAAAGAGTGCCAAATGTGGAAATGATTTTGGCGGCATCATTCAGTACACAAATATTCGTGATGGTGAGGTTTGCTGGCCAACCTTCCTACACACCTCTCCATCCAAAGCGCGACGCCCGATGGCCGGCGGGGCGCAGCAGGGAAGGGCGCCGCGGGGGCAAACTCAAATGTCAGGATTCGTACCGTCGACCTATGGACGCTTCCGAGCGTGCTGCAGAAGATCCCCGCAGAATTACTTGGCTTGAGCGCCTCGCGATTCGAAATCAGAAGAGAACTCAGCAGGCTACAGCGGCGGCAGAAATACTATTGCCTTCGTTTTTCGTCGTCGGCCCTCCGCGCACTGGCACCAGTTGGTTGCATGAAGTCTTGCGTGGCAAAGTGATTTTGCCGACGCCGACGAAAGAAACGCGTTTCTTTGATACTCACTTCGCCCGCGGCCTCGATTGGTATGGCGCGCACTATCCCGAACGCATCCACGGACTGCGGATTGGCGAAATCGCGCCCACGTATTTTGCTTCACCAGAGGCGCGCGAGCGCATAGCGGAAATCGTGCCTGCTGCGCGCGTGGTGTGCATCTTCCGAGATCCAGTCGAGCGGCTGGTATCGCTCTATCGCATCAAGCGGGCGTATGGACTCGTGCCCTGGAACTTCGAGCAGGCTCTCATCCACGATCCCGAGTTTCTGGAGACGAGCCGCTACAGTGCAAATCTCAAAGCCTGGTACGGAATGTTCGGCAACGAGCACGTGCTTGCCACCCTGTACGACGATCTTCGCAGCAACCCGCAGTCTTTCCTGAACAGGATCGTCGACTTCCTGGGGATCCCGCGTTTCGCGCTGACGGCGTCGCAGAAGAATGCTGTGCACGGCTCCGAAAGCCTGACCCATCCGCGCAGCTTTAAGCGAACGCGCAATGCGTCGCGCGTTGCTGATTGGCTTAAGGCGCAACGCATGGATAAACTCGTCGCCGCGGTTCGCAATTCACCATTACGGCGATTGTTTCTCGGTGGCGGCGAGCCTTTCGGCACGCCATCGGCGGAACTGTCAGCGCAGCTCAGGGAGCTGTTTCTTCCCGAGATCAACGAAATGGAACGGATGCTGAAGCGCGATCTCGCCACGTGGAAGTACGAAGGGGGAAACCGCACGTTGCCGCCGGCGCATCCGCCACTTAGCGAAGTTCTTCGATCTCATCGATAAAATGTGCTTCGGCCTTGCCAGCGGACTGAACGAAGACCTACCGCCGCAACGCCGGCCTCTCGCAACCAGCATAGGCATAGCTTCCGCCGGACCTCAGACAGAGTGCGGAAGCATACGACCGATCGCCAGGAGAGTCCTCCATCTTCTCGGTCGAAGGACCGCCTGCAACGCCATATCCGGCCACCGAAGTGTACCCGCGAATTCGCCCTCGCATGCGGGCGGCTTGCTCTGACGTGAACAACAGCCGCCCCATCCCCATTTGGCGCAGGGATTCACCGGTCCATTTCGGCGCCATGATGCCGAGCCAGGTATGCGCCCGGAGACCCAATAACAGGTGACCGATTTCGTGTGCGGCGACGGCTCCAAGCAGCCGCGACTCATCGATTCCATTTTCGTGATGGGCCTCGCTGATGCGATCGAAGAAGATGTCCGCATATTTTCCAGTTCCATCTTCGGCGAGAAACGCATCGCCGTAGACGGACTCGCCCGCTGTTTTTCCTCTTGGAAGAACGTTCAAGATCAACTTGTCGATGTCGAGCAGGTTTTGACAATCCTTCCCGACATCCCGGCCGAAGCAATTCACCCAGCGCACTTCGATTCCGGCTGCGCGAAAAATCCTGACCACCTCAATTCCGGCCTGATCCATAACAGAGCCCCTAACCTTCGCATTGGCATAGACCAGAACCGGTAACTGGCCGTCGCCGGATCCAACCTGCGCAGCTGCGCTAGCACATAACAAAACAATCGCTATCACCCACCGCCATTCCCATGCGAACTCCAAGGCCCCGCCCTCCGTATCACGAAGGTGGGGGACCGCTTTGCGTGCCTCAAGGCTCAGCAGGTTACGAGGAAATGAAATTTCGGTAACGCGCTAAATTCTGCAACGTCAAATAATTAGAGGGTGGGGTGACTCGCCGGGACGGACGCCCAAAATGCTAGATTCGAAGTTAGTGGGGAACACGAGCGGACTCGAAAACGAAGGACCTAGGACTCTCCGCTTTGGACTGTTCGAGCTCGATCTGCGCGCCGCCGAATTACGCCGGCATGGCGTGCGCGTTAAGCTCCAGGAGCAGCCTTTCCAGATACTCGCCCACTTGCTGGAAAGGCCCGGAGACGTCGTCACCAGGGAAGAGCTGCGCGAGCGTCTGTGGCCCGCCAATACCTTCGTCGACTTCGACCACAGCCTAAACGCAGCCATCCGTCGCCTGCGCGACGCTCTCGGGGATTCCGCGGAGAATCCCCGGTTCGTTGAGACGGTAGCGCGCCGCGGTTACCGATTTCTCGCTCCTGTGACAGCGTTGCCCATCAATGGAAACGGGCATGGTCCTCAAGTAATTGCTCAGGAATCACACCCGAGAACGAACAGACCCCGGCGGACCTGGCAGTATCCTGCGGCAGTAGCGACTGTTGCAATCCTGGTCGCGGTAGGGATCAGGCTCGGATTGCTGGCGGCTCATGTAGGTGCGCCGCGACCGATTCGGGTATCGCAACTCACAGCCAACCCAGCCGACGATCGCGTCCGCGCCGCTGCCATTTCGCCCGACGGACGATACTTCGCGTTCTCTGACGAGACGGGTTTTTACCTTCGTCAGATCGAAACTGGAGAGACCCACCCGATCGCGATCCCCGAGAACCTCAAGGCACAGTCCGTAGCATGGTTTCCTGACAGCGCGCATATGGTGGTGGGCTTGGGTTCCAGTCGTTGGCAAACCGGGTTGTGGGAAGTCTCGGCCTTGGGCGGGAATGCTCGCAAGCTGGCCGATCCTGGAGGCCGGCCCGCCGTCTCTCCCGACGGCCAGACGATCGCCTTTATCGGAGGGAGCCGTTTTCACGAGCAGATGTGGCTGATGTCACTCGACGGGACACCTGCACGCAAGATCGCCGGCGGTAACGGAGATTTCTTCGGCCCGCCGGCCTGGTCTCCCGACGGCACCATGCTCGCGTTTGCGCACGGAACCGACAGCTACGGCTACGGGGTCAATGGAGAGATCCAGATCGTCGACATTCGCAGTCAGCCTGCTCCGGCGCTGCGCGCGCGCAAAGCGGTCGAGGGCCTCGATGCTCCGATTGCATGGACCGCGGACGGTCATCTGCTCTTCGCCGTAGCTGAGCCACCTCCGCGCACGCCCGATTCGAATCTGTGGTCGGCAACCGTCGATGGGCAGGGAAGAATCGGCTCCCCCACCCGGCTCACCAGCGACACTGGGCAAATCTTCACCATTAGTGTCACGACCTCGGGGAAACGCGTCGTATACCTGAAAGGTATCCCCGAGCCGGATGTGTACGTGGCCAAGCTCGATCGAACCGGTCAGATCGATGAGCCGCAACGCCTCACGCTCGATGACCGCCAGGATATTCCGTACGACTGGACCCCCGACGGAAAGGAGGTTATTTTCACTTCCGATCGCGGCGGTGAGCTCAATATCTACAAGCAGGGAATTGATCAGACGATTGCGGACCTGGTCGTACGTAGTTCACATCCGCTGGTGGAATCACGCTTGAGTTCCGATGGCACCCAGCTTCTCTATGTTGAGTATCCGAGATGGGGTGAAGCCAACTCGACGATTCCACTGATGCGGGTACCGCTGGCCGGAGGAACGCCGGTGAAGATCCTCGAAGGCAACTGGATCACCAATCATCAGTGTGCGCGCCCGCCCGCGACCACTTGCGTCTACAGTGTAGCCAACGGCCACGATCTCACGTTCTACACGTTTGATCCGCTAGGTGGAAAGGGCAGCCAGATCCTTCGAATCGAAGACGATCTTCCTCACGCCTTTAACTGGAGCTTGTCACCCGACGGCACGACGCTGGCGATCACCAAGGGGAAAGCGGAGTCCGAGACGCGGATCCGTCTGGTTCCGCTCAACGGCGGCGTCGAGCGCAGGCTGACGATGCCGGTTTCTACCGCATCGCTAGACTGGTCCGCCGACAGCCGAAGTTTGTGGGCTTCCTCCTCCTCGAGTGATGAAGAGAACGAATTGCTGAACATCGATCTTCAAGGGCATGCGCGCACAGTCTGGCGTCCCAAGAAAAAATCCGTGGGCTGGGCCATTCCATCGCGCGACGGACGCTCCCTGGCTCTCTATGTTGGCAGCGTCAGCGCCAATGTGTGGATGATGGAGCGGTAACGCTCAGAGTGGCGTCGTGAGTCTGTTCGAATAGTTAACGCAGCTGACACACACTGATTCGAGGCGGGCGTTCTCAACCAGCCCGCCGCGCCCCCAAATCAGCAGCCCGTGAAACCGCCATGAAGCTGCGCACCAATTCAGCGATCTCATCGGCAGCAGTGTCCAAGGCGAAGTGACCCGCATCAAGGACGTGAACATCCGCATTCGGTACGTCCTTGCGGTAGCGCTCCGGCTCTCCGGGATCAAACGAGAGGTCGTACTTACCCCAAATCACCAATAAGCGCGGCTGTTTCTCATGCATCCACTTCTGCCATTTCGGATAGGCGTCCACGTTGGTCCAGTAGTCATAAAAAAAATCACTCTGAATATCGCCCTGGCCGGATTGGCTGAGAAAAGCGAACTCGTCCGTCCAGAGATCGGGATCGTAGCGCTCCACGTTTGGATCGTTGCCCACGTGGCGCGTGCGGGTGGTCGGAAGAGACAGGAGATTCGTGCGCAGCGCACTTTCATTGGCGGCGCGATCTGCCCAGAACGCGCGGCGCGTCTTCCAATTCGCACCCAGGCCTTCGTTGTGCGCGACTGCATCCTGCACGATTAAAGAGTTGACCCTTTGAGGATGCAATAAGGCCATGCGGAAGCCCACCGGTCCGCCGTAGTCCTGCATGTAGAGCGTGTAGCGCGAAAGGCCGAGAGTCATCGGTGAAGTGATTCATGATTTCAGCGCAATGATCGAACGTATATGCGAATTTCTTGGGATCCGGCCAGTCGCTGTGACCAAAGCCCGGGTAATCGGGCGCGACCAGATGATAGCTATCGGCGAGCCGGGAGAAGAGAGGCTCAAACATTCGCGACGACGAAGGAACTCCATGCAACAGGAGAATCGTCGGCGCGTCTTTCGGACCGGCCTCGCGGTAGAAAAATCGCGAGCCCATCAATTTGGATCGTGCGATAAAACGTCGGCTGGATCATCGAAGCATCCTTTCGCTGTGCATGTGCCTTAGATGATGCGGTGGCTATAAGAATGATGCAGACCAACTGCACGGATCGTGAAACACGAATTGAGTTGAGGATGTTCATTAGTCGTCTCCGTAAAACGACACTCATGGCTAGGTTCCAGGAATGAAGAGCAGAGAAGAGTGCGGCCGGACGATCAGGCCGCTACCTCGAAGATGACTTCCAGTTCGACTGGCGTACCGAGCGGAAGACTTGCCACGCCGTACACCATTCGACACGGGTTCCTTTCCTTTCCAAAGACCCGTTGGAGCAATTGGGACGCTCCGTCGGCTACCTTAGGCTGATCGCGGACGTCGCCCACGGTCGCCACCGAAACCCCAAGCCGCACGATGCGTGTCACTCTGTCGAGCGATCCGAGATGCTGCCGAGCTACGGTAAGAACATTGAGAGCTGCGAGGTGAGCCGCTGCGCGTGCCATGGCGTTTTCACTCATCGATCTCTTCTCCCTTCATTGGAGGATCGAAATTACATGCGCAGAGCTGGCAGTCAGTGCGAGCTGATCCCGTGCCACGGTCTGATCCGAACTTGAGTGCAACCATCTGTCTCGCGCATGGATTCGCACGGTTCGCAGTTCAGAACCAAATAGGGACTGGAAATTCAAGTACCATGCTGTATGGCTCTTAAGGAGTTCTCCCATGGGCAGTCTGGCGCTGTTGCAATCCCTGAAAGAAAGCGTTCTTGGTCAAGCGAATGTGAAGGCCATCTACGGCGAACCGATCTCAGCACACGATAAAACAATCATCCCGGTCGCGAGGATTATGTACGGCTACGGCGCGGGCGCCGGCACCGGGGGCTTCGGTGAAAAGAGCACGCGCGGCGAAGGCGGAGGCGGGGGCGGCGGAGTGCGAGCCGTACCCGTGGGTGTCATCGAAGTGAGCAGCCAGCAAACCAGATTCGTTCCGATCTCGGACAAGCGGAAATTGGTCGGTGCGGTGCTCGCCGGAGTTGGCTTTGGAATGTGGTGGGGGTGGCGCAGGCGCCGGTAGTGCCCTAGTCGTTTGCACTCCTCAGTCTTAAGTTGATCTCGGCGCCCAGGAGGACGGCGATTGCGCTGCAATAGAGCCAAGTCATGAATGCAGCGGGAGCCGCCAGGAATCCCAAAAATCTCGCAAACTTTGCCACACCAAAGTGATGAAAATAGAAACCAAGTCCCCAGGCTAACGCCAGCCAAATAACGGTCGCGGCTATGGCTCCAGGAATCGTCACACGTTCCGATGCCGGCACGCTGGGTCCCACAACATAAAGTAACTCTATCGCTGTGAAGAGAACTAACGCTGACACCGACCACTGGAGGTATGGTCCTAGCCTCAACCATAACGATTCTATTGGCATCAGCCCGGAGACGTGAGCCCACAAAGTGGGACCGATCGAGGTGAGGATTACCCCGACCAGCAACAAGGCCCCGACTGCGATCGTCAGGCCAAGCGCAAGTATTCTGGTTACCCAAAGTGGCCGCTGCACATTTGAGCCATGCACCATGTCCAAACCCAAGATGAGACCCTTAAATGCTATCGATGCGAGCCAGAGTGTCGTCACAAGGCTGAAAGACAAAAGTGCGGCCCGATGCGGACTAATCCGTGTCAACAGCTCCTTGATCGTTGTCATGACTTGGAGTGGTATCACATAGCCTAGAACCGATGTTGCTTCTCGGAGGCCGTTCTGCATTGGCAAATAAGAGAGAACGGCACTTAAGAGAGTAAGGGCAGGGAAGAGAGACAGCAGAAGGTAATAAGCGATGCCCGCAGCAGCAAGGGGCAGGTTTTTCTTTTCAACGTCCTTCCAGATATTTCGAATATTTCTGAGGATGATTTTCGTGGCACTGGCGTCCTTTGGTTATTTCCATCACGTTGTGCGACAAGTCGAACCCCCGTGATGGAATCACTTCCAGAAGCGATAGAACAACTGTGGGAACTGACAGAACAAGTTGCTTGAGCGAACGTTCCCTGACCCCCAAACTTTTCCAGAGCACTGCTCACCAGGATACAATCTAACTACTACAATCATCGCAACCGTGTTCGAAACGGAGATAAAATCTCGGCGGTCGTATTGCACGCAACAAACTAAAAACCGGATCAATGTACATCCGTAGGAAGGAGGCCTTGTGAATCGTCACGCGCTAGATTGGTTCACTGCCAGCATGTGTGCACTGTTCTTGCTTACACCGTCAGTGCTACCGCAAGAGGAGGCTGCGCCTCCGGAGGCTAAACAGCAGCAAGTCCTGAAACTTGCCCAGGAAGTTCGCAAACAGATCGTCACGCAGCCACAGTTCGGCGTGTTTGATTCCATCCACTTTGCCATCGAAGGCAACACGGTAATTCTGCGCGGCTACGCATCTCGTCCCACACTGAAATCGGGTATTGAGAATTCGGTCAAAAGAATTGAAGGGGTTGACAAAGTAACGAATGAAATAGAAGTCCTTCCCGCATCTCAGAATGATGACCGCCTTCGCGCCCGCGTCTACGCGAGCATCTACGGTTATGCACCCTTGCAGCGCTACACTTCGAATCGCGGAGGACCAAGGGGCGTGCCGTCGGTGGCCCGTGCCGCTGGTGGTATCACGAACGATCCTCCAACCGGTTTCCATGCGATCCACATCGTCGTAAAAAACGGCAACGTGATCTTGACGGGTGTGGTGGACTCGGATTCGGATCTAACTCTCGCCGGGATGAGGGCCAATACTGTTCCGGGTGTGTTTAGCGTTGACAACGACCTTCAAGTCGCCGCAAAGGGGTGAGGGAAACACCTCCTGCAGCATGACGACCTGAGCTGGGCGGCATCGTGATCCAGCGCGTGCCCCTCTAATCGCCACAATCGAAACACGGTCTCTTAAGCCGCCGTCTTGACGGCGCCAATGGGCTGCGCATCGGGAAAGTGCCAGCTGCCATTCGCAATTTCTGGGCGCGGGCGGTACAACCGCACGACGTAATTCCATCCCGGCATGATGGGCAGGGAATTCGTCCCTTTGCCGTCGCCGCCGAATTGCACAGTGATCGAGTCATCCGTGTTCTTTTGTGCGCGTGCCCGAAAAATAAGGCGTCGCGTAAAGGTCCTCATACTTGAGATCGATCCAAGCAGAGACCTCGCGTGCGGCCTCTTCGAGTGCATGTCGGGTGGATGCGTCCGGCTTTAATGACTTGCCTTTTTCAATTCCGATGGACTTGAGGTGGTCGATCATGACCTTGTCTCTCTCAAGCCAGGGCTCGCGCTGAATGAAGTCGTTCAGTGATTACAAAAGAACCCGAGATCGTGCGAGAACTGTCAACCTCGACAGGGTGAATCAGCTGAGAAGAACGGACGGCCCCGTAATAAACACAACGCTGGACTAAACTCATCGCAGCCGCCATGAAAGCCGCCGTCTACACAAAGACGAAATCGGGAAAGGTCCTCGAGATCAAAGATCTCGACCGTCCCGTTCCAAAGGAGCACAAGGTCCTTCTGCGAGTTCGTGCTGCTTCCGTGAATCCTCTGGACTGGCGCCTGAAGAGCCGGCGGCCGGGTGTGGACGTCGCGGGCGAGGTCGTCGAAATTGGACGAGCCGTGACACAGTTCAAGCCCGGCGATGCAGTCTTCGGTCTCTGCACCGGAGCCTTCGCTGAATACGCGATTGCTCGCGAAAGCAAATTGGTGCTGAAGCCGGAAAGGTTGAGTTTCGAAGAGGCCGCGGCCGTCCCTGTCGCGGGGCTCACTGCTCTGCAAGGCCTTCGCGACAAAGGACACCTTCAACGTGGGCAAAAGGTTTTGATCAACGGCGCGTCAGGTGGAATCGGAACCTTTGCCGTGCAGATTGCCAAGTCGTTCGGCGCGGACGTAACCGGTGTCTGCAGTACGAAGAATCTTGAATTGGTACGCTCACTCGGCGCCGACACGGTCGTTGACTACACGCGGGATGACTTTACGCAGGGAAGCGAAGGGTACGACCTGCTTCTCGATAACGTGGGCAACCGCTCCTTGAGCGATATGCGGCGTGTTCTGCTTCCGCATGGCAAGTGTGTAATGGCCGGAGCGCCCAAGACCTTATGGAGGGTCTTCACTCGATTGCTTCAGGCTGTCGTGTGGTCGCCATTCTTGAAGCAGAAGTTCACTTTTTTTATCGCAAAGCTTCATCGAGACGATCTGACGGCGCTCGGCGGATTCATTAGCGACGGAAAAGTCACCCCGGCCATCGACCGGCGCTATCCGCTGTCGGAGACCGGCGACGCCCTCGCGTACGCGGAAGAAGGCCACGCCCGCGGGAAGGTTGTTATCACGTTTCCAAGTCCTTGACGGCAAGTCTTCCGAGAACGCCGGGGCAATCCCAGACGGCGAAGAAGGCTAACCAGTGGCCACAGTTTTGTTATTTAACATAATACCAATTATCGGACATTGCATATAAGGCTCACGCCCTCCTGCCTTGACGCCTTCAATCGCGCGGTCGCACTATCAGAGCCGCCATGAAAGCCCCATGCGGAATCCTCCTCGTTTCCCTTCTGATTTCCAGCTTTGTTTTCGCGCAAAACAGCACCCCAACTCGTCCCAAGATTCTCGGCGTCGCCCACATCGGCGTGCGCACCGACGATCTCGCCGCGGCGCGCAAATTCTACGGCGACGTCCTCGGCTACCAGGAGCCGTTCACGTACGACCGCCCGGCGTCCGAAGGCGGCGGGCTGCTGCTCACGTATTTCAAGGTCAACGACCACCAGTACATCGAGGTCTTTCCCGAGCTGAAGGATCCCAAGCAGGACCGGCTGTCGCACATCAGCTTTGAAACCGATAACGCCGACCAGCTGAGGGCGTACTTGGCCAGCAAGGGCGTGAAGGTCCCGGAGAAGCTGGATCCCATGGGCGATGGCAACCGCGGCTTCGAAGTCACTGATCCCGACGGGCATACTGTGGAGTTCATCCAGTACATGCCCGGGTCGCTGCACAGCAAGAACTTCGGCAAATACCTCGCGCCGACGAGGGTCTCCGACCACATCATTCATGTGGGTGTGACCGTGCAGGACCAGGCCGCGGCCGACCGCTTCTACCGCGATATCCTGGGCTTCAAAGACATCTGGCACGGCGGGATGACCGATGACCGCACCGACTGGGTTGATATGCGCGTGCCGGACGGCACTGACTGGCTCGAGTACATGTTGAATGTCCACGACCCCGACCCGCATACCCTGGGGGTCATGCACCACATGGCGCTGGGCGTCCCGAACGTGAAGGCTGGCTACGAGACCGTGGAAAAGCGTGGCCTCAAGCCCAAACCGCCCCAGATCGGCCGTGATGGCAAGTGGCAGCTGAACCTGTACGATCCCAACTTCACTCGCGTGGAACTGATGGAGCCGAAGCCGGTGCATAAGCCGTGTTGCTCGCCCATTCTGCAATAGTTGAAGTATTACTTGAATAGGGGGTGGCGTGTTCCATGACCCGATTAGCGCGACGCGAGATATGTGCCAACAAACCCGGCGACGTAGATCATCCAATAGATTGGGTTCATTAGCGTCACTAGTGCTATGAGTGTATGCCATCCTTTCTCGTTCTGAGCATATGAGGCAAAGGGTCGAATGACGGGTCAGCTCGGACTTTTTGGCGAGGCATCGGTTGCGGATCTGGCGCGCACGCACGCAGAGACGCGTGCGCTGACGGCTTCCCTTCCGGCGAATCTCTACTTTGGCACCAGTTCGTGGGCGTTTCCGGGATGGCAAGGCATCGTCTACAGCCGGCAGGAGGCGCCGGCTGAGTTGTCGCGAGACGGTCTGCGCGAGTACGCGGAGCATCCGCTCCTGCGCACCGTTGAGATCGATCGCAGCTATTACGCTCCGGTTCCCGTTGAGGACTTCCAGCGCTACGCCGCGCAGCTTCCGGAAGGCTTTCGCTGCTGCATCAAGGCTCCGGGATCGGTCACGTCGGCCGTCGTGCCCGGGCGCACGCCAATTCCTCAGGCCAATCCCAATTTTCTTTCGGCCAAACTGCTTGAAGAAGAACTGCTGTCTCCTCTGGACACGGCCTTCGCCGGGCACTGCGGACCGATTGTGTTGCAATTCCCGCCTCAGCCGTACAGCTTTCGCTTGTCGGCGCAGGTCTTTGCTGACCGGCTGAGCCAGTTTCTTTCCCGGCTGCCAAAAGGGTTTCGATTCGCCGTCGAGTTGCGCGATCCTGATCTGTTGAGCCCCGAATACTCCGATGTTTTACGCCAGCACGGCGCGGCGCATGCCTACAACTTCTGGTCCAACATGCCAATGCCTGCTGAACAGGAGAAAACCGTCCCACTCTCCCATGCTGGCTTTACGGTGCTGCGCCTGATGCTGCCGCCGGGCACCTCCTACGATGGCCAGCGCGAAAACTTCCGCCCGTTCGACCGCCTTCACGAGCCGCATGTTGAAATGAGACGACAGGTGACGGAAATCGCTCGCAGATCGACGCGGGAAGGTCGTGACACGTTCGTGATCGTCAACAACAAGGCTGAGGGCTCATCGCCCCTGACGATTCGTGCCCTGGCGGAGATGATGGTTGAGTGACTCGCGCCACAGTTTCGGCGGTTATTCGAGAGGATGGCCCGTGATGAGGGTTCGCATATAGGCGAAGACTGCTTAGAGTCCCGGCAGGGCTGTGAATAACATCGAGAACTGCAATCCGTTTCGGAAGTGGTTCGCGCGTGGACGACCGTTGTAAGCGACGACATCGTAAATCCAGCCGGCGGTGTAGCACAGGTTGGCGGCTGCAGCGTAGAGTGCAGCCCCAGGCAAAAGTGCAAACGGTTCTACAAAATCCTCGCCCTCTTTGACCGCCACACCGCTGGCCGTCAACGCCAGTACGACGCTCACGAGCCCCACGATCCCCACGTACGCGTTGTACTCAAAGCGGCGTTTCTCCCACCACCTGACGATCTCCGAGCGCGTGCCGCTCGATTGCCCCAGTGTCGT
>Ga0126378_10001882_pt1 | contig 15511 bp, 22 predicted proteins | sample PanSoiMetPlot_23_FD_92587 | JGI IMG/M metagenome (GOLD analysis project Ga0126378, IMG submission 92587) | Tropical forest soil microbial communities from Panama - MetaG Plot_23 | ecosystem: Environmental > Terrestrial > Soil > Tropical forest > Bulk soil | place: Panama | collected 2016-02-17 | reverse complement strand
AGTCAGCGAAGACTTCTATGATCTGCTCGTTCGTTCGAACGATTGTCCCGTTAATGCGACCGCACCGTACTTCTTGGTCGCGAAAGGAAACGCCAAACAACCCCGCCAAAGGTGAAACTCGTAATCGCGGATCCTCCTTCGATAGGCTTCAGTTGATCCGGCAACTACAGGTGCTACCATGATGCCTTGAAGTCGGTCGGCATCAAGCAGCTCAAATCAAGGTTCTCAGAGTGTCTCCGACTCGTCCGGAGCGACGAGATCGTGTTGGTTGCTGATCGCGACGAGGTGGTGGCACAGCTGCGACCTGCGCGCGGACAATTTGGCGCGGCCAATTCGCTTAACGAGCTGTTGGATTCGCTGGCTCAGAGCGGAGAACTAACCCGAGCCGCTTCTGGAAGCACCGGTGGAAATGGAACGCGAGAGGACTGGGCCTAGCCGCGGGTTCCGCAATCACTTCTCCGCCTGCATATATGGATCGCGGCGCGGGTGGTACGGAATGCGCGGTCGGGTTTCAAACTGCCGTCGGAATCATCAGTCACGGGTACCGCGCGGGCGGCGAGGGCATCAACGCCAATCTCACTGAATATGGTCGTGGTCGTTTAGTATCGTGGGAAAGCGGAACTTGCGCGTAGTAGGGGCGGTCAGGAGAACCCGCGGATCCAGCCGTCACTCGTATAGATTGGATCGCGCAAGCACGAGATTCTCGCCGCGACTAATTCGCAAGAACTGGTCGCCGTGTATAGCCTCTTCTAAGGCCGCCGAGCATCCGGATTTTATGTGGTCATGGAGCTCGATGATCAACACATCAGTCAATGAAAGCCAGGACTGGCATGAGGCTGAAAAGACTTCTCGCTCAGCTCCTTCAATATCCAGTTTGAGTATGTTGATCCTCTCATGTCCTGAGCTGAGGAGAACATCGTCTACTGTGACTGCCTCGACATGGCACGCACTGTTCTTTTCGGCTTCGTCGTTTGGGTGAATGCCTGCAACCGTACAACCCCACGAACCCAGCGAATTGTCGACAATTAATGTACCATGCTTGCCCCAGAGCCCGGCTCTCAAGGGCCGAACCTTCGGATATGGTTTAACGTTTTCGCACATAACTTGGAAATTTGTCGCATCGGGCTCGATTGCGAGAATCTCCGCGTCCGGATACCGATTAGCAAAATAGATCGAAGCGTAACCGACGTTTGCTCCACCGTCGACTATGAAACGAGGATGTAGATCTGCATCCAACGCGTAGTCATCGTCCAAGAAGATCTGCTCAAACACATATCTGTCCGAAGTGCGGGGGCGTATCGTCAATTTACTGCCAATTCCCGGCACCTTAATCGTGAAAACCCCGATGCTGAGATCGGTCGCGAAAAGTGTATAGCAGCCCCTGATGTAACCCAGTTTTTTCGTATAGCGAGGAACATTCGACAATAAGGTGAGAGCATGTCTTACGCAGCGCGAAGGCAAGGGCTTTAGACTGTGTTCATTGTGTGCGGCGCCGCTCGCATCAGAAAGCCGAGAAACGCGACGCAAAGAACTCCGTGCGGCCATCTTGTCCTCCTTAAGGTCAACCGGTATTCCCCGCAGTGTCGGTTTCTGCTGACGGTCTCAGAAGCGTGGCCTGGGATCAAGGATGCCTCACCGACTTCCACGCAGGGTTGAAGGGTGGTGGGAGCTGGGTCGAAATGGAGAATCCCTCGAATCTCTAGAACTTTTCGGAATTCACATCGCTTATCGTGACTTTGGTTCTGTGGCCGATCGCGCCCCACTCTGGAAGGCCGGGTGAATCGCCAGGCTGTCCGCGCAGCGGTCGCCGTCCATGCCTCAGCCGCGAGATGGGCCCAGCCGCTGGTCCAGTAGTTTCAGCAACGCATGCATCGCGCGGGTGATCGGAACTTGGATTCCGTGGCGCTCCGCCGCGCGGATCATCGCACCGGTGATGGCATCGTACTCAAGCCGCTTGCCGCGCTCCACGTCCTGCAACGTCGAGGGGCGAATCGTGTCGACCGCCGATATTTTCGTGAGGCGTGCAAGGGCGCTTTTGGCGTCCTCGGGCGACATCTTCGCTCCCTCCGCTCGGCCAACCTTGACGGTCTCGAGCATCAATTGCAGCGTGAGCCAATGGCCGTCTGGATCACGAAGCGTTTCGCCCAGCGAGCTGCGGCTCAACGCGCACACGGAGTTGGTGCCGTTGTTGCCCATCAACTTGATCCATCGAATCGTCTTCAGGTCATGCGTGAGCTGTCCGAGGATTCCCCCGTGGCGGAAAACCTCCGCAAGGCGCAGCGCGCGCGGCGTCTCGGCGTCATCGAGCTCGCCGAACTCGATATATCCGTAGCCGCTGTGCACCAGCACTCCGGGCGCGGCAATTTCCGCGCCTACCCGGGCGTTGCCGCCCATCACGGTGTCGCGCGGGAAGATCGTGCACAAGGCGGCCTCGTTCTCGACTCCGTTCTGCAGCGTCATGATGATGCCGCTCGGAGAGAGGGTTCCTTTCAGTTGCCGTGCCGCCGAAATCGTGTCGTAGGATTTGACACAAAACAGGATGAGGTCGTAGGGCGCGAAGTCCGCCGGGTCCTCGCTCGCCGGTACGGATACAGCAATTTCTTCGTTGGCACCGCGCATTATGAGACCGCGGGCCTTGATCGCCGCAAGATGCTCACCGCGCGCGCAGAAGTGCACATCCTCGCCGGCGAGCTTCAGCTTGGCGCCATAGTAAGCGCCGACACCGCCGGCACCCATCACCAGGATCTTCATAGCGATTCTGAATCTTCCTTTGATCCCGGCGTGTCAAGCAATCGCTTTCCGACAAATCACTTGTCAGAGCCGAATGTCCTGGTCACGGTTAGCGGGCCCGTAAAGTTGCGAGCTTCATGGGTGCTCTGCAGATCAATACCGAGGTGCCAGTCGCAGGAAAATTCCAAGGTCGGGTCCACTCTGTCCTTTGGCTTCTGTTCTTCGCGTCCGCCTGATAGAGCCACTTGCGAATCGCAATCCATAACCGCCTGTTCGACGACATCAAGTGTCGATCGGTCTTTCGGCGCCGTCCTTCGCGATAACCTCGCCAATACGATTTGGCTGACCTGCCGTATGAACTGTTCTCAGGTCCGGATAGCGCCTCTAGCGCCTGGCTCGAGGGCCGTCCGGTCGGGAGGGTTGGATACCCAGCTCCGCCTTGGCAATTCTGAAGGCCGCGTTGGCGGAAGGAACGCCCGCATACACGGCCACCTGCATGAGAACTTCGCGAATGTCCTCCACGGTTGCGCCGGTATTGCGTGTAGCCCGGATGTGCAGGGCCAATTCGGACTCGTGGCCCCGTGAGGCCAATATCGCGATCGTTATTAGACTGCGTGTCCGATGGTCGAGGCCGGGGCGTGTCCAGATTGAGCCCCACGCCTGACGCGTGATGAAGTCCTGGAAATCTCGATCGAACTCGGTCGAGTTCGCCATTGCGTGGCGAACGTGTTCTTCGCCGAGCACCCGGCGCCGAGTGGCGAGTCCTTTTTCGAACGTCGGATCGCCGCTTCCGTTGTCGCGTCGCTTAGTCCGTCGAATAGTCATTTGGTTGCATGCCACGATGCGAGTATGCGATCGATCAATTTCTCGGATGATCCGAGATAGTTCCGCGGGTTCAAGAGCCACTCGAGATCTGCAATCTGCAAGGCCTGCGTCACCCGAGCGTCGTCTGCGAGGGCGTCACGCAACTCGGTGCCTTCCGCGGCGGCCTTCGTGCACGCCTGTTCCACAATCCGGTAGGCGTTAGCTCGACCCAGGCGTTCCGCCAATTCTGTCGCAACCGCTTCAGCCATGATCTGCCCACGCGACCGCTGCAGATTTTTAGTCATTGCTTCGCGGTCGATGTGCAGCTCCGAAACGACGCCGCTCATTTGAAGGAGAGAGCCACCCGTCAGCGTCACGATATCGGCGAGCGTCTCCCACTCGGCATGCCACCCGCCGACACCACGCTCATGTTCCAGGGTCGTTGCAGCGAGCATCACGGAGACCAGGCCGGGGAGGCGGTTCGCGGCGGCTAGCGCGACGACCGAGCCCACCGGATTGTGCTTATGTGGCATCGCTGATGATCTGCCACGGTCGTTGCTGGGAGGCTCTCGCACTTCCCCTACCTCGGTCTGCATCATTAGGGCTACGTCGCGCGCGATCTTTCCAAGGGTGCCCGCCAATAGACCGAGGACAACGGCGATTTCCGCAAAGCGATCGCGGTGTGAGTGCCAGGGAGCGTCCGGCTGCGGTAGCTTCAACTCGTCGGCTAGTGCGCTGGCAACCGCAGTTCCTTTTTCGCGCAGTGCCGCCAGGGTCCCGGCGGCGCCCCCAAACTGCAGCGTCAAGTCCCTTCCTCGAATCTCGCGCAGGCGCATGAGATGCCTCGCGACGGCGTCTAGCCATCCGGCGGCTTTAAGCCCAAACGTCGTCGGCAGCGCTTGTTGAAGCAGGGTTCGCGCCACCATCACCGTCTCGCGGTGCCGATCGGCCAGCTTCGCAATCGCATCACCGAGTGCACGAAGCTGAGGCTCCATCCAATCGAGCGCCTCGCGCAGTTGCAGTACCAATCCCGTGTCGATCACGTCCTGGCTGGTCGCTCCCCAGTGGACATAGCTGGCGGCCACCGGATCTTCGCCTGCCACCAGAGCAGTTAGCTGTTCGACCATCGGTATCGCGAGGTTCCCAGCGCTCGCGGCAGCGCTGGCAAGCGCCTGAAAGTCGAACAATTCGGCCCGGCACTTCGCCTCGACGAGCGGCACCGCCGCTGCCGGGATTACGCCCGCCTGCGCCTCCGCTCGCGAGAGCGCCGCCTCGAAATCGAGCATCCGCTGCAAGCGATGGTCGTCGTTGAAAAGAACCGCAATCGGCCCACGGAACAGTGGATCGAGCAGAGGTGCGTCAGCACTCATGCCTCAGCACTCGAAGAACGCAGTCTCATCTTCGCCCTGGAGGACAATATTCCATTCAAAACGGTTGGGACCGGATGGCAGAGCGATTAGGGTCGCTCGGCGATCGTCTGGCACCAAGGCAAGTATGTAGTCACTCGCGTTTGACGGTTCGTCGGGGAAGTAGATTCTGGTGAAGAGATGTTTAAGGAGGCCGCGCGCGAAAATCGTGACCGCGATGTGTGGTGCATGGACCACATCACCCACGCCCGGCAGTCGACCGGGCTTGGTGGTTGAGAAACGAAAAGTGCCGGACGCATCGGTAACCACGCGGCCCCAACCACGCGGGGAACGGTCCGCGTAGTGGCCAGCAGAATCCGCCTGCCAGGTCTCGATGACAGCGTCATTTATTCCGTTCCCGTCTCCGTCGAGCACCCGACCTTGAATGGTCAACCGTTCACCAGCGGGTTCGGGTGCGATGTCGACGGTGTGCATGCCAATCGCGAAGAACGGTCCAACGGTTTGCGAGGGGGTCGCCGCAAGTCGCATGTCACTCCTCCATCGGGGTCTGCTCGCGTCCGCGCAGCACGATGTTGAAGCGATATCCGAGCGCATATCCCGGCGAGGTCGCCTCCCAGTCGAATGCACTCACCAGTCGATTCCTGGCGTTCTCATCCGCGATGGAATTCCAGATGGGGTCGGCAGCGAGGAGCGGATCGCCTGGAAAATACATCTGCGTGACCAGTCGAGTTGCGAAAGCCGGACCGAATATCGAGAAATGGATGTGCGCCGGCCGCCACGCATTGTCATGATTACCCCACGGGTATGCACCAGGCTTGATCGTAGTGAAGGAGTACCTGCCATCACCATCGGTTATCAGACGTCCGCCGCCGCTGAAGTTGGGATCGAGCGGCGCATCATGCTGATCGGACTCGTGCGCGTAGCGGCCTGCCGCATTCGCCTGCCAGATTTCGATGAGCGTTCCGCCGACCGAGCGGCCGTCTTCATCAACCACCCGGCCGGTTACGATGATTCGTTCGCCGAGCGGTGCGCCGCTATGCTGGCGTGTCAAATCGCTGTCGCGCGTAGCTAAATCCTCGGATGCAAACCGAGGGCCCGTGACTTCGGTCAGGGTGGCTGGAATCGTTATCAACGATTTGGAAGGCGCACGTTTGCGGCTCGATACGTAAGAAGGATGCAAGTAGCCGGGCTGGGTGTCCGGAAGCGGTCGTCGGAAGCCTGAAAATGCGACCCTCGTCTTCGGCTGCCTATCCATCCCTAGAAGTCCTTTACCGCGCCGCGTCGCGGGGCCGGAATCGACTCGGAATCACAGGTTGCGAACATCGATTCGCCGATTGTCCTTCTTGTAAGGGGCTGCCGCGACCTGTGCGCGGATCTCCTTCTGGGGCTCGCCAGGTTCACCCCAGATTACCGTAACCTCGGTTCCGAGCTCGCTACACTCCACGTCGATAACACAAAGCGACAGCATCTGACGAAAATAGTAGCTGTAGCCGCGCGAGGTAGCGACTCCGACCGGTCGCCCTCTGCGCGTGACCTTGTCTGCGTACATGAAACCTCGCTGATCGCGGGGGATTTCCATATAGTGATACGGCTTTTCCCCTTGATACAGAGACGCGTACACATCGATCACGTCCTCGGAATTCCACACCAGCGTCCGAATTACCCTGCGCGGACGAGCGAGCTCGTCCTCCAGCGCGCGGCGTCCGATGAAATCGTGGTCAAGTCTGACCCGATTCTTCCATCCCAGTTCCACCGGGCTGCGGTACCAGGCGCTGACGTCATTCGCGTCGAAACTGCCGGCGATATTGAAAGTCGCAGCGTAGGCAGGCATCGCTGCTTTGAACTCCGCCAGATATTCGGCCATGTTGTCGTCAAAGATCGCAGGCAGATAGTCAGTAACGATCGTCGGGAAGCATGCTTCGAGATGGTTGATGAAGGCCGCGCGCCCGCCCAGACGCCGAATCCCGAATTCCTTGCCGGCGTCGAGAACAGCCTCATACACGTAGCGCGCGTATTCGGACGGGCCCTGTAGCTCGTACCCGACTTCGCCGGCCATTCCCTGTCGCAGCGCGACAACCTCATGGCCCGCGATACGGATCTTTCCGGAGTACATGAAGGCGATATCGCGGATACTTTGTCCCGCGGCCTTCTCCACCACGTAAAGCGCATTCGGTCCGGACACCTGGAAATTGAACCAGTCGTCTGGTTCCGATGTTGCGCGGTAGCGGCCCTGACGCAACTGGTAGTCGACCCAGAAGCCGCCGCGGCCGAACAGCATGAATTCCTCATCGCCAAGGCGGCTTAGAATCCCTTCGTGAATGATCTTGCCGGCTTCGTTGCAGTGGATTACGTGCTTCGACTGCCCAACCGCGAATTTCGCGAAGCTGTTCACCGACACATCGGAAAAGAGTTTGAGAACATCGCGGCCGCGAAAACGGCGCTCCCACAAGAACGACCAGTCACCGATGTAGCAGTTCTCCTTCCAGGACATGCTCTCGTCGATCCAGTCGGTGTACTCTGGCTGTCCCCACCGGACCGTGAAATAACCCTCCGGTGTGCGACGCATATCCGTGACAGAGATGGCCATGACCGTCCTACCTCAAGGCAGCAAAACTCGGAGGCAGGTTTCCGAGCGAGCCGAAAGCCTCCGAACCTCAGCCCGAGTATTTTCCGATCGATCGCCCGAGTACAACAATCCTCTCGTCGGGGAAGGTTGCGACGCCCATGAAGCTCTGCGGCTCACCAGATACTCGAGGGCGGGCCTGGTTGGCATCACAAGATCATCCTTCCGGTGTCTTGCGGGTTAGGCGGAAGAGGGACGCTGAATAGCACGGCGGACGAGCCGCACGCACTAGTGAACGCAGCTCTGCGAAGTTGTGGCCAACTGATCGCCCGTCCCATGAGTTATTGTCGCACTTGGCATTTTCATTGACCGCATCCTTGGTTCCGTTCTGAGCAGAGACTGAACCGGTCACCAGAGTGCGCGAGTCGCTAAAATCAATGGCAATTCCGGCGCCTTTGTTGCCCTGCGCCACCGAGGCAACAATTGTGTTGTGATTACTTGGGCCGATGCCCCGCCCGCAGCGCGAGCCGATCGGTCCCTTAGGAGAACAGCCAAAATAGATCCCGGTCACGCCGTTGCCGTTGGCGACCATCTGATACGCGGCGTCAAACAGCTGCCGCGAGCCACAAATCATGCCCGGCATTGCCTTTTACTTCAATCTATAAGCGTGATCGAATTCGACTGCGGCAGCGCGATTCCTGCGCCGCGGTTATCGAGACTGGTCAGGAAATTCGGATTGGACCCAAGTTCGATCCGGTGGGCTTCGGTGAAGCGTCCTCTGACATCAAATCAAATTTTTCGAGGCATCTCAGGGTCAGTGAAGAATGGGCCGAAGAATTGTATTAGGAAACGGACGTAAGGAAACGAGCTCAATGTGAATTCCGATGGAAGCACCGTTTGATCGGATTTTCCATGGAAAAGCCCGTGCGCCTCAATCTGATTTTGGGTATCGCGATGACGCCCGAGTTTCGTCGTGCTGCACGTCTGGTTGTAGTTGATTCGCGTAATCGTATCCTGCTCTTCCAGTATGCCCGACTTACGGGTCCGAATTTCTGGGCAACACCTGGTGGGGGATTGGAGGATGGTGAGACCTTTGAGGAAGCCGCCGCCCGCGAAGCTCTTGAGGAGCTCGGGGTTAGAAACCCCTATCTCCATGCGCTGTGCGATAGGACCGCTGATTTCGTATTAATGGATCGGCAAGTCCACCAGACGGAGAGGTTTTTCCTGCTTCGTTTGGAATCTCCGGAATTCGACGATGTAGTTCGAGAGGTGCATCGCCGCGAGAGTATTTTCGAAACCCGCTGGTGGTCGTTGCCCGAGCTCTCGGATAGTAGTGAATTGATCTTTCCACAGGACTTCGCAGAGATCGTGAGGTGTGCCATGCGCGGCGGCGAGTCTCGATAGAAAGTTGTCGGGTGGAAACCGTCTGATTCCTATTTGGGACCTGTGGAACATACAGGGAAAAGATCCCGAGTCACTCCCACGGCGTACCGCGGCCCCAAAACGCTTGTACTCCCCAATCGTCCTCGATCTTCCCGCGGTAGGTACTGATAGCCACAATGGTACAGCGCTCTCTACTGCGCTGTTGCGGTTTGAGAATTTCGAACTCGACCGCGGCGCCTTGACACGGCGGGCGTCGCGCATCTCGAGCGCATTCGGCTGGACTTGGTCTTCTCCGTCGTCCGAGACCTGACAGCGTGGCGTTTACCGAAAACCCTTTATGGAAAGGTGTTTGGCCGCCTCTTCCATGAACCCCATCATCTCAGATTGAGGCGCGAACTATCGTGCAAGCGGTGCTCGACAAGCCAGACCGTTACGAAACCGGGACCCGAGTTTTGACGTACCTCCCACCTCCTGGTCGGAAAAGATCCTTTCCCTAATTCGTCACGCGAATCATAATGACATCGGTCGACGGCTGCCACGTGGCGCCAGCCACTACCTGCGAGCAAGAGCCGAACCCCGCTTTTCTGGCGTGCCATGTCGCGGGCCCGAGTTATTTCAACTCATCTGAAAACTTAGCGCCGACCGAAGTTCTCGCTAGGAATCCAGGAGAGTCGGGGCAATGCCCAAACAAAGCGTTCGACTGGTCGGATGCGCAGTTTGTCTATTTGCCAGTCTCGCACCCACAGGCGCTTTCCCAGCCGGTGGAATGATCGGGGGCGGTGGGCGCGGTATAGGTGGGGCCCTCAGAATTACTCCGAGAATCGGAGGCACACATGCCGCTGGCAACGCGGTCTCGATGCCCCCGGTGTTCGACAGGCCGCAACGGATTCGAGATCATCTAAACATTTCCGGACTAATAGGCATCTCGGAAAAGAACCCAATCTCCAGTGGCCCTATAGTGCAGCTCCGCCTTGACGGACGCGACATCCCGATGCGACTCGACACGCAACTGGATGGAGTCGAGCTGCAATTCGATTTGAACGAGAATTACGCACGGGACCTGTATGAATCGATCTTGACCAAACGCATCGAGGTCGTCGGCGCCCAGGAGCTCCGCGATCAAATCGTGCAGGCGGCCGATAAGTGGAAGCCGCTTGAAATCCAAGGATACATCTTTGGCCGGACGAGTCCGTTTTTAGTGGTAAAGGCGGTGGGGCCGGAGTAGACATCATTTCAACCTCGAGAGTGTGGCCGATCTCGAGAAGACTTGTCATGCATACTGAAGACCCCTTGGTGGGTCGAGAAGCCTGTGGTCTTTTCGCCGGCAGATGCCGGTCTCAATATCCGCCACCTTCGCTCAACAGGTTTGAGCCGAGATGTTTGTCCTACCTGTGGGTCTCTAGCAGTACGCTTGGCTACACGATATCTGAACTTACAGCGAAACGTTCGACGAGGACCGCCATCGCGTGTGTCGTTAAGAACGGTGACGGAAGCAAGGATCGGAGGTCCGCGCCCTGATCAACAACATGGCCATGGATTTCGGGACGCTTAGCTTTGGCTCGATCACTATCGATGGGATTGTGTATGAACACGACGTGATCATCGACCGCGGCAAGATCCGCAAGCGCAAGAAAAAGCCCTCCAAGAAATTTCGTGAACAGTTCGGACACACTCCGGTATCAATCGAGGAAGTGATACCGTGGAAGTGCCGACACCTCGTGATTGGAACGGGACGATATGGATCGCTTCCGGTTATGGACGAGGTGAAACGCGAGGCGCGAGAGCGTGGGGTCGCTCTACTAATCGTACCGACCGAGGAAGCGATTCAAACTCTGGCCGCAAAGTCAAAAGACACCAACGCCATCCTCCACGTTACGTGCTGATGACCTGCGCGAGCCCGTACCAGCGTGCCGGACGCAATACCTGAAAGCCAAGCGACCGGCAGTGTGGCCCTTTTTTTTGCCCGCCTGGCCGAGACCCTTCGAGGAGCCTGTCGTCCGACGGAAACCTTCCGTTACATTGCCGCCACAAGCTCGGCTCGCCCATTTGCGGTTGGCGCCTGGCTCCTGGCGTTAGACCGTCACTCGTCCAGACTTTCGAGGGATCAGGGTTCACTCTTCCGAGGCCTCCACTTTTTTCATTCTCGTGAACGTTGCCAAATCAGGACATCTTCGCAAGCAGATCCAGCATGTCGTTGGCGTGTTCCTCTTCCATTTTGAGGATCTGCTCGATCAGCACGCGGGAGGTAGGGTCATCGTTACCCAGCCAGCGTACGATTTCCGAATACGACTCGATCGCAATTCGTTCCGCGACCAAGTTCTCCTTGATCATGTCAGTCAAGCTGTCGCCGGGCTTGTATTCGGAGTGGCTGCGGGTGGCGAGTCCTTCCGGGTTAAAGTTCGGTTCGCCGCCAATCTGTGTGATTCTTTCCGCTACCCAGTCCGCATGCTGTTGCTCTTCATTGGCATGTTGAAGAAATTCGGCCTTGACAGAATCGGAGCTTATCCCCTGCGCCATGTAGTAGTGGCGCTTGTAGCGCAACACACAGACAATCTCGGTTGCCAAAACGTCGTTCAGCACCTTGGTTACCTGCTCGCGGTTGGCCTTGTAGCCCTCCGTAATTGCGCCTTCATCAATATGCTTGCGGGCTCGCTCCCGGATCTTCTTCACGTCGGCGGAAAACTGTCCCATGACTAATCTCCTCTCTTGGTTGGCGGCTCCTGTAAAACGATTCTAGGGCAAGTTCCTTCGTCAGTCTCCTTGCAGTGGCGAATTGGTGCAAGCATGCGATCACATTATCCGCAACGCGAACCATCCGACCGCGCCTCCCACCAGGATCAACAGCGCAGGATTTTGGTGGCGCAAGAGCAGAATCAGCGTGACCAACACCGAGATTGCGACGGTGATGAGGTTGTGGCGTGCGGAGTGATCGAGATTGAACGTGGCGGTGCGGCCGATGGCATACACCCCGGAGAGCATCAGGCCTATCGTGATCGGTGCCATCCCACGCTGAACTGCATCGCGCCACGGAGAGCCCTCGAAGTGATCCCAAAGTTTGCCGACCGCGAAGGCCAGGGTGCAGGAGGGGAGGTAAAACGCGATCAGCACGAGGATGGCGCCCGCCACGCCCGCAACTTTGTAGCCTATAATCGCGACCATGTTCATATTGGGCCCAGGGGCAAGCTGACCGAGGCTATAGATGTCGGCAAACTGCTCGGCAGTGACCCAGTGGTGCTGCGTGACGGCCTCGTGCTTCATTTGGGGCAGGACTGCGGTGCCACCGCCTACCGCGAGGACTGAGAGCAGCGCGAAGACATTAGTTAAAGTGACGAGCTTGTTCATGACCCCATTTCCCCGGCACCGTGCCGCGTGGAGACCTCCTGATGATGTTCCGCCAATTGCGCGTGATAAGTGGCCTGTTGCGCATGATAGGCAGAAAGTTCCTTTTTGGTGGGGTGGTTAAGTTGCACGGCGATAGGAGCAAGTACCACCAGCACCGGGAGGAGTGAGACGTGAATGATGCCCACGAGAACAAAGGTAGGGACTAAAATCGCGAGGTCCCGCCAGTGCTTCAATTCGCGAAAGCCGATTTGCAACGTGACCGCGAAAATCAAACCGACGGCCGCGGCGCCGATGCCGCTCAAGGTGGCGCCGACCTCCGGATTACTTCGAAAACGGGCGTAGAGCAGGCCGAGCAGGAAGACGCCCAACGCGCCAGGAAGGGTCATCCCGAGAACCGAGACTAGCGAGCCCAACACTCCGCGTAAGCGGCCGCCAACGATAACGGCAACGTTTGTCGAGATGAGCCCCGGCACGGTCTCTCCGATCTCGAGTGAGGCAAGGAAGTGGTCGGGGTCTAGCCACTTTTGACGTTCAACAAGGTGCTCGCGCAGGTAAGCGATCACGCCTCCGCCGAAACTGGTCGCGCCGATATAAAGAAACACGCCGAACAGTTGAAGAATGGTAGGCTGCTTGGATCTCTGGTGAGCGTCCGAGCCTGCCAGCCCGATTGACTTTTCGCTACTCCGCACCATCGTTCTTTGCTTTACTCCTCTCGAGGCGTCTCTAACGCATCAGGAGCGTCCGCGCTACCGGTCGGTGTCAAGAACTTGGTCGCGGGAACTCCACGGGCACCGCAAACGTAGAGAAAGTCTGCCTTTTTCCTGACTAGGACAAGCGCTCAGGGCTTTAGGTTATTTTCGAGCGGGCCCGGTCTTTGGGGGTGGTCCGAACGGAATCCGGTTCCCCGGATGCGAGTTCTTACGGACGCGGCAAAGTCGGTGGCGGGCCGATCGCCGGGGTTGTGGTGGGCGAGCCGAGGGGCCTGAGATGAAGTCGAAGAGAACATAGGGTGTTGTGTTGAAGGTCGAAGTTTCTTGAAGCGAGGTGTCCAGGTGCAATCAAGGATGGAAACTAGATTTTGCTCATAGAATGCGGAAGCGCCCTGGGATAGCGCAGGAGCAACTCCCTGGGCACTATCTGGGCCGCGGCAGCCCGCGCTGGCGGCGAGTCATCCCGCGAAACGATTGAGATTAGGGAAAAAGTTCCCGCCAAACTTCAAGCCAGAGCAAAACGCGCGCGTCATCACTCGGTTACGATTGCTTCAAGGTCCGACCAAAGGTGACTCAAGACCGCCTCGAGATCCCGTGCTTTCGGATCAGTGAAACGAACGTCGTCGCGTAGCCTTTTCGCGAGGGCCAGGAGTCGTGGATGTTGGGTTTCGTAGTTCTGAACGACCGTCCCATTTGGTTTGCAGTCGAGAAACCAGAAAAGGGGAAGTAATTCGCAAAACACGGAAATTGGGCCGTCAAGCGGGCCGCGCCGAGCCGGCCAGTTGCTGGCAATGAATTCGTTGACTTCAGTGAGGCGGGAGATGCCGCGCCAGAGCCGATCGCTGGCGACAAAAACGACGCTGCCGACGTTGCCCATCACGATGGCTATGGAGCAGAGCGGGCAGGGTTCGAGCGTAGTCCACAGCGTGTGGTGCTCGTAGTCACCCGGCGGTAACTGCCCCAAAACGTCAATCTCGGCGTGGGCGAGAAAGGTCGAGCGGAGCCTGCCGGGCGGGGCTTCCGGGTCCGACACGCGATTTCGCCCAACGGCAGCAATCAGGCCGCGAGAATCGGTCAGAACCGCGCCCACACCCACATTGCCGCCAACAAACGCATCCCAGGCAAGGGCGACTGCCGCGCGCAGCGGCTCGTCGAGCGCTAACAGATGACGCTCTTCTTCTGCCATGACCGCAATCTCTTTCGCCTACCATAGCTGGGCCGTTGGAGATACAACATCTCCAACGGCCCCTTGCATACTCGAAGCGAACTCGGTTTCTGGCCGAGTTTTTGTTACTCGCCGCCGGAAGCTGCCCGCACCACGCTCACTGGAACTTACGAGCGAGCCAAGCCGCATCGAGCAAGAATTGCCTCGCATTTCCGGGCGTTCTGAAGTTGGCAGGGCGCCTCTTCAACAAAGGAGAGCCGTCCAAACAGATCGCGACGTCTTGCCCGAAAGAGAGCAGCCGAATCCCTGATTTGGTCGCTCCCACGTGGAGAACGTTCGTAACTTATCGACAGCAATTTGAGCAATGCCGTTCGGGGACAGACACGAATCGGACAATACCTATAGCGAACGGTCCTTTACGTGGCGCTCGTTGCGAAGCAGAATCGCTCCAGCGCAGCGCCTATGGATGTCAGGGAACGACAAGCTTGGATTATCGCGGCAAGTTTGTTTGTCACACTTTTCCTGGTCTGGGGAGGGGGCGTGAACACCGGTCCTGTATTTCTCGCTCCACTACTCAAGTATTTCGGCTGGACCCGCGCGAGAGTCTCCACCCTGGGCTCCGCAGGAGCGTTGATGGCCGGTGTCTGTGGCCCACTGGTGGGTTGGCTGGTGGACCGAATCGAGGCTCGCCGCGTGATGTTGCTAGGCGCACTCACGACCGGAATTGGCTTTATCGCCGCGAGCCGCTCTGACACTTATTACGCCTTGCTGGCCGCCAATCTGATCGTCGCGATAGGTGTAACTGCGGCAACTCTCATTCCCGCCTCGCTGGTGATTGCGAGTTGGTTCGGCGAACGACGAGGACTCGCGATGGGGTTGACCTTCGCTGGCACATCACTGGGTGGTGCGGCGATGATTGTGATCGCGAACAAAGCCATTGCCCTCGGAGGATGGCGTGCTGGTTATCTCGCTATGGCTCTGCCAATGGTATTGATCGTCGCGCCGCTCGTGTTGTTGGTGGTGCGCGGTCGTCCCTCATCAGGCAGCGTCGTCACAGAGCCGATCCTCAAGCAGCCCGCGCCAATCGTGCTGCCGGGGGTCGAATTGTCCGAGGCGTTTCGAACCCGATCGTTTTGGTTGATAGGAATTGCCGAGTTCTTCTATGCGTGCGCAATCGCGGCATTCTGGTCCACGTGGTGGTCTATCTGATCGCCGCGGGTTACACGGCAAGCCTGGCCGCTAGTAGCCTCAGCATGATCTGCCTGATGTCGACTTTCGGAAAACTTTCGATGGGCCCCTCGGCGGATCGCCTGAGTCCTCGAATCGTGCTCTCGGTCGTGTTCGGCGGGGCCGCTCTCGGCACGCTTCTCCTGCTCGGGGCCAGGAGCGGCCCGATGCTGGCGGGGTTCATCGTGCTGGTAGGGATCGCTTCAGGCACGCCGCTGGT
>Ga0126378_10001881_pt1 | contig 15514 bp, 12 predicted proteins | sample PanSoiMetPlot_23_FD_92587 | JGI IMG/M metagenome (GOLD analysis project Ga0126378, IMG submission 92587) | Tropical forest soil microbial communities from Panama - MetaG Plot_23 | ecosystem: Environmental > Terrestrial > Soil > Tropical forest > Bulk soil | place: Panama | collected 2016-02-17 | reverse complement strand
GGCCGCTTCCGATTCAGGCGGCCACCTCGCGTCGCCCGAAGCCGCGCGCAGCACCATGAGCGCACTTCAGCGTGGCTGGCAGCTTGGCCGCTCGGCGGCCGAGCAGGGTGCCGACCCGGCTGAGCCGTCGGACGGCTCGTGGCCGGGCGGCTTCACGCCAAGCGGGTACTCGCCGAGCGGGCACCCGCCAACAGCCGACAGCGCTCACCAGCACGAGAACGAGAACGAGAACGAGTAGTAACCGCCGTACTCCACGGCAAAGGGGAGGGGCCGACATGACCCGCACAAGCGCGCTCGACTGGCTGCTTGATGACCTGGTGACGCGCGTTGCTCAGATCGATAAAGCGGTTATTCTCTCGCGGGACGGACTCGCCATCGGCGCCTCCGCCGGCCTTAGCCGCGAGGATGCCGAGCATCTGTCCGCGGTCGCGGCCGGTTTCCAGAGCCTGGCCCGGGGGGTAGGCCATCATTTCGGTGGCGGGCTCCCGCGGCAGACGATCGTCGAGATGGAGACCGCGTTCCTGTTCGTTACTGCGGCAGGCGAAGGCAGCTGCCTCGCCGTTCTGGCTGCCGCCGACGCAGATGCCGCCGGGCATATCGCTTACGAGATGGCCTTGCTCGTGCGGCGCGTCGGCGAGCACTTGGCGGTGAACGCACGGCCGCCAGCACCGCCCCCCAGCGCAGCCGAAGCGGTGTGACCTCAGGTGCGAGACGATCAGTGGCTCGACCGAGACGCGGGTCCCGTCGTCCGGCCGTATGCGCTCACTGGCGGTCGCACCCGCCCGCAAGGACAGAGCATCGACTTGCTGGCAACCGTGCTAACGACCCACGCTGGCGTATACAGTGACCTGCAGCTCGAGCCCGAGTACCAGGCCGTGGTGCGGCATTGCCGTCGGCCCAAGTCGGTTGCTGACCTCGCCTCTGACCTCGACCTCCCGCTCGGCGTCGTTCGAATACTCGTATCGGACATGCGCGAGAACGGACTGATCACAATTCGTCAACCGGCGCGGACTCGGGTCGCCGACCCCCAATTGCTCAAGGATGTTGCTGATGCTCTCCGCAGGCTCTGACCGGGAGGTCGACACCGAAAGCCCGGTGTCAATCAAGATCCTCATCGCTGGTGGCTTCGGCGCGGGCAAGACCACCCTGGTCAGCTCGGTCAGCGAGATCAAGCCGCTGCGTACTGAGGAAACTCTGAGCGAGCCGAGCGTCCAGTTTGACGCGCTCGACGGCGTGGAGGCGAAGTCGACAACCACCGTAGCCATGGATTTCGGGCGGATCACGGTCCGCGATGACCTCGTTGTCTATCTGTTCGGTACTCCCGGACAGCACAGGTTCTGGTTCATGTGGGACGAACTGGCGCTCGGCGCGCTCGGCGCCGTCGTCATGGCGGACACGCGCCGGCTGGCGGACAGCTTTCCGTCAGTGGACTACTTCGAGCGTCGCGGCTTGCCGTTCGTCGTGGCGGTCAACTGCTTCGATGGCGCTAAGCGATTCGCTCCCGAGGTTGTCAGGACCGCGCTTGACCTCAACCCCGACGTTCCTGTCGTGCTGTGCGACGCGCGGGTCCGATCGTCAAGCCGCGACGTGCTGGTGACGCTTGTCGAGTACGCCATCAAGCTCATCAGCGACAGCGAGGTGCTGAGCCCCAGCTAGCGGATCAGGATCGCCAGATCAGCGCCAGTGCGCAGTCGTCGGAATTTGGGCCAGCACCCTGCATCGTCTGTACGAGCCGGGGTGCGCCATCTTCGAACCCGCCGGTGACCAGCCGGTCGGCCTCGCCGAGCAGCCTGTCGATGCCGGCGTCGATGTCGCGGCCCGGCACCTCGACGAGCCCGTCGGTATAGAGCATCAGCGCGTCACCTGGGCGCAGATTGCCGGTCTCCGGCCTGCTGCGCATGTCCGGCACGACGCCGAGGACTATGCCGCGCGCCTTGGTCAACCGCCACTGTCCGCTCCCGGCCTCGAATTGGGCGGCGGGCGGATGCCCCGCTGATGAGATCAGGTAGTCGCCAGTGACCAGGTCGATCGTCAGGTAGATCGCGGTAACGAAACCCTCTGGCGGCCCGCCGCGCTGGAGGTAGGCGTTGCAGGCCGACAGGTAATCTGCGTGCGGCACCGAGCCGAGCAGACCGCCAAACGCGCCAGACAGCAGCAGCGCCCTGGTGCCGGCTTCGAGGCCTTTGCCGGCCACATCGACGAGCGCAAGCTCGAGCGTCTTGCCGTCGAAGGCCGAGACGATGAAGTCGCCGCCGAACGACGAGCCGCCCGCTGGCCGTAGCACCGACACGGCGTGCCAGGGTTCGGGCAGTACCGGCATCTTTCCCTGGGCGCGGATCCTGTCCCGCAGTTCGATGAGCATCTGGTCGCCCCGCAGGCCCTGCAGGCCGAGCTTCTTGCGCGTCCGCGCCTGCAGATCCGCAAACAGTGCGGTGATGCCGATCGTCAAAGCGATGCCAAGACCAGCCCGGTCGCTCGCAATGTCGTAGGCCAGCATCGCGGCCACGAACACGAACAGGATGCGCAGCGCGCGCGGCCACAGCAGCAGACCGCCTGCCAGGATCGGCAGGATCAGCACTCCTGGCGACAGCCACTCGCCGTGCACTCGCACGGCCCCGATGCCGATCGCCAAGACAGCCGCGGCTAGGCCGAGCGCTACTCGCCGGTTGCGGGTGATGAGCTGGTGGCTTATCCATCCGCGCTGACGTGCGGCCGCGGACCGGGCCGCGGACCAAGGTCGGCGCCAGAAAAGGGAAAGCATCTTGGCGGCACCCTACCGGCCTGGCGCGGTGGGCGGAAATGTAGTGGCTCCGCCGCTAGGCAAGCGGGTAGAAAGCAACGCATGAGCCCGAACTACCCGATCCGGACCATAACCCTGGACGAATTCGACGCGTTCACTGCCGTACCAGGTCATGCATTCCTGGACGACTGGCCGGCCGAGGACAGAGAGCTCGAGCGGCCCGTCATCGAGTTCGACCGCACCATCGCCGCCTTCGACGGCACCCAGATGGTAGGTACCGCCGGCGCGTACACGTTCCGGATGACAGTGCCAGGCGGCACCGCCGACGTAGCGGGCGTAACGCTTGTCAGCGTGCTGCCCAGCCACCGCCGCCGCGGCATCCTCACGGACATGATGCGGTACGTAATCGCCGATGCGGGGCGGCGCGACGAGGCGATCGCCATTTTGTATGCGTCCGAATCCGGCATCTACGGCCGGTTCGGCTTTGGCCTCGCGACCTGGCACCAGCGCATCCGGGTTGGCCGTGGCGACGGACGGCTCAGTGTCGGCACCACCGCTCCGGCGTCGCCTCAGCTATGCCTGCGCTTGGCCAATCCGTCAGACGTACGGTCGGATCTGGCCAAGGTCTTTGCGACGGTGCTGCCCACCAGGCCCGGCATGCTGGCCAGGAGCGAGGCCTGGTGGGATCTCATCGTGTCCGATGCGCCGACGCGTCGTGACGGCATGTCCCCGCTGCGCTGCCTGCTCGCCGAAGACGCCTCCGGCGTGCGCGGATACGCGCTGTACCGGACGAAGGGTTCGTGGTCGGACGGGCTGCCCGACGGCGAACTCCGGCTCCAGGAGCTGACAGCCCTGGACCCTGCGGCGACGGCTGCGCTGTGGACCGACCTGTTCAGCCGGGACCTCGTCAGCGCGGTCTACGCGGTGCACCGCCCCGTCGATGATCCACTGCTCGCGATGCTGGCTGACCCGCGGCGGGCACTGCCGCTCGTGGGCGACGCGCTGTGGGTCCGACTTATGGACGTGCCCGCCGCACTGATCCAGCGCAAGTACGCGAGCGCTATCGATGTCGTACTCGACGTCCAGGACGCCTTCATGCCGGAGAATGCTGGCCGCTGGCGGCTGACATCCGGCGGCCTCGATGGCGGCGGCGACACGCACTGCGAGCGCACGACGGCGCCCGCCGATCTGCTCATCTCCGTGCACGCGCTCGGCGCGGGTTACCTGGGTGGCGCGAGCTTCGGCCAGCTTGCTTCCGCCGGGCATGTCAGCGAGCTGATCCCCGGCGCTCTGGCACGCTTGGCGGCGGCGATGTCCTGGGATCAGCGGCCATGGTGCAGCATGATGTTCTGACGCACGCAGAACGGGACGACGGCATGTCAGCGATGAAGATCTCCCTCGACGCCGCGATGCGAGCACGGGACGTGTCGCCAGACTGGCGAGACGACGCTCGCCTGGATCCCCTGGATTCAACGGCGCGCGCCGGCGATCACGGCGCCCCGTCCGTCCCCGTCGAGCCCCTGCGCAGCGACACTCCGCCGACCACATTCCCCGCGGACACCGCCCAGGCGGAGCACAGCGGCGATCAGCGTCGCCGCACGGCTAGTGCCCGCCGACGCCGGCGCAGCAGGTTACGCCACGGCCGTCCCACCTGATACAGCCGCCCGGCCGACGGCTACCTTAGGCTCCTGCCCGGATGACGAGATATTCCAGACGAAGGGAACGTGGCCGTGTCGAGCAACCTCACGCGCGATGAAGCGCGGGAACGCGCTGAGCTACTGAGCGTCGCCTCCTACCAGGTCGAACTCGACCTCACTGGGCCAGATACGACATTTGGCTCGGCGACGACGGTCCGGTTTAGCTGCGCGCGGCCGGGGGCGGACACATTCATCGAGCTCACCGCGCCAGCCGTGACGCACATCATGCTGAACGGCGCGCCTGTTGACCAAGCCGCGTTCGACGGGGACCGGATCACGCTCGCTAACCTCCAGTCAGACAACGAGCTGCACGTCGTAGCCACCTGCGCATACTCGCGGAGCGGCGAGGGAATGCACCGGTTCACTGATCCGGCCGACAAGGACGTCTACCTCTACAGCGACTTCGAGACCTACGACGCGCACCGGGTGTATGCGTGCTTCGACCAGCCCGATCTCAAGGCGACGTTCGAATTCACCGTCATCGCACAGTCTGCCTGGACCGTGATCTCCAACATGGCTCCGGACCTGGCAGCTGAACCGGCCGGTCACGGCACGGCCCGCTGGCACTTCCCGCCGACGCCCGTCATGTCGACGTACATCACGGCCATCGCGGCTGGGCCCTATTACGCCGTGGCGCAGGAGCACGACGGGATCACGCTTGGCATTTACTGCCGCCAGTCGCTGGCCGAATACCTGGACCCGGACGAGATATTCGAGGTCACCCGGCAGGGTTTCGACTATTACCACGCCAACTTCGGGATCCGCTATCCGTTCGGGAAGTACGACCAGCTCTTCGTCCCCGAGTTCAAGGCCGGGGCGATGGAGAACGCAGGCGCCGTGACCTTCCTCGAGTCCTACATCTTCCGGTCGAGGGTCACCGACAGCGAGCGAGAATCACGCGCCCTGACGATCCTGCACGAGATGGCCCACATGTGGTTCGGCGATCTGGTCACCATGCGGTGGTGGGATGACCTGTGGCTGAACGAGTCGTTCGCGACCTGGTGCGAGCTAGTCTCCGGCACCGAGGCCACTCGCTGGACGAACGCGTGGACCAGCTTCGCGCAGGACTACAAGACGTGGGCCTACCGCCAGGACCAGCTGCCGTCCACGCACCCGATCGCGGCCGACATCCCGGACATCGATGCCGTGGAGGTCAACTTCGACGGCATCACGTACGCCAAGGGCGCAGCGGTGCTGAAGCAGCTTGTCGCATATGCGGGCAAGGATAACTTCCTGGCCGGCGTCCGTGACTACTTCGGGAAGCACGCGTGGGGCAATGCGACGCTCTCCGACCTGCTGAGCTCGCTGGAGCAGGCGTCCGGCCGCGATCTCGCTGCCTGGTCGAAGTCATGGCTGGAGACGGCCGGGGTCAACACGCTGCGACCGTCGTTCGACCTGGACGCCGAGGGCCGCTTCAGCTCGTTCACCGTGGTCCAGGAAGCACCTGCCGATCACCCGGAGCTGCGGCCACACCGCGTCGCTATTGGCCTGTATGACCGCGCAGGCCATGCCCAGGATGGGTCTAAGCTCTCGCGGCGCCGCCGGATCGAGCTCGACATCGCCGGCGCCGTCACCGAGGTGACCGAGCTGGTCGGCGAGCGCCGGCCCGAGCTGGTGCTGGTCAACGACGACGATCTCACGTATGCCAAGATCCGGCTGGACGACCACTCGCTGCGGACCGTCATCGCCTCGATCAGCGAGCTCGCTGATCCGCTGGCCGCAGCCCTGTGCTGGTCCGCCGCCTGGGACATGACCAGGGACGCCGAGATGCGGACGCGCGATTTCCTCGATCTGGTCACATCGGGCGCACCGTCCATCACCGAGATGACGGTTCTCGTGCGCCTGCTGCGAAGCATCGGCCTGGCTGTCCGCCGGTACAGCGACCCGGCACGCCGGGACGCCGCGCTCGGCCAGCTTGAGGACGCGCTCTACGGCTGGCTGCTCGCAGCGGCGCCCGGTTCCGATCATCAGCTGGCGTGGGCCAAGGCGCTAGCCGGCGTCGCGACGTCGGCGGCAAGCCTGGAACTGCTCGCCGGGCTGCTGGCTGGGACCGAATCCATCGATGGGCTGGCGGTCGACACCGACCTGCGCTGGGAGATACTGCACCGGCTGGTGAGCCGCGGCGTAGCAGGACCGACGGAGATCGAAGCCGAGCTGGACCGGGACCGCACAGACGCGGGCGAGCGGCACGCTGAGAGCTGTTTCGCGGCGATCCCGACTGCCGAGGCCAAGGCCGCCGCCTGGGCCAAGATCACCGGAGGTGAGCTGCCGAACGCGACCTTCCGTGCAGTGCTCCGCGGCTTTCGGGATCCCGATCAGGACGAGTTGCTTGTTCCGTACGGAGATAGGTTCTATGCAGCGCTCGCCGGGATGTGGCGGGACGGCGTCTCGGATATGGCACAGTTCTTCGCCGAGATCGGTTACCCCGACGCGATCAGCCAGGACACCATCGACGCGACGGATGCCTACATCGCGGCGGCCGACCCTATCCCGCCGCTGCGCAGGCTGCTACTGGAGCGGCGCGATGACGTCGTTCGCGCCCTGCGCTGCCAGCAGCGAGACGCTAGCTAACTGCCCGGCAGACCGCGTTCAGCAGGCCGACGGCGGGCAGGTCCGCCAGCAGGACCGGGCGGCCGGTGTCGTCGCACAGCGGGATACGCCAGTTCGGGTACTCATCCCTGGTGCCAGGGATGTTCTGCGTCCGCCGGTCGCCGACCGCATCGGCTAGCGACACCCCGAGCAGCACGGCGGGCGTCTTGCGCAGGTAGCCGTACAGGGCAACTGTGTACTCCGCAGGGCTGGGCCGGTGATCAGGCGACAACAAGCCCTGCGCGACAAGGGCCGCCTGCCAGCGAGCCAGTAGTGCCTCCGACTCACCCCGTTCCTGTTCCTCAGGGGTTTGCAACAGGCCAAGCCTGGCTCGCACCGTCACCTGGTCGCCGGTGACGAAGCCGAAGACGGGCGGGACGTCGTGCGTGCCGACGGTCGCCATGCAGTCACGGCGCCAGTCGGCTGGCGGCAGCGGTGTGCCGTCGCCGGCATTCGCGAACCAGAGCATCATCGTGCCGGGAATGCCCTGCTCAGCGAGGTATTCACGAATCCAGGGGTCGACAGTGCCGAGATCTTCGCCGACGGCGACCGCGCCTGCGCGAGCAGCGGCGCCGACGAGCGCGCCGACGGCCGCGCGGTGGTCGTAGCTCACATAGGTGCCGCGATCTGGCGGCTGCCCAACCGGCACCCACCACAACCGCATGAGTCCCATCACGTGGTCGACGCGCAGCCCGCCCGCATGCCGCAGCGCCGCCGCGAACAATTCCGTCATCGGCTGGTAGCCGGCAACCGCGAGAGCGTGCGGATTCCACGGCGGCTGCGACCAGTTCTGACCCAGCTGGTTGAATCCGTCCGGCGGCGCGCCGACGCTGAAACCCGGTGCCAGCATCCGGTGGTTCGCCCACGCATCCGCGCCGCCGGGATGCGTTCCGATGGCAAGGTCATGAATGATGCCGTAGGCCATTCCCGCCGTCTTCGCTGCATCCTGCGCGGCTGCGAGCTGTTCGTCGGCTTGCCACTGCAGCCACGCGTGAAATTCCGCTGCCTGAGTCAGCTTCTCGTCACCAGCCACCACTTCCGCTGCGCGAGCCGGATCAGCCAGCTCCGCAGGCCAATCGCGCCAGTCGGCGCCGTGCTCTTCGGCGAGGGCGCACCACGTGCACCAGTGCTCGAGTGCACGACCGCGTTCGGCGCGGAAGGCCGCGTAAGCCCGCTGCCGGGAATCCGTCAGCGGGACCTTGGCAATCAGCTCTAGCGCGGCGCGTTTGCCACGCCACACCGCGTCCCTGTCGATGAGGTCGGCGGTCGCATTGGCAGCCCGCAGTGGCCCGGCGATTTCGTAGATCGTGCGTTTATGCTCGGCCGGCAGCGCGCTGTACTCTGGCACGTCCTCGACCCGCAGGTACAGCGGACTCGTGAACAAGCGCGTCATCGGCAGGTACGGCGACGGGCTGATCGGCGGCAGCGGCTCGACCGCGTGGAGCGGATTGATCAGGATGAACCCTGCGCCCAGGTCGGCCGCGCTCCAGTGCGCAAGCGTCGCCAGGTCATGCAAGTCACCGTGACCCCACGAATCCTTGGAGCGGACCGAGTACAGCTGCACGGCGAAGCCCCACTGCCGTTCGGCCGGAACACTAAGACGCTGCGGGCGCCCGCCAGCGTCCGCAGCGCCAGCGGCTTCCGCAACGCCTGCGGCGTCGTCGGCGTCCGCAACGCCTATGGCGTCGTCGGCGTCGTGCTCGGGGGCCTGCTCGATCACTTGCACGATGGCGGCCAAAGTCTCCTCCGGCACCTCGACATGCTGGCCACGCCAGTCGTAGTACTCGGTAGAAACACCCGCATTCCGGGCACGCCGCACGAGTTCCGGGTCCGCCACACCTCCATGATTGACGCCGGCGCCCAAACCTAATCGGCGATTTCCATGATCACGAAGCATTCGGCGTCGCTTCCGTGATCACGAAGCATTCGGCGTGGCCGGCTACGCCGAATTCTTCGGGTAAGGGCAGTACTACGCAGACGGCCGACGCTGCCGCGTAACGTCGCCGACAGGGCACGCCGCTGAGCAGGGATGCGCTCCAGCGAAGCCGCGACCGGCAAGCACCCGCTCGACTTCAGCGGCGACCCGGCACGGAGTCTGGGCGACGTCGAACCAGCCATAGCGCAACGTCACCATGCCGTCGGCCGCAGCGGCGTTATCGCGGCGGACATCCCTGCGACGAATTTCGGCAGGGTGGGTCGCGTCGCCGTCCAGCTCGACGGCTGTGCGGTAGGCCTCATAGAGGACGTCGCGGTACTCATTGTGGTCACCGATGCGGAACAGGGCCTGTCGCCGGGCGCTCGGCAGCCCGTGCGGCCGCTCGACGTCGCGGTGGTATCGCCGCTCGAGGATGGAGTGGAACCCGGCGGCGCCGGCTCCTAGCAGCTCGGCCACCTCGGCGCGCCAGCGTACCTTGGCGCGGGCTTCGAGAGCCTGGCGCAGTTTGTCGGCCGTCGTCAGCCGGCTGCCCAGGCCACGAGTGATCCATGCGCATGCATCGTCAATGGTCCGAGCAGCTGCAGCCAGGTCGAGAATGGTCTCCTCGACGCGCGTCTGCGGCGGCAGCCGGACCGGGTGGCGGGCCGCCGCAGCCCGAGCCGAGATATGGATCACTGAGCCCGGCCTGCAGACCACGCGCCGGTTACCCGGGATGGTGACGTGGACAAGATCGCTGGGCCGAGTGATGAGACCGGCCAGCTCGGCTGCGGTCTGATAACTGAGTACTGCGCCGGATCCGGCACTCAGCACAGCCGCCCATAACACGGCCAGACGGCTTGGCTCACCAGTAAACGTTGCGAAGACTCCCGGATGCAGCCGCTGCCAGCGGCCATACCGGACGTGCGCCGCCACGACATCCCTGGACAGCCCGGCGGCTGCGGCCTGGCTCTTCGTCACAATGCCGCATTGGTGCTCGGCCAGCTCGAGCAAACCAGGCGGTAGCTGCTTGCTCATGGCGTCGAGTTTCGTGCATGCCACCGACATCACGAGGTCTCCCCGGCTCGCGCGAAAGATTCGTCGCAGCCGGCGACGCCGGATCCTTCGTGATCACGATAATCACGCCGGATCCTTCGTGATCATGGAATATGTCGCTAAGGCGTCCGTGCGCCGCGGATTCACTGCGCTGGCAAGCCAGTAGCCAGCCACCGACTGCGCGACCGCGACGAGCACTGTCAGCCCCAAGCCGATGACTGCCGATACCGGCAACCCGAGTATCGCGGCGATCACGCGCGCCAGCGCGCCGTAGTGCTGGCCGTGCAGTTCGGCCCACACCAGGGGCTCGCCCCAGCCAACTGCGGCCATGACGATCACCGCGGGCACCGCGACGCGCACGCTCCAGACGCCGATCCAGTTCGCGACGCCGGCCAGCACACCGATGGCGAACGGAGCGACCCACCAGCCCGCTGCCGCCGCGCCCGCGATCAGCACGCTTCCGGATAGCAGCGCGAGCACCCACACAGACGCTGGCCAGCGGTGATTCGGCCGGATAAATCGAGGCTGGAACGGCACGGGCCGCTCAGCCGCCCCCACTCCCTGGGCGCGTAGCTGCCCGAGCCGGTACGACCCGCTCTTGCCGAGGCGCCTGAACTCGGCGGTCACGGCAGCAGCCCGTGCGGTCCGATCGGAATCAGCAGGAACTGCCAGGACCATGCGCCGTGTCCGGGCACGAGCAGCGGGCCGAGCGCGGGCACGCTGCCGGCGCCAGCGCCGAGCAGCGCGAGCAGGCCGGCCGAGACGGCTAGCGCCGCGACCACGTTCGCTATCAGCAGCGCGCGCCGGACTCGTGTCGGGCGTCCCTCGGTATCGCTCAGGGTCATCCCATGCCCCCGCATCCTGATACGACCCGCCAGCGCTCCCCGCCGGCACCAATCGCCCGGCACTGATCCCCGGCCCAGCGCCTGCTAAAACACCGGTGCGCGGCCGAGTTTCACCAACCAGTGACGCTGGACGAAGAACGCGCAAGCGACTCCAGCCACGCGTTCAACGCGGCACCCCCGCCGCGTCGGCCCGTCCGCGCACCGCAGAAGGCACGATCCCCCCGCAGCCTGGTCGGTAAGCCAGCTCGGCGCGGTCGGCCCCGCCGGGCGGTACACGCGCGTTATGTCACCAAATGGACGGACGTCGCTGCGCCCAGGGGTGAGCAGCCTCGAGCTGCGCGGACAACGAAATCAAGGTCGCCTCGTCGCCGATCCGGCCGGCGAGCATGACGCCAATGGGCAGGCCCTGCGCCGACCAGTGCAAGGGCACGCTCACGGCTGGCTGGCCAGTCAGGTTGTAGATCGCGGGCCACGGCGCGAACCGCATCTGCCGGGTGAAGTTCTCAGCCGGGTCGACCTCGTCGAACCAGCCCACAAGACGTGGCGGCTGCGCAACCGTGGGAGTCAGGATCGCGTCATAACCGCCGAGTGCCTGCAGCCCTTGCCGGACGACTGCCTGCAAGATTGCCTGGTGCATCAGCAGGTCAGCAACACGCAACTCCATGCCCTTGCCGCGCACGTACCGGGTCAGCGGCAGCAGCTGGGCTTCTTGGTCCGGCGCGACGGGCGCCAGGGTCAGCATCGAGAAAAACAGGGCCAGGAACGACGGCACGGCCTCAGGCTGGAACGGCAGGTCCACGTCCTCGATCTCGTGCCCAAGCGACGACAGCTCGGCACTTGCCGCGTCGTAGGCCGCTACGCAGTCGGTGTGTACCTCCGCGCCTTCGACGACTGTCGTCAGCGTCCTCGCGATCCGCAGCTTGCCTGGCTCCCTGCTCGCATAGCCGAGGAACGACTCGCCTGCTGGCAGGGGCGGCAGTGTGTACATGTCGCCGGGGTGGTTGCCCGACATCACGTCCAGCAGCAAAGCAGCGTCGGCGACGGTGCGCGTCAAAGGGCCCGGCGTCGACAAGCCGTAGATGTCTGGCAGCAACGGGCCCTGTGACACCCGGCCACGGGTCGGCTTGATCCCGAACAGCCCGCACACGCTGGCCGGAATCCGGATCGAGCCCGCGCCGTCGCTGCCCTGAGCTGCCGGTGCGAGGCCCGACGCCACGGCCGCCGCCGCGCCACCGCTGGACCCGCCGGCCGACCGGCTGAGGTCCCACGGAGTCCGGGCCGGCGGGCCGATCTTGGTCTCCGTATAGCACGGCAGGCCAAACTCCGACGTCGCTGTCTTGCCGGTGATCACGACGCCGGCCGAGCGCAGATGCTCGACCACGTAGTCATCCTCCGGGGCGACGTGATCAGCCAGAATGGCGGTGCCTGACGTGAACCTGACGCCCGCGACCTGGTAGAGGTCCTTGATCGGCACCGGAACGCCGGTCAGCGGCGGCAGGTCGCTACCCTCCTTGCGGCTCGCGAGCACTGCCTTGTCGGCCGCGGCGGCCTGCTCGCGGGCCAGCTCGTGGGTCACCGTGTAGAACGCGCCCACTTGGTCGTTCAGCCGGTCGATGCGGTCTAGGTAGTGTTCGGTGATCTCGGCAGCGGACGCCTCGCCCGTGCGGATAGCAGCTGCCTGCTCAAGGACCGTGAGGTCGTGAATCTGCGACACGTCACCGAACAGTAGACCAACACAGTGCCTGAACCAACCCAGTGTCTCGACCAACACGGTGCCTCGTTCAACACGGTGCCGTGTCAGCGTGGGCGCGCTGGTCCGTCATGTGGTAGCCAGTCCGTTACGCTGTGGCGTGTGGACCGGGAGACCGGGCCTGAGCCGACACTGAGCGAACCAGCGGACCCGGCAGACGATGCACCGGACATGCCGGCAGACGATGCACCGGACATGCCGGTAGACGATGCACCGCACATGCCGGTCCGCTCGCGTGTGATTATGGCCGAGCTGGCTGGCGATCCGCGGGTACCGATCTGGATCCGGCGCGCGATCATCTCGCTTGTCGTCGCGCTGGGCGTCACGCTCTGGAAAGACTGGCGAGTCGGGCTGACAGCCGCCGCCATCGTGGCCATCGCTGACACCGTCTACCAGTCCAAGACCATCGCCCTGATCCCGGCTTCAGCCCGGGTGTCATCAGCCCAGCGAAGGACCAGACGACGGCTCTACCTATTGCGGCCCTTCGGGTACATGGCGATCCATACCCGCCGGATACCTGGCAGCGACTCCGTCATCGATCACCTGGTGGTCGGCCCCGGCGGGGTCTACGCCGTCGACTCCGAGCGCTGGGACAGACGGCTGCCGGTCCGCACCATAGCTGGCGGTTCGGCATCCCAACCGCTGCTGTATCACGGCCCGTACAGCCAGAAGGACAGGCTGGCCCATGCCCGCTGGGAAGCAGCTCAGGCCGCTCAGCTCATCAGTGAAGACCTCGGCGAAGACATCTCTGTCCGCCCGGTGATGGTCATCTATGGCCCGACCGTGCCCTGGGTGGTGACCTCGCTACGCGGCGTCGACGTGTTCGCCGGCCGGCGGATCGGCAAGTATTTCCGCACCCGCAAGCGGGCCAACAAGTCAGGCGCGCTCGACTGGGAAGAAGCCGGCGCGATCTACGCCGCTGCAGAGCGGGTCCTGCCGAGAGAATGACCCGGTTCGCACGCTAGTCTGTGACATCCCTCCGACGCACCGAAGGGCAGACAGCGAAGTGGCCGATCTGCGGACTTGGGTGGCTGGCGCGCGGCCGCGAACGTTGCCCGCGGCCGTTGTCCCGGTGGTGGTCGGCTCGGGCGTCGCGTTCGGCTATGGCAAGTTCTCGCCGTGGCGCGCTGCGCTGGCGCTTGTAGTGGCGCTCGCGCTGCAGATCGGCGTTAACTACGCCAACGATTACAGCGACGGCATACGCGGCACCGACGAGGTCCGCGTGGGCCCAGTGCGGCTCGTGGCCTCGGGCCTCGCCAAGCCCCGGCAGGTGCTGGCCGCTGCGCTCGGCTGTTTCGCCGTCGCGTGCGGAGCTGGCCTGGTGCTAGCCGCCGTGACTTCGTGGTGGCTGCTGCTGCTCGGCGCGGCCGCGGTGGCGGCGGCCTGGTTCTATACCGGCGGCAGCCGCCCGTACGGCTACCGGGCGCTCGGCGAGCTGTCGGTCTTCGTGTTCTTCGGCCTTGCCGCTGTCGCGGGCACCGCATACGTGCAGATGCAGACGCTGACGTGGCTGCCCTTCGCCGCATCGGCGGCGATCGGCCTGCTCGCCTGCGCGCTGCTGGTCGTCAACAACCTGCGCGACATCCCGACCGATAGCCAGACTGGCAAGCGGACCTTGGCCGTCGTCCTCGGCGACGGGCGGACCAGAGCGCTCTACGCTGGCTGCATCCTCGTGCCGTTCTGCGTCGCGGTGCTGCTGGCGCCTGCCCGGCCGCTCAGCCTGCTGGCTCTGGCCGCGCTGCCACTGGCGTTTGCGCCGGTCCGGCAGGTACGCGATGGCGCGACCGGCCGCAGCCTCATCGCCGCATTGGGCCAGACCGGGCGGCTTGAGCTCGCTTACGGCGCGCTGTTGACACTCGGCCTGGCCATCAAGTTTTGACAAACGGCCCGCCACTCGGCAGCCCCGCGCGCTAGGCCGACCCAGCGGCTCCGTTGGCGCCAGCGTCGGTTTCTTGCAGTGCAGCAGGCAACTCAACCTCAGGCGGCGCCGCGGGGTCCGGGATCGCGGCTATGGCGGCAGCCAGGGCGCCAGTCGGCTCGGGCGTGCCATCCCCTTCGAGCATGGCCTCGGTGCGGACGACCTCTGCCAGCGCGGCGGCAGCGCTGTCCCCGGCTCCGCTCGTCAGCGCAGGACCGGGCTCAGTCGCATCGTCGGCTTCTTGTCCTGCAGGTGGCGAAGCAACAGTCTCGGCGGCTCCCCGGCCCGAGTCGAATGCTGAGCTCAGCGTCTTGAGGGCGCTCGTGACTTCGCTCGGAATCATCCACATGGTGTTGCCAGGCCCGTTGGCGATCTGCGGCAGCGTCTGCAGGTACTGGTAGGCGAGCAGCTTCGGATCCGGGTCGTTGCGGTGGATCGACTGGAACACCGACGTGATCGCCTGCGCCTGGCCTTCGGCCTTGAGCACTGCGGATTGCTTCTCCCCCTCGGCTCGCAGCACCATGCCCTGCTTGTCGCCGTCAGCGGTCAGGATCTGCGCCTGCCGCAGGCCCTCGGCCGTGAGGATGGCGGCGCGCTTCTCCCGCTCGGCGCGCATCTGCTTCTCCATCGCGTCGATGACGCTCTTGGGCGGGTCGATGGCCTTGATCTCCACCCGGGTCACCCTGATCCCCCACTTGCCGGACGCGTCGTCGAGCACGCCGCGCAGCATCGTGTTGATCTTGTCGCGCGACGTCAGCGTCAGCTCCAGGTCCATCGATCCGATCACGCTGCGCAGCATGGTGGCCGTGAGCTGCTCGATCGCCTGGATGTAGTTGACGATCTCGTAGTCGGCCGCGCGCGGGTCAGTGACCTGGAAAAACAACACAGTGTCGATCTTCACGACCAGGTTGTCCTCGGTGATGACCGGCTGGCCGAGGAACGAGACCACCTGCTCGCGCAGGTCGATCAAGGGCTTCACCCGATCAATGAACGGGATGATCAAGTTC
>Ga0126378_10001880_pt1 | contig 15518 bp, 28 predicted proteins | sample PanSoiMetPlot_23_FD_92587 | JGI IMG/M metagenome (GOLD analysis project Ga0126378, IMG submission 92587) | Tropical forest soil microbial communities from Panama - MetaG Plot_23 | ecosystem: Environmental > Terrestrial > Soil > Tropical forest > Bulk soil | place: Panama | collected 2016-02-17 | reverse complement strand
GGGCAGAGCCCCACGGGCGGCGGTAAAGCAGGACTGGACAGCGCGCTTTAGTAGAGCTTTACACGCTACGATCGGGGGATAGTACACCTAGGTCAAGCATGCCTATACGCCACGTGCAAGCACCTTGCACTAGTCCGCCGGAGCCAGCCATTGGGCCGCGCCTTTCCCCTTGCGCCCGACCCGCCCAATGTGATATGGGTTCGGGCCGGGGCGGCGCCCGCGCGGGAACCCGACGATGGACAAGGCCGCCACCCTCCACCCGCAGCCCGGCGACCTCCACGACGCTGGGTTCGTCCGCCCCACACGACGTGCCAGCTACCCCCACTTGCCGGCCCAGGGCTCCTACGTTGCCCTGGGCCGGCTTCGCGTCTCCCGGGGCATCCTGGCCGCTTCACGGGCCAACAGCTCCAGGCGGCACGCCACCAGGTGGCGCTCCAGTGCCTCATGCGCTGCGGTGGTGACGATGTCCCACCGCACTTTCGCGCAACTGAGGCATATGAGCGGGCGCCCCGTCTGCCACATGCGCTCAGTACTCTTCCCGCAGTCCACGCAGTCGAACAGTCGGAGGTAACGACCTGCCATCTTGCGGGTAGCGTACCAGCGCTCCCCAAAACTACACGCCTGTCAATTGCGGATTTACACAAACGACTTGCGCAGAGGTACCATCAACCCTGCACACAGCAACCAGACCACGAAGGAGCAGATGGCAATGGTCACAGCGGATCAGGCGGCAGCGGACTGGGTCGCAGGGCTCAGCGCGAAGACGACGAAGATCACCAACGGCGTCCAGAACGTCAAGGTGGCCCCCGGCCAGGCGGCAGCCAGGAACAAGGCCGGGTACCTGGCAGGCGTGCAGGCTCGCGTGGACGTGTGGGCGCAGCGGGTGGGCGCGGTGACCCGAGAGCAGTGGATCAGCGACATGGTCAACAAGGGCATCCCGCGCATCGCCACGGGCGCACAGGGTGCGCAGGGGAAGATGACGCAGGTCTTCCAGCAGCTCCTCCCGCACATCGAGCGGAGCGTCGCGGCCCTGCCGGCTCGCGGCACGTTCGAGCAGAACAAGGCGCGTGCCAATGCCATGATGGACATGATGCACGCGTTCAAGATGACGCGCTAGCAGAGGCGATCGGTGCATCCGGCGATGGCGGAGGCAATCAGGCAATTGCGGGCCAGAGCCGGCCCCGTCTACGAGCGCTGGAAGGCAGGCCGGGCGGCATACACACGCCGCACCGGACTGCCGCCGAACACCTGACCAGACCGCGAGTGGCGCCGGGAGCGCGCTAGAGCGGCCAGGACCATGCACACAGACAGGGAGGCAAGCGATGGGCAGAGCGATCGAGATGCTGGGGTTCAAGGTCACGAATCCTGGCTCAACATTCACGGCAGTGACAGTGGCGTCGGGCGACAGCCTGACGGTGCGGACATTCGTGCAGGCGACAGGCGCCAATCTGGAGCACGCCACGCGCCAGGGGGCGACGGCGGGTGCCTGGCGCATCCTGTCGCCCGTGCTGCACGACAACAACACCGGCCTGACGTTCCTGACGGCAGAGACTCCCACGGTGATCGTCATGCCCGATTTCATCGGAGAGCCCCTCAAGAGCGGTGACACACTCACCGTACAGGGGACCGGCGGGACCGCCGAGACCGAAGTCGGCGCCATCACGATCAACTACAACGATGTCGACGGACTGGCGGCCAAGCTCTACACCTGGGACGACATCGTGGGCGCATTCGAGCACTACAAGACGTTCGAGGTCGACTGCTCGATCGGCGGTACCGCCGGGAACTGGGCGGACACGCTCATGAATGCGACGGACAAGCAGGCCAAGGCCGACCGTAAGTACGCGATCCTTGGCTACACGACAGACACGGCGCTGGCCGCGATCGCGATACACGGTGGCGAGACGGGCAACGTGCGCATCGGCGGGCCGGCGCCAACGACCGTGGAGGACACGGCGTTCTGGTTCGTGCAGGAGTCGAAGCGCATGGGCACGCCGCACATCCCGGTCATCTCGGCCAACAACTTCGGCAACACGAACGTGAGCGTCATCACCACGGCCACGTCAGGCACGGCCAAGGTGGTCCTCAACGCGGCGCTGCTCAGGGACGGGTTCTAGGCGCCACGATGGCAGACAGCAACGCGGCGCTCCGGGATCGTCTCCTGGAGCGCCCCGTCACCCCGCTCAACATTCCCACGACGACCGCCGACATCAAGCTGACGACCAAAGCCATCCTGCTGGTCGGGTGGTCGCTACGCGAGACGACCGCGAGCGCAACCGCAACGGCGGAGTTCGAGGGGTCGATGGACACGGCCGGCCCGCATGTCGGAGAGCAACAGATCGCCAGCGGCGGAACGGGCAGTTTCCAGATATGCCTCGAAGGCGTGCTGTGTGAGAGCGGTCTGCTCCTGCACGTCATCTCGGGCAGCGTGGCCGGTTGCGCGTACGTCAGGGGTCCGGCCTAGGGTGCCGAACGATATCCCGGACTGGGAGGGGCCAGGGACGGCGGCGCAGAGCGTGAGCGACCCGCTCAAGTTCCTGAACGTCATCTCCCATCGCAGATACCTATTGCACGAGGAGGATGCGAACAAGTGGGAGGAGGGACAGTACGGCCGCAAGCTGATCGATGACAAATGCAACGTATCCGTCATCAGGTGGACGACGATATCGGGCACCATCACGAGCGACACGACCACGTATCTCAACCCGTCGGCGTCCATCAAGATGGTGTCGCCAGCGGTGGCCGGGAACGTCGCGCAGGTCCGCCAGTTCACGCAGCTCGCTGCGGATCAGGGCACGAGCACGTTCCCGCTCGTGGTGGCAGAGATCATGTTTCAGCCACGGGATGTGAACATCCGCAGCGTGCAGCTCTTCGGGCGCTTCGACGACACGGTGAAGAAATGGCAGGCGGCGGTACGCTTCCACTTCCGCCAGGCCGGCGTGACCAATATGGCGCTCGAGTACCTCGACTCGACCGGCAACTTCGTCCAGCAGTCGACGTACACGCTCCGCGACGGTGGCGGCAACGTGGGCGACGCCTACCACCACCTGATGATGGCGCTCAACTACAAGCAGGGCAGTGCGGGATACTGCAACTACAAGATCATCAAGGTCGACGATGACACGGAGTTCCCAACCGGCCCGCCGAGCGCACAGTCCGTGGCTACTGGTGGAGTCCGCGAAGCGGCGTGGGACATCATCACCGAGGATGACAACGCAGTGGCCACGACGTGCAACATTGGCCAGATCAATGCCGGCGACCTCAGCAACGCGTTTCAGCTCTGATGGCACAGGACATCCAGACGTTCAACGTCACGATCGCCGCTGGCGTGGCCAAAGCCACGCCAGTGCTGACGACGATCGAGCTTGGGGTGCGCAGGGTCGTCGAGGTCAAGGTCGAGGTCCCGCCCGGTCCGCGCGGAGAGGTCGGCTTCTGGCTCGGCTCGGGAGGCGTGCAGATCGTGCCGAAGAACATGGGTACGTTCATCGTCACCGACAACCAGCACATGTCTCTCGCTATCGACGACTTCTTCGACAGCGGGTCGTGGACTGTGGCGATGTACAACACAGGCAACTACCCGCATACGTACCAGTTCACGTTCATGAGCATGTTCGTCATCGGCGTCAATGGACCGCAGAGCGTGGCGGCCATCCCTGCGAGCCAACTCCTGAGCGGATAGGGGGATAGCGATGAGCACAACTGACCCCGTGGTGCGCTACCTGGCGGCGGGCATCCTGCTGGCCGTGGGCATCGGCGCCATGGCCATCGTCGTCCATGGCTACTGGCAGGACGGTGCGTACCAACCGCCCGCGCTCATCTCCTGGACGCTGGGCGCAATCGTGACGGGCGCAGCCGGCACGCTCGGGTGGCACGTGGGCGCACAGACGACGAGCGCAGGCTTCAGCCAAGGCGTGACCACGGTGAAGGAAGCGCAGAATGGCAAGGTGGAGGGACAATAGATGACCCAGCAGGTACCGCCCAGCAGGCCGCCGAGCGCCCCCGACATCCCGGTCACCAACATCACGCAACTGGAGACGTTCAGGCCCGACGCCAGCGGCCGGCCCGTGCAGGGCATGGAGATCAGCTTCACGACGCCGAACATGACGCGCGGGACGGTGTTCGTGCCGCTGGCGCGCTACACGGTCCAGAACGTGAAGGCCGAGATACAGGCGCGAGCGGCCATCATCGAAGGCGTGCACGGGCTGTCTGGGTAATGGCGCGATGCGACACGTACGCGCCGGGCAATTGCACGTGGGGCGCGTGCGAGCTGGCGCCATGGATTCCGGAGGGCCTCCACGACGCTGGCGACTGGGCAGCGAACGCCGCTGCCCGCGGATACGTCGTGACCGACATAGCCACGCCTGGGAGCGTCGTGAGCTACTGTCGTGGCGACGGCTACAGCGAGTTCGGCCACTGCGCCTACGTGGAGGTGGTGTACCCGGACGGCACGTTCCTGGTCAAAGAGATGAACTTCGTGGCGTTCGACACGTACGACGAACGAGTGTCGAACATGGGCGACGTGTGCGGATTCATCCTCGAGCCGGGTACGTCTCCGGGGCAGGGTGCCCCGGGCCAGCCGGCGCCCGACCAATCCACCGTCTGGGCGCCAATGCACGAGTTCGACACGGTCAGGTGGTACCTGTCGACGGGCGTCAACATCCAGCTCGGGCACCTGGCTGATCTCACGCGCTGGTTCGACTCACTGGGGAGGGTGTGATGGCAGTCGCAGTGTTGCCCGAGATCCTGGCCGCATTCGTCCTCGCCATGCTCGGCTTTGCGGCCACGCAGTTCGTCCGACCACTGATCGTGGGACTGATCGGTCGTCTACCAGTCGTGGGCTCATTCGCCAGCGCTCAGCTCCTGTCCCTGATCCGCACGGTCGAGAACGAGGCGCTCATCGGCTTCGAGGCCGGGGCTGGCGTGTTGTTGACATTGATTCGCGCCCATTTCAATTCCGTGTGGCAACCCGCCGTGTGGACCGGCTATGCGCTCGACCATGCGTGGTCGGCGATCAACAGCGTGGTCTATGCATTGATCCCATTCCGGATGGCAGAGCAGGCGGCATACACGACGATGGTGTGGGCGGAAACAAGCGCGCACACCGACTACGTGTGGGCGCAGACGAGCGCGCATACCGATTACGTCTGGGCGGTCGAGAGCGCCCACGCCGATTATGTGTGGGCGCAGTCTACGAAGTACGCCACGGACATCTGGAGGGTGGAGAGCGCGCACACCGACTACGTGTGGCGCCAGGCCACGGACTACGCGACGCGCATCGTGGCGGATGAAGCCGCGCACGTGGACTATGTCTGGGGCGTGACCACGGCCTACGCGCAGGGGCTCGTGGCCCAGGAGATGCAGCGAGCGCTGGAGGCCGAGCGCACCCTGCAAATGGAGCTGGACGCAGCCGGGGCCGGGACGATCGGGACCGTCGAGCGCCTGTGGGGGCAGGAGACGGCACGCGCTCAGGGGGCTGAAGCCGCCATCGCAGCCGCAGGGGTGGCCGCTGTGGCCGCTGTAGCCGCCCGTGTGGCAGAGATCGAGGGGTCGGAGTGCCAGCGCTTCTGCTCACCGCTCGGGGACCTTGGCAGCCTGCTCCAGGGCCTCCAGGACGCCGGGATGGTTGCTGCGATATTCGGCCTGGCCGCGCAGTCGTCGCGTGACCCTGCGGGCGCGGCCAAAGACATCCAGGCGCTGGCCGGGCCGGTCGACGACCTGGTCAAGGTCGTGCGCGAGGCCGTGGGGGTCTAGTCGTGGCCGTAGGTGACACGCTCAAGGGAGCAGGGTCGTCGCAGGTCGAACAGCTATTCCTGTGGCAAGTGGTGGGCCAGCTCATCTCTGTGCTGCTGTCGCCTGCATTCAACGAGCTGAGTCGCGCGGTCAATCGCGCCACCACCACCACGCCGCTCACGCCGAGCCAACTCGCCGACATGGTCGTCAGGAACATCATCGACGCGCAGGTCGGGACCATCTACGCGTCGGAGTCAGGCATCAAAGACGAGGACTTCCAGCGCATGGTGCACGGCGCTGGCGACGCGCTGAGCCCTCAAGAGCTGATAGAGGCATATCGCCGGCAGTTGATCCCACTGCACGGCAAGGGGCCTGACGTCGTCTCCGTAGAGCAGGGGGTGGCGGAGGGACGGACGTTCAACAAGTACTTCGACACCCTGATCGGGTTGGCGCGGCAACATCTCACAGTGGCTGACGCTGTCGACGCGGTTGTCGAGTCTCAAATCGACTACGCTGCCGGCGAGGCTATTGCGGCGCTCAACGGCGTCACTGCGGAAGATTTCCGGACGCTGTACAACGCGCGCGGGAACCCTCCGGCCCCAATGGAGCTGATCACGCTCTACCGCAAAGGCATCATCCCGCGCGACGGGACCGGACCCAATGCCATCTCTGTCGAGCAGGGAGTGGCAGAGGGCGCGACGAAGAATAAGTGGTTCCCGTACCTGTTCCGGTTGGCAGAGTACATCCCGCCACCGCGCACAGTGGTCGCCATGATCCGCGAGGGGACTCTCACGGATGACGCCGGGCTCAAGCTGCTCTCGGCGTCCGGACTGACCTCAGAGCTTGCTGCGCAGTACGTGGCCTCGGCGCACCACCAGCGCACGCAGACGCACCGCGACCTGACAACGGCGGAGGTCCTGAACCTCTACAAGGATCGGATCATCGACGGTGGCGAGGCCAAACTGATGCTCAACGCGCTCACCTGGCAGAATGCCGACATCGCATTCCTGCTGGATCTCTCCGATTTCCAGGTTGAACAGCAGCGCACGCGCTCGGCGATCAGCAGGATTCACAACCTGTACGTCGCGCACAAGATTGACGCCACAGAGGCGACGACTGCGCTCGACGGGTTGGGAGTCGCTCCAGCAGGACGTGACAAGATGATCTCCGACTGGAATTTCGAGCGCGATGCCAACGTGCCCGAACTGACGCGCGGGGAGATCGTGGACGCGGTCTACTACGGCGTGTACGACGTCCCGGCGGGCATCGCGAAACTACAAGACCTCGGGTGGAGCGCGGATGAGGCGCTGGTCCTCATCACGATCCGTTTCAAGGGCAACATACCGGCGGCCCCCAAGCCATAATCGGCGCATGGCAAACCCATCCAGCCCGGTCAACGGACGAACCGTCGCCGAGCGACTGAAGGCCGCAGCAGCGAGCAGCGCTCAGGCCATCGCAGCGGCCCAGGAGGCCGCCCAGAGGCTTCAAGCGGCGCCACCACCGCCCCTGCCCTCTGCGCCGCCGCCAGGGGCGCCACAGGCCCCGCAGGAGCCATCCGCGACGGGCGGGGCCAAGTCGTGAGGATCGCGATCAGCCCGGACGAAGATCCCGGCGCCACCGGCAGCGTCGCGGCGGACGGGACGCCCGAGCGATCGGTCAACATCGATGTCGCGTCAGCGTTGCTGGGCGCTCTGCTCCGCTGCGGCCAGGACGCATGGTTCGATCCCGACATCACCTACATCCAGCGCGTGGCCCGCGCCAATAGCGACGGCACAGAGGTCCTGGTGGCCTGCGCTCACGACATCTCGACGCCAGGGGCACGGGGTGGGTGCTTCGTGTTCTGCCCCGGTGGGGAGGAGTTCGGGCGCCAGGCACAGGCCGCAGACGCTGTCTACGCCAACCTGGCGATGCTGCCCGGTTGGCCGCCGCGGCGCCCCAATGTCGTCGAGGATGTATACGAATGCTGCGCGTTCAACGGTGACACCGTGTACGTCGAGTACCTGTGCATGTCGCCCGACGACGAGCCGCTGTGGTCTGCGCCCAACTACGCGCCGCGCGTCGCCGAGGCCACCGCTCGCGCGTTGAGCAGCGTCTACGGGTTCGCCTACGTGCCGCAGGGTCCTGCGCCTACGGGCACGGTGCCGCACCCGGCCGGCCCTATGCCCACCGACGCTGCCTCGCACTGGTGGGCTCCGTACGTGACGGGCGCCGACCAGGTGGTCGAGCTGATCGGCGGGTGCACTGGCCCGGTCATCCCGGGCATCCCTGCGCACTGGTATCGCTTCAACACGGCCATCGGCACGCCCGTGGAGGGCGAGTCGTGCGCGTACACGCTCGCCAACCGCATCAAGGGCGTCTGGTACCTGATGGACCTCACGGGTGGGCCACAGGGCCAGGGTCCGATGGGCCAGCTTCCGCCGGAGGAGTCGTACTGGATCGAGGACGCTGCCATCGACACCACAGGGTGCGGTGGAGACAACCCGCCCGCAGTCGCCAAGACTGCGGGCGGGTACTGGTGGTCTATCTAAGACGCCACTCGCGCGGATCGTAGGGGCGTTGATGCCACGGCAGACGCGCCTCTACGGGATTCGCCTTGTAGTCGTGCAGGTGCAGCGTTGGCTGCTCGTGCACGTGCGGTTCGTACTTCAGTCGCTTCAGGCGTCCCAGCAACGTGGTGTCGAGCCCTAGCCAGTCGTGAGTGGTTGGCCGCTGGCGGAAGTCCGCAGGCCACAGAGCGGCGGGGAAGTTGGGGAGGAGCGTCGCTCGCCGGCCCGCGTTGTTCAGGACAGCGGGAGGGACGTCGTATGACATCAGCGTCCATCCGCGCCTGACGAAGTAGCGTGGGTCCTCTGCCGCGTACAGGGTGTGGATGAGCATCGGGAACGAGATCCGCAGCTCCCACGAGAGCTTGATGCATCCGAACGTGTCCGTCGTGTAGCGCTCGCCGGTGAAGTGCGGGAAGGTGCACCATCGGCGATCGCACGCCAGCAGCTCTTTGACCCCGCCCTCCGGTGGGCAGACGTCTTCCTCTATGACCACCAGGTCGCCGCGGTGTGACCACAGGCGCCGGAGGATGGTGCCGTATGCGAACGGGTCGAGGCGAGGGGTCAGGATGAACTCGACCTCCGGCCACTGGTCGATGGCGACCGTTCGCACGATCTCGCGAGGGCCATCTTCGGTGTGCACGACGACGACCTTGGGACCCCAAGTCATCAGGGAGCGCTCCATGTGGCCAGCGTGTCCACGATCTCGTCAGGCGCCCCCAGGATGACAGTGCCTGCCTCGCTGACCACAGGCTTGTCCCAGTCGTGCACCGCGATCACCCCCTTCCGCCGCACCATGCGCCTGGCCCATGTGATGTCGTGCCTCACGCTGCGAGGGTCGTGAGCCCCGTCCACGATGACGACGCCAAACGAGCGCTGGATGAGGACCTGGAGAGCCAGCGAGAAGCGCGCGACGACCGTGATCACGCTGGAGCGGACGCCGTACTCCTCCAGGTTCGCCATGTAGGCGCCCAGGGTGTTCGTATGGCCGCAGTCGTCGTCACCCTGGTGATGGTCGACGCTGACCACGCCGCTCGCGACTCGCGCGATCTCGACGGTGGTCAGACCATGCCAGGCCCCCAGCTCCAGGACCAACTCGTGCGCGCAGATCTCGCGGAGTCGGTCTATCTCCCGCGGCGACATCAGACACGGCGGCAATTGACTCATAGCCCCACAGCATACGCGCCGTGACGCCTACTGTCTGATATCATCACGCCTGTATGCAGGCAATTGCGAATGCAAGCACAGGAGGTGGCATAGTGTCGACTCGCCAACTGGTCGTAAGGACTGGTCGGCTCGCGTTTCCGGAGCGGATGGCGCAGATGATCAACGGGGTGGCGATCACCATGCGCGAGGAGTGCGTGGAGATCGCCGGCCCCGGCTGGCGCATCTACCGCACTGACGCGCACACGCTCACCGTCACGCTCGACGACTACGGCGACGAGCCGCCGGAGCGATGATGCCAGCCAGAGCGGACGACGCGCCCGACAGCAAGCTGCGAACCACGGTGGAGGTCAGCTCCAAAGCCATGGTGCACACCGCTCGCGTGTCTCGGGACGTCGCCGCGGGCCGGATCGCTGCGACGAAGTACGGGCGGGACCTGCTCTTCACCGAAGAGCAGTTCCGCGAGGCCATCGCCTACTACCGCAGGGAAGAGAAGGAGAGGCGCGGTGCCGCTCGGACTCGGCGGGCCGCACAGACGGACAGGGAGCGCGATGACGAATAACACTTCGTACGGAGAGATGCTCGCCCGCAAGCGCATAGACATGCGACTCGGCCTCCTACAGATCGCACAAGCCGATGGCGAATGGTCCATGCAAGACGTGGCAGGGATCGAGAGCGAGCGGAAGCCAGACCCCACCGACGCTCGCCGGTACGTGCGGGCTCTGGTGGCAGCAGTGAAGACGCGCTACCGCGCGGACAATGGGCAGGCCGCGAGGCATGAGGCGACCATCGACGCATGCCCGGAGCGCCGCTGATGTGCATCGTGGCACTCCTCTCGGGGGAAGGCCCAGAGCCGCACACCCACGGCTGCGGCCATGAGTGCGAGTGCGAGATGACCGGCCATGAAGAGTGCATCGGGTGCGAGCTCGGGGCGATCATGGTCCGGCGATATGCGTCATACGAAATGACGCCACAGGAAGGGCTCGGGGCTCTATACCTGAGCATGAGAAGCATCATCAAGGACAAGCTCACCAATGCCAGCACGTGACGATCAGCCAGTGAAGGACGCTACGTTCACGGAGTCCACGGACGCCCCGGAACAGGAGGAGACGACTGCTCTCGTGCCAGTCGTCCAGTGGACCGCGCTCGCTGAGCTCCCGCGACCAGCGGACGCCGAGCGGCCGATCCACTACCTGGCGCGGATTATGGAGATGCTGCCGCCGGCAACCGGCGACGTCGTCGACCGCATCCTCGACAGCATCCTCGCTGCCCCGACGCAGATGGAAGAGAACAAGGTGTGGGACTCCACAGGCAGCAAGGACGCGGTGGGCAAGCGATACATCTTCCACAGCGTCCACATCCAGCCATCTGACTATGATGACGGCCCGCTGCCGTATTTCATCGTCGCGGACGTCACGGACGCGACAACCGGCGAGCAGACCGTGCTCACGAGCGGCTCTGTCAACATCGTGACCTCGTTGGTCAAGGCGCAACTACTGGGCAATCTGCCATGGGAGGGCGAGATCAAAGGGCCGCGACGCCCCACGAAGACCGGTCACGTGCCGCTCCACATCATGTGGATCGGCAAGGTGGTGGGGCCGAAGTAGCGTGGCCCCCAACAGTGCCCCGATAGTGAGCGCCGCCCTCCCCGCCGGCAAGTACCGGATTGAGGTGCATCGCATCATCACACTGCCGGCAACCGTGGACCTGGCGTCGTCCGTCTACGTCCTGGGCACGATGCCGATGGCGCTCGGGATGGTCATGATCACGGCCAGGCCAATAGAGAGCGACTAGTCATGCCCACGGCCGGCAACAGGTGGATGTCGCAGCAACGCACGCGCCGCCGAATGCTGGTCGAGCCGTGGGATGAGCACGGCACGTTCCTGGTCAGGATCAGCGACGTCGACGCGTCGCTGATCCTGACCGCCGAGCTGACGCTGACAGAGGCGATGGAACTCCGCGAGTACATCACCACACAGGCGCGACGACGAGTCGCAGCCGGGAGGAAGCAACCGAGTGAGTGAGAGTGACTACGATCCGATCGAAAACCCAGAGCACTTCAGCCTCAGCGCGGCGGCTCATGCGTTGACGGGGTTGTTCGCCGCGCTGCCCAAAGGCAAGCGGATGGAGTACTTCGGCGAGCTGAACGAGATCTCCTTGACACTCCAGTACGCTGGCGAGAAGCTAGGCAAGGTGGCGGGATCAGATGGATGGGGCCGCTCCCTTGTGCCCGACGCGAAGGACGGCAAGTAGCCATGGCGCAGCCGATCATCTGCAACCTGGACAACGTCGAGAAAGCAAAGTGGCTCATCGGCGAGCTAGACAGCGGCGACCAGGTCGCACTCTGCGACGCGTGCTTTATCGGGTGGTGCCTGGCTCGCCTGGACATAGCGCTCAACGACGACGGCAAGGCCGCGGTGGTCAACGCATGGACGCCGAAGCCGGCGGTCGTGCCCGCTCCGGAGGGCTCGCCGGTCGATGCCGCCCAGAAGCCCCCACGGCGCCCAGGACGGCAGCGGAGGGCTCCGGACGGCCAGGAGCAGGCCGAGGCAGACCAACATGCCGCCCTGGACGCGCTAGCGGCCAGGGGAGAGGGCGGCTCGATACCGGAGCCGGACTAGCCCCGGGGGAAGGAAGGGCGAGCGACGAGGTCGTCCGCCCCTCCGTTCTCCCCCGTTTGGATGCACCCTATTCGCCAGATGCTGACAACCGCTGCGCGCTGGTTCGCCATTGCCATGGGCCGAACCGCGCGGGCGCACACGGGGGGAATCATAGCCAATGGCATGGACGGACTACCCGTCAGGTGTCCGCCAGTTCTCCGGCCTGATCCAGTCTGCCGCTGACGAGCGCTTCGGCGCGGCTGCGACCGTGGAGCTGATCGCCGCAGCCGCGCGAGACGCGGGCATCTCACTCAGCTTCAACGCGTACTCGGGTATAGCCAAGCTCTACGGTGACTACGTGGGCGCTCGCAACGCTCGCGAGGCGTTTCAGAATGCGGTGACCGAGGGCGCTCGCACGAAGTCGGATTTCACCATCTCCAACTCCATGATCACCCGGCAACCGTGGTCGCCATCACCGTCCGGATTCACGGGTGGGCAGTTCGTCCTGGTCAAGGCCGAGTACACGTTCGACACGCCGGAGGGGGTCAAGTCCGGCGTGTTCTCTCATCGGTACAGCGTCCAGGACGTGCACACGCACGGCCAGATTCGCGCTGACCTGCAACTCCAGATTGACAACAGCGTCGAGGGCTCTCCCCCAACAACGGCCACGCTCGGCGACATCGTCGGCGTGGAATGGAGTACATCATGAACAAGAGGACTGCGAAGCAAGCAGCGGAGGCGTGGGCGAGCGAAGCGCGCGAGATCGCTGCCTGGTATGCGCTCGTCACTCTACAGGCGATCTACTACGAAGGCGACATGGGCGCAAGGTCCAACGCGTACCTCTACGATTCACGCTGGGCAGTCGACAACCCGGAGCGGCCATGAGCGACGACCGCGACAGGCCGGACCACATAGCGCCCCTTCGCGAGTGGCAGCACGCGATGCTGTCCAAGGGCATCCCGCGAATCGCGACGCCGCCCAACAAAAAGGCCGGGCTGCGCCGTCGGTGGGCAGTCAGGATCGCCCGATGGCGTTTCGTGGTCGGCTGTTGGGTTGCAGGTTGCGACCTGGGCGACTGGTAGCATGCGGCCAGGGCACGCACACCCGATCAGGCGCAATGACAAGACATGGACGCCGCACCTCGTGGCGTTCTTCGATACCGAGTTCCCGGCCGATCCGGAGCGTCCGGGATCGGCACAGCTATTCCGGTGTGCGTGCGCGGCCAAGGCTCGCCGGCATGGCAAATCACGCGGACCGCAATGCGACACGCTACAGACCACCGACCCCGAATCACTGGCGACGTGGGTCCAGGAAGCGGCCGAGCCGGGCGTGCCGCTCTGGCTGTACGGTCACAACGTAGGCGTCGACGTCGCCAGCTCCGGCCTGCTGGATGCGCTCCTGCAAGGTGGCTGGCGCTTCTCACGCCATGGGCTGGCCAATCCCGCCATGTGGGCGCTACTGACTCGCGGTCGGCAGTCGATTCACCTGTGCGACTCATTCAGCCTGTTCGGCGTCAGCGAGCGGCGGATGGGCGAACTGCTCGGACTGCCCAAGCTCGAGCAGCCAGGCTACGGAGACGACATCGAGCGCTGGTATGCCTACTGCTGGCGTGACGTCGAGATCGGCATCCGCGCGCTCCTCGAAGCCATGGAGGATTGGGAGCGGCACGACATGGGGCGATGGACGGACACCGGCCCGGGATGCGGATGGAACTCACTCAGGCATCGCATGTCGGGTGGCGAGGTGTGGATCAATCCCGACCCTCCGGCACAGGCTTTCGAGCGCGCGGCGATCTACGGCGGTCGTCGCGAGCTACTCCACTTCGGCCTCATGCCAGAGGCCGAGTACTGTGACCTCGACCTGGCGCATGCTCACACCGCATGTGCCGAGCACTTCGCGCTGCCCGCTGGCCGGGGGCGGACGTTCACCGCCGTGCAGCTCGACTCTCCCATCATCGACTCGCCGAGCGTGGGCATCATCGCTCGCTGCGTGGTGGAGACGCAGGCGCCGCGATACCCGCTGCGCACTGTTGCGGGGGTCGTCTATCCCGTGGGTCGCTTCGAGACGACGCTGCCGGGGCCTGAGATCGCCGAGGCCCGCCGCCGCGGGGAGCTGGTGTGCATAGGCGACGGCTACGCGTATCAGCTCAAGCACTGGGCTCATGCGTGGGCGCACTGGGTGGGGCGAGTGCTCGACGGAGCCGAGCCGTCAGTGGGGCCGATGCTCAAGCTGCTCGTCAAGGGGGCGAGCAAGACCGTGTGGGGCCGCACCGCCATGCGCGTCACAGGCACCGTCAGCGTCGGAGACGGACCCACGGAGGAGATCAGGCTAGAGCGCGGACATGACCACTCGCGCGGGTGCAATCTCGTCATCATCGACTATGGATGGGAGCGGCGTATCGAGCTACAGGATCAGGAAGCAGACGACTCCTTCCCGGCGATCCTGGCGTGGATTCAGTCGCTGGTCCGTGTGGCGATCGGTCGCCTGGTGGACGCCGTCGGCGATGAGCCCATCGTGCAGGTTGCCACGGACGGCGTGATGGTGGCGCCATGGCGCCTGGCGGAGCTAGTGCACGACGCGGGTCAGGCGATCGAAGGCGTGGGCGACACCGCAGACGTCGCACGAGCCGCCTGTGAGGTCCTGGCGGCCGACGTCGCACCGCTCACGGTGCGACTCAAGGATGTGCTGCACCGTGTGCGGGCGCTCGGGCCGGATGCAGTCGAGTGTGACGAAGGGCGGCGCGTCTCAGGCGTGCCCGGCTCAGCTCGGCCGGTCGGGGCGTGGACCTACGTCGGCGAGGCGTGGCCGACGTTCGTGGCGCTCACCCAGGCCCCGATCTCTGGCGCCGTGCCCGTCACACCGCGCCGCTGGGACATGTCGAGCGTGCGCCCGCTTCGGTGGGTGCACGAGGATGGGTGCTGTGAGCCGCTCACAGCCTCCCTGGCCGACGGAGACGGCCGGGTTGGCATCTCGCCAGGCCCGACCGTCTGCGGGCGCCACGGCGCCCGTCTGAGGGGCGACCAGCATCCGCGCCTGGCGGATCTGGCTAGGTCAGGGTCGTCTGTTCCCCGGCCGCCGGCTGCGTGTCCGCCGGCGAGCTGACTGCCGGCGCGATCGGATGGGAGGCGTGAGCGCTCAGGGTGGGCGCTCCGCGCTTCTCCCCCATGGAGACTGAGACTGAGTCGGCGTACTCGTCGCGGTGACCGGAGACCACCCAGACCTCATCTGGGACCTGGCCCGAGACGTCGACGACGGCGACGGTTCCGCCCACGCTGCTGACGACGATCGTGTAGCTCATGGGCGCAGGGTAGCCGGCGGAGGGGTGGGCATACCGGCGCTGGGCCGGGTTGTAGGCAGTACTTTACGGCTGGCGCAACTGGGTGGCGCAAGTGACTTGTACTATCCCCCGATCGTAGCGTGTAAAGCTCTACTAAAGCGCGCTGTCCAGTCCTGCTTTACCGCCGCCCGTGGGGCTCTGCCC
>Ga0126378_10001879_pt1 | contig 15519 bp, 18 predicted proteins | sample PanSoiMetPlot_23_FD_92587 | JGI IMG/M metagenome (GOLD analysis project Ga0126378, IMG submission 92587) | Tropical forest soil microbial communities from Panama - MetaG Plot_23 | ecosystem: Environmental > Terrestrial > Soil > Tropical forest > Bulk soil | place: Panama | collected 2016-02-17 | reverse complement strand
TGTCGCGCGTCGTATCGATCTTGGCGGGGAGGTTGATTCAGCATCCGGTGCGGAATCCGCAGCGCCGGCGCCATCACCCGTAACCAGCAAGTCTGAATAACTCGCTCTCGGCAAGGCCTTTCAGTTCATGGACTCCGACCGATTCGAACGAGAGTCCGGGGCCCGAAAGGAAGTGCCTGGTGGTGGCAGAAACCAGCACCTCACCCCCCTTCGCAGCTCCCGCGATACGGGCAGTTTCGTGAACGGCGAGACCTCGGATATTGTCACCGATCAATTCTACTTCGCCGGTGTGAACCCCGGCGCGAACCGTAAGCCCGAGTCCGGCGACCGACTGCCCAATTGCGCGGGCGCAGCGAACGGCGCGGGCGGGACCGTCGAACATGGCAAGAAATCCATCCCCAGTCGTTTGAATCTCTCGCCCTCGAAAGCGGTTGAACTCGTTGCGCGCCTGCTGGTTGTGCTCGAGGAGCAGCTCGCGCCAGGCGGAGTCGCCCAGACGCCTCAGATGCGCGGTCGAGTCTACAATATCTGTGCAGAGCAGCGCGGCGAGCACGCGATCCCCGTCGCCGGGCGCAGCAAAAAGCCGCGCGCTCGCGAACTCGATCGCCTCGAAGGGCTCGTCGCTAACTACCAATCCATCGTGACCGGGAAGAATGTCATACACGTCGTCGACCCCGACTTCGTATGCCTCGTCCGCCTCAGGCTCGACGCGAAGGCGCCCCCTCAGGACCACGCCCTGGTGATGGATCTGACAGGAGCGGGTCTGAGCGATCGGCCCGACGTCGCGAGACCAACGCCAGCCCGGCTCGAGGTGGAAACGCCCAATCGTGGTTTCGTTATGCGATACGGTTTCTATCCGACCGTTGGGAAAGCTGCGGACTTGTTCTGGGTTGCGAAAGCTCTTTGTCCAGGGTCTCGGCATGGGATTCTCTGATAAATCTGCCCAGAATTCTCGGCGCGGTCACGAGCTTAGGACCGACACGTCTGGAATGGAAGCATGGCACCAGGCCCGTGCCGCAAGCCGCCGATCCGCAATTCGTCGGATGGGTCTGGTGAGATTTAATAATTCCAAGATTGCACGTTTCGTGATTTGCCCCGGCAAACCAGCTATCCTGGACACACCGAGAACCAAGGGAAGAGGTTGGATGAAGACATTCGGTCAAGTGCTACGGGAGGCTCGCAAGAAGGCCGGCCTCACGCAAAGAGAAGTCGCCGGACGCTTGCGGCGTGAGGACGGAAGGGTTGTCGACCCACCCTACCTCAACGCGGTCGAGCATGATCACCGCTACCCGCCGGAGGACTTCATAATCGAACAGCTCGCGAAGATCATCGGCATCTCGCCGGATGTGCTCTATTTCCATGCCAACCGGCAGCCTCCGGACGTGAAGACCGAAGCCGACCTGGCACAGGTCGAGGCCGCCTACCGCGCTTTCCGCAAGGCGCTGCGAGTTAAACCCGGCAAGCGCAGATAATTGCCAGGCGACTCGCCTTAGCATTCCCGACTTTATTTCATGACCGACGAGCTCGAACACAGTGCGAGCGCATGGTCAGGAACTTCCGGGACCGCTTCGGGCACACCGGCCGTCCGCTTCCGAACAAAAAAACATCGCCCCCATTTGGAGGGAACAGCGGACCACCACTGCGGCCAGTCTGCTCACGTGGTGGACGGATAGACGGATTACTTTTTGGACGGAACCCCGGGTCCGTTGTCGCAAAGCGCTCTGCGGTTCCGCCAGGAGTCAGGCGTTGTACGAGACGAAACGCATATTTTCGAAACGGAATACGTCGACGTCGTCGCACAATTCATTGGTCGCCGTGACCACCGGAACCACGGTGATGGTTGCGGTCTTATTGGTCTTCGCAATCTCGCGCAACGTGTTGGTGACCGTCACCTTCTTCTTGGCAAGTGTAAGCGGATGTGGCGAGCGGAAGTCATAGGCCTCCCGATTCTCCTCGTTGACCTCGCAGTGGCCGGGGTCGCCTAAGCATCCGCCGTGACCGAAGATGTAGAAGGAGCCCGCATATCCGTTTCGCGCTTGCGCGGGGTAGTTTGATCGGCCTTGGGATTGTTGAGAAAAATGCGTCCCTCGTAGGATGGGCCGCCATGATAGATTCCGTAGATCTCCAGATCGGGGCGGACATAGCGGTGCTCCGGTCCGGCGAAATCGATCGGCACTGGCTTCGAAGTGTAGGTCTTCGCCTGGCGAGTTCCCCGCTTGGGGACGCCCAGCGCACCTGCTGGCACAGCAGGCTCGGCGGCGGGAGGTGCCGCTTGCGGCGTTGGTGACGCCGGTTGTTGCACTGGCGGCGCCGGTTGCCGCGCCGACGATGCCGGCGTGGTCTTGGGTGCGCCGTCCGATTGTGGCCGTTTCTTTCGTCCTTCCATCAGCTTGCGCCTCCGGCTATCGGCACAACACTCCTTCCAACCCTCGGCGCGATCAAGGGTGGCAAGGCGGAAGTATCCCCAAATGGCCCTGTGAGTCCTTGTGCTGGATCTTGCCGGCGACCAGATACGTAACGGTCTCGAATCCGCGATGCGGATGATCCGGCGCTCCTTTGGCCTCGTTCGGTCCCAGTTCCACCGCTCCCATTTCATCGAGGAGCAGAAACGGGTCAGGATCCGTCAATCCCGTGGCGGGGAACGGACGGTGCACCAGGAAGCCGGCGCCCTCAAGCGTTCTGGCCGCGGATCGCAGCTCCAACGTGGTCCTGCTCTTTGTTGTGTTCATCACCCACCTCTAAGGAGCAGCGCACTCGCGAACTTAGTGCTGCGCAGGATTGGTCGTGGAGAAACAGTAGCGAGCAATCTTCCAGGAGTCTCCTATCTTCTGGAATACGAAGAGCTCCTGATTACCTTCCGCACTGGTTTCGCCGGTTGCGTTGACTTTAACCCTCCCCGCGGAATTGGTTCGCGCAAAGGCCCACTCGGGCGCGAGCTGGCGAACCTCCTCGATATCGAAATTGACGGTCAGCTTGATGGCGTCGAACACCGCATCGTAAGCCTTGCGGACTGCTTGTGAACCGACGCTGGAGGGGCTGTTTTGCGGCATGAACACCCCGTCCGGAGCGTAGAGCTTGATCACCGCATCGGTGTTGGATTGGTTCAGGGCATCCTGGTATTTCGCGAGCACTGCAGCGATAGCCTTTTCGTCTGCGTTCATCGTGCTACTCCTCCGAAGTCAACTTGCTTTTGAAAAGATCGTAGGTGCACATGCTCTGCCTTGACTAGGGGGAGAGATTGGAAATCACTTTCCTGAATCTGGGATAATCGTTAATCGATGACGCGAGGTCGCCGAGAGACTATGACGACCGACCTCAATTCGCTGATGCTGTTTGCCAAGGTTGTCGAAGCGAACAGCTTTTCCGAAGCGGCGCGCCGCCTCAACATGCCGCTCTCGACCGTGAGCCGCCGCATCGCCGAACTCGAGGCCCAGCTCGGCGTTCGGCTGCTGGAACGCTCCACGCGCAGGCTCCGACTCACTGAGGTCGGGTCCGAACTTCTCGAGCACGCCCGGCGCAGCGCCGAACTCGGTGAAACGGTCGGGGATATCGTCTCGAACCGTCGCTCGAACCTGTCGGGTGTATTAAGGCTTTCAGCACCCCCGAGCATCTCCGACTCGTTCCTTGTGCCACTGGTCAACGCATTTCAGACCTCCCATCCAAATGTTCGGGTCGAAGTCTTCGTCACCGACCGGTACGTTGATCCTATAGTTGAAGGGGTTGATCTGGTGTTCAGATTCGGTGCGCTCAGGGATTCTACACTGGTGGCGCGCAGGATCCTGACCTATCGCCATCAGCTGGTTGCGAGCCCCGCCTATCTCGACAAACGCAAGCCCCCCAAGACTCCGCACGACTTGCACAGCCATCGGCTCCTCGCGTTCTCGTACTGGAAGCCCAAGAACAGCTGGACTTTCGTTCATACTAACGGGAAGGACAAGGAGACCCTCACGTTTCAGCCTCACCTCTCGATGAACGATTACGTCGGTCTTGCCCACGCAGCGGTGGCGGGCGCAGGCATCGGCGATCTACCCCCGCTGGTGAGGCCCGACCTGCTACGTGACGGAAAGCTGGTGGAGATTATGCCCAAGTGGCGTCTGCGTAGTTTCAATCTTTCTCTGGTTCGCCTCGGCAACAAACACCTCGGGCGGCCGGTACACCTTTTCAATGAATTCGCCGCACAGACGGCACCCAAGTTGTTTCCGAGGCTTCCCACCTAGCGGAATATTGAGGTCCGGACCTGCGCTGTTTTTTGCGTGATCCCCTGCGGCCGGCTAAAGCCTGGCAACAGCCCCAAGGGCATCTGGACTGCACGCATCGCGGACCCGGATCAGAATTTCTCCTTAAAGGGCCGGACTTCGAGTTCCATGGTCCAGGCGCTGGGATCCTGATGCGCCAGGTGCCAGTAGGTCTCCGCGATCGCCTCGGGCTTGAGAAAGTCGGCGTCCCTCAGGGTGGGCTTGAGACCGCGCCTACCCGGAATGTCGATGCTGCCATCCACGTTGATCCAGGCCACGTGGATACCCTTGGGACCTAGGTCGCGTGCCAGAGCCTGAGCCAGACCCCGCATCGCGAACTTCGCGGGTCCGAATGACACCGATTTGGGCCCCGCCTTCACGCCTGCGGTCGCCCCGGTGAAGAGCAATGCGCCCCGGCCCCGCGCGATCATGCCGGACACGACTTCCTTGGCGGCGACAAATGCACCGAATGCATTGACGCGCCAGTCAGCTTCGTACTGGTCAGGCGCAATCTCCGTTATGCCTCCGAATACTCCGGAGCCGGCGTTGTAGAGCAACACATCTACTTCGCCCAACTTCGAGCGGATCGCTCGAAATGTCTCGGCGATCTGCGTTTCGTTGCTAACGTCGCAAGTGAGATCCAGCACGGTACCTCCGCTCTGCCGAAGCTCGGCGGCCAACTCCTTGAGGTAATTGCTTTTACGGGCCACGATCGCGACCGAGTACGCGGCGGCGAAGCGGCGCGCGAGGGCAGCACCGAGGCCAGGACCGACACCGATTACAACTGCAACACGCTTTTGGTTGTCCATGATTGTTCTCTACTGAAACAAAAGCTTCGCGTCGATTCGTTTAAGATTCGATCGGGCCGCGTGACACCGACTTCTACGACGAAAGACCGTTTCGTTCGGCGTTGCAACCTGATCCCTCCGACCGGCAGCGCTCAGGTTCATAGGAGCCTCTCCGAGATGCCCCGGTTCGCACCCCTGCGCCTGCTGCCTTGCTTCCTTAACTCGAGCAACGGCGTTAGCGAAACCGTAGCGCGTGACACGGGCGGAATAAAACGTTTCGATTCCCAGGTTGGGCTGGGGCACCACTGAGCGCGGTTGACGCCGAATAGCGCAAAGCTTCGCCCAGACCGTGAGAGCCCAGCATCTCGCCCGTCGCCTCCAAAAGCGAGGACGAGGTGATCGTTCCAGCGCGTGATCGCAGCGGACAGGTCCCGCTTAACAGTTCCTCAAAGTCCACCGCTGGTTGCGCTGGGTTAGCAGCGTTTTCTAGATGCTCGGTGCGTGTACCGCGTTTGTTTTCCGCTTTTTCGAGGCCGGTGGCCATGGAGTGCTCGCTGTTCTTCTGGAAGCAATCGAGATGGGAGGGCGGCTTTTCCGCCCTCCTTCCATGTACGTCCGACTGCACATATGAGAAAAGAATACCCGCGTGCCCCGGTTTTCGTGGTTTACTGACGAAAAATCATCAGACTCATCGCTACCACGCCCAAAATCGAGAGCAATGCGGCCACGATCACCGCCAGTGACCGCGGACGCACTTGGTACTCAGTACCCAGCCTTCGGATATTCTGTCGATATTCCACCGTCGCAAGGGCTAGTGAAGCCAGGCCTATGCTAACCAACAGAATCCCAAATTGACGGGCGCCAATAAGATAATTCGTTCCAGGACTCTCTTCTCGGAGAATTTGAAAAAACTTGTATACACTAAAACCAAACGTTATGAGCGAGGTCGCAGTCCTGACCCAGGCGAGCATGGTTCTCTCGTACGCGACCCACGTACGATCAAAGGCGAGTTTCGTCGATTGGTCGAGTCCGAGTGCACTAGGAGCCATCTGTTCCGACACTTGATGCTTCCTCTTTCGCAACCGGCAGTTTCTGCTGCGATTCTGTTACTTCACTATGTCAACTGGGAAACATTGGATCGCTTCGCGTTTCCCACCAGCGTCACTTCACGATGTTTTCACCGTTGCTTGATTTCCGTACGTCGCGATCATTGCCGCGATTCGACTCGACGCTCACCAGCACCCATTCGTGAGTTCCGTTCCGAGCGCTTGCTGGTTGCGCCGGACTCGAAAAACAGCCTTGCCAGCTCGCCCTCTCCCATACGCTGGCTGATCTCGAAGAACGCGAAGTAGAGTGCAAAAACGATACTGATTCCCAAAGCCCAGCCGAGCAGACGGTAGTGACTGGCATGTTCCACTACATTTCGAATGGCTTCACTAAAGTCGTGAACCTTATGAAACGCCTCCAAAAACCGCTCAAGATATCCCAGCAGCAGAGAGAGGAGTCCATAGAAAACTGTTTTCACCGCAACGGCGACAATCCGTCGGTACCGCTCAAGGCTGCGTGCCAGCGGGGTTTCGTCAAGTACCAGTGCCGCTTTGGCAGCAATCAGCGCCCCCACGAATGCGTTGGAGAGAGGCCTCATCTCGATCGAGAATTGCGCTAGCGCAAGCTTCACCAGCAGGAGTAGAAGCAGGAATCCAGTCAGAAAAAACAGAAACACCGGCCAGGCTGCGACGAACTCCCTGCGCAAGAAGCGGCCGACCGCCGCGATTGCATTTGACAGAGTGACCCCCATTGTGACCGTGACCTCGAAGCGATTGCAGAGTCAGCGATAAGGCGGACCTAAATGAATCGTGCTCCCCACGGCACTCAAGCCCGTCCGAAAACACTCTGACCAGTCATGAAAGCAGACCGTCCAGCCGTACAATTCTGCGCGCCGTAATTGTTGGTGAACAGAACACCCTGCTTTCGGCGATTCGACCAATGTTTGGTGTGCGGTCGCCCATCAGACCCTTAGTGAAGATGATGTGACGTTGTTCTTTATCGTCAATCGGGTCTATTTTGCCAAGCCGACTCGTTGATCAGCAAAAGACTGTAGAACCAGGGCGCGGTACGCTTCCGATGAAGACAATTCGATCGCACCCGCTCCCCACCAATCAAAAAGGGTTGGTGTTCAAACATCTCCGCCTGGGCTCTTGTCGACTCAGGAGCACGTCGGCGAGGAACATCAGGCTGGTCACCACTTTGACCTCTGCCCTCCACCGCTCGTCGCCGGCGCTCGACCTCCGACGGTGGCGTACAAAGGAAACGCCCTCGCACCAGAGATTGCTTTTACCCTAGATCGCGGTGGCCACCGCGGATATTAGACCTTGGTCCAATTCGGTTGGAATCGAGCTGGCGAGCAACCTTTCCGCGCTCTGAAAAAACCGGGACCTTGAAACCAAAGATTCAATCGAGGCTTTGTGTCTGCTGCGCAACGATGACCGAATCTCTTAGGAAAGTCGTCACTCTCTCAGTCAAAATGTCTCGGGCAGCTGTCTCTCCACGCCACCCGCGTGCGGTTTCGCACCCAGGGCACCAAAGTGCAATTTTCTCCCGCCTGACGGAAGATCAAGCATCTGCACGATTAACGCTGTGCGATTGGACCGGCGAATGGAAGGAGCTTGCTCGCCATTCCAGCGCAAGAACTTACCGCGCCGCAGAGGTCCGTGTTCCTCATGAACGGGATTGCGTTCGCAGCAAAACGATCAACCAGGTACGTTGGCGAACGAACCGCTGTGCTGCCAGGTCCGGCACTAGCTACGCTGTCGAACCTTTAATGAGGCTATCATGCTGAAAAAGTTGACCATCGATGGCTGCCAGCTCGAGTACGAAGTGCACGGAGCTGGCGAGCCTGCGGTCCTCATCCATGGCAGCGCCCTTGCAGACACCTATCTGCCGATACTCTCAGAGCCCTCGCTTAGCAGCTTTAAACTGGTGCGCTACCGGCGTCGCGGCTTCGGCGAGAGTACGCACCCGGCTTCGATTATCAGCATTAGCGATCAAGCCAATGACTGCTGGGCTCTGATGCGCGAGTTGAACATCGCCCGCGCACATATCGCGGGACATTCGTACGGAGGTGCGATCGCCTTGCAGCTCGCACTCGATCATCCCGAGGAGGTGCATTCTCTTGCGCTGCTGGAGCCAGCCCTGATCCGCTTTGTCCCGAATGCTGCCGAGTTCATGGGCGCGCTGGCACCAGTGATGGAGACCCACCGGAAAGGCGACCGCCGTGAGGCACTGGAAGGGTTCTTCCTTCAGGTTGCGGGACCGGATTGGCAAAAGTCCTTCGACGCACTTCCAGGTTCACTGGAGATGGCGCTGGCCGACATTGATAATCTGTTTCGCGTGGAGATCCCCGCGATCGGCGAATGGCGCTTCACTCGCGATGATGCGGGCCGCATTCATCAGCCGATTCTGGCAGTGGTTGGCGCTGAAAGCGCACCGGTTTTCCATGAGATTCACGAACTGGTGCAGTCGTGGTTCTCGCATGCCAAGCCGGTCACTATCCCAAGGACCAATCACATGTTGCAGGCGGTCGAGCCGCGTGCGTTGGCCGAGGTTCTCGCCAGCTTTTGGAAGAAGGTGCCGGTGCGCTGAACCACAAGCTCGCGGTGCGCCAAAACTACGGCTCCGACCATGTCGGAGGCGGAGCAGCGCCGTGCACGACAAGGATCCTGGCGGCGGACTTTGCGCCTCGAGCGACGACCCCGACTTAAAAAGAACCAGAACGAGCTCGGCGGTTGCGTCGTTGAAGTTGCAGCGCGCGAACGCCTGTCGCAGCGCTCAAGTTGTTCCTTTGAAAACACGCGCGAACTAGGCCCCCTCGGCAAGCAACAATTCACTCGGCGGAGCACTCTGAGCTTCGTCGACCCTCGGAGACACAGACTGACGCGACAAAGTCTTCAATTCTTTGTAGCAAGACGCCCGACCTCGCCTCCTACGCAGCGTACCTAAAAACCTGGCTTCTCCGCGTCATGCGCATGGCCAATAGCTCGGCGCAGCTTAACATCCAACTTGGAGCAGTGGAAAATTACCTTTCCAGAGTGGACAGATTCTACCGCGTCGATTGGCACCGTGAACTCGCCAGCGTTCTCGACGTAGATGACTAGCTCGGGCTGGCCAGCCGGAGCGACCGCACGGACCGCACCGAACTCTTCACCACCATCCGATAGAAATGCTTGGAATCCGACCTCGATTTTCTCCTTCATGATTTACTCCGCGGCGCTCCCTATCTCTTCATTATCTTGGTTCGCGCTCTTACAGCCATCCACTCATGGTTGCGAAGCCGGTTCTGCAACCAGGCGTACCGTAGTTGGATGCGACTGCCGTAAGATAACGTCGTCTGTGGGATACTTGGCAGCCATTGCGTCGGCAACCTTCCCCTTCATATCGGGCGCCGCTTCCAATCGAACCCTGGCGAATTTTTGACCCGCAATCTTCACCTCCACGTAAGGCCTCGCAAAGTTCTCCCGAACTCTTCTGAACGCTTGATCGCCCAGCTGAACGTAGACTTGTCCGTCGACCACGACCCACCACAACCTGGTCCAGTGCTCACCCTCCTGGGTCCCGATCGTCATGATCTCGAGCGTGCTCTGTGGGCGGAAGCCATTGGGATCCCATCCGGGAACGGGATTGTCGGCACCACGTCCAAGGCCCACCGACGCCAGCGAGAGAGCGACGGAGGCTACAACGACGTTCATGGTGGTTCGGATCCTCATACGCTCACCTCCGTGAAGAATAAGCTTGCGTCTGTGAAGACGCTAACCCTGCGCTGAGACACATCTATATGGCAGCAATCCAGGTATTTAATTTGCAACCCAAAATGCGTTGGAGCAGAAGCGAACCGAAGCTGAACGCAAGTTCCGAAAATGCATGCAAATTTAGAGGGTTGCCTTCGGTTCATGAGTGGAGACCAAGGGCAGGTAAATCTGAACAGTCAAAAGGGACTTCACGCTCATAAGCGCAGGCTCTAAAGTGATTAATACCGGGCCGACCTGGACGAGGCTGTCTTGCAGATGGTCGCTTATAAGGGTCATGTCCTGCTCGACGCCTTACCAACCCCGAGGAGTTATCGACGGCGGCCAAAATTGCTCTGGAGGAAGCTTACCGATTCGGGTGGTTGATGCTTCACGGCGATTCGGAGCGGAAGCGAAGTCGCCGGTTGCTTCCAATCTTTTCCGTTAAGGCCGTTGATGTCGAGGTGAATCGAGTTCTAAAACTCAACGCTTTGATAAAGCACCATTGGACGACCACGACCCAGCGAATTCTCAGAATCAGGTTGAGCGGTTTTGACCGACCAAGGTTTGACTCAGGCGGCATCGCCGGATTTCATTATGAAGTCCGGCGAGCGGACTGTGGCGTCCGGAGAACACTGTAAGTATGTGGATCGTCGCTCTTGCTCTCAGGCGCCCGGTAACCATCATCGCGATGGCCGCGTTGATGATGCTGTTTGGCCTGTATTCGTTCTTCTCGATGTCCAAGGACATCTTTCCCGCGGTCAACATCCCCGAGGTCAACCTGGTCTGGTACTACCCAGGAATGTCGGCACCAGAAATCGAGAAGCGGATCATTAATATCACCGAGCGCGCCACTTCGCAGACCGTCAGCGGAGTCGACCATATCGAGTCCAACTCTTTTTCCGGCATCGGACTGGTCAAGATCTATTTCAAAGAGAACGCGAGCACCGCGCTCGGAATTTCGCAGTTGACCTCGGTCACCAATGCAATAAAGAACATTCTGCCCCAGGGCATCGCACCCCCGACGGTCCTGAATTTCAACGCGACTAACGTTCCGATCATCGACGTCGTCAGCACCAGCGAGACGCTGACGGAGATGCAGCTTTACGATTACATGTTCAACTTTGTCGGGCTGTTTCTCTTCACGCTGCCGGGGGTGCAGAGTCCGGCTCCGTTTGGCGGCGCGACCCGCCAGGTGATGCTTAACCTCGACCCGGTGCGGCTCTACGCCAAAGGTGTGTCCCCCCAGGATGTGTTGAACACGCTCGAGTCTTCGAACGTCATTCTCCCGGGCGGTACCGCCAAGTTCGGCAACTACGAATATGTGGTCACGCTCAACGGTAGCCCGATTCACGTCGACGAATTCAACCGCATCCCGATCAAGTACCAGAACAACGCCACGGTTTTTGTCGGCGACGTGGCGCCGGTGAGCGACAGCTATGCGGTACAAACCGACATTGCGCGGGTAAATGGGGTCAGGGCGTCTTTTCGCTACGTGTTGAAGTTGGCTTCCGCGTCCACCCTCGATGTGGTGAACGACGTCAAGGGCGTAATTCCTCGGGTCAGGGCCCTCGCGCCCAAGGGAACCCAGATTTACCTAGCGTTTGATCAGTCAGAATTTGTCAGGGAATCGTTGATCGACGTTTTCCAGGAAATCTTTATCGCGTCGGTCCTGGTCGGGTTAATGACCATCGTATTCCTGGGCTCGTGGCGCAGCACGCTTATCGTGATCACTTCGATTCCGCTGGCGATTATGACCTCGATCGCCGCACTACACGTGACCGGACAGACCATCAACATCATGACGTTGGGTGGCCTCGCGCTTTCGGTCGGGATGCTCGTCGACGACGCGACGGTCGAAGTCGAGAACATCCATCGCAATCACGCGATGGGAAAACCGCTCGCGGTTGCGATCCTGGATGGGGCGCACCAGATCGCGATGCCGGCGCTGGTCGGTACGCTCTGCATCTGTATCGTATTTGCGCCGGTCGCCATGTTGAAGGGCGTTTCGAAATTTCTCTTTACACCCCTGGCCATGGCGGTGATCTTCGCGATGCTCACCTCCTACCTGCTTTCGCGGACCCTGGTTGCGACCATGGCGATAAACCTGCTGCCCGAAGATCCCAATGAACATGGCATCGGGGGAAGAGTCGGCGCGTATCTCGAGCGTTTCGACCACGCTTTCGATCGCTTCAGGGAAAAATACAGGGCAGGACTCACAACCGCGCTGCACCATCGCGGACTGGTTCTCGGCTGCATAGGTGCGGTGATCTTGTCGTCCTTGTTGCTGTTGATCGCGGTTGGCCAGGATTTCTTTCCCTACGTCGACGCCGGTCAGATAAAGTTTCATGTGCGGGTTCCGGCGGGAACCCGTCTGGAAGAGACCGAGCGGACGATGGCAAGGGTCGAGAACATCGTGCGTTCGGTGGTCCCTCCAAAAGAACTCCAGCTGATCACCGATCATATCGGTCTGCCCGTGTATTGGGCGCTGCTGTTCTATCAAACCGACACTATCGGCCCGCAGGACGCCGATCTCCAGATCGAATTGTCAAAGAAACACCATCCGAGCCTGGGGTATATCAAGCAGATTCGGGAGGCGGTGAACGAACAGCTGCCTGGCGTGCAGATCTATTCGCAGGCCGCGGACATCACGAGCCAGGTACTCAACTTCGGTCTGTCGGCGCCGATCGATGTCCAGTTCCAGGGCAGGGACGCGTTTTCCTCCTACAAGCTCGCCGTCGAGCTGCTGCCCAAGGTCCGAACCATCCCGGGAGTGGTCGACGCGCGCATACCCCAGACTTTCGACTATCCCACGCTCAGGGTGAATATCGACCGTACCAAGGCGCTACAGCTGGGGATCTCGGAAAATCTCGCCGCCCAGAATGTGCTGAATTCTTTGGCATCCAGCGTTGTGGTAGCTCCTAACAACTGGCTCGATTGGGACAACGGGGTCAACTATAGCGTGGCGGTGCAAACCCCGCAGCATTTGGTCAATTCGATCGATGAAGTTCTGAAGACTCCTATCAATCCGGACAGTCTCAACAGCAACGCAAGCAGCGTGGTGCAAACTCAATTCGTTTCCAATATCGCTTCGGTTAAACATACCGTAACCCCGCTCGGGATCGCGCACATGAACGTGCTGCCGGTTGTCGATTTGAATTGTGGCGTTGAAGGCCGCGACCTGGGCGGGGTCGCCGCGGACGTCCAGCAGGCGATCGCTCAGTTGAAGGACGTCCCCCCAGGAACGGCGATCCAGATTCGCGGGCAGAGCCAAGCGATGCACGAAGCGTTCGGCGGAATGGGTCGTGGGCTTATTCTCGCGATGGTGTTGGTGTACCTGTTGATGGCGACCAACTACCAGTCGTGGCTTGACCCGCTGTTGATCATGATTGCCCTGCCGGGAGCCTTCGCGGGTGTAATCTGGATGCTGGTCCTATGGCATACCACGCTCAACGTGCAGTCTTTGATGGGTGCTATCATGTCAGTTGGCGTCGCGACCACCAACGGTAACCTCCTGATCACGTTCGCCAATGAATACATGGAGAAGGAAGGCGTTGATCCACTGACCGCCGCGATCGAGGCCGGCACCACGCGGTTACGACCAGTCCTGATGACGGCGCTGGCTATGATTCTCGGTATGTTGCCCATGTCATTGGCGCTCGGCGCTGGTGGCGGCGAGAATGCCCCCCTGGGACGCGCCGTGATCGGCGGCTTGATAGCCGCGACGTTCATGACCCTGCTGGTAATTCCTATCGTCTACTCGTTCGTGGGAGGTGCTCGGGTCAGCAAACTGCAGCGCGACGCGCAAATGCGCCGGACTCTGGCACAGACCGAGGCTGCCAAGGAAGCGCAGATGTAAGAACATGGCCGAACGAATCGCAAGCAGCACCAGCGGCGGTCCCGGCTTTTACCTCAAATGGATTGCGCTTCCGCTAGTCGCAATCGTGGTGGCGGCAGGAATCGTCCTGGCACGCGAATTTTCCCTGCGCAGCCAGCGCGGCAGCTTGGAACAGGAAGCCGCGCGGGGCCGGGTAGTACTTTGTAAACAGCTGCGCGGAGAGACTGCAGCGCGAACCATCGCGCTGCCTGGCGAGATTCATGGATTCTACGAGACGCCGATCTACGGGAAGATCTCCGGCTATGTGAAGGACATGTTGGTCGACAAGGGTGCGCGGGTGAAGGCGGGCCAGCTCATCGCCACTATCGAGTCGCCGGAGACTGATCAGCAGGTCCGCAACGCCAAGGCGACCTACGATCTTGCCAAGATAACCGACGCCCGCAATCAGGTGCTGGTCTCGCAGTCGGTAATTTCATTGCAGCAGGGTGATGAAAGCCACCAGACCATGCTCGCGGATTTGGCAGCCTGGAAATCTCTGGTTGCGACCCAGAAATACGAGCACGTTTATGCACCCTTCGATGGGATGATCACGGTACGCAATCTCTACCCAGGCGCCCTCGTCGCGACCGGTACCGCCGCGGGTACCTCCAACCCCGGGATCTACCAGATCGCGACTCTGAAGCCGCTTAGAATTTACGTGTATTTACCGCAGAGCTATGCTCCCTTTGTGCGCGACGGAGACCGCGCGGTAGTTACGGTCAGCGAGTATCCCGATCGCGACTACGCGGGATCGATTACCCGGCACCCGAGCGCGCTCGACCAGGGTACGCGTACGATGCTGCTCGAGGTCGACCTTCCCAATCAGGATCTTTCCTTGTATCCGGGAATGTACGCGAGCACCGCAATTACGGTGAGTGGTTCCGGCGGAGCGCCGCGAGTGCCGGACGAAGCGCTGATTTTTAACGGCGAGCGGGTTTACGTGCCGATAGTACGCGATAGGAAAATACATCTCGTCGACGTAAAACTTGGCCTGGATGACGGAATCAATTGCGAAGTCAGGCGGGGGCTGAAAGGCGATGAGATCGTGGCGCTCGGACTCGGCCAGGCAGCCGCGGAAGGCGAGCTAATCCGTCCGTTGATGGCTAAGGGGGACTAGCGCAACTGCAGACCGGATGAAGAGAGCTAAGGAAAAAGAACGGGTGGCTGCGCTTAGCATCGGTCTCGCGATGGTCGTGCTGGTTTGGATCGGGGCGCAGGCCTTTGCATCGGACTGGATGGCGTCGCTGGGCACTCTGTCCATATGGTTTTACGGACCAATCTCGGCTGCAGCCTGGGGTCTGCTGAGTCTCATCTCCTACACGCTGATAGTTCGCGCGCAACGGCAAAACCCGGCTCTTTGCCCAGAGCATGAAGAAGCAACCCGCGAGGCTCGACTTGCGGCGTGTGCCAATCTCGCGAAAATTCCAAAGTGCATCGAAGAAGTAAACGCAGTCGAGAAAGACAAGCTCGCGGCGTTGATGGCTGGCTTCGCAATTACGATCATATCGTGGCTCGCGATCCTTTCGTTTGTTCCCATGAAATGGCTGGAATCCCCAATCAGCCTCTCACCGTGGCTCTACTCCCTGGCTTCGATGGCGGTGTGGGTAAGTTCCGCGGCGTTGATGTATTGGGGCTTCCGCCGCAAACGTCTGCGGCATTTGTCCATCCTGGCTCACTGAATGGCCGGCCCGCAGCGGCGGCCGTGACCCCGGTGGCCAGCGCCACTGTCATCTGCTCGAAGACGCGTACAAAAAATCGCTCCTTGGATAATGACGATAGACTGCGCCAAACGGACCCCAAGCACGACGCGCCCGCCCGCTTAAACTTAAACCGCCCCC